>Ga0224557_1001568_pt1 | contig 21667 bp, 11 predicted proteins | sample 714S31014metaG_FD_180677 | JGI IMG/M metagenome (GOLD analysis project Ga0224557, IMG submission 180677) | Peat soil microbial communities from Stordalen Mire, Sweden - 717 S3 10-14 | ecosystem: Environmental > Terrestrial > Soil > Wetlands > Peat | place: Sweden: Norrbotten County, Stordalen...
CACATTTCGCCGCTGGGGTCGCCGGGATGATTGATTGAAGTAATTCCACCCAGGCTGTCGGCGTTGCGCAGCAGAGTATTCATGTCGGGAACTTCTTTGCTTCCCAGGCGAAAATCGACAAAATCAGTGGTGCCGAGAAAGTTGATGTGGCCGTCGAAGGTGGTGATTTCGCGTCCGGGAATCAGCAGCAACTTATCAAAGTAAGGCTGCAACTCGCGCATGGGATTATATTGCGAGGTCGCGTTGTGGTCGGTAATCGCGATGAAGTCGAGTCCGCGACGGGCGGCCGCATCCGCAGTGAAGTAGACCGGGCACGGTACCATCTTTCCCGTCTGACTCGGACATTCGCCATCGCTCTGCGCGGTGTGCATATGCAGATCGCCGCGATACCATGCAGGCCCTGCCTTGAGCGGCACATTCAATTCCGCTGGTTCGCTCGATACGGAACCGGTGGATGAAAAGTACAGATGCACGATGAAGTGCGATTGCACATTCGGGCGAATGTTAGGCACGCCGATCAGCACATTCCACTTACCCGGAGGAATAAGTCCCGGAAGGCACGAGGGGGTGGCATCGTTAATTCCCACAGTAAGCAGGGATTTGTTGCCGCCGCTCCAGCAGCGAAGTTCCTCGGGATCAAGCAAGCCCAGATCGAGAGCTGTGTGCTGCTCCTTGCCGGTGTAAGCGAAAGTCAGCGTGACCCGCTCCGTTCCAGCAGGCACCACGAATGGCACTTGAATGTAGGTCTGATTTTGCGCGCCGGTGACTACGCCCTCTAGAGCCATATCCGGAGCGGAAGCGGGAGTGGCAGTAGGAGTCTGCTGGCCGCCCATGGCAGCGGCCGAAATCGGAAACAAAAAGAAAGAAAGCGTGGCGCAGGCGATGGTTCGTCCTGACCGGAATAATAGGTGAGTCATGGTTGGCACTCCTGGCGCGAACTGAGAGGATCTTAATTTCTTGGGTTGGAAACATGCCTGGGATTGATCTATTCGGTTTGCGCAGGCGGTGAAAGGAAAAAGTCTCTCGGCCCAAGCGCGGCGCAATCTTCAAACCCTGTACTTATGATACTAGGGAAGCATGATTGAGGCGAGAAAAAGGAATGCGCTGAAGATACTTTTCTGAGAAAGAATCTTCAGCGCATTGTTAGTTCAGAATTTACGGAAACCGCAAGCTCCGTTTAGAAGATAATCTTGCCCGCGAATTGTAACTGGCGTGGAGAACCCTGAATCGAGTTGATCACACCAAAGGTGGTGCCGAGGGAGGTATTCGGATCGCCGTAGTTGGTTTTATTGGTGATGTTGAAAGCCTCGGCACGGAACTGCAGCTTGGCTCTCTCCGTAATGGGAAAGTCCTTGGTCAGGCCCGTGTCGAGCTGGTAGTAAGCGAAACCTCTGACGGCGTCGCGGGGCGAATTGCCAAAGGGCGCATTGGCCGGCGGAGTGGAGTAGGCGGCTCCATTGAGGTATTGAATGCCGCTAAACGTTGGGTTGTAGGACCTGTCCGTGGACATGATCGGGCTGCCGGTCAGGTTGGGCCGGTAGGAATTGCGGCCGCTGATGGTGATAAGCGACGAAACCTGCGTATTGTTGTTTGGGCTATAGGCCATGGTGAGCGGGTCGCCGCTGCGAGCCTGAAAGATATCTGTTGTCTGCCAGCCGCCCAGAGCGGTGTTCCATGCGCGGTTCATATTTCCACCCAGCCGATGGCCCTGGCCAATGGGCAGCGTCCAGACGACGGAGGTCGAGTCAACGAACGGATGGTTGTATGCGGATATGCCGCGGTCGGCCTGCCAGTCATAGACGTTCTGCACCGAAGGAATGCCGTTGCCGCAGTTGTTGCAGTTGCCGCCGCCGTCCAGGGACTGGGCGGCGATGTCGATGGCCTTCGACCACGTGAAAGAGTTCAGCAGGTAGAGTCCGGAGGTGAAGCGCTGTTCCACCTTGGTTTGCAGGCCGTTGTAATGGGAGTAGCCCCAGGGCAGGGTGCCGATAATCGAACCAAAACCGGGGTAGCTGAAGATACGTGACTGGAGCGACGCTGAGCCGCCGGCGGTGGTCTGCGGCGCGGCCTGGTTGATGTCGTTGAAGAAGACTTCGTTAATGCCGCTGTTGCCCACATAGGCCAGATCGACCAGCAAATTGTGGCCCATTTCGCGCTGCCCTGATAAGAACCAGCTCCGTACCTGTGTGTCAGGCGAGTTGACCGGCATGTACTGGAGGGCCACATTGGGGGCGTCGGCTATATCCCAGGTTGCGGGGTTGGCCATATTGGCAGGGAAACTTGCCTCGGTGTTGAGATAGCCGATTGTCCCGGTAGCGGCGTTGGGAGTAGTGCTGGGATAAACCATCTGAAGCGCGTCGATGCCGTATGGCGCGTTCAGGGTCAGATAGCTGGAGCCGGTGCGGTTCCAGTGAGAATAGCTGATGCCGAAACCACCGCGCAAAACCGTGTTGTGGGTGAGAGATAAGGCGGCGCCGATACGCGGGCCCAAGTCCTCTTTATTTGGATTGACCGTATAGCGGTTGGCGGAGGTGGCCAGCACCATGGACAGAGTGGCGGGATTGAAGTTGGAGAGTTGGTTGTTGGCCTCGTAAATGGGAGTGGCGTATTCATAACGCAGTCCCAGGTTTATCGTCAGCCGGTGGTTTACTTTCCAGTCATCCTGCACGTAGCCGCTCCATCCAAAGTCACGAATGTTGGCAATGGTAGGGCTGGAGAGGCCCATTTCGGTGCGGTAGCCGAGAAGGAAGTCGGCATAGTCGTACATTTTGTTCGTTTCAGCGTCCGCAGGTCCGTGGTAGGCGGGGCCAGCAGCTGCATAGCAGCCATAGGTCGTGTAGCATATGCCGCTCATCTGCGCGTCGTAGGCATCGCCGCCCATGACGGGATGCAGATCCTCCTGCGCCACGTGGAGCATAGTGTACTCGAGCCCAAGCTTGAGGGTGTGACCCGGCAGCATCCGGGTGTAGCTGACCTTGGGATTCCAGTCCGTGGGGTTCTGGTACTGCGGGCTGGTAAACAAGCGGCCCAGGCTGGTGAAGCCGCCGTCGACAAAGTACTCGTAGGTGACGCCGCCGGTGTATTGCGGGTCGGTAGGAAGTCCGGTAATGCCGAACATGGATAACATGCTGGGTCCGCCGGCCAGCGGAGGAGTTTTGCCCGCCTTCATCTTTGAGAATCCGAAGCGAGCCTCAAGCAAGGACTTCGAATTGATGGTCCAGGTAAGGCCGCCCACGATCTGCATCATTGGGGCATAGACGTGGCCGTCACCGTTCGCGCCAGCCGTGCCGGCAATTGATCCGGGGTCAAAAGCATCGAACCGGCTCTGCGAGTAACGGGTAAAGAGACGCAGGTTCTTGCTCGCGTCGTAGTCCAGCTTCACGTCGCCCTTGTCGCGGTTGAAGGTGTCGGGATCGAGAATGCTGTAGTTGTTGTACAGGTTACTGTTGGTGGGGAGGGGCAGGTAGGGATTCCCGCTGAGGTCCTTACCTTGCATGAGCGTGGCAGCGTAGTTGATGACAGCCGCAGCAGGAATCTGGCCGTTGAGGTATTGCGTGCCACCGTAGAAGGCTTGCGCGCCAGGTCCCGCAAGGCCCAGACCTATGCCCAGATCGGTTGCCGAAGTGCACGGATTCACGCCCGGGCCGACATTCTGAGGGCCACCGATGGGGCCGGACCACTTGCAGGGGTTATCGACGGGCAAACTGTCGGTCGTCTGTGTGTTGGGATCGACCGGGTCGTCAATCAGGTAGTAGCCAAGTGGCGTGCCGGTAGGGCTTAGGCCGCGCTCGGCCGCGCTCGGCAGGGTGGATGCCTGTGTGGCGGAGCTGGATTGGCGGAAACCCTCGTAGTCGGCGAAAAAGAAGAGCTTGTCCTTCTTCAGCGGGCCGCCCACCGAGCCGCCGAACTGGTTCTGGTGCAGCGACGGCTTGCCGCCAATATCCGGCAGGAAGTAGCCGCTTGCGTCCAGATCCGTGTTGCGCATGAACTCCCATACACGGCCGTGGAGCTCGTTGGTGCCGTATTTGGTGACCACGTTGATCGTGGCGCCGCCGGAGCGACCGTACTCCGCGCCCATGTTATTGGTCACTATCTGAAACTCGGCCACCGCATCCGGCGATAACTGCACCACCTGGTTCGAGAATCCTTGGTTCGAGGTGCCATAGAAGTTGTTATCCAGGCCATCTAACAAGTAGTTATTGAAGACGCTGCGCAGGCCGTTCACATCAAACGACCCTTCGCGCTGGGTGTAGTTTGTACCTAGTTCGGCGGGGCTGGGAACGACGCCCGCGGTCAGCGCGACTAACTGCGAATATTCGCGCCCGTTTAGCGGCAGTTCGGCAATTTCGCGCTCATTGACCACCTGCCCGCGCTCGCTGGATTCGGTCTCCAACTGTGTGGCCTCGGCCGTGGTGGTTACCGAAGCGGTCGCGGCACCCACCCGCAGGGGAACATCCACGCGCTGGTGCGCGCCGACAGTCAATTCGAATTTGGCCGTGGCCACTTGGAAGCCCGCCGCTGTCACCTTCAGCTCATAGGGGCCGATGGGAACGTCAATGAACCGGAACTCCCCGCGTTCATCGGAAGTTGCCGTCGAGAGCGCCCCGGTGGCCGTGTTGCGCAACGCCACCTGAGAGTGTGAAACAACCGCTCCGCTCGGATCGGTCACGATTCCGAGCACCGTTGCTGTATCGAATTGCGCCCTGGCACTGGCTGCAAGCACTACAAGGAACACAAACACCGCTAAACGTCGCATCGTTTCTTCCTCCGGAATTTTGCTGAAGTGGACTTGCGGGAAATGCTATGCCTCGCCGGATAACGGTGTCAATAGCAAAAGGCGGCGGCGGCGCGGGCATTGGCGAGTAGCCTTGCCCGATAAATTAACGTCTGATGAATTAATCGTTTTGTAATAAAGAACAGTCAGCATGAGCTTCGAAAGATTGTTAGCGGGTGAGTTATAAAATGCGAGGCGAGTAATTGGATGGAATCTTGTAAGTAATAAATGAGTCATAAGTGGCTTAATCTAATTTCCCCGCATCCGGCGTAAGTCGCTGCGCCGGATGCGGGGATAGCGTGGAGTCCGCTACGCGGGATTAGTTTCCTAGAAGAACATCTTCAGTGCGAGTTGAAGCGTACGCGCTCCGTTGTTCCCGTTGCTGTTCTTCGTAGCCCCGATGTTGCTGAAGCTGCCGGCCTGGAAGTTCAACTGCTGCGGCTGCGCGAAGGGCGGCGTGTTGGTGATGTTGAAGGCTTCCGCGCGGAACTGGAAGCGGAACGATTCCGTGACTGTGAAGTTCTTGAGAAGCGCGGCGTCCAGGTTGGTGTAATGCGGCCCGCGCACCTGTTGGATCTCTCCACCGAGCGGCGAGTAATCGACCTGTCCAACTTGGGTAGCCGTAGGCGGCGTAGCGAACGCGCTGGGGTTGAGCCATTGCGTATAGTTGTGTGGTCCGGCATAGAGACTCTGTCCGGCTACCACGTTGGCGGAGCAACCGAAGTCGGCCGTCGTGGCGGTGGGGCAAGTGACCGTGAACGGCTGCCCGCTTTGGAAGGTGTAGAAGCCGCTGATCTCCCACCCGCCCACGATGAGGTCCGCGGCCCTGTTCATGGCGGAGCCTAACAGCTTGCCACGGCCGAAGGGCAGGCCGTAGGTGGCGGCGGCGTGCCACAGGTCGGTGGCGTCGGCGTCGCAGAGGCCGTAGTCGCCTTTGATACCGAACCCCTTGAGCCATTGGCCGCGGTAACCTGCGTTGAACTGCGAGTTCTGCGGTGCGTGCTGGTCGCCCGTGCACCGGGACCAGGTGTAGTTGGCGAGCACCGTAAGCCCAAAGCTCATCTGGTGCTGATAGGTGATCTGCATGGAGTTGTAGCTGGTGTTGGCGTTCGTGGTTTCGTAGGTGCCGTTCCGCGCCATGTATGGGTACGGAATATACAGCTGGGTGTTGGCGCCAGGCGGCAAGATCACAGAGTTGCTGTTCGAGGTCCCCAGAATATCAAGGTGACGGCCCTGGGTACCGACGTAGCCAATCTGGATCGCGTCGTGGTTCGTGAACTGATCCTCGACGGTCAGGTTCTCCGTCTGTATCATCGGCGTCTGGTAGTTGAACTGGCGGCCATTGAGAGTCGCGCCGAGATAGTCGCTACCGATGTATTGGCCTCCCACGCAAGTGCTGAGGGGCAGAGTGGAGCAGGAAACCGGCGTTGTTGTGTACGGGCTCGGGCTTTGCAGCACGGTCGCACTGTTGAAGTTGAAGTTATTGAAGGTATTTTCCAGGGTCGCCGGCGCGTTCGAAGAACCGGCGAGCAGCGGGTGATTGGAGTCGGGAGCGGGGATGGTCTGCGTGTAGCCAAAGGGATAGTTCAATCCCAGCGTGCCGCCGTAACCGAGGTTGCCCAGCGCTCCATAGGCCGTGCCGAAGCCTCCGCGTACCACCAGCGTAGGCCGCAACTTGTAAGCGAACCCCACACGCGGCGCGAAGTTGGTCTTTTGATCGTTGCCGAGTGCGGCATTTCCAGAGCACGTGATGCTGATATTGCTGAGGGCGGCCACGGTATTAAAGATCGTGGCCCGCGGGGTTTGGCAAGTCTGGTTGGGAATGTAGAAGTTTGCGGTGGCTCCATTGCCGCCCGCAGGAACAAAGTTGGACTGGAAGCCCCGGGTTTCGTCGTAGGGCGTGAACAGATCCCAGCGCACGCCCAGGTTCAACGTCAACTTGGGATTCACCTTCCAGTCGTCCTGGAAGTAGGCGCCGATATACCAGCGATGGTCGTCGGTGACTGGAATGTTCGAGGCGGAAAAGCCGTTCTGGCCGCCCACGAAGTCGACGCCGCCATTGGTTGCTCCAACCGTGGAAGCAATCGGTGTCAGCACCATGTCACTGATGCCGTTCAACCCAGTGCCGCCCGGAGTGATACGGTTGGGAATATCGGTGTACATGCCATTGAAGCTCATGTCACCGCGGCCTTGCGGCGGCTGCGAGATGTTGCCTTCCAGGTCGTCCACCTGGATACCGGTCTTGAAGGCGTGATTGCGCCAGACCTTGGTGACCGCGTCCGCTCCCTCCAGGCTCCATACATATTGCAGCGTAGGCGAGTAGTTGCCGATGCCGAGTCCCCTGAGCCCGCCAATGTTGATGATGGGCAGGCCTCCGTTGCCGGCCACCTGCGGAACGCCCTGGATGCCGTACTCGAGGGGGATATTGCACGTACCAGGGCCCGGAGCCACGGTTCCCGTACAGGCTGCACTTCCGAAGTCATCGCCCCAGACGGACACCTGGAGCTTGTCGCTGTGGATCATGCCTACGTGCATCTCGTTGGTGAGCGTGGGAGTGAGGATGCGCGTGTAGCCGACTGCCCAGGCCCAGGCCGGCAGTTGGTCGACGCGTCCGCCGCTCTGGCCTGCGCCAACCCCCGGGAAATACGAGGGCACATCGGCGGTCAGGTAGCTCCTGTCATAGACGCCAAACAGGATGTTCTTGGGGCCGATGTTGGCATCGATCCGAACGTCGTAGGTGTTGGTGTTTTTGTCCTCGATGGGAACGTAGCCTTGAAAATTATTGGCGAGGCCGGGGGCTGTCGCCGCCGGGTACAGGCCCAGCAGCTTGACTGCGTTCGGATCCTGGCGGCTGGTGGGAATGACGTTGAGGGTGGAGAGGAGCACGCCGCCGGCGTCCTGTGTGAAGTCCTTCGTGGTGTTGCCAACAAAGGAGGAGCAGCCGCCTGAAGCAGTGCAATTGAAGAAAGGATCGCGTACGTAGCCATTCGGCGTGCCAGTAAGGCCGGTGACTGGATCGATGCCGCTGGCCGGAAGCTGGCGGGTTGAAGCCGGATCTAAGATGGTGCCGTTGGAGAAGACGCGGCCCAGGGCGTCGGTGTGGCAGCCGGTGGTGACGCCGGCGTTGCAGGTGCTCGAGGGGTTGTAGGTGATGTTGTCCTGCAGGTTGGTGAAATTGCTGCTGACCATGCCCTTGCTGGGCACAGTCAAATTGCCGTCCGGCACCGGCAGGACGTAGCGGCCTCCCTGGTAGTCGGCAAACCAGAAGAGCCGATTCTTGCCATGAACCACCCCAGGGATGATGACGGGACCGCCCGCAGTGAATCCGAACAGGTTTTGGTGATACTCGGGAATGGCCTTACCAACGCAGAAAAAGCAGTTCGCGTTCAGATCGTTGTTGCGCACGTATTCCCAGAGGTCGCCATGCACGCTGTTGGTGCCCGATTTGAGGGCCGCGTTGACGACACCGCCGGTGGAATGTCCCAATTCGGCGCTGAAGTTGCCGCTCTGCAGCGTAAATTCCTGGACGGCATCGGGCGGCGGCACGATGGCTGCGTTGGTCCCGGTATAGTTGCCGCCATAGAACTCGATGTTGTCGTTAATGCCGTTGAGGCGGAAATCGTTTTGCCATTCGTCGACGCCATTCACCCTGAAATAAGCAGACGAAGAGCTGCCTGCGTCGGCGGTGCCGTTCCCGCCACTACTGTTTGAGGGCGCATCAGTACTGACGCCGGCGGAAAGTTGCGCCAGCGAGCCCCAATCGCGGGTGACAAGCGGCAGATCGTTTACGGCCTGGTTGGTGATGGTTTGCCCGATCTGCGCGTTCTCCGCCTCAAGCAGCGGAGCCGCGGCGGTGACGGTTACAGACTGGCTCACATTGCCGGTAGCAAAAGGTATATCCAGGGTCAAAACCTTTTGTATGTGGACCTCAACTCCGTGAATCACATAGGCTTTGAATCCGGCTCCTTCTGCCTTGATGCTGTAGGTTCCGGGCTTCAGATCATCGAAGACGTAAGTGCCGGTTGAGGTTGACACCGTATTGAGCTTCACATTTGTGGCGTCCGCGGTCAGCGTAATTCTTGCGCCAACAACCACCGCGCCGGTTGGGTCTGTGACGGTGCCGGTGATTCCACCGGTATCAAGCTGAGCCGTCATGCGGCAGGGAAGCAGCAGAAGAGCCAACACCCCCAAAACCGCAAGCGACAGCCCTCGAAGTGCAGTCTTGCGTGATGCCTGCAAGACCAGCGTGGAGAGAAAATTCTTTGACATGTACAGCCTCCTTGAAGTTGACCGACAATAGCAAATGTCATGCTCCTTTAACGGAGCCAGCAAACACACTCAACCATTCCACAATTCCGCAATGAAGTCAGAAAATTTGTTTGTGATTGACCCCAAAATTGATTTGTCTCTCGTGCATGGATTTCACGGAGAACAGGCGCTTTTTCTCTGGCCTGCCCATGCACGGATTCCGGGGTTTCCATGCACAGCCTCAGGGACTGATTGACCCTCCGGTAACGATTCAACACCGAAATGGTATCGATTCCACTGACGCCAGAATTGTGCGACTACCGCGGAAAGTTGTCAAGTTAAATTCTGCGCATCTGGTACAACCCGACAAATGCGGCCAAGCTGTGGAAATCGGGTCAGCCGCGGACGATTGATTACCGGGTGGGATTACATCGAGTCAATTCAATAGTTTCAATCAGTTAGGGAATATTGAGAGTCAGCTTCGGGGTTGAACGACGCGCGAAAAGCGTCCGCGAGCTCCGATCAGACTGCGTTAAAGCTGGGTGACAAATCTCTTCCCGCATAGCGTCGAAATGGGCGGGTTGATCCGGCACAGACGGGCGGGAGCCGTGGATTGGGACAGGCGAGATGGTTCGGGAGGGTGAAAATTCCGTCAGCGTTGCGCGTTCACCCAGCGCTCTTCACGCGCACCACGGTGATTTTGGCAAAGCCCTCTTCAAAGATCGGCGGCTTCAGCCTATCGGCCATCTTGCGCATCACGTCCTCGCTCACCGAGCGGTCGCGCTTGCTGTTTCGCTCCAGGCACACGTCGAGCGGCACGTCGAAGAAGACCGCTTGCACCTCGTAACCGAAGCTCTTGGACATCTTGATCCATTGGCGGCGCTCGTGGATGGAAAGGTTTGTCGCGTCCACATAGTTCCATGGCATGCGGGCGATCAGTCTTGCGCGCAAGAGCGAGCGCAGGGTGGAAAAGACCAGTCCCTGGTAGCGCTGCTCCTCCACGTCGTCGAAGAGGATGTTGCGCAACAAATCACTGGACAACGGCGTGACGCCGCGCCGCCGAAACCATGTGGTTTTGCCCGAGCCGGGCAGACCGATAGCCAGGACCACGTAGCCCTTGGGGGCCTGCGGCGAGTGCTCGGCCGCCTCAGGTTCGGGCGGCGCCACGGAGGGCATATCCGGTTGCGTTTCCATCTCGAAGCGCGCGGAGCCGGCAGGCTCATTCCACTCCTGCCTTGCGGGCCGCTCCTGTTTCGCGGAGGATTCGGGCCTTGGGCGCCGTTCCGGCCTGGCAGACCGTGAATCAGCCGGACGCGGCTCTGCCGGCCGCTGCACGTCGGACCGCTGCTCGCGGGGTTGCGGGACCGCTGCCGGAACCTCGTCCGGATAGAGCGGCACCAGCGGCCGCAGTTGATTCGATGGGAGTTCCTGGCCGATTTTGCCGGTGGATTCGGAGATATTTGGGGTGCGTCTCGAACGTTTTCTCATGCCGCCTTCAACAGGTGCGTACTGATACCGGGATACCATACTTCCCGAGGAGGCTGCAAATGATGTGCACCACGTCACATACATTCCTGCATCGGGAACGGCACACTATAGGAGCGAGAAGTTCTGCGCAAAACGGAAAGAAACGCGCTTTGATTTTGTCTCCGTTGGCTAAAATGATACGATCATGAGTTTGGTGGAATTGCCTGACGGGCGGTTTTCAGCCGCCGAACCAGAACAAGCCTGAACCAGCTCAACCACAGTCTCACTGACTACGAAGGAGAATACACACATGGCAGTTAAGGTTGGAATCAACGGCTTCGGCCGCATTGGCCGCAATGTTTTGCGCGCCTCGCTTGGCAATCGGGAGATCGATTTTGTTGCCGTCAACGACTTGACCAGCCCCGCGACGCTGGCCCACCTGCTCAAGTACGACTCGATTCTGGGCAACTTGAAGAACGAAGTCGTTGCGGGCGCGGATTTCATCGCCATCGACGGCAAGAAAATCAAGGTCTTTTCCGAGCGCGACCCCGCCAAGCTGGATTGGGCTTCAGTGGGCGCGCAGGTAGTGGTTGAGTCGACCGGCTTCTTTACCGACGCGGAGAAGGCGAAGGCTCACCTGGGCGCGACCGTCAAGAAGGTCATCATCTCAGCTCCCGCCAAGAACGAAGATCTGACCATCGTGCTCGGTGTCAACCAAGACAAGTACGACGCCGCCAAGCACAACATCATCTCCAACGCCAGTTGCACCACCAACTGCCTGGCGCCGGTCGTCAAGGTGATCCTGGAAACGTGCGGCATCGTCTCCGGCATCATGACCACCATCCACAGCTACACCAACGATCAGGTCATCCTGGACACGCCGCACAAGGACTTGCGTCGCGCCCGCGCCGCCGCCCTCAGCATGATTCCCACCTCGACAGGCGCAGCCAAGGCTCTTAAGCTGGTCATTCCGGAGAGCTCGGGCAAGCTGGACGGCTTCGCCATCCGCGTTCCCACCCCCAATGTCTCCATCGTCGATCTGACCTTCATCGCCGAGAAGCCCATCACCGCCGAAGCATTGAACGCCGCCTTCAAGAAGGCTTCTGAGGGCGAATTGAAGGGCATTCTGGGCTACGACACCAACCTTCTTGTTAGCTCCGACTTCAAGGGCGATGCGCGCAGCTCAATCGTTGACGCGCCTCTGACCAAGGTGGTCGGCCAGAGCGTCAAGGTGCTCAGTTGGTACGATAACGAGTGGGGCTACTCCAGCCGCGTCGTTGATCTGATCGGCTTCCTGGCGAAGAAGGGCCTGTAAATCTCAGCGCGCCGCGGCTCACCCTGCGGCGCGCCTCTCACACGCCATGCGCAAAAACATCAGCGGTAAGTCACCCTTCGAGCCCATCATCGGCTTTTCCCGCGCGGTGCGCGTGGGCAATGCCGTATATCTCTCTGGAACCGCCCCGGCAGGCGCCAAAGAGCGCGACGCCGCCGGCCAAACGCGGCGCATCTTCGAGATTGCCGCCAAGGCGCTGGCTGAAGCCGGCGCTTCTCTCCAGGACGTTGTCCGCACGCGCATCTACCTGGTCCACGCCGAGGACTGGGAGGCTGTGGGACTCGTGCATGGCGAATACTTTTCCGATGTTCGTCCCGCAGCTACCATGGTGGTGGTATCTCAGTTGCTCGACCCCGCCTGGCGGGTTGAAATCGAGATGGACGCAGTGATTTCCGACACTGAAACCGGCGCCGCACCCGGCTCGACTATTACCTAGTAACCGAATTACCAAGGAAGGCCGTTCCCATGCCCAAGCTCTCCATTCGCGACATCGATCTGGCCAACAAGCGGGTCTTCATCCGCGTTGATTTCAATGTGCCTCTCACTGATGACGGCTCGACCATCACCGACGACACCCGCATCGCGGCCACGCTGCCCACCATCGTCTACGCCATCCGGCATAAGGCCAAGGTCATTCTGGCTTCGCACTTGGGCCGTCCCAAGGGCAAACCGAATCCAAAATATTCGCTGCGCCCGGTGGTTCACCGTCTGCGCGAGCTGCTCGACAAATCGCTGGGCGAAGATGTCAACGTGGCCTTCGCGCCCGATTGCATTGGCGAAGTAGCCAGCGAAATGGCCCGTCAGCTTGAGTCCGGCCAGGTGCTGCTGCTCGAGAACCTGCGCTTCCACGCCGAGGAAGAGGCCAACGATCCGGCTTTTTCAAAGGCGCTGGCTTCGCTGGCCGATGTCTACGTCAACGACGCCTTCGGCTCCGCTCATCGCGCCCACGCTTCCACCGAGGGCATCACCCACTTCCTCAAGCCCGCTGTAGCCGGCCTGTTGATGGAAAAGGAAATTACCTACCTCAGCAAGGCCCTGGAATCGCCTGAAAAACCCTTCGTGGCCATCATCGGCGGGTCGAAAATCTCCGGCAAGATTGACGTGATCGACAATCTGCTCGACAAGGTCGATACGCTGGTGATTGTCGGCGGCATGGCCTATACATTCCAGCGCGCGCTGGGCGTGGCCACCGGCAAGAGCCTCGTGGAAGAAGACAAGATCGACATGGCCAAAGCCGCCATCGAGAAGGCCAAGGCCAAGGGCGTCCGGCTGCTGCTGCCCGTCGATAACATTCTGGCCGATAAGTTCGCCGCTGACGCCAAAACCCAGCCGTGGGATTGCTCGGTCGATTTTCCCGCCGACTGGCAGGGTTTGGACATTGGCCCCAAGTCCATCGCGGCCATCGAGGATGTGGTTTCGACCGCGCGCACGATTGTCTGGAACGGCCCGGCTGGCGTCTTCGAGTTTCCCCGCTTCGCCGTGGGCACAAACGCCATCGCCCATGCTGTTGCGGCCAACCGGGCGGCCATCTCTATCATCGGTGGCGGCGACTCGGTCTCGGCCATCAACCAGGCCGGCGTTGCCGACCAGATCACTCACATCTCCACCGGCGGCGGCGCTTCGCTTGAATTCCTGGAAGGGAAGAAGCTGCCGGGGGTTGAGGCGCTGACCGACAAGTAGCAATTCAAGAATCGAAGTTAACTGGCCCGGACGCTATCATCCGGGCCAGTTCATTTTCCGGGTCCGGAGAAACAGAATGGGTTACTACACGCGAGTCTTGTCGAAAGATGAAGAGTTCCCTTCCTTTGAGGAACTAGCGCAGTTGATTCAGGCTGAGCATTTAGAGTACAAACTGACCATCGAAGAGGGAAGCGAGGAGGAGTGGGAGACTCTTCTGCTTTCCAGCGCGGACGACGTCGAGGTCGCCTTGATCGGGCGCAACTCCGTCAGCGCGGGTTCAATCGGTCAGGACGAAGTCGCGGAATTCATCGAAGAACTCCAGGGTTGCAAGCCGGAAACCGGTGTTCAATGGCTTGCGGAATATCTGGCCGAAGTCAAAACGGTCTACGCATTTCAGCACCTGCAAGGAGCGGAGACGGAAGAAGGCGGCAACGCGCTGCACGCCCTGCGCTCGGCACTCTGGGAGCGCGGAGAAGCCATCATTCAAGCGGACAACGAAGGCTTTACCAACGAAGACGGTTACCACATTGTCTGGCAGTTTTCTGACTCGGTCTCCGGCCCCTGGAATATGGGCGTCCTTCAAGACGGCGTTTGGTACCACTTCACAATGGATTTGGGCGACTCTGATCATCGACTCGCTTTCTTCAACGGAGAAGTGCCATCCGATTTGACCGCCGTTCTGGCATTAGGATCTAAAGACTAAGCTCGCCGGCTTTCCATTCGCACAGTTTCTCGACTTCAGCACGCTGTGCCCGCCGTCACCCCCACTCATCAATCCCATCCACTAAAATCACACAGAGGAGTTCTGAAAAAATGGCCCGTAAAGCACTCATTGCCGCTAACTGGAAGATGTACAAGACGCCTGCCGAAGCGAAGGCTTTTGTCGATGCCTTTTTGCCCCTCGTTGCTGGACACACGCGCGACGAGATCGCCCTGTTTCCCTCGCCAGTCCTGCTGCCCACAGTGATTGCCGCAGCCAAAGGCAGCAATGTCGCCGTTGGCGCGCAAAACATCCACTTTGCCGAGGAGGGCGCTTACACCGGTGAGACTTCGGTGGGCCAACTTCTGGCAGTGGGCGGAACGCACACGCTCATCGGCCACTCCGAGCGCCGCCAATATTTCGCCGAGACCGACGAGATCGTCAACAAAAAGCTGCACACCGCGTTGAAGCACGGCCTGATTCCCGTGGTTTGCGTGGGCGAAGTGTTGGCGGAGCGCGAAGCCGGCAAGACCGCCCACGTCCTCAAGACGCAGATCACCGGAGCCTTTGCCGGCATCACGGCCGACGCAGCCGCGCCCATCGTAATTGCTTACGAGCCGGTGTGGGCCATCGGCACGGGCAAGACCGCGACGCCTGAGATCGCCGTCGACGCGCACAAGATCATTCGCGCTGAAGTGGCCAAACTGCTGGGCGCGGAGGTTGCGTCCAACATGCGCATTCTCTACGGTGGCAGCGTCAAGCCGGACAACGCCACCTCTCTGATTGGCGAGGAAGAGATTGACGGCGCATTGGTAGGCGGCGCCAGCCTCAAGCCCGACTCGTTTACGGCCATCGTCAAGTATTAATCGCTGTTGAGCAAAGACACATACGGCCGCGAATCAAAAAATTCGCGGCCGTATGTGTCTTTAGGCTATCGCGGGTGCCCCAGGTCTCGATTTTGAGACCTGGGATATTCCGGCGCCGTTCCCGGCTAAAACGGATCCTTGTTGCCGCCGCCGCATAGCTCGACCGCATGGACCAAGGCTTTGGCGACGCGGTTGGCCATCTCTTCATCGGCAAAATAGAATCCATTCGCTTGATTTCCAGCTCTTCGCTCCACGACCAGAAACATGGGCGGATCGAATCTCGGCTCCCAGGTCGGGTGTCCGGCAGCGGCATAACTCCGCTTCATATCCTGCTCGGCCGGCATCACCACCAGGTCCTGCACATCGTGAAGGCTGAACGCGACGTCAGTATCCGTGAGTACAGCGCCATTCTTCTTGACGTTCCCGTGATAACTGATCCGGCACGCAGCAGGATCGGCAACGATGTTGCTCGCCTCGCTGCTGTACTGATCGACGTAGTCTTTCCCATCAGCATTGTCGTGCGTATAGACGGCAAAGTTCAGCCTTCCCCGCTCTTGCACCTTGGTCTGGATAAACTGCATAGTCGCCGCCAGCGAGGGGCCGTCGGGGGCTGGCTTGGGCGGGGGCGCAACAGGTTGTTGTGCCGAAAGCGTGAAAGCAATCCCGCAAAAAAAGAACGCCGCAAGCAAGTTCCTCATGTTCATGATTTTGCCTTTCTTCCATGGCAAAGGCGGAAGCAGGGAATTTCTCCCTGCTATCGCCGTGGAATGGTCAACGCCGCGAAGACCGTGTTATTGCTGCTGTGGACTGGCGAAGGCCGACTGGGTAACGCTGGTTTCGGTCTGATTGGCCTGTTGCTGCTGGGCATCGAGGAGTGCCTGCACATTCTCGTTGTCCGCCGGAGGCTCATCCGCTGGCCGGGGCGGCGGTGCAATGGCGGACATCGGGGCTCCAGGCAATCCGCTCTTGCCCTGCTGCGCGTGCAATGTCTGCAGGCCGGAATCCAGTTGGGCGCGGAAGTTGTTCTGCATCTCCTGGAGGCTCTCCAGTGGCACGCTCACAGTCAGCCCTGCCGGGCAATCGCCCTTTCGGCTACTGACCACGATCAGGTCCGCTGTAATCGAGTCGTCCGGCGGCGTGGCCACCAGCTTGATCACGTCTCCGGTCGAGAGTGCGCACTGCTGCCCGTCCGCGGTGGTCACGTTCAGGCCCTGGTTGACCACGAATAAATGGTTAGGCGTGAGCACCTGCGGCAGGCCGTCGAGCGCGGGCGCCTCGTCCGGCTTTGCCGCGGCGGCGTTCTCATAGGCCAGTTGCTGCTGCACCTCTTCGGCGATCATCTGCTTGATCTCCGGAGAGATGGGCGTATCGGCCGGAGCATAAGCCTCATCGTCTCCCGGCGGTGCGGCATCATCCCCGGCGTAGCCGCTATCCGGCCCTCCGCCGCCTGCCTGAGCATCTATTTGGTAGCCATCGGCAAGGATCTGGCCGAGCAGGAAGTCCGTCAGCCAGTAGGCTCCGCTGGGATAGGTGTCCCAGGGAGAGAAGTATCCGGCGTAGAAGCCGAACCATGGAGAACCCAACCAATCCCATCCATAGGGCACAGGGGCTCCCCAGGGATAATAAGCCCACCCGTAAAACAGCGGGTCGTAGTAGTAGCGCGGAAGATAGTTGTCGAAGTCCCGTCCGTGATAGTGGTAGCCGGCGTACTCGCGCGTGGAGCTATGGCCCCCATGCACGTAAGTCCGCTGGTTGTAGTTGTGTCCGTGGTAAGAGACCGAGTGTTCCAAATAGCCTCGGTGCGCTCCGGTGGAGACCAGTCGGCTGTGATCGGGGCGCTCGCTGATTACGGTCCTTTGTCCGTGCGGGCCGTGCGCGATATCCATGGTGGGCGTATGCACGGAAGCCAGGTGCCCATTCGCGCGGAAGGAGGCAGTTTGTCCGTGCGCGCTGTAAGAGGCCAATGTTCCGTTGGGGCGCAGATTGTAGTTGCGCCCGTTGGACGCGGTCACGGTCAGGCTCTTATCCGAATGAACGGCCACCTGGCCCGCAGGGATCGACTGCCTGTTGATGCCGGTCAGGCCGGTGCGTGCGGTGTTCACCTGGTGCAGCACGGATTGCGATCCAGCCGGCCCCAGCGTAGAGCTGCCCGCGCCCGGCTTGCCGGCCGTCGCTCCGGCAGAACCCGGAACGCTGTAAACGGCATGAGTGCTGCCAGATGCGCCTGCTGGCGAATTGTTATGTGGGGTGAAGGAGTTGCCGCCCGGTGCCGCCGGAGTGTAGGAGTTGCCGTGCGTGGCGGGAGGAGCTGCGGGAGTGTAGGAGTTGCCGTGTGTAGTGGCTGGGGCTGCCGGGGTGTAGCTCGTCCCGGTCGAGGCATGAGGGGTGTATGTGGTTACCCCATTCGCGTTCCTCACCGGCTCCCCGCTGACGATGGTACTGCCGGATGGATGAGATGTTGCGGAGGAGCCTGGAGTATAGACGTGCGGGGTGTAAGTTGTTCCGCCGGGAGAAGACCGGGGGCTCGATGTATTCCCGCTCGGAGCGATGCCCGGTGTATAGGTGCGCACCGGGGCGGATGGACTCGGATTCGATGGCCTGGCGCCGTTTCCGCTCGGCGGGCTATAAGGCTGCGACGGCCCGGGGTGATACGCGGGCGCTGGAGCCGGGTGGTAGGCCGGTGCCGGCGGGTGGTAGGCCGGTGCCGGCGGGTGATAGGCCGGTGCCGACGGGTGATAGGCCGGTGCCGGCGGGTGATAGGCCGGTGCCGGAGCGGGTTTGTATTGTGTGGTCAGGGCCACCGCCACCACGGGAATTGACAACAAAACTGAAACCCAGAGCAGGATTTTGCTCAAGCGCTTAGCACTCTTCATCTCTCACCTCGGGACAGCCATTTTTACCAACAAAGTCTCAACATTCAAACCCGGTACGGAATCGAAAGGTGCGGTAAGTCGCAGAAATTATACCACCTGCATTGAATGTCCGGGCGCGGGCCTCCCTGCTTCAGCGGGTTGGCCGGTAGCGTCCAGCCCGTTGAAGCGGCGCGCTTCGACGATCAGCATGGCACCGGCACTTCTGTATGTCCCATAAAGGTCGCTCGATGCCGAACTCGTAACCGCTCTAATTCGGGCTCTTGCCCAGACCGAAGATCTTTTGCAGCAGGTTGCGGTGCTCCTCCGGGTGGTCGCAGGTCTCGGTCGGCGCGGTGCCGTCAAGGAATGCAATATCGGCGCTGTCGGGGCAAGTGGCGTCGCTGAGCAAGTTGCTGACCTTGTCAATGGCGACAATCTGAACACCCTCGGGCGCCGTGAATCCGTTGGTGTCAGAGTACTGCGGCAGCGTGACGGCCTTCTTCATGAAGGCGGCCCAGATGGGCGCCGCGGCGTGAGCGCCCTCGATCTTTATGTCGGTGTAGTCGTCGTTGCCCACCCACACAATGCACAGCAGATTGGAAGTGAAGCCGGCAAACCACGCGTCGTGGCTGGTGCCGGTCTTGCCCGCGGCCGGAGCGGTGAATCCCATGCCACGCACTCCGGCGCCCGTGCCGTGGTTGATCACGTTCTCCAGCATGTTGGTGGTCAGATAGGCTACGCGCTGGTCCAACACCTGTTTGGAACTGGGCGTGTAGTCGGTGATGACGTCGCCCGTCGACGTGCGCACGCTGGCCAGCATCCATGGGTCAAGGCCGACCCCGTTATTGGCGAAAATCGTATAGGCGCCGGCCATCTCAATCGGGGTGGCGTCATAGGAGCCGATGGCCACCGAGGGTGTTCCACGCGCGCTTTTCACACCGGCGTCGCGTGCCAGCGCGGCCACCCGATCAAAGCCCACCATGCCGGCCAGGCCGATGGTGGCGTTGTTCAGCGACTGCTGCAGCGCGTACCGCGCCGTTACCTGGTCGTGATACACGCCCTCATAGTTTCGCGGCGTGTACTCCTGGGAGGTGCCCATGTCGTAAGTGGTCTGTTGATCGCTCAGCATGGTGACCTGGGAGAACAGCTTGGTCTGGCCGGTCAGCATGGTGCCCTGGATGGAGGTATTGAAGGCCGCCGCATATACAAACGGCTTGAAGATGGAGCCGGTGGGCCGTTTTGCTACCGCATGATTCAACTGCGAATTGCCGTAGTTGCGCCCGCCCACCAGCGCCAATATCTGGCCGGTATGCGGATTCAGAGCCACCAGCGCCACCTGGGGATAGATATAAGGTATGCCGAGCTTCTTGTCATGGGCGTGGAGCTTGTCGACCTGCGCATCCACCACATGAACGGTGGCCTCGACCGCAGCCGTCGCTTCCCGTTGCAGATCGGGGTCGAGCGAGGTATAGATGCGCAGTCCCTCGCGGTTGAAATCGCGCTCGCCCAGCTTCTGCATCAGTTGGTCATGCACCAGGTCCACGAAATACGGCGCTTCGCTGGCGTCCACGCTCAGCGTCCCGAGGTGCAGCGGCTCCGCCTTGGCGCGCTCCGCCTGATCTTTGGTAATGGCGCCTGTTTCAACCATCGAATCCAGCACCAGGTTTCGCCTGTCGATGGCGCGGTCCCCATGGCGGAAGGGCGAAAAATAATTTGGCCTCTGGATCATTCCCGCCAGCAGCGCGCAGTCGGAAAGATCGAGCTGACTCACGTCCTTGCCGAGGTAGGTCTGCGAGGCCTCGCCGAATCCGTCGATGGAAAAGCTGCCGCGCTGGCCCAGGTTGATCTCGTTGGCGTACATCTCGAAAATCTGCTTTTTATTGAAGCGGTGCTCAAGCTGGAACGTAATGATGATCTCGATGAGCTTCCGCTTGAAGCGCTTCTCCGGCGAGAGAAAGAAGTTTTTCGCCAACTGCATGGTCAGCGTCGAGCCGCCCTGCTCTTTGTGGCCCGTGGTCACGTCGCGAAGCCCGGCCTCCATAAGCCGCCAATAGTTCACGCCGCTGTGCTCAAAGAAGCGCCGGTCCTCGATGGCCAGCACGGCCTGCACCAGATTCGGCGGAATCTCGGCGTAGGTGAGCAGCCGGCGCTTGGTGCGGTTGGGATCGTCGCTGAGTCCGGTGATGAGCAGCGGCTCCAGTTCGTAACTCGATAGCGCCTGTCCATGATCGTCGGTGATCGAGTCCACAACTCCCGCGCCGACACGAATCACCGCGCCGTCCTGCGCGTGGTACGACTGCGGGCCGGGATGCACGGTGATGGCCTGCACGCCTTCCTTGTAGGTTCCCATTTCAGAGGCTTGCGCGGCGCCCTCGACCGAGTAGCCGGCCTCGCGCAGCTCATTCGCGATGAGGCGGATTGTCAGCTTCTGTCCCGGGCGCACCTCGCGCGGAGCGGCATAGATTTTGGCTGTCGAGGCAAAGATGGGCTGCTTCAGGCGGTCGTCCACAACGTGCTGATACTTGACGTACAAATAGCCGAAGACAATAAAAAAGAATACAGCAGCAGCCGCAATTGTCAGCAGCCCCGCGCGCAACAGCGTCACCTTCCAGGGATGCTTGCCCGTGAGCCTCGGAAACCTGATCGTCAACGCCATCGCCGCTCCTTCAAATGCAGCTTTTAGCCGCTAGCTACTAGCTTCCAGCTTTTTCTCGTCCGAATACACGCCTTCGGGTTCTCAAAAATGTCTTCCCCAACTCGTCAGAGCTAGGAGCTAAAAGCTAGTGGCTAGAAGCTGCTTTTACTCTCCTACCGTCAACAGCAGCGCATCTTCCTCAACGCGCTCTTTCACCAGCGCCAACACATCAGACAGCGCGACATCCACGCTGGTTGACGTCGCTCGCGTCACCAACTCCACTTTGCCTTCCGCAGCCTTCTTGCCCACGTTGATGCGGTAGGGAATGCCCACCAGGTCCGCGTCTTTGAATTTGACGCCGGCGCGCTCGTCCCGATCATCGAGCAGCACGTCGAGGCCGGCGGCTTCCAGTTCAGCGGCCAGCTTTTCGCCGGTCTCACGCAGCAGCGCGTCTGTCATGTTTGTGATCGTCACCACCACCGTAAAAGGCGCAATCGAAGCCGGCAGCCAGAAGCCATTCTTGTCATTCGACTGCTCCACGGCCGCGGTGAGAATGCGCTCGATGCCGATGCCGTAGCTGCCCATGATCGGCGTCACTTCCTTGCCGTTCGGGTCGAGCACGCGCGCGCCCATGCTCTCGGAGTACTTATAGCCCAGCTTGAAGATGTGGCCGACTTCGACCGCCTTGCCGACCACCAGCTTGCCCTTGCAGCCGTCTTTTGGGCAGCCTTCTCCCTCGTTCACACTGCGAATTTCCGCCAGCAGCGTCCACGAGAAATCGCGCCTTGGGGTCACATTGCGCAGGTGGTAGTCAAGCTTGTTTGCGCCGGCGACCAGATTTCTGCGGTCGTCGAGCGATTTGTCCACCACCACCGTCAAGCCTTCTTCCAGCGGCTTGGCGTCGGGATTCAAGCCAACAGGCCCGAGGAAGCCCGCCGGGCCGTTGAAGTAGCGCTCCAACTCCTCGGCCTGCATCGTGCGCAACTCCGCTGCTCCAACTGTTCCCAGAAGCTTCGTCTCATTCACCTGGTGATCGCCGCGCAAGAATGCCGCCACGCCGTGCCAGGTGTCCGGCTTACCTACCGTCCGACGCTTCAGCGCCATGTAGGCCA
>Ga0224557_1001571_pt1 | contig 21632 bp, 17 predicted proteins | sample 714S31014metaG_FD_180677 | JGI IMG/M metagenome (GOLD analysis project Ga0224557, IMG submission 180677) | Peat soil microbial communities from Stordalen Mire, Sweden - 717 S3 10-14 | ecosystem: Environmental > Terrestrial > Soil > Wetlands > Peat | place: Sweden: Norrbotten County, Stordalen...
CGCGCAGTTTAGCCGCCTCGGCGGCCACGGCCATGGTCGCGGATACTTCGATCCGGCCAATGCGGCCGGCAAAGACTTTTGCGGGTGCTGTCACGGTCATAACAGTTCTATCTTGACAGATTTCCGGAGGAGCGCAAAATGCTTTTCTATCGAATCTCCGGTTGTCGCCTGCCGCGCGTGTGCCGGAAACCAAGGTCTTGACGCGTGAGGCGCTACGCGCTACATTGAGACATGATCCGGTCGTTCCGGCACGCGGGGCTGAAGAGGTTCTTTCTGACGGGAAGCAAAGCGGGCATTCAACCGGCTCATGCGCGCAAGCTCGCCATCCAGCTCTTTACTCTCGACCTTGCCAAGTCTGCTTCAGACATGGCCGTCAATGGATGGGATCTGCATCCACTTGGAGGAGATCTCGCCGGCCATTGGTCGACAAAGGTGAATGCTAATTGGCGAATGGTTTTCACTTTCGACGGCGAGGATGCGATCCTCGTCGATTACCGCGACTATCACTAGAAAGGACAATGCGTCGTGACCAGAATGTACAATCCCCCGCACCCCGGTGAGTTGCTTCGTGAGTGGATCGGCGAGACGCCCGTCGGCGAGGCCGCTGCCCGGCTGAAAGTGGCGCGCTCTACGCTCTCCCGCATTCTCAACGGCCGAGCCTCCGTGACTGCCGCGATGGCGCTGCGTTTTTCCGATGCGTTTGGCAGCCGTCCCGAACTCTGGCTCGACTTGCAGCAGCAGTACGATCTGTGGCACGCGTCGCGTCGCAAGCGGCCCAAGGTGGAGAGGTTTCCACTGGCAGCATGAAGTTTCCGGGGCTCGGAATCGATACGTGGGCACTGAAAACTCGGAATTCGGCCCGTCAGCTATTCCCGATCCTGGCCCGCAGCCGCTTGAGCACATTCGGCGGGATGAGGCCTGTGATGTCGCCGCCGAAGCTGAAGACTTCCTTGACCATCCTTGAGCTGACGAAGGAGTAGCGGCCGGCCGGCTGCAGAAAGACGGTCTCGACCTCGGGCGCGAGGCGGCGATTCATCAGGGCCATCTGGAACTCGTGCTCGTAGTCGGAGATGGCGCGGATGCCGCGCAGCACCGCCGAGGCGCCCTGCTGGCGCGCGAACTCGACCATGAGGCCGTCAAACGTGGCCACGGAGACGTTGCCGATCGCGGCGGTCACCTCTTTGAGCATCTCCACGCGCTCCTCGACCGTGAACAGCGGATCCTTGACGGGATTCATAAGAACGGCCACGGTGAGGTGGTCGAAGATCTTGGCTCCGCGCTGGATCAGGTCGATATGACCGTTGGTGGGCGGATCGAAGGTGCCGGGATAAAGGGCTGTGACGGGCATGGGCTCAGTTCGGATTCTAGCAGCGGAGGCGTCGCGGCTTGCTGCTACCGCTCAGCCCGGTGCAAAACGATCGCCTGCAGTTCTGGCGTCAGGGAAACCGGACCTTGCGAGGGATCGGAGCCATCGGGCGCAGGACCGATGGCCGGACTCGCGGTTGCGCTTGGGAACGGAAGCCGTGGCGCATGTGTGATCGAGGCCTGATCGCGCACCAGTTCGATCGCATCTCCATTGATGCGGCCGGAGAACCTGCTGTCTCCGGCAGTGAAGGCGACGATTGCCCCGTCGACTTGACCGTCTCGAATCGGGGTGGGCGCATTGTCGCCGCCCGCCCAGCTTTCGCCGATGCCTTCCACGGTTCCGGTCAGCGTGCTTCGGTCCTGAACCAAAACGAAGAGCGGCATTCCGTAGCCCTGCGCGGGCCGCCACAGGCCGGTGAGGCCCGCTCCCTGAGGCACGCGGCGCTCCCACGCGGCCACCTGCGGACGCAGCGTGACCGCGCCTGCCCAAATGGTTGCCTGCGCCGGCGCGAGGCCGGGCGACGTGGCTTCAATCGCGATGCTCTCTGCCGATCTCCCGGACTGTACGATGGCCATCGACCGGCCGCCGAAGGCCTTGCACGACGAGCTCTTGCCGGAACTCTGATCGGCCGGGTCGCCGTTGCCCACGCCGATCAGCCTTCCCGCGCCGAGGACCTTGAATGTGACCAGATTGTCTGCGATGGGCACAAGGCGGCCGCGAGTATCGCGGACTTCCACAGCGAACATGACGACGTCTTCGCCATCGGCGGCGATTTCAGCCTGGTCTGTGTGGATGGCGAGCGCAGCCGGCGCGCCCGTGGTTTCCCTCCGGGCCGCGAGCACCAGCTCGCCGTCCTTGTTGAAGCCGCGCGCTTCCAAAACTCCGGGCGCATAGGCCACATTCCAGGCCAGGTGCGAGTCCTTCTCCATCTCCTTCGCGCCCAGGCTTTTGCCGTTCAGGAAGAGCTCGACTCTTTGGATGTTGGAATGCACCCAGACGGCGATCTCCTTGCCTTCCATCCCCGGCCAGTTCCAGTGGGGAAAGAGATGCAGCACAGGATTCCCGGTCCACCACGACTGGTAGTAGTAATAGGTGTCCTTGGGAAAGCCGCAGGTATCCATGATGCCGTACTGCGAGCTGATGTTCGGCCAGCCGTTCGGCGAGGGCTCGCCGCGATAGTCGAATCCGGTCCACACAAAGCCGCCGGCCAGCCACGGGCGCGCATTCGAGAAGCTCCACCAGCCCTCGGCCGAAGCGCGGCCGGTTGTGGTGTAGGGATCGTAAGAGGCGACGTAGCCCTTGTCGTAGTCGGTTACGTAGATGCCGCGCGTGCCCACGGCGCTCACGGTCTCCGTGCCGATGACGGGCTTGCCGGGGTGCGACCTGTGATAAATCTCGGCTTGCGGGTCCGCGTAGTTGTAGCCGATCACGTCGGAGAGCGCGAGGCCGCCGGTTCCAATGGCGCCCGTGGGCGCGGTGGAGACCGGGCGCGTTCCGTCGAGCCTGGTAGCCACCTCTTTCATTGCGGTGAGAATGAGCGCGCCCCTCGCGGTGTTGGCCGCGCCCTCCTCGTTGCCCATCGACCACATGAAGACGCTGGGACGGTTGCGGTCGCGGCGCACCAGGTTTTCAAACTGGCTCAGGCCCTCGGGGTTCGACGACATCATGCGCGTCTCGTCGAAGACCAGCATGCCCAGATCGTCGCAGGCATCGAGCAGCGCCGGCGTGGGCGGATTGTGCGCGGTCCTCAAAGCATTGGAGCCCATCTCCTTGAGCTTGCGCACGCGGTAGTACTGGACCGCGTCGGGCAGCGCCGCGCCCAGGCCCGCGTGATCCTGGTGATTGCAGGTGCCTTTCACCTTGAGCGGCTCGCCGTTGAGGAAGAGCCCTTTCTGGGCATCGAACCTGATGGAGCGAATGCCGAAAAGCGTCTCGTAGCGATCCACCACATCGCCGCCCGCGCGCACCTCCGTCACCAGCGTGTAGAGGTTGCGGTCGTCGAGCGACCAGAGATGCGGCTTGGTCACGGTCATCTTCTGCTCGAAGGTTTGCTCGGCTCCCACGGGAATGGCTGCCGTGGCCGTAACGGTTTTGCCTACCGTATTGCTTGTGGGATTGAGGATGGTGGAAACCACGCGCGCGTTGGCCGCCGCCTGCCCGTCGTTGCTCACTTCCGTGCGGATGGAGAGCGTGGCCGCGCCCGCCTTGATCTCCCCCGCCTTTATCTCTGTCGACACGAAGGTTCCCCATTGCCTCACGTGGACGGGGTTGGTCTTCACCAGCCACACGTGGCGGTAGATGCCCGCGCCCTCGTAGAACCAGCCGTCGCTTTCGGTCGCGTCCACGCGCACCACGAGGACGTTTTTCCCTCCGGGATTGACGAAGCCGGTGACATCGAAACGGAAGGGATCGTAGCCGCCGCTGTGGCGGCCGATGTAAAAGCCGTTCAGGACCACCATGGTCTCGCGGTAGGCGCCCTCGAATTCCAGAGAGATGCGCTTGCCCTTGTCCCCGGCGGGCATCTCAAAGACGCGCCGGTACCAGCCGATGCTGGTCGCGGGGTAATTGCGGCCCAGCGGATAGAAACCTTTGTCGCGCAGCGCAGGATCGTTTGTGAAGGGCAGTTCGATGGCCCAATCGTGGGGCAGATCGACCGGCTTCCAGTCGCCGTCGTCGAAGCCGAGAGAGCTGACGGCGAGAAACCCGCCCGTCTTTTGAAAGTTGCCGGCGCGGCCGCTGCCGAAGCCGAAGTCCTTCGTCGCATCGCTCGCGTCGCCGAGATGGAAGCGCCAGCCGAAATCGAGCAGCAGACGCTCGCGCGTGGCGTTTACCGCCGCCGGTCCCTGCGCGGCATTCGATTCATCGGCCGGAAGCGGACCGGCGCTCTCTCCGGTTGCACGCATCGCCGCTTCCACGGGGTTCATGCCGCTGGCCGCGGCGGCAACGGCCGGCGCCAGCAGGCTGCCTTTGAGCATTTCTCGGCGTGAAAGCGCTTTCATGGGCATGGATTCTCCAAGAGGATTCTACGGCATTTCTTGGCGGGCCGGGCCAGAAGACGAGATGGCGAAGTAAGAAGCGCGCTGCCGTCCCCTCAAGCCGTGTGAGAGCCCTTCAAGGCAGGATCTTCTTCAGCAAGGCGGGATCCAGGCCCGCGATCAATGGGATTCCAGGAATGCGCAGGCGAAGCAGATTCATATCGTTTGTCAGGAAAACATCGACGTGGGCCTCGGCAGCAGCCGCCAGATGGATCGCATCGGATGGAGATGTGCCTGTCCAACTGCGAATCAGCGCGAATTGTTCCGCAGTCTCAAAGGTAAAGGGCAGAATGGAAATAGAATCGCCGGCAAAGTAGTTTCTGATTCGATCGACACCGGATTGAGACCCGAGCTTCCGCGGACCAACCAATACTTCCCCTACGGTAAAGATGCTCGTGCAAAGCGTGTCGCCGCGCCGTTTCATCGCCTCGTGGACCATTTTAACGATCGGAAAGTATGCGGGATTCTTCTCGATCGCGTAGATAAACACCATCGAGTCCCAGTAAATCCGGCTCATTTCGCGTTCTCACGGCGCAACTTCTCTTCCATCGCGATTTTCTCCCAGGGATCGGGGCCCCATGCAGCGCGCTCGGCCTTCAGAAACGCCTCGCCTCCCCCAAGAGCCTTAAATTCTTCCTCAAGAATGCCGTAAAGCGCTTCCAGGCCAGAGCCATCCTGCACGCGGCCTGCAGCGTGGGGCGTATGCGCTTCCCGCGTTGGCGCTTTTCCCTCATCGAGCAGCTTGAAGGTGAATTCCACGGTAGTGCTCTGACCAGACGGCGGCCCGCTCTTCCCAAGTAATTCGAGGTTGGCGCTTTCGAGAAACTTGCGCGTCGAAAGCGCGGCGCACACTTGGGGAACCCGCCGCAAATCCCACTTCAGAGCCTTGTGAACTTCGCCTGCGCGCACCCTGACGGTACTCGCGCCGGCTCTTCGAGCCGGCGCGATGTAATGAGTGCGTACATAAGCGCGGACCTGATCGCTGGCGTTCATCCGCATCTCTCCCCGAAAGCTGGATTCGCAAAGAATTCTACTTCAACGCGCCGACAGGACGAAACTGCACCCATTGCTGGCTTAGGTTGACTGCAGCGACTTCGTAACTCCAAGCTAACCACGCCCGGCATTGCACGTGAGCCTTTCTGCCCAGCTCGTTTGCCCACCGGGCGCGGAATCTGCGTGCAGAAGGGGGTAATTTGAAGCCGAGTCTTTGTTCAAGTTGCGCGAATGACAGGATGCGGCACGGCCCGTTTGCATTTGAGAATGGGTTTTGACTGAGGTCGTATTTGCTCATTTCTTCCCTCCTGTTGAGTGTAAGTCCCAACCGGTCGGAACCATAGATAGAATACAACAGAAAGAATATTTGTCAACCCGGGAAATTTCTTGTTCCCGCACTCCCACGTGCCGGACGAAAAGGGTGGGCTTTCAGAGTCGCGGGCTCAGCCCTTGCGCCCGCGCACGGCTTCCTTGGCCTGAACTTCGCCGCCCGCGGGAACCTCGGGCACGTCGGCCTTGGCGACGCCGATGCCGAGCCGCTTGCGCAATTCTGCGTCCAGCTTGGCGAAGACTTCCTTATTTTCCTTGAGGAAGCCGCGCGTGTTTTCGCGGCCCTGGCCGATGCGCTCACCGCCGTAGCTGTACCACGCGCCGGACTTCTCCACGATGTTGTGGGTCACGGCCAGGTCGAGCACGTCGCCCTCCTTGCTGATGCCCTCGCCGTAGAGAATGTCGAACTCGGCTTCGCGGAAGGGCGCGGCGACCTTATTCTTCACGATCTTGACCTTGGTGTGCGAGCCGACCACGACGTCGCCTTCCTTGACGGCGGCGATGCGCCGGATATCGATGCGCACCGAGGAGTAAAACTTGAGCGCGCGGCCGCCGGTGGTGGTCTCGGGGTTGCCGAACATCACGCCGATCTTCTCGCGGATCTGGTTGATGAAAATCAGAGCCGTGCGCGACTTGGAAACCGTGCCGGTGAGCTTGCGCAGCGCCTGCGACATGAGGCGCGCCTGGAGGCCCATGTGCGAGTCGCCCATTTCGCCGTCGAGCTCGGCCTTGGGCACCAGCGCGGCCACCGAATCCACCACCAGCACATCGATGGCGCCGGAGCGGACCAGGGCTTCAGTGATTTCCAGAGCCTGCTCACCCGAGTCGGGCTGCGAGACCAGCAGATTGTCGATGTCGACGCCGAGTTTCTTCGCGTAGCCGGGATCGAGCGCGTGCTCGGCGTCGACAAACGCCGCCAGACCGCCCGCCTTTTGCGCCTCGGCGATCACCTGCAAGCAGATCGTCGTCTTGCCCGAGGACTCGGGACCGAAAACCTCCGATACCCGGCCCCGCGGAACCCCGCCCACGCCCAGCGCGGCGTCAAAACTGATGGAGCCGGTGGAGATCACGGCAATCGGCAGCAGCGCCTCGCGGGAGCCGAGCCGCACGATCGACCCCTTTCCAAACTGTTTCTCAATCTGTGCCAGGGCAAGTTCTACGGCTTTGGTGCGGTCGTCAACGATGGCCATTGGGAGGGCTCCTCAAAACAATGCTCGCCCCGCGCATCTCCTGCTTTGCTGGCAAGAAACGGCGAGGGGCTTTAATTGGATTTCGAAGGGATTGTAGCAGGATGAGACACAGAATGACAGGAAAAATGGCGAAGAAAGAGAGAATATTAGAGATTCCCTCATGAGAGGCGGAAGGTCGTGCATCGAAACCATATTGTTGCATCAAATATTTAGCAGTGCATCAAATATTCGATTGCGCATCAATTTGAAAAATGATGTAGGATGGACATATGAGAACTACGATCACACTCGACGATGACGTCCATGAATTCGCGGCCTATTACGCTCACGCGAGAGGAATCACCCTCAGTGCCGCGATGAACGAACTCGTCCGCAAAGCGGAGAATCCCCCTGACACCGAACCCCTCATTGTGTTTTCACCCGACGGATTCCCCATGTTTCCTCCCACTGGAGGTAGGATCACATCCGAGATGGTGAAGAAGCTTGAGGAAGAAGAATATGATCCGAAGAAATTTGCTTGATCTGAACGTTTTGCTCGCGCTTGCGGATCAACGGCACGACCAACACCAGAAAGCGAGGGCTTGGTTCGCCACTTCCGGTAAAAATAACTGGAGTATTTGCCCGTTCACTGAGGCCGGATTTCTCCGCGTGACAACCAATCCCACGTATCGTCCCAGCCCACACACTTTCGAGAGCGCCATTGCGATTCTGCAATCGGTTAAAGGACTATCCGGGTACTGGTATTGGGAAATCAAAGAGAGTTGGGTCAATCTCACTTCGCCCTTCGCGGCGCGCATCACAGGTCATCAGCAGGTGACCGATGCCTATTTGCTTGGGATGGCCATTAAGGAGGATGGTGTCCTGGTAACATTCGATCGCGGTATCAAGTATTTGGCCGGGCCGCAGTTCAGCCGGAATCTGATTGTTCTCGAATGAGCGTCGATGCTATGGCATAATCTGGTTCTCATGAGCACATTATGCCCGTCTTGCAAGTCGACGATAGGGGTCGAGGATATTAACGTCTCGACCGATCTGGCCCTGTGCCGAGCCTGCGGTAAGACATTTCGGTTCTCTGAGATTGTGGACGGTTCTCAGCGTACCGGGCCGGACCTGGCTTCACCCCCGAGCGGCGCCTGGTTTGAGCAGTTGCCGGGAGGATTCACCATCGGGGCGACTACCCGTTCCTGGATGGCGGCCTTCCTCATACCATTTACGTGCGCCTGGTCTGGAATATCGATGTTTGGCATTTACGGGAGTCAATTTATATCGGGACATCTAAACTTTGCCGCATCACTCTTCGGTCTCCCATTCCTGATTGGTACCTGTTTTCTACTTTGCGGTTGTGCGCTGACCGTTGCAGGAAAAACAGTGATCACACGGAACGCGGACCGCTTGTCCGTCTTCAACGGCGTTGGTTGGTTAGGCCTCACCAGAAATTATGCCTGGTCTGATTTCCGCACCGCGCGAGAAGACTTTGCGACGGGATCGTACAACTTCAGTGCAGGCGGCCGGGGACGCACTATCGCGCTGGAAGGCAAACGCAGAATCACGTTTGGGTCCATGCTGACCAACGACCGTCGTTATTTTGTTCTTTGTGCGCTTCGGTCGATGCTCGGCAGCGAGAGCGGTTCTCAGGTTTCATCCTGGCCGACGTCAACGTTCCGGTGATCGGCTCAAAGACCGATTCTTGGTGGGGCCTGGAAATCGAGCTCCAAAGATAGGGCGCTCAAACCGCGTAAGCGCCCACGCGCGTCTCCTTGCCGGTCAACGCGTCGCACTGGCGGTCCAGGGCTTCGTATTCGCTGTCATGGTCCTTGCGGAAGGCGCGAAAGGCTTCCTCGCTGGTCCAGCGGTCGATGGTGAGATAACTGCCGGGAACATACGCGTCATGGAGCAGCTCAGTGCCCTTGTAGTCGGGCGAATTACGGAAAAGCCGTGCCCATGCCCCATCGGGCCCGTAAGCGGCCTCAAAGCCGGCCACATTCTCCTCGGCAATCTCAAACTGCCAAACCACCACGAACATTGGGAACCTCAATCCTATGTTTATGGTAGCGCAAAGGCGCTGGATCGCGCCGGGACGCGTCTTTCCCATGCCTGAATCAGGTTCCGGAGTGGTACCGGATGGTGAAACACCGTCTCTATGCAAGGCGCATACTTAAGATGGCTGCACATGTGAGGAGTAACCTTCCCCTTAGGTCTCCTGATTGCCGCTGCGGCCGTTCCGCTTGGTTTGGATAAGGGCTTTTTGATCGGGCTGCTGACGCACGAGCAGACGCACACGGATAGCATATCTTTCGGCGTCGCAATCGGATGATCATGGACGGGAAGCGCTTCCCGCCTTCGCACTCCGGTGCACGCAACGATATCTGACAACTTCGCAACACGGCTCATTGTGAGGGACCTATGAAAGCTGCTCGCTATCCTGGCATCCGCGTTACCGCCAACGGGAATCAACTGGTTTCGTACCACACCGAAACCCGCATTGCCGATGCCGGCGTGTTTTACCCCATCACGCCTTCCACCGAGGGCGGCGAGCTCTTCCAGCAGGCCTATGCTGAAGGCAACTTGAATGTCTTCGGCAGCAACACGCTGGCCATCGAAACCGAGGGCGAGCATGCGGCCCAGGGCGGCGCCATCGCGCACTCGGTGTGCGGCAAGCGCGTGGTGAACTTCACCTCCGGCCAGGGAGTGGTCTACGGCGTGGAGCAGTACTATCACGCGCCCGGCAAGGGATCGACCATGGTGCTGGAGGTGGGCGCGCGCGCGCTCACCAAGCACGCCCTGAATGTGCACTGCGGCCACGACGATATTTATGGCGCCCTCGACACCGGCTGGATCATGTTGTTCGGTAAAGACGCGCAGCAGGCTGCCGACCAGGCGCTGATCCTGCGCCGCGTCACGGAGCTTTCGCTCACGCCTGGCATGAACATCATGGACGGCTTCCTGACCACGCACCTGGAGCGCACCTTCTACAAGCATGAATCGGAGTTGATGCGCGAGTACCTGGGCGCGCCCGACGACATTGTCGACTGCCCCACCGAAGCGCAGCGCGTCCTGTTCGGGCCCACGCGCCGCCGCGTGCCCAAGATGATGGATTTGACCAATCCCGTTCTGCTGGGCCCGGTGCAGAACCAGGAACACTACATGCAGGGCATCATCGCGCGGAGAAACAACTTCGCCGAGCCGATCTTGCAATTCCTCGAAGAGGCCTACGAAAAGTTCGCCGAGCTCACCGGCCGCCGCTACGGGCTGATCAGCGAATACAAGACGGCTGACGCCGACACCGTCTTTGTTTCGCTTGGATCGGCGGCCGAGAATATCGAGGCCGCGGTTGATTATCTGCGCCAGACACGAAGTTCGAGCGTCGGCTCCATCCACGTCAATGTAATCCGCCCCTTCCCCGAGGCCGCGCTGGTCAACGCGCTCAAGGGCAAGAAGAACGTCATCATCCTGGAGCGCACCGACGAAGCGCTGGCCGGCGACAATCCGCTCGGCCGCGACATCCGCACCGCCTTTTCAAAAGCTGTCCAGGGAACCGAGGGCCTGCCCAAGGTCGAGCTTGCCGAAGTGCCGCGCTTCTTCGGCGGCAGCTACGGCCTTGGTTCGCGCGACTTCCGCCCGGAGCACATCATTGGCGCGTTCGAGTACGCGACCGCGGGCCGCGCGCGCAAGGATGGCAAGACAGCAGCAGAGGGCGCGAACTTCATCGTTCTCGGCATCGACCACCCCTATGGCGTCGTCGCGGACGAAATGCCTTCGCTGCTCCCCGAGGGCGCGGTTGCCGTGCGTTTCCATTCCATTGGCGGCTGGGGCGCAATTACCACCGGCAAAAATCTGGGCGCGATTCTCGGCGACCTGAACGATCTGCTCTACGAGCGCGACCACGAAGTGGACGCGCTGGGCAATCCCAAGGAAGTGATTCACGTCAGCGCCAATCCCAAGTACGGATCGGAGAAGAAGGGCGCGCCGACGAGCTATTTCATGGTCGCGGCCAAGGATCGCATTCGCGTCAACTGCGATCTGCGCCATGTGACTGTCGTGCTTTGCTGCGATCCCAAGGCCTTCACGCACACCAACCCGCTGGACGGAATGCAGGAGGGCGGCTGCCTGGTGTGGGAGTCGGACGTGGACGGCGAGCACGCCTGGCAGAACCTGCCCATCTGGGCGCGCAAGCAGATTGTTGAAAAAAATATTCGCGTCTTCACGCTGCCCGGCTTCGAGATCGCGCGCAAGGCCACCGATCGCGCCGATCTGCAACTGCGCATGCAGGGCAACGCATTCCTGGGCGCATTTTTTGCGGTCAGCCCCATGCTGCAGGAGTTTGGCATCACGCAGGAGCAGTTCCGCGAGGTCGTCTTCAAGCAGTACGTGAAAAAGTTCGGCAAGCTGGGCGAAGCCGTTGTGAAGTCGAACATGGAGGTCATGCTGCAGGGCGTCGAGCGCGTGAAGGAGATCACGATCGGCGCCATCGCGGCGGCCGATCACTCCAGCCTCCGCGGCCAGGCGTTGCTGCCGATCTTCGAGGCGGTAGACATCCCCGAATTCGCCGAAGCGTCCTGCTCGACCGGCGCCGGCTGCCGTTCGCACGCCGCGCCCGAGGGCCAGGGACCGCGCACTCCCGTTTCCAGCATCGGCACATTCGACGCCGAGTTCCGCGCCCACTTCGGCTACAACCAGCCGTCCACGCCGCTCTCCGCCATGGGCGTGGTTGCCGCGGCCACAGGCGACACCGCGTCGAAGTACGTTGCCCGCCGCGAAACGCCGCTCTACATTCCGGAGAATTGCACGCAGTGCATGGAGTGCATCAGCGTGTGCCCGGACACGGCGCTGCCCAACTGCTCGCAGGACCTGAGCACAGTGCTCGGCGCCGCCGTCGCGCGCTACGTATCCGATCCCGCCGAACGCCGCAAGATGCTCGACAAACTGCCTGAGATCGAGAACCTCACGCGGCAGCGCATGTTGGCCGAGATCAAGACGGGAACACCGCTGCCGAAGATCCTTCGCGAAGTCACCGAATCTGTCGACGGATTCTCGTCCCAAGCCAAGGAAGAATTCTTCTCGATCCTTGAGAAGGTGCCGATGGCATACCAGAAGGTCAACGCCATCTTCTCGTCGCCGGAGCGCAAGACTCCCGGCTCAGGCGGCATCTTCTCGATCTTTGTTTCGGACTTGTGCAAGGGTTGCGCGGCCTGCGTCACGGCTTGCGGCGATCACCAGGCGCTCAAGATGGTGCAGGAGACCGAAGAGGTGAACGCCGAGCACGAAACCGGCACAGCTTTCCTCGATCTGCTGCCCGATACCTCGCAGAAGTTCCTGGGTCTCTATAACGGCGCGAATCCCGCCGACTCCAAGACCGCGACTCTGCGCAACATGCTCATGGTGCGCACCAACTACGACGCGCTGGTGGCCGGCGACGGCGCCTGCGCCGGCTGCGGCGAGAAGAGCGTGCTGCGCTCCATTGCCGCTGTGACCGAGGCGTATATGCGCCCGCTCTACCACGCCAAGAGCGAGCGCTTCGTTTCCAAGGCTTCCGACCTGGAAAAGAATGGCGCCGAGCGCCTGGCCGCGCTGAAAGCAGCGAACGAAGAGGACTACACGCGCCTGCGTCAGGCCATCGCTCATCTCATCATGGGCCTGGGCGGCGAAACCACCACGGACACCAAATCGCGTATCGCGGAATATGAAAAGGAGCACGGCGAAATCACCGACGCGCAACTCATCGAGGCCGTCGCCGCGGTCCTGCTCACCGAGGCCTTCAACCACAAGAATCTTCAAGCGGTCGACGGACGCCTGGCCAACGGCATGAGCGTGATGGCCATGGCCGCGCACACCGGCTGCAACACGGTCTACGGCTCGACCTCGCCCAACAATCCGCATCCCTATCCGTGGATGAACTCGCTCTTCCAGGACGGCGTCACCGTGGGCTGGTTGATGGGCGAGAGCTTCATCGTCGATCACGCGCGCCGCTCGGTAATTCCCGAGCGACTGGCCGACGTCATTCTCACCCGCGAAGGCGGGAGCATTTGCGAGGAAGAGTATTACCAGTTCACGCACTTCACCGACGCGCTGATGACCGACCAGGAGATCAGGGAACTGCCCAAGGCCTGGGTCGTCGGCGGCGACGGAGGAATCGGCGACATCGGCTATCAGAACACGTCGAAGGTGATGCTGCAGAACCGGCCCAACGTGAAGGTGCTGATGCTCGACACGCAGGTCTACTCGAATACCGGCGGCCAGAACTCCGACTCGACTCCGATGCTCGGCGGCGGCGACATGAACACCTTCGGCGCAGCCACGCAGGGCAAGAACACCGAGAAGAAGACGGTGGCCGAAACCTTCCTCGCCGGGCACGGATCGCCGTTCGTGGCGCAGGTTTCCATGGCCAACGCGCCCAAGCTCTACCGCGCCATTCTCGACGGCCTCGAGTATCGCGGCACCATGTTCCTGCAGGCCTTCACCACATGCCAGCCGGAGCACGGCGTTGCCGACGACATGGCGCTCGTCCAGGCGCAGCGCGTGCGCGATTCGCGCGGAGCGCCGGAGTTCGTCTTTAATCCGCGCCTCGGCGAGACCTACCCGGAAGCGCTCGACCTCAAGGGCAACCCGTCGATCGATTTGGATTGGTACGAGACCAAGTCGAAGGCGACCGGCGAGCCGTATCGCTACACCGTGGCGCACTGGTGCACCACGGAAGCGCGCTTCCGCAATCACGTGAAGAAGATCAAGCCCGAGCAGGCGGAGAAGATGATCACGCTCGATAACATGCTGGTGCGCATTACGCAGCAGGATGTTGTCTACCGTTACTACCTGTTGCCCGAGCATCGCAGCTTCATCCCCGACTTCGGCGTCTACATCCAAGTCGATCAAGACGGAAAGTCGGTCTACTACGCGCTCTCGCGGCAACTCGTGATGTTCTGCGTGGAGCGCCGCAAAGCCTGGCGCATGTTGCAGTCGAAGGCTGGAATCGTGAACCGCGAGTACCAGGCGCAGAAAGCGATTCTCGCCGATCTCGAAGCCGGCAAAATCGCGAAGGAGGATTTCTACGCCCACGGTTACGAGATGATTGCGGAGAAGCTGGGAAAACCGGCGCTGGCGAAGGCGTAAAAGCCCCCTCGGACAGAGGAAGTAGTCCCAAGTTTCTAGAACATTGATTGGGCACGCGGCACCCAGTCAATGTTGAGTCCGAATGTTGCCCGGGGTCGGGTTGACTATGTACAATCCTGAGTTCAGTGACAGATTCGCGCTATCGCACAAGGGCGTGCTCCGGGTCTTGTCAACGGCGCCACTTCCTCCAGACGGGACGGGCTAACAAAGTGAAGCAACAGGAATTTCTGAAGCCGACACTTCATGGCGAACGATTCGAAGGCCATACTGTGCCGCTAGAACTCCTTAAAGACTTCTCCGCCCTCGAGGAGATGCTGGTCGAAGTCGCTAAATGGAAATTCAGACAAGAGCATCCCGACCGAGAGAGGGTCCAGCGGAATTTTGCGACTGGTATCGAACTCCAACTCGCTGGCGTTGAAGACGGAAGTGCAAAATTGGCGATTGTACTTGCGTTTTCTTCCGCCCTTCTTTTTCCTCCAGAGAATGTAAAATACTTTGAGCAAGCTCGAACGGAGATCGTGAACGCCATAGCGTTATCGGCGGAGGATCTTCCGCAGGTATTGCCACCCAGTTATCTCAGCTATTTCGACCGCTTCGGGCGAGGTCTTCGGAGCGGGGAGTCGATTGAGTTTCCGCGCGAGCATGCTTCAGTCTCTCTGAACCCAGATATCCGAAAGAAGTTGATTCGTTCGGCACAAGTCAAAATCTGGACGGAAGAGACCTCCTTGCGGGCCAAGGTTTATGAAGCGGATCAAGCTCACAACAGTTTCGAATTTGAACTGAGCAATGGTACGAGGGCCAAGGCTCCCCTGGATGACAAGTACAGGGATGCGGTTCTGGATGCCTTTAGGGCATACCGAAGCGGGGCCTTTGTCCTCATTCAGGGCGTCGTACAAAGGGATCGTGAAGATCGCCTGAAGGGGTTCGAATCCATTGAGCACGTGACGCCGCTTGATCCATTGGACGTGACCCTGCGACTGGAACAAATCGCAGCACTCAAGGACGGATGGCTTGATGGTAAAGGCATCGCCCCAGACAAGGAGAAGTTGGGGCGGCTGGCCGATCAGTTTGATGCGAATTTCGATGGGAATCTGCCACTGCCGTACTTGTATCCAACCGCCGAAGGCGGCGTTCAGGCCGAGTGGAGCCTGAATGGCAAGGAGGTTTCTCTCGAAATCGACCTAGCAAATAACCTCGCCGAATATCAGGCATTGAACCTTAACGACGATGTCTGCTCGGAGTTCACATTCGCCCTAACTGATCATGGCGGATGGGAACAACTCAATGAGGCGTTAAAGCAGATTGAGGGCCAGAAGGCTGAGGAGCAGCGAATTGGACTCTGAAACCTTGTTGCTCCGCCAAATCCATCCCGGCTTTATACAAAACGGAAGGCCAACCTCACAGGCATTTCGGCCAACCCCAAAGGATGAGAACCAGCTCTCTGTCTATAATGGAGCAATGATTGCGGCCGCAGCGTCCTGGCATTACTACACCGAGACCCTCCGCCTTGAGTCCGCTGGCGTGTTGGCACTTAGTCATGCTGAGTGCGACGCGCAGCAATTGAAAGTGATTGAGGATGGCATTCCGATTCCCGCACATTGTTACATTGATTTTTCTGGGGTGAGTAAGCCCGATGCTGAAAGGAAATCCAAGAAGCTGGCGGCCCTCGCCAAGAAACGTGGCTGGCTTTTTCAACCTTAGATTTCCACCGATCATCGGGTGGCCCAGCCTTGAACCAGCCAAAAAACCGAGGGTGGGAGATCACAAATCCCAATCAGGATTTTCCCTGCCGCTCGGCGGCGATCAGGAAAGTGGAATCGAGAATCAATCCCATGAGGGCGGGTTCCAGGGCTTGCGGCTGCGCACGATCTCTTCGACATCGGCGGCAAAATCCGCATCCAGCACGGGCGCCTCGCCGGTCGTCTCTTCATGCTTCCGCGCCAGCGCGACACACTCCGAAACGGAACGCCGCCGGGATTGAGGAGAAGGCGTGAGCGCCACCGTAATCGCGCCGTTGTCGATCACGATTTCCTCGCCGGCCCAGGCGCGCATCATCAGCGCGGAAAGGCTGCGCGACGCCTCGGCCTCAGGAATGTGAATCACGCCCATGTGTCGATCATACCTCAAATCATCCTATTCAAAGGCGAGAGGGAGATAGCTTCATGCCACGGCCAGCACCTCCTTGCACTCGAGCCTCAGTTATCCGTGCACAGCACGTCGTAGTAGTAGTTGATCATCACGCGTTTGACGGCTGCGGGGAGCTTGGGCAACTGCACGGTCTGCTCGACGGTGTTGGGACCGTGGATGGCGATCTGGCCGAGGCGCATGATCTGGCCGTTGGCCAGTTCAAGGTAGAGCGGCACGGTGTTGGCGAATTTCGGGCCGACGTGCGACTGCTCCAGCCTGATGTGCAGCTTCCATCCGTCGCCACTGGGCGTGGCGTCGCCCTCGAAGTGATACGCGGGCAGATCGGTGCCGTAGACGTACTCGCGGAAAAACCAATCCATGGTGTGATTGCCTTCGAGATCCATCTGCGGGCTCATGTGTTTTTCCACGATGGCCTTGAAGTCCTCGGTGGTGGCGGCCTGCAGGCGGTAGGTGTTCACGAAGTCCTGCATGGTGGCTTTGAAGCGCGCGTCGCCGTCTTTGGGCGACCACATCATCATGCGAATCATGTGCAGGATGTAGGCGCCTTTGGGATAAATGACATTCTGATAAACGCTCCAGCCGGTCTTGGGCGAGCTGAGACGAATGCCCATGGTCACGGGGCCGACATCGATGGGACGGAAACCGAACTCGTTTTTTTGCGTGAGTAACTCGCGCTGCAGCTTCCAGAAATGGATGAAGTCGTCGGGCTTGGGCCGCGTGAGCTGGAGAAAGATGGAGGCCGAAGTTTGCGCGAAGCCTTCGCTCATCCATTGGTCGCGGTAGCCGCGGAAGCCGACGGTGTGGCCCCACCACTGGTGCGCGACTTCGTGCGGCGTGACCACATCCCAATAGGTGGCCTCACTAAAGTCGCTCAGGCCGAGAAAATGCTGCTGGGTCTTATCGAAGAAACCGCAGATGGGCAGGTAGACCAGCATGGGCCAGCTTTGGCCGTAGTTGCAGGCAGACTGCTGCGTGAGCGCAATGTGCGGGAAGGGAAGCGGGCCGAAGTAGTTGGTGTAGATTTGCGCGGCGACCTGGCCCTGGTTGAGCTCGTTTGTCAGCATGGGTGTGGTGTCGAGCGTGCCCAGGCTCATGTCGGCGTCCTGGACCGCCTGCGCAAGCGAGGCCAGGATGTCTGGCCGCTGCTTGTTGGCATAGGCGTCGATGGTCAGTTGCCCGGCAAGAGGCGTGCCGATCTTCGCTTCCTTGCTTTCAAATTCGCCCAGGCTGAATCCGACCACGGGAAGCGGAGCCTCGGATTTCCACTCCGAGGTGGTGATCTTTCCCTCGGTTGTTTCATTCAGCTTGGTTCCCGTGGCGATGATCTCTAATTCTTTGGGCACGTGAAAGAGCATGTGATAGGTGGAGTAGTCGCCGAAGCCCTGGCCGGAGTTGGGAAACCAGTTCTCGCGCGCGATGGGGTAATAATTGTCTCCGCCCTCGTTGAGGACGACATCTTTGCCGCCGTAGGTAATTTTGACGGTGGTGGACTCGCCTTTTTTGAGCGGCGCGGCGAGGATGACGCCGAAGTTGGGATCCTGATCTTTGTTCTCCTGCACCCAATCCAGGGCGTCGCCTTTGCCGGAGGTGACCTGGCTGACGCGCAACGTAGGATAGAGGTCGAGCGGGATGACGGCCACGCCGTCCTGCTCGGCTTCAACCTGGACCGTGGCCAGACTGCTGAGGAAACCGCTCTTCTCAATGGATACATCGAGGTCCTGGTGCAGGATCTTGTAGGCCGCGTTGTGCTCGTTGCCGCTGGCCGTTCCGTTTGCGTACTCGGCCGCGCGGTGAAAGGCGAGAGGGATGGTTTCGGCTTCGTACATCGTGTCCCACTTGAGCAGCGCGACCTCTTCCGGGGCTACCTCGTCAACGCCTTCCGGGTCGAAGATGAAATAAAGGTGAGAACTCTTGCTGCCATGGATGGCCGCAAAGAAATATCCGCCTGGGGCAGGGCTCAGGACGTCTTCGAGCAGGCGCAGGTCGAGGTTTCCGTAAAGCTTCTCATAATAGAAAGAGTGGCCATCCTCATCGTAAGAGCCTTCGGCATGATGGCGCAGGAAGGAACGCAGTTCTTCGGCGGCCTTTGCGTAGGCGTTGTCGGGCTGGCCCGAGCCGGTTGAGGCTTTGCGCAGCTCATCGGCCGTGGCATCGGAAAAGCGCAACACCACCTGGTCGAAGTCCTCGTCGAACTCCTCGGCCTGCGTGAGGATGGAGAGATTGTGCCGTTCCTCGGCGGTGGGAGGCGTAATGTGCAGGTGGCCCTGGCCCTTGAAGACCGCGCCCGTAACTTTGCCGTTGACCGGGGCGTAGAACGCGAAACTGCCGCTGTTGAAGGTGAATTCGGCGGCGTCGCGCTTAAGCACGAAGTCTTTGACGGTGACGGCTTCGCCGCCCGGCAACAACCCGCGCAACTGCTGATAGGTCAAGTTGGCGTTGGGCGCGCGCTGCGCGAAAAGCGGATGCATTGAGACCGCGGCAACCGGAAGAAGGACAAAAAAAGACAGACGAACGCGAAGGTTCACAGGAGGGCCTCGCTTGCGGAATTACGCTGTGCGATCACTATAGTCGAGAATGGCGGGTTGAGCGACGGAATATTCGGCGGGGGATTAGAGGTCATGTCATGAACACCGTTCGGTCCGTGCAAAGCATCCCTCAGGGGCTAAAGCCCCTAGTTTTATTGGGTATTTTGCGGCACGGCTAAAGCCGTGCCCTTTCAAGACCGGTTTATGAGATAACTTCCAGGACTACAGTTGTACTTCGCTGGGGTGCCGCAAAAGGACAAGGGCCCGGGCCTAAAGGCCCTCCCGGTTTTGCGGCTTTTTCAGGGGCCTGAAGGCCCCTGCTCCCTCCGCGAAATCCTATCTGCAGCTGTAGTACTACGGCGGTTCTCCAATTCATGTGAAGTCTTGAGGGCCGAGCAATGTGGCGTTTTCTTGAGGAAAACGCCACTTGAAGGCTGCGGCTCCGCTTTACACCAATTGGAGAACCGCTGTAGGCAGTGTTTGGTGGATCGAAGGGCGGATATTTGCGGGACGACAAACATCGTGCAGGGGTTAAAACCCGGCTGCTATTTGCGCCCTTTCGGCACGGCTGAAGCCGTGCCCTGATACCAACCCGGTCCGCCAGGATTCGTCAAACACTACCTAATCCGCCCCCAGGGCAATCGACATCGTTATTGGGTCGCTCCATGCTGCAGGAGCACCTGCGCGGTGGCTGCCTGATGGTAATCGTATGCGCCGCGCAAAGGGGTGCAGCCGAAACGCGTCTTGGCTTTCAAATCGGCCCCGTGGGCGATCAAAAGTTCGGTCATCTCCACATGTCCTTGCGCGGCGGCCCAGTGCAGGGGCGTGTTGCCATCCTTGTCGCTGGGATTGACTGCGGCGCCTTTTTCGAGCAGCCACGCCGCGGCATTCATCCGGTTATGATATGCGGCCCAGTGCAGCGGCGTATCTCCTGCATCCGTGCGCGCGTTGATCTCCGCCCCGTGCGCGAGAAGAAACTCCACCATCTCAGTCTGATCATGATCGGCTGCGGAGTGCAGAGGCGTGAATCCGTGCGCGTCGCCGGCGTTGACATGGGCGCCGTGCTCCAGGAGCAGCGTCGCGACTTCAACCCACCCATCGGCGGCCGCTCCTTGCAACGGAGTCGAGCCGTTTTTGGCGCGGGTGTTGACGTTGGCGTTGCGATCAAGCAGGAGCGCAACCACATCGGTTTGCCCGGCCCACGCTGCCGTATTCAAAGGCGTGTATCCATCACTGTCCCGGGCCTCGATATTCGCGCCGTGTTCGAGCAGCGAACGCACAACATCTGTATTGCCCCTGAATGCGGCGCTGTACAGCGGCGTGGTTCCATCCTTGTCGGCCGCATCTACGGCCGCGCCGTGCGCAACGAGCAGCGGAATCATCCCTGTCTGCCCATTGAACGCGGCGTAGTACAGCGCGGTCCAGCCGCGCGAGTCGCGGCATTTGACCAAGCCAGGCTGAGTTTTCAAGATCGATTCCGCGCCGGAGACTTGACCGCTCCCTGCCGCCTGCTGCAGAGCGTCGCAGGGACCGCCGGCTGCGCCTGCATTCACTGGCTGGGCACCTGACGGATTGCTTGCCAGGTTTTGTACCGTCGAACTCGTCTGCTCGAGCGGAAGGTTCCACGGAATGCGGTTCCATGGGCTGCCGCGGTCATTCACGAGCTGCAAGTAAATCGCCCGCATCTGCTGCCCGTTGTCCCTGGTTCGGCTCAATGACCAGAATTCACGGCCAACAAGGTAGTTCTCTCCGAATTCTCTCCATGAAGCGAACGTCTGCTGAAGAATCTGCGCCGCGTGCATCGCGCGCGGCCAGGCTTCTTCTTCAGAGATGTATCCAGCAGCGACGCCCCAGCGGCACAGGTTGATATAGCGGGCGTAGTCCCATGCCGCAATACTCTGCGCGCCAAATTGCTTGTAATAGCGGTGCGCCACCATCACGCTGTTTGCGTCCTCGGCGTTCAGGCGGCTTACGGCCTTCGACAAATCGTCAGGCGAAAGATCCGCGGCGCGCGCACCGAGTTCGGAGAACACCTGCCGATGCCCGCCCTGGTCGATCCATTGCAGCGTCTGCAGAAAATCGTCGCGGCTCCCAATGCCCCACGAATTCTGCAGCATGTTTCTCGCTCCCAATGTGCTCTCGTTGGAAGAGAGGGTATCGAGGCGTTCGTGATTGAAGGTGGACAGAATGGCGGAAGCTGCAATCGCCCATCGCTGTTGCGCACGCGATGGCGTTCCATTGTTGGAGCCTTGATAAACCGGTGCGGACAAAGCCGCCCCTGGGCCGGCCGCAACCGTGCTCGGAACGTTTTGCCGGTCGAGCCCATTGCAGCGAACGTAGCCGAGCTTCTCTGCGCTGTCAACGTCGGCAACCTTGCACCAGGCCCCGCCCGCATTGGTCACCGAGAACGTAATTCGCACCGATTTGCCGGGCGCCAGCGTGGCGACGACGTCGCTGTCCGCAGACATCTCCGCATAGACGGTGAGAGGGGACGATTTCACGGTGCCCCGTTCTGCCTGAGCCCGCAGCGAATTCGGGACGACAAAAAGTAAGCCCGTGAGAACCAGAAGAGCGGATATGTGCGATCGCCAATACGCAGTCATAGAGACCTTTGGATGAAGCCAGAACAATGGGATTGATTTCCCGTCCATGTTAGCCGATTTCCAGGCCAGCGGTTGAAATATCGATCCGGCCCGATTGCGTGAGACCGCGCACTCCCACCCTTTCCGCTCAGCCACCGCACGGACGAAGACCTATCCCCACCCCGGCAAGGGAGCGAGGGAGCACGGGACTGAGGGACTGAGGGACTGAGGGATTATTGACTCCTGCATAAATAATGCAATAATGGGTATTGAGGTTCAGAATACCTATGCCCCGGCTGAAGGGAAGCGCCGGTCTTCTGGAGGACCGGCGGAGACGCGCGTTGGCATTGCTGGACGCG
>Ga0224557_1001573_pt1 | contig 21626 bp, 11 predicted proteins | sample 714S31014metaG_FD_180677 | JGI IMG/M metagenome (GOLD analysis project Ga0224557, IMG submission 180677) | Peat soil microbial communities from Stordalen Mire, Sweden - 717 S3 10-14 | ecosystem: Environmental > Terrestrial > Soil > Wetlands > Peat | place: Sweden: Norrbotten County, Stordalen...
CCGGCCCGGGCTCCGGGGCGTCCGGGCGGCCGCCCGGCTCGAGCTCGTCCATCGGAAAGCTCATCACGTCAGTCGGCCCGGGCAGGTCCATCCAGCGCATGTGCAGGTCGGCCATCGCCGCGGTGTCCAACAGCACCATCGACAGCTCGGCGCTCGGATTGACATCCATCTTGGCGATGACAAACCGCGCGACGCTCACTAATTCCGATTCGGCGACGTCGATGCCCGACTCGTTGGATACCTCGATGCTCATCGGCGACTGCGGGTCCCCGACGACCGCCGAGCCGCCCGATTCATCCCCGAGTCGGGGTCTTCGTTTCGCGCGTAGGCGTCGACGATTTCCGAGACCAGCCGGTGGCGCACCACATCGACACTGGTCAGGTGCGCGACGTGAATGTCGTCGACGTTGTCGAGAATGTCGATCGCCGAGCGCAGACCGGAGCGGGCGCCGCCCGGCAGGTCGATCTGAGTCACATCCCCGGTGACGACCATCTGGGAGCCGAAACCCAGTCGGGTGAGGAACATCTTCATCTGCTCGGCGGTGGTGTTCTGCGCCTCGTCGAGCACGATGAACGCGTTGTTAAGCGTCCTACCCCGCATATACCCGAGCGGCGCAACCTCGATGACCCCGGACGACATCAGCTTCGGGACCAACTCGGGGTCCATCATGTCGTACAGCGCGTCGTACAGCGGTCGCAGGTACGGGTCGATCTTCTCGCTCAGCGTGCCGGGCAGAAAGCCAAGGCGCTCACCGGCTTCCACCGCAGGCCGGGTCAAGATGATGCGGGTTACCTGCTTGGTCTGCAGCGCGTGCACCGCCTTGGCCATGGCCAGATACGTCTTCCCGGTGCCGGCCGGGCCGACCCCGAAGACGATGGTGTTGGAGTCGATAGCGTCGACGTAGCGTTTCTGGTTGAGCGTCTTGGGCCGAATCGTCTTGCCGCGCCGCGACAAGATGTCCAGCGAAAGCACTTCGGCCGGTGACTCATCTCCGGTGCCGACCAGCATGCCGACGCTGTGCCGCACGACCTCCGGTGTCAACGGCTGTCCGCCGGCCACGATCGCTATCAGCTCGGAGATTGCCCGTTCGGCGAGCGCGACGTCGGCCGGTTCACCCGAGAGGGTCACCGCGTTGCCCCGCACATGCAGGTTGGCGTGCAGGATGCGTTCGAGGGAGCGCAGATTCTCGTCGGCCGAACCGAGCAGGCCCACCACGAGGTCGGGCGGAACATCGATGCTGCTACGAACCTGAGGCGATGTGTCAGCAGCGCTGGTCTCGCGTGGCGTCACGTGGCTTTCGATGCCTGCTTTCTATGGTCGTCGGGGAGTTGTCGGGCGAGTGAAGTTCTGGCTGCGAGTCTACCGCTGGTCAGGACCGCTTCCCAATGTTTCGTTTACAGGGCCGACCGGCGAAACGACGTCGCTGAGTTGATCCCACCGGGACGTAAGCACGCCAAGCGCGCCCAACGCCACTGCGGCCGCGGTCGACGTCCGCAGCACCTGCGGGCCCAGCCGGACCGGCACGGCACCCGCGCCGGTCAGCGCGGCGATCTCGTCCGGCGCGATACCGCCTTCCGGGCCGACGATGAGCAGCAGTGACTTCGCTTGTTCTGCAGTGTTATCCGAAAAGCCAGCCGCCAAGGCATCCGCGAGCCGAGCGGTCGCCGATTCGTGCAAGGCCAGCACCGCGGCGCCGGCGGCGATCTCGTCGCGGATCAGCTGGGTCAGCGTGGTAGTGGACAGCACGCCGTCGACTGGCGGGATGTGCGCGCGGCGGGATTGCCGGGCCGCCGACCGCGCGACGGCGCGCCATCGGCGCAGGCCCTTGTCCAACCGGGCGCCCTGCCAGCTGGCCACACAGCGAGACGCCTGCCAGGCCAGGAACGCGTCGGCGCCCGCCTCGGTGGCCAATTCGATCGCTAACTCGGAACGCTCAGACTTCGGTATCGCCTGCACCACCGTGACTGGCGGGTGCCCGGGAGCGACGCTCCAGCGCTGCAGCACCCGAGCTTGCAGTCCCTCACGGCCGGCCTGCTCGACCACGCAGCTCGCGAGGCCCCCGGCACCGTCTCCGAGCACCAGTTCCTCGCCGGGACGGATCCGGCGCACGGTGGCGGCGTGAAAGCCTTCGTCGCCGTCAACGACGGCAAGCGCGCCGGTATCGGGCAGTGCGTCGATGTAGAACAGTGTCCCCACCATCTACGCGGACCGCGCTAGCGCCCGGTGAATGTCTCGCGTAGCCGGCTGAACAGTCCGCCGCTGCCGCCGTGCGTCGAGCGGACTTCGGCCACGTCCCGGGTGCGATGGTTCTTCAGCTGGCGCAGCAGCTCGGTATCCTGGTGATCCAGCCGGGTTGGCACCACCACGTCGACGTGGATGTGCAGATTGCCGCGAGCGGCCGACCGCAGTTGCGGCATCCCGTGACCGCGCAGCGTGATGATCGAAGCCGGTTGGGTGCCAGGCGGAACGGTGATCTCGCTCATTCCGTCCAGGATGGCGTCGACGGTGATCGTGGCGCCCAGAGCAGCATCGACCATCGGCACCGAAACCGTGCAATGCAGGTCGTCACCGTCGCGGACGAAGATGTCATGGGTTTGCTCGTGAATCTCGACATACAAGTCACCGGCCGGCCCTCCCCCGGGCCCGACCTCACCCTGAGCGGCGAGCCGGACCCGCATGCCCTCACCGACACCGGCGGGAATCTTGACGCTGACCTCCCGACGAGCCCGCACCCGGCCGTCGCCGACACATTGGTGGCACGGGTCCGGGATGACCACTCCGACGCCGCGGCAGGTGGGACAGGGCCGTGACGTCACCATCTGGCCCAACAGCGAGCGCTGCACGCTCTGCACCTCCCCGCGACCACCGCAGGTGTCACACGGAATCGGCGCCGAATCGGCGTTAGTGCCCTTGCCCTGGCACCGGTCGCACAACACCGCGGTGTCGACGGTGACCTGCTTGGTGACGCCGGTTGCGCACTCTTCGAGATCGAGTCGCATCCGCAACAGCGAATCAGAACCGGGCCGAACCCGGCCGATGGGACCGCGCGACGTCGAACCGCCCCCGAAGCCGCCACCGAAGAAGGCCTCGAACACGTCGCCCAAACCGCCGCCGAACCCGCCGAACCCGCCGGCCGATGCGCCCGCGCTTTGCAGCGGGTCCCCACCTAAGTCGACGATGCGGCGCTTCTCCGCGTCGCTCAGCACTTCGTAGGCGGCGCTGATCTCCTTGAATTTCGCCTGCGCTGCCTCGTCGGGATTGACGTCAGGATGCAGTTCGCGGGCCAGCTTGCGATAGGCGCGCTTGATGTCCGCATCGCTGGCGTTTCTGCTCACGCCGAGCAGCCCGTAATAATCGCGTGCCACGCTTGACCTTTCTCAGGATTTCCAAAACTCGGAGGCCTTCTCAGACTCTCGAGGCCTTCCCAGACCGCGTCCACAAATTCTGCGCCAAGTGCTGCTTCATCGCGCACCCAGAACTTCGCCGATATAAAGGGCAACCGCGGCAACACTGGCCATAGTTCCCGGATAGTCCATCCGGGTGGGCCCCAGCACGCCCATGCCACCAAACACAGTATCCGAGGTGCCGTAAGCAGTCGTCACCATCGAGGTGCCCGCCATCTGCTCGGCCGCCGTCTCCTGACCGATGCGCACCGTGACCTTGCCCGCTTCTTGCTGGTGCGCCAGCAACCGCAGCACTACCACCTGCTCCTCGAGGGCCTCCAGAATGGACCGCAGCGAGCCACCGAAATCGGCGGAGTTGCGGGTGAGGTTGGCGGCGCCGCCCATCAGCAAGCGCTCCTCGGTGTGCTCCACCAGCGACTCCAGCAGCACCGTCGCCGAGCGCCCGACAGCGTCACCCAACCCGCCGGCGCCGCGCAGCTGCCCGGCGAGGTCGGCAACCGCGATCGAGGCCGCCGCCAACTTCTTGCCCTCCAGCGCCTGGCCCAGCATCTCGCGCAGCTGAGAGAGCTGGTGATCGTCGATGACATCACCCAACTCGACGATGCGCTGGTCAACCCGCCCGGACTCGGTGATCACCACCAGCAACAGCCGGGCCGGTGTCAACGCGATCACTTCCAGACGGCGAACCGTCGACGTGGACAGCGTCGGGTACTGAACCACGGCCACCTGACGCGTCAGCTGAGCCAGCAGCCGTACCGCGCGACGCAGCACGTCGTCGAGGTCGACCCCGGATTCCAGGAAGCCTTGGATCGCGCGCCGCTCCGCCGATGACAGCGGCTTGACGTCGTCGAGCCGGTCGACGAACTCGCGGTAGCCCTTCTCGGTGGGCACCCGTCCGGAGCTGGTGTGCGGCTGAGCGATGTAGCCCTCGGCCTCCAGCACCGCCATGTCGTTGCGGATGGTAGCGCTGGATACACCGAGGTTGTGGCGGTCCACCAGGGACTTCGAACCAATCGGTTCCTTGGTGGAAACGAAGTCGGCGACGATGGCGCGCAACACCTCAAAGCGACGATCGTCGGCACTTCCCATTGGCTGTCACCTCCCTGACCGGTCCATTTTACGGTCTTGCGAGGTAGGACCCACACCATTAGGCCGGTTGCCGCCCATTAAGAGGTCCCACGCCGCAGTGATTTTTCGGACTAACCTGTCCAGCATGATCCCGCCGGACCTGGGCGATGCATTGGACAGCAGCAGCCGATGATCTTCAAGGGCGTGCGGGACGGCAAGCCGTATCCCGAACACGGGCTGTCCTACAAGGACTGGTCGCAGATACCGCCGCAGCAGATCCGGCTCGACGAACTGGTCACCACCACGACCGTGCTTGCCCTGGACCGCCTGCTGTCGGAGGACTCCACCTTCTACGGCGACCTTTTCCCACACGCGGTGCGGTGGAAAGGGGTCACCTACCTCGAAGACGGCCTGCACCGGGCGGTGCGGTCCGCGCTGCGGAACCGCGTCGTCCTGCATGCGCGGGTATACGAAATGGACAGACCGCTGGATGAGCAGACTCAGCCGGGCGGCGGGCCGAACACGCGCGGGTTTTAATTTCCTGGAGGCACACTCAACCGCGCGTCAGTGCGACGTGGCTGCCTGTAACAGCTGCGCCGCGGAGTCTTGCGACAGCGTCCAGTCACCTTGATTGACGAACGTGAGATTCCTCGTGACCGGTGCCGGGAGCTTCGGACCCGAGACGGCCACGTCCGCGGTGGCCGCATTCGGACCGGAAGGCTGGATATTCGACACGTTGAACGACAACGGGAACTCCCCGTCCCTGTACGCCTTCCTCAGCTCGTGGTCGAACAGGTGACCCTCGCCCGCATCGATGCCGCCTTGGACCAGACCGGTCTTGGTCGTGTACGACACACCGGGATCGGAGAGGCTGTTGAGCAGGCCCGTCAACTGGTCGGGAGTCGGGACGTTGGCACCCGGTGGCGGCGGGTCCTGCGGCAACGGCACGCCGACGGCGACGGGCTGGACCTGCGGCATCGTCGGCGTAACGGATGCGATAGAAGTCACGCCCGCGGCTGCCGCCCCGATGGCGGCAACGGCTGCCACCCCGGTGGCGATGGACTTCACAGTTGATTTCACGTTCAGGTCCTCCCCTGGATTCACATGGACTGCTGGTGGCTTGTGACGCGCCGCCGATCACAGGTCCATGTTGCAATTGTGCCCTCTGTGACTGGTGTTTCGTGTCTCAGATCGGTCACGCTCCAGGGTACGGACCCGATCGGCGACGCAAGCCTATGGCCTAGCTGTGTGCTGTATTAGAAATTGAGAAATTTTGGCGGGGACTAGCCTCCGGCGAGTACTTCCTCGTCGGTCAGCGACGCGACCTCGAGGTAGTGGCGTGCGATGATGGTCAGCCGCTCCGGCGTCCCGCGCTGGGCTTCCCGGAGGTTTAGTCGCTCGGCGAAACCGGCGACGGTACGGGTGCCGAACAGGTCCGCGACCACCGCATGGTCGATCTCCAGCCAGTCGCGTACCCGCGCGATGGCGGTGGTGGCCAGCACCGAATCGCCGCCGAGCGCGAAGAAGTCGTCATGCACGCCAACCGAATTCACGCCCAGCACGTCGGCGACGATCTCGGCGAGCGCGGCCTCCACATCGTTGCTCGGGGCGCCGTCCTGGGCGCCCGAAGTTCCGGCGGCTTCGGATTCGAGCAGCGCGGCGACGGTGCGGCGGTCCAGTTTCCCATTCGAAGTCAGCGGAAGCTGCTCGAAAACCACAGTGCGGGTGGGAATCATGTAGTTCGGTAGCAGATCTGCCACCGCCTGTGTTGCGGCCGAAGCGATGTCTTTGACCTCACCGGGACCCTCACCCGGATCACCCACAATGGCGGCAACAAGTTTGGGTGCACTGGTGCCCGCGATATTGATGACAGCGGCGACCGCATCGCGCACCCCGGGCACCGCGCGAAGCGCGCTCTCCACCTCGCCGAGCTCGACCCGGTAGCCGCGGATCTGCACTTGATTGTCGGCTCGGCCCAGGAACTCGATGGTGCCGTCGGGCCAGTATCTGGCCGTGTCACCGGTTCTGTACCAACGAAGACCGTCAAAATCGACGAATCGTTCCGCGGTGCGTTCCGGATCATTGCGATAGCCGGCAGCAACATTGGCGCCGCCCACCCAGAATTCGCCAGGAACCCAGTCGGGGCAGTCGCGGCCCGAGGGCGCAACAACCCGGCACCGCACGTTGCGCAACGGAACGCCGAACGGCACGCTCACCCACCGCGCGGGTGGCTCGCCCAGCACTTCGCAGATGGTGTTGTGGATGGAAGTCTCGGTGGCGCCGCCGAGACCGGCGAACCGGCAACCCGGCACCTGCCTGGACAGCCTGCGGGCCAGATCAGCGCTCACCCAGTCCCCACCGAGCGTGACGGCCCGCAGCGAATCACCGAGCCAGTCGCCGCCCAGCTCGAGGATCATGTCGAGCATGCTCGGTACGCAGTTGAGGATCGAAACCCGGTGATGGCGAAGCAATTCCACCCAGGTGGTGGCCGCGGCTCGCTGCTCGGAATCGACCGCGACCAGTGAGCCACCCACAGAAAACATGCCGAAGATATCGTAGACCGACGCGTCGAATTCGAGGGCGGACAGCGCGAGCACTCTGTCAGTGCCGCCGACCTCGAACCACTCGTTCACGGCGTCGATGGTGTTCATCGCACCGCGGTGCCGCACATCGACGCCTTTCGGCAGGCCGGTCGAACCGGACGTGAAGATCACGTAGGCGATCTCGTCGGTATCGGGGAAGACAGGCTCGCCGAGCGGCTCCGGATAGTCGCGCGCCGCGTCGATCGACACCGACGAGATTCCCGCGCCGATGCTTGCGCCGTCGGCCGTCAGCGCGGCGACGACGTCGGCGGTCGCGAGAATCTTGGCGCGCCGCGCATCCGGTTGGTCGAATCCGATTGGCACATAGGTCCCCCCGGCGGCGAGGACCCCGAGCACGGCCAGGATTTGGTCGGGCCCCTTGGGTAGCTGGACGGCGACCGCGTCCCCGGGTTGCACACCGTGTGCTTGCAGCGCCCCCGCCACGGCAAGCGCACGCTGCGCGAGCTCCCGGTAGCTCCACGCGCCCGCCTTGTGTCCCAGACCCCACACCACCGCGGGCGCCTCCGGGCTGGTCGCGGCATGCTCGAAGAAGCCCTGATGCAGGCACCGCCCGCTGACCGGGCCGTCGGTCGCGTTGATTGCGGCACGTACCTGAGCCTGGGCGGACGGCAGCCGCACCGCCGCCTCGGCATCCCAGCCGGCATCGCCGTCAGCGAGACGCTCGACCGCCGCGGTGAATCTGGCGAACATGGCGTCAACCAGCCCGTTCGGGAACGCCGACGCGCGGACGTCCCAATTCAGCAGCAACCCGCCGCGCAGCTCGGTGACCTGGGCATCCAGCAGCACTTGAGGTCCCTGCGAGATGATCCACACCGGGTCACCGAAGGTCTCGATGACGTGAGCGGCGAACAACTCGCCGAGATCGAGCGCGCTGGTGAAGACGATCGGCGCCAGTACCGGCTCGCCCCGGTGTCTCCCCAGATCGCGCAGCACCTCAAGCCCGGTATAGCCCGCGTGCGAACTACTTTCGTACATACTGCGCTGCACCGCGCGCGCCCGCTCGGCTACCGACATGTCCGCGGTGACGTCGACTTCGAGCATGATCGACGAGGTGAAGTCACCGACCACGCGGTCGATGTCCGGGTGCACCGACTCACGATGAAACAACGGCACATTCAGCAGAAACCTGCTCTGTGCCGACCAGCCGCCGATCGTGTCGGCGAACACCGCCGCCAACGCCATAGCCGGTGTGATTCCGCGCGTGTGTGCTGCTGCCACCAACCGCTGTTTGGCGTCCGGCTCCAGCCAATGGTCATAGCGGACAGTGCGATCGGGAGCGGTACGGTCGGCGACGGGCACGTTCGGCAGGTCGGGTGCACCAGGCATCTCAGGCAACCGCCGCTGCCACCAGTCCCGATCACGTTCGCGCGCGCCTTTTTCCTTTTGGGCCTCGTGGTGGTCGGTTTGGCGCTGGGCGCGATACCGTCGGTAGCTGTAGCCGGGCTCGGGCAGCGTCGCTCCGCGGTATAACTCCGCAAGATCGGAGACCAGCACGCGGTAGCTCATCGCGTCGCCGGCCAGCATGTCGATGTCCAGATGCAGCCGGCTGCGGTTCTCCTCGCACAGGGTCAGCGTGATGTCGATGACCTGACCGTCTTCAATTTCCAGACGTTGGTGGGTTTTACGGTCGCGTAGCTGCGTCAGTGCCGCGTCGCGCTTTTCCGAACTCTGTCCGCGGAGGTCGACCACGGCGAAAACCGGTCGACCAGGCCGGGGCATGGTCTGCTGGGTGCCGTCCGGGAGGAATCGAGTGCGAAGCATCGGATGCGCGGCAACGAGCTCGGACACCGCCCGCTGCAGGCGCCCGGGATCTATTTCCCTACCGTCGAATTCGACATACAAATGCGCCGCGACACCACCCAGCTCTTGCTCATCGGAGCGGCCGATCCAGTAAGCGTGCTGCATGGGAGCCAACGGAAACGGGGATTCCTCGGCGGCCGCCGCAACCGGTCGAGCGGGCTCTGTGACGACCGAGGTTGCCGCGCTCTGCCCCTCGTCCGCGTCGTCCCCGCAAAGCAGGTCGTGCCACGAATCAACGGTCGGGCTGGCCGCGAGTTCGGCAAAGGTAATGCCGGCGCCGCGTTTACGCCAACCGCCTGCCAGCGCCATCATCCGGATCGAGTTCAGGCCTAACTGGATGAGATCGTCGTCATCGGCGACGCTGTCAGCCGGGCAACCGAGTTCGGCCGCCACCGTGGCCCGGATCTCGTCCCGGCCTATCCGCGCCATACGAGCTCCTCCCTACACGACACCGGCAGCGAGCGCGGCGATGCCGCGTTGCCAGAGCTGCGTCAGTGTGTCGATATCGGCGGGCGCGAACAGCGCATCGCTCCAGCGCCAGTTGGTGATCAATTGGGTGCCTTCCGGCATGGTCGCGACAAAAGCGCTGATGTTCAGTGCAAAACGCAGCGGCAGATCCGGCTCGGGGTCATCCGGAAGGGCGTCGATGTACGGCCCGGTGAGTAGGGACCACGGTTGATCGGTGACACCACCGAGGTCCAGGCGACCCAGATAGCTGAACTGGATCTGCGGTTCGGCAGCGCCCTGCAACTCGGGGACGCGGTCGACATAACGGAGCAGGCCGTAGTCCAGACCGTCATTCGGGATCGCACCGAGATGGCTGACCACCGACTCGACCAGTCCCCGGGACGCTCCGGGTTCGCGTTCGGCCTGCTCGACATCGACCGCCGCGGCCCCCACCCCGAGCCGCACCGGGAAGGCGTTGGTAAACCACCCCACGGTGTTGGTGGTGTCGGTGTCGAGGACCGCGTCGGCGCGACCATGGCCCTCCAGCGCGACCAGCATGCCTGATGCCGGATCTTGCCGACGGGTGCTGCGCCAACTTGCGATGGCCAGCGTTGCCGCGGACAGCAGGAATTCGCGCACGCCCTCATCTCGGGTGACGGCGGCGAGCAGGCGCTCGGTGATCCCAACCGGTGTCACCACTCGCGCGACTTGCAGAGTGGACCAGGTATCCCGGGTCGGGTCCGGTGGCCGCATGCCAAGGACGGGGTCGGGTTCGCGGACCTGCGCGAGCCAGTATTCGCGCTGCGCATGCACTTCCGGCTCGACCGCCCGATGCCACATCAGCTCGCACCATCGACGGTAAGAGGTGAACTCCGGCAGCATCTTTGTTGGCGCATCGGCGTTCGCGCAGCGCCACGCCTCGATGAGATCGCCCAACATGATGTGCCAGGACACCACATCCACCGCCAGGTGGTGCGCCGTGAGGAGCAGCGCAGCCTGCCCTGGCCCCGAATACCAAACGGCTCGCACCATGGCACCGGCGTGCGGGTCGATGTCATCCATCACGGTCCGCGCGGAATGGGTGATGGCCGAGACCAATTCGGTATCGGCCGGCGTCGATAGTTCAACCCGGGTAAGCAAGTCGCCGGCATTGACGACGCCGGGCTCGCGGGTAACCAGGCGCGGACCCGCGGGCGTGTCGATCAGGATCGACCGCAATGTGTCGTGTCCGTCGAGGAGTAGCTGCAGCATCAGCTCGATGGACGGGCGGTCGATGTCGGACGGCAACCGGAGCAGGACGGTGTGGGTGAAGCGCCGATAGCTGCCGTGTTCGTACAACCAGGACACCATCGGCAGCGGCAGCACTTCACCGTATTCGGCGCTGGAGAGGTTGGTATCCGAGTCGACGGCCGCGTCGATCGCGGCCGCGAGTTGGCGGATTGTCGGTGCGGTGAACACCATTCGTGGACTCAGCGAGAGTCCGCGCCGTCGCGCCTTGTGGACCAACGAGATCGCCACGATGCTGTCCAGCCCGAACAGGAAGAAGTCATCGTCGATGTGCGGCGCCAAGCCGTTGAATTGCTCTGCGAACAATTCGCACAGCGATCGTTCGGTATCGGTCGAGGCCGACTCGGTTCCACCTGCGATGACACTGGACAGCGCGCCCTCGGCCAATTGATTCAAAACGTGGCCATCCAGCTTGCCGTTGGCATTCACCGGCAACTCAGGAAGTGCCACGATCCGGGACGGGATCATGTACGAGGGCAGGTGTTCGGTGAGCGCGGGGCGCAGCAGGACCGGGTCCTCGACCGTATTCTCTCGCCACACAACAAAACCCACCAGGACAGTGCTGCCCTCGCGGCGCAGGACGGAAACTGCCGCATCCTGCACCCCGGGCTGGCCCCGCAATGCCGCCTCGATCTCCCCGATCTCGACCCGGTAGCCACGAATCTTCACCTGAGAGTCGGCACGCCCCAAGTAGGCGTACCCACCGTGGGAGAGACGACGCACCAAATCACCGGTGCGGTACATGCGTTGTCCGGGCCGGAACGGGTCCGCGACAAAGCGATCGGCTGTCATTGCAGACCTACCGGCATAACCCCGGGTCAGCTGCGCGCCGGACAGGTAAAGCTCACCCACCACGCCGCTGGGCGCCATCCGCAGCGCCGAATCCAAGACGTAGCCGAATGTTCCGGCGTTCGCCGTGCCGATCGTCGGTGCGCGGTATTCCTTGATCTCGGCTACCACCGCCTCGACCGTCATCTCGGTGGGCCCATAACAGTTGTAGATCGTGGTGGCCGACAGCGCACGCAACTGCTCCCACAGCACGCTGTCGATGGCTTCGCCGCCCAAGGCCAGCACCGAAAGATCGTGGTCCAACAGTCCCGCGGCGCTGAGTTGTCCGAACATCGACGGGGTGGTGTCGATCATGTCGATCCCGTGGGCGGTCATGCCCTTCACCAGCCGGTCCGCATCGCGCATCTCATCGGCATCGAACAGGTGCAGGGCATGACCATCGAGCAGGCCGACCATGGGCTGCCAGGAAGCGTCGAAGCTCAACGACCAGGCGTGGGCGATCCGCAGCGGACGGTCCAGGCGCGTTGCCGCATTCCGGTACACGCGGTCTCGGTGGTCGGCGAAGTAGCTGAGCACCGCGGCATTGGTGCCAATGACGCCTTTGGGTTCACCAGTCGAGCCGGATGTGAAGATGACATACGCGCAGTGTTCGGGATGCCGGCGAACGGTCGGGGCGGTGGCGGGAAACCGTGAAATACGCTCGGCTACGGCGGCATCGCTGAGGTCCAGACTATGGATTCCCGCGCCGACCAGCTCTGAACAGCCGACTTCGGTGATGGCCAGCACCGGAGCAGCTTGGCGGAAAATAGATTCGATACGAGCGCCCGGAAGCGTGACGTCGACGGGCAGGTAGGCGCCGCCGGCGGCGAGCACGGCCAGGATGGCGATGATGGATCGGGTGGAGCGTGGCAGGACCAGGGCAACAACCGATTCCGGGCCTACTCCGTGGCTGGCCAGCTCCCGCGCGAGGCGGCACGCTTGCGCGTGCAGTTCGGAATAGCTGTAACGCTCAGCGGATCCCGCAGTCAACGCGACGGCGTCCGGTGTGGCGCGAACCTGTCGCTCGAAAATCTCCCAGACCGTGGCATCGGGACTCGGCAGTGACCGCGTTGCAAGGTCAGCGAATTCGGCACGTTCCGCCGCGGTGAGAACCTCCAGCGCGTCGGGCGTTGCGTCACCGATATCCGGGAGTGCAAGCAGCACACCAAGCAATCGCTCGGAGATCTGCGCCGCAGGGAGATTCGGCAACGCCGCGCGGATCGCCTCGACGAGCACCACCAGTGCGTCGCCTCGCATGTGCGAGACCACAGTCAGCGGGTAGTGCGTCAGACTTTCCATCTCAACCGGGCGGAAACGGGCACCGTCGGGCGTGATTACCTCGCGGATGGCGTCTTCGACCGGGGCGTTCTCGAACACGAACAAGGTGTCGAATAAGGCACCTCGGCCATGTGCGCGCTGGAGTTCCGACAGACCGAAATAACCGATGTCGCGCATCGCCGACGACTCGCGCTGTAACCGCGCGCATTGTTCGGCCACCGAGATGGTTGCGCTGACCTGGTGCACGACCGGGACGCTGTTGATGAACAGCCCGACCATGCTCTCCACTCCGGCCAGGTGTTCGGGGCGGCCGGACACGACGGTGCCGAAGACCAGATCGCGGCGGTCGGTGAGCCTGCTGAGCACCACAGCCCACGCGAAGAGCACCGCGGTGTTGAGCGTTAGGCCGTTGCGCCCGGCCCAGTTTCGCAGCCGTGCGGTATCGGCCGCCGACAACACCAGCTCCGTCGTCTCCGGTACCGCACCCGCTGAATCTGTCTGGGAGGCCACCATGAGCGGTTCTTGCACTCCGCGCAGATACTCGGTCCACTTAGCCATGGCCGCCGCTTTGTCCTGCTGCGCGAGCCAAACTATGTAGTCGCGGTAGGGGCGCGCGGTTGGTAGCCCCTCGAGCGATCCCCCGGCCCGGTACGCGGCGAGTAGCTCGGTGAAGTAGACGGCAAGCGCCCAGCCGTCCATCAGAATGTGGTGTGCGGTGAAAATCATCCGCCGCCGGCTCTCGCCCGGCACCGAGATCAGGACGACGCGCAACGCCGGGCCCCGGCTCAGATCGAACGGGCGACGTCGCTCGGATCGGGCAATGGAATCGAATTCCGCGGGGATCGCTGTGCGTTCGGTCCACGGCAACTCCACGTGGTCGGGCACAATCTGCACCGGCTTGGGGACGTCGCGATCCCAGAAGGCGGCCCGCAGATTCGGGTGCCGGTCCAGCATGGCGGCGGCGCTGCGGCGCAGCAGTTCGACGTCAACCGGGCCGTCGATGTCCACCCGCAGCTGCATGGTGTAGAGGTCGATGCTGTCGGCGCTTGCTGCGCCGGCGGTGCCGTCGGTAGCCAATCGATATAGCGCAAACAGCCCCTCCTGCAGCGGACTGAGCGCAAGAACGTCCTCGATTTGTGGTGGAGCCGTGGTCACCAGCGCCTCACGACCCACTCACGACTGATCAAGCCAGGATGCGCTGAGCTGAGCCAGCGCATCGGCGTCCAAGCCCGACGCACTCATCGGTGCGCTGTGCTGTGCGGGCGCCGAATCCGAGTTGGCGGCAGGCTGATCGGCGGCCGCGTCGACCGCGGCGGCAAGCTCAGCGATGGTCATGTGCTCGAATACCATTGCCGGGGTCAAGGCCAGGCCTTCCGCGGTCGCCCGTGCCGCCAATTGAACGGAAACGATGCTGTCGCCGCCGACGGCGAAGAAGTTGTCCTCGCGGTCAACGCCGGTGATATCAAGCAATTCCTCCAGCAAGGCGATGAGGGCCTGCTCGGTTTCGATAGACCCGCCGGTGACCGGTCGGGACGGCTGCGCGTCGGTCGGGGTCGGCGGGGCCAGCAGCACCTCCAGGTCGGCCGCAGCCAGCAACTCCAGCGACGACACCGAAGAGTCCGGTGTCGTCGCGAACGCGTCGAAGGCGGCGTTCAGCGCTTCGGCGATGAGCCCAACCGTCCGGGGTTCATACAGATCGGCGTTGGCGACGACGCGGACGTCGAGTTCCCCGTCGGGCGTCACGTTGACGCCGACGTTCAGATCCAGTAGCGAGATCTCAAAATCCATCGGGAGTGGGGAGACCGTGGTTTCGCCGGATTCGGTGAGTTCACGCGTCAATAGCGCCCAGTCCTCACCTCGGAAATGGATCGAGTTCTGGAACAGCGGGTGGTTCCGGGATGGCGAGCGCGGCGGGTTGAGCGCCTCCACCAGTCGTTCGATCGGAACTTGTTGGTGCGCCAACGCGTCCAGCACCGTGTCGCGGCTGCGAGCGATCGTGGTCCGCAAACTTGGATCGCCAGACAGGCTGGTGCGCAACACCACCACGTTGGCACACGGGCCGGCCAGATTCGCGGTGCCCACGTCGACCCGAGACGCGACCGGGCTACCGATCGCGATGTCCGTGCCACCGCCGAGCTTATGCAACACGACGGCCAGAACAGCCTGATAAACGGTGAATTCGGTGGTGCCATTCTGCTCGGCGAGCTGCGCGAGGGCCGCCCGGCGGGCCGCGGTCACCGTGAAATTCACTACCTCCCCGCGCCTCCCGAGGACCAGCGGGCGCGTGTGATCGGGCGCCACCGAGATGTCGCTGGGCAAATCGGCCAATGCGGCACGCCAATATCCCAGCTCGGCCTCTGCCCACCCACTCAGCGCATCAAAAGTATTTCGTTGCCACAGCGCGTAATCCGCGAATTGGAAGGGCAATTCAAAGGCCCCAGCCCACTGCGGCGCCTTCCCCTCCACCCGCGCCCGGTAGGCGGTGATGAGGTCCTCGAAGGCCACTCCGAGTGAGACGTGATCGGTGACAATGTGGTGGACCAGCAACAGCAGCACATGCGAATCGGCGCCCAGCGTCAACAGGGTGGGCCTGATCAGCGGCTCGGACTCCAGGGTGAACACGTAGCGACGTAGGTCGGCCACCGTGTCATCAAGCTGGTCGGCGGCGATCTCGGCAACCGCGAGTTCGACTTTCAGCGTCGGGTGCACGTGCTGATACGGAGCACCCTCGTGGTCAACGAAATTCGTGCGCAGCGCCTCGTGACGGGCTACGACATCGTTGAGCGCCGCCGCGAGTGCGGTGGTGTCCAGTGGACCGGTCAAGCGAAGCGCGAGCGCCATGTTGAAGGCGTCGTTGGCGCCTCTCATCCGATACTGGAACCACATGGCGAGCTGCGAGTAGGACAACGGAGGATATTGCGGGCGAGCCGCCCCGACGACGTCCGGACGAGCAGCCTGATTGGCGTCGTGATCAACCACTCGCGCAGCCAATCCGGCCGGGGTTGGGGTATCGAAGACGGCGCGCACCGTCAACTCCACACCGAACTCGGCGCGGATCTGCGCGACCAGCCGGGCCGCCAGCAGTGAATGGCCACCCAGCCCGAAGAACGAGTCTTCGGCGCCCACTCGCTCCCAGCCGAACAATCGGGCGAAGATCGCGCACATCCGGCGCTCGGTGGCCGTCGCCGGCTCACGGTAGCTGCGCACCGCGACGGGGGTCGGCGCGGGCAGCGCGCGCTTGTCGAGTTTGCCGCTCACAGTCAGGGGGATCTCGGGGATGACCGCGAACGCACTGGGCACCATGTATTCAGGCAGCACCGCCGCGGTATGCGCGCGTATCTCGTCGAGATCCAGGTCTGAGTCCGCACCGGCGATGGGCACCAGGTAGGCGGCGAGCATGGGTCCGGCCGCGGTGTCCTCGGGGACCACCAGGCAGTGCCTGACCGCTGGATGCGTCGCGATTACGGACTCAACCTCGCCTAGTTCAATACGGTAGCCGCGGATCTTGATCTGCTCGTCGGCCCGTCCAACGAACTCCAGCTCGCCGGAGATGTTGCGGCGGACAAGATCTCCCGTCCGGTACAGTCGGGTTCCCCGGCCGAACGGATCGGCGACGAAGCGCTGCGCGGTCAGCCCGGGACGCCCCAGATATCCGCGCGCCAGCTGAACGCCACCGAGGTACAACTCACCGATCACCTCCGCGGGCACCGGATGCAGCTCCTCGTCGAGTACGTAGGCGTAGACGTTGCGGTTCGGCACGCCGATCGGCACCACGCGCGCGCCATGCGATCCCGTTACCCGCATGTGCGTCGAGCAGACCACGGCCTCGGTCGGACCGTAGTGATTGCGTAGCTCCGCGTCGAAATGGCCGGCGAATTTGTCGGCTACCTCACCGGGGAGCGCCTCCCCGCCCACCGGCACGTGCCGCAATGCGCGCCATGCCTCGACGTTAAAGACCTGCGGCAGCATCAACAGGGTGCTCAGCATCGAGGGCACCATGTGCAGCACGGTGACGCGGTGGCGGCTGATCAGGTCGGCGACGTACGGGATATCGCTGAAAGCTTCAGGTTTCGGCACTATGAGCTGTGCGCCGAGCGACAACGTGACGAAGATGTCCAGCAGCGAGGCATCGAAGCTCACCGACGACGACTGCAGCAACCGGTCTTCGGCGGTCATGCTCCATTCGGCGATGAAACCGTCCACGTGCTCGGCGATCGCGTGATGCGAGACCGCCACGCCCTTGGGCTGGCCGGTGGAGCCGGACGTGTAGATGACGTAGGCCAGGTGTTCGGGATGCACCGCGGACAGCCGGTCGGCGTCGGTAATCGGGGCATCCGACAGGTGCGCGGCGGCCTGTTCCGCGGCGTCGAATTCCTGGCGCCGAATGACCGTCCGCGGGCGGGCGTCCGTGACGAGGTATTCGATGCGATCGTCCGGGTAGGCCGGGTCGATCGGCAGGTAGGCCGCACCGGCTTTCAGTACCGCGAGCATGGCGACGATGAACTCGATCGACGTGGTCATGCGCAGGCCGATGATGTCGTCAGCACCGTAACCCTGCCCGATCAGCCAGCGCGCCAAGCGATTGGCGCGGCCGTGCAATTCGGGATACGTCAGCTCGGCCTCATCGGAAATCAACGCCGGGGTTGCTTGTAACGCAGTGGCTTCCAGCATCGCGACGATCGTGGTGGCCGGCGTTGGGACGAGTTCGCCGTGCGACTGCGCCAGGACGCTTGCCCGGTCGCCAGCACCAAGCAGGTCCAGGCTGGCGAGGCGGCGTTCGGGCTCGGCCAGCGCGTTGTCCAGCAGCTGTACGTAGTGAGCCAGCATCTGGTCGACGAGCGCGGAGCTCAGCTGTGTCTGGTACTCGAACTCGACGAACGTCGCCTCCGGGTCGAGCACAATCGCAAGGGCGAGCGGCAGATGCGCCGTCACCGCACCCAATTCGAGTTGTCGCACGGTGACGCCGTCCAACGCGAACCCACTGGTGCTCTTGCGCATGCTGAAGCCCAGACGGACCAGCTGGTCCATGCCGTCGTGTCCCATGCGCTCCGGGTTCACTTCGCGCACCACTCGATCGATGCCGACGGACTGGTGGGCGAAACCGTTCAGGCAGGTTTCCCGTACCGCGTCGACGAACGTGGTGAAGGTGTCCTGCGATCGCGCGGCGATGCGCAGCAACAGCGTGTTGCCGAAGTATCCGATGGCACCCTCGGCCGCAGCCCCACGCTCGGTGACCGGCACTGAGATCAGGAAGTCCGGCGCACCGGTATAGCGGCGCACCAGCACGCCGAAGGCGGCCAGCAACACCATGAACGGCGAGGCGGAGCGGGCGCGGGCGAAATCCTCGACCCGGCCGAACAACTCGGCGGGCAGTTCCCGAGTGCGGCGTTCGGCGCGCCTGGACTGATGTGCGGCCCCCACCCCGGGAAGCTCTAGCGGTTCGGGCGCCGGTCGCAGGGTGTCGGCCCAGTACCCGACGTCAGACACGGTGGGTTCCGCTGAGCTCCCGAGTACCTCGACTGCGACGAACTGTGGCGCCTGCCCGCTCAGTTGGTGACTGTAGGCGGCGCGCAGGTCGGCGAAGAAAACAGCCCAGGAGTCGTCGTCCCAACAGATGTGATGCACGACAAGCAGCAAAACGAATTCGTCCGCACCGGTGCGTATCAGGGTTACGCGCATCGGCAGTTCGGTCTGGAGATCGAAGGGCCTGCCGAACTCGTCTCGCGCCCGCTCATCGACTTGCTGATCGGCTAAATCACATACCTGCCAGGACATTTCAACGTCATCAGCGAAAATCTGATACGGCTCACCCTCGGTATCCACCCTGTAGGTGGTACGCAAAATTGCATGGCGCGCAACGACATCGTCAAAAGCCGCACGCAGGCGCGCCTCGTCCAAAGCACCCGTCAGGCGATAGGCGATACAGATGTTCAGCGTGGTGTCGCCCACGTCCATGGTCTGCAGAAACCACATCCGGCGCTGACCGGCCGACAACGGGTAACGTTCGCCTGGGCACACAGTGCGCGTTTGCACCGATTGCGCAGCCGCCAGACCGCTCTCGGCGATGCGTCGGCGTAATAACTCGCGACGACGCTGCTGCAAGGTCTTGGCCTCGTCCGCCATGTCTCACCCCCCTCCCGGCATTGCGTCCCTCTGGCTATTCAGGTAGCCGCCACGCACAAAGACCTCATCACCGCCGCGCTCCACGCCGCCCGCGGTACGGACCCGGGTGATCACCAGGCCGCGGTTGCCGCCACGATGTGCGGCGGGACCGGACACCACCGCGCCACCGCCCTCTTGGACGATGACCCGCCCCGGCGTACCACCGAAGCGGGCCTCGGAAACGCGCGCCTCGAGCACCTCGATCCGCTCACCCCGGTAGAAGGTGAACGCGCGCGGATACGGATCGGACAGCGCGCGCACGAACCGCTCGAGGTCTTCGGCCGGCCAGGTCCAGTCGATGAAACTGTCCCGCTCAGAACGCTTGTGGAAGTACGTCCGGTCGGCCTTGTTCTGCGGTCGCCAGCGGGCCGTCCGAGACTCCAATGCGGTCAACGCTTCCCGCAGCGCACCCGGGATCAGCTCCATCCCCCGCAGCACCAGCTCGGTGCCGGTATCGGTCGGACCGATGGGCAGCGAATGCTGGACCAGGATGTCGCCGGTGTCCAGGCCGTCGTCCATCCGGTGGATGGTCAACCCGAACTCGGTCTCGCCGCTGATCAACGCCCACAGGACGGGAGAGAACCCGGTGAACTTCGGCAGCAACGAGTCGTGCAAATTCAGCGTGCCGTGCGGCGGGAGGTTGTACAGCTCGGCCGGCATCCAGGTGTACCAACTGTTGACGACGATGACGTCGGGTTCGGCGCGCTTGACCAAGTCGATGGTCTCGGCGTCGACCCGCTCGGTGAGATGCACCCGGATGCCGTGGTCGCGCGCGAGCTGCTCAACCGACGCCGACCAGATCGCCTTGTAGGACTGCTCGCTGGCCGGATGGGTGACCGCGAGAACGACATCGTGATCCTGCTCGATCAGCGCCTGCAGCGTCTTGAACCCCCAGGTCTGGAAGCCGAAGGAGACGACGCGCATGACACTTAACCCTCTCTGTACCGCTCAAGATCCCTGCCAAATTCAAGCTCAAGAGATTATGTTAGCCTTCGCTAAGTTGCGTGGCTCTCGCGGCCGTCTCGGTGGACGAGACCGTATCGACGCGATCGACCCAAAGCGACCGGTAAGCGACCGGCGAGCGAAAGGATAGGGGTGCATGCCGCGGCCACTGGGGTGGATCAGACAGTTCCACAAGCCGGATCTGCCCGACAGTCTTCCGTTGCTGATCTTTCCGCATGCCGGGGCGGGGGCGTCCGCCTACCGCGAATTCTCGAAGGCGCTGAGCAGCAGGTTCGACGTCATCGTCTTCCAGTACCCCGGACGCCAGGACCGCGCCGCCGAAGCTTTGTTGGGTTCGATCCCGGAGCTCGCTGCGGGAGCGTTCGGCGAGTTCACCACATCGGATCACAATCGCGGCGTCCCGATCATCACGTTCGGACACAGCATGGGGGCGATGGTCGCGTTCGAATTCGTCCGGCTCGCCGAGGCCGCTGGAATCGATGTGCGGCAACTCAACGCGTCCGCGACGGTCGCCCCCTGTCACGCCGCCGACACACTGCCCCATCCCGCCACCGACGAGGAGCTCCTCGCCCACCTCGCGGCGCTCGATGGCACCGGCACCGGCGTGATCGCGAACAGCACCATCATGAAACTCGCCCTGCCCGTGGTCAAGGCCGACTTCAAGGCGTTCGACGCGTACCGGTGCACAGAAGATATCAAGGTGGCCGCGCCGATTCACGCGATGGGTGGCGATCAGGACCCGTACATCACGCTGGGTGATCTCTACGGCTGGGGTAAGCACACCGACACCCTCACGGTCACGATGTTCGACGGTGGGCACTTCTACGTAAACCAGCACGTCGAGGCCGTCGCGGAGTCGATGGCGTCAGGCGCGGAATGCGATCGGACGGCGTGACAACGAGTGACCCAGTCGTCATTTCCGGGATGGCTGTCGAGGCGCCCGGGGGAATCGACAGCCCCGGCGCATTATGGTCGGCGCTTGCCGAGTCGCGGGAGCTGATCGGCCCCTTCCCCCGCGATCGCGGCTGGACCGTCGAGGATCTGCTGTCGACGTCCCGGGTGGCAGAAGGTTGGCGGCAGGTCTGCGACGCCGGCGGATTCTTAGACGGCGCAGGGACGTTCGATGCGGCCCTGTTCGGCCTCACCGACCACGAGGCGATGGTGATGCACCCGCAGCAGCGGGTCGCGATGCGGGTGGCGTGGAAGGCGTTGGAGAACGCTGGGATCAATCCCGGCACATTGGAGAATTCGGAGGGCGGCTGTTTCGTCGGGATGTCGATGACCGAGTACGGCTCGCGCACGGCGGTGGCCGACGACTACACGGGTTTTCGGACCGTGGGTATGGGACAACTGGGCAGCGCCGGCAGGATCTCGCACTGCCTTGGACTCACCGGCCCATCGATTTCCCTCGATTCAGCGTGCGCATCGTCGCTGACCGCGGTGCAGCTGGCCGCCAACGCAGTGCAAATGGACGAATGCGAATGGGCGCTGGCCGGCGCCGTGTGTGTGCTGGGAGAGCCGACGGCCTTCTACGAGTTTTCCCGACTCAACGCTCTCTCCGCGGACGGGCATTGCCGGGCCTACTCCGACGACGCCACCGGCACCGTATGGGGCGAGGGCGCGGGAATGGTTGTCGTCGAACGTGAATCACGTGCGCGGAAATTGGGACACCGGATCTATGGCCGCGTCTTGGCCATCCGCAACAACCACAACGGCAAGGGCAAGCCGATCCTGGTTCCCCGGGTTCGCGCCCAGACGCAGCTCGTGAGCAAGACTCTCGACGCGG
>Ga0224557_1001574_pt1 | contig 21621 bp, 18 predicted proteins | sample 714S31014metaG_FD_180677 | JGI IMG/M metagenome (GOLD analysis project Ga0224557, IMG submission 180677) | Peat soil microbial communities from Stordalen Mire, Sweden - 717 S3 10-14 | ecosystem: Environmental > Terrestrial > Soil > Wetlands > Peat | place: Sweden: Norrbotten County, Stordalen...
CGGTGCTTCGTCTCAGATCCGTACGGGCGCATCCTCGTCCAGGCACCGCGCGAGCAGCCGGCGGTCTTGGTTGCGGATCTCGATCTGGATCAGCGGCGCGACTGGCTCGAGCTGTTCCCGTTCCTGACGACGCGTCGCCCCGACGCGTACGGGTCGCTGGCCGCGGGCCCCTAGCACGGCTCTGGGCGGGTAGAGCACCTACGGCGAAGTCCAGCCGTCTCACGCGGTCGGCGGCCTCCAGATCGCCCGCCCGCATTTGGCGCACCGAGACTTGGTTCAGCGAGACCTGGCTCATAGTCAGCGGGCGAGCTTTTTGCCCGGGTTGAGCAGACCCTTGGGGTCCAGCAGGTTCTTGATCCCCTCGTGCAGGGCGAGTGCCCGATCGGGCCATTGCAGCGACAGCTGGCGGTTCTTGACCAGGCCGACGCCGTGCTCGCCGGTGATGGCGCCCCCGACCGAGGCGGCGAACTTGAACAACTCCTCGGCGGCGTACTCGGCACGGCCGACCTGAACCGGATCCGTGCGGTCGATCATGAACGTGGCGTGTAAGTTGCCATCGCCCGCGTGCCCCCAGCTGCAGGCGTCTATCCCGTGGCGGGCACCCAGTTCAACCGCGAACTCGACCGCGTCCGCGAGCCGCTCGGTGGGCACGACAATGTCCTCGCTGAGCTTGCCGCCACGACGTGAGGTGACGGCGCCGGATACGCCGTCACGCCAGCGCCACAGTGCAGCGATGTCGGCGGGCAGCGTCGGCGCGTACACCGCAACGGCCGAATCCTCCATCGCGATTTCAAGCTCATGCTGCCCGGCCTGCGCCTCGCGTCTGCTGCCGTCGGCCTCGGCGATCAGCATGAAGCCGGTGCGGGCCGGCAGGTCGACGGGAAGGCCCCGAGTCACGCTCATCAGCGCCCCAAGCGAGGCCCGCAGCGCCCCGGCGTCGAGAAACTCGACCGCCGCAGGAACGATCCCTGACATCAGCACCGCCGTCATCGCATCCGTGCCCGTGGCGGTGTCGGGATAGAAGCCGACCACGGGAAGCGCCGCCTCGGGCGCCGGCATCAGCTTGAGCCAGGCGCCTGTGACGATCCCGAGCGTGCCCTCTGACCCGACCAACAGCGACTTGAGGTCATAGCCGCCGACATCCTTGCGGGAAACGCCACCGATCGTGACCAGCTCACCCGGCGCCAGCACCACCTCGAGCCCCGTGACCCAGGTTCCCGTCACTCCGTACTTGAACGTGTGCGGCCCACCGGCGTTGGTCGCGATGTTGCCGCCGATCATCGACGACTCCGCCGCGCCTGGGTCGGGCGGGTAATAGAGCCCGTTCTCCCGCGCGCGACGGCGCACGTCGGCGGTGATGGCTCCGGCCGGTACCCAGGCGCGCCAGTGCTCCGGCTCGATCCGGGCCGGACCGCCCAGTCGTTCCAGACTGACAACCACCCCTGAGTCCATCGGCACCGCACCGCCCGCAAACCCCGTGCCACCGCCACGCGGCGTCATCGGCACGTCATGCTCGTAACACCAGGCGACGAGCTGCGCGACCTGCTCCGCGGTCGCGGGCATCGCGACCGCGTCGGCCTCCCCGGTGATCGACCGAGTCTCGGTTTCGTCGTGCATGTAGCGGCCTGCGCCCGGGGCGTCGCCGGCCAGCACCGCGTCCTCACCCAGCAGCTTGGTCAGCTCAGCAACGACGGTCACCCAGGGAACGTTCGCACAAGCGCGCGTATTCGGCGGCGCTGCCCGGGCGAGGTCAGGCGACGTGGCGCTGAGCGGCAGCGTCCACAGACAGCGCCAGGGCGCGGCTGTAGCCATCGGCCAGCCGCCCCAATGCCGCGTTCCAGGAGCGGCCACCTACGGAGGCGAGCGCGGCGCGGCGCAGGCGCTGCGCCAGCAGCGGGCTGTCGACGATCTGGTGGATCGCGTCGGCCAGCGCGCCGGCGTCGGCCTCGCAGAGCAGGCCGGTCTCACCATCGTTGATCAGTGACACCGGGCCACCCTCAGCGACCGCGACCACGGGCAGCCCCGAGGCCTGTGCCTCGAGCAGCACGTTGCCGAAGGTGTCGGTCTGGCTCGCAAACAGGAAGAGATCGGCGCTCGCATAGACGCGCGCCAGTTCTGCTCCGTTTTGCCATCCGAGGAAGGTCGCGTGCTCACCGAGGCGGGCCTGCAACAGAGCCTGCTCGGGGCCGCCGCCGGCCAGGACCAGGTGCAGGCGCGGATCGCGCGCTCGAGCCGCCTCAAATGCTGAGGCGAGCAGCTCGACACCCTTCTCCTTGCTCAGGCGTCCGGCGTAGAGAACCTTGATCTCACCGGGCAGCAGCGACTCGTCACGGAGGGCTGGATCGAAGCGAGTGAGGTCAACCCCGCGATCCCAACGTCCGATCTTGTCGGCGCTTACGCCCAGCTCCATGACCTTCTCATCGCTAGCGGGGCTGGGGGTGAGCACCACGTCGCAGGCGCCATAGAACTTGCCGAGCGCGAACTTGGCCATCGTCTCGACGAAGCTCTGACCGGACCGCAGCCCGGCGTAGGCGGCCAGTTCGGTGTGGTAGCTGCCGACGATCGGCAGCTCCAGGGCCTTGGCGATCGCCCAGGCGGCGACACCGGCAGGCCCGGGGCTGGTCACGTGGACCAGGTCGTAGCGCCCTTCGGCGATGGCGTCGGTGATCGCTGTGACACTCGGTACCCCGATCTTCATCCCCGGGTAGAAGGGGATGTCAACCTCGGCCACGGCGCTGAGGCGGCGGTCGACGTCGGCGTCGGTGCCGATCACCTCGACCTCAAACCCCGGTACGCCGCGATCCCGGAGCTGCTGGATCGTGTGGGTGACCCCATGCATCGAGCCGAGCCCCTCACCGATCAGCGCGACTCGAGGACGGTCGCCGTCGTTGCGCGTGAGCTTCTGCTTCTCACGCCCGAGGAAGGCAGCCGCGGCGGCGTAAGGGATCGCGGGGATGCAGGCATCGAAGAACTCGGCGGCGGTCTTGTTGAAGTCCGGCATCGAGCCGCTGTTGATCACATCCATCGTCTCGTTCACGACCCGTGCGAGCTCACGCTCGTGGATGCGCCGGGCGCGGCGATAGAGATCGTGGTGACTGACGTCGCCCTCCTGCAGGTGCTCGATCAGCTTGCGCTCGTCGACCTCGAGGTTCATCGCGGAGAGCCATGAGCGCAGCAGCGCCAGCGCGTCCTGCGGGCCGAGGTCGCGCTGCGTGGTCCCAGAGCGGACGTTGCCCTCGCTCATCACGCGCTCGACGATCTTGACGACCGCCGCCGGGTCGGGACGACCGGCAGCCTCGCCGTCACCCAGTGAACGGATCGCGAGTGCCATCGCCGCGTGGGTCCACTTGGCGGCGCCGCCCTGATCACCGTGAGAGGTGGCATCGCCGACGCGGATGTGAGCGAGGAACTCGGCCGGGTTGTGCGCCTTTGGTGTCTCGGTGAAGGTGCGGCCGATGTCGATGCCGGCGTGATCATCGGTGCCACCGATGCCGGTGCCGCCGTGCGTCTCGATGTAGACGAAGGCAGGCAGGTTAAGCTCCTTGGCGCGCGAGCCGTTGCGCGTCTCCCAGATCGGGAAGAGCTGCGCCAGGCGACGGCGGTGACGCGCGGTCAGCGGCGCCTCCACCGCGTAAAAGGGGTGTGCCAGGGCGGCCGTGATCTCGCGGTCGTTGAGGTACTCGGCGCACTCCTCAACGCTGTCATTGTGAGCCTGCAGCCACTCGTGGTCGTCCGGCGTGATCCCGTAACAGAGCACGTGCACGGCCTGCGGTTCGTTCTTGAACCAGACCGTCAGCTCCTCGGAGATGAACACGCCCGGAAGGTGCGCGATCTTGAGCGCGCCCGCGACCGTGTCATGGTCTGTGATCGTCACGAAGTCCATGCCCCGGCGCTTGGCGAGCTCGTAGACCTCTTCAGGCTCGGTCGCGCACTCAGGCAGGTGCAGGGAGGTCTGGATCCCCAGCTTCGACAGCTCCGACGCCGTCGAGTGCACATGCATGTCAGCCCGGCTGACGTGCAGTTCAGTGCTCTTGCTTTCGTTCATGGTGCAAATCTTCCGTCAACCCCCCTGCGGGCTTGTGAAGTTCGAGGACATAGGCTGTGAAGTTCCAGTGAAGTGCTAGATCTGAAGTCTGCGGCTGGTGAAAGTTCCGTGAACATGCCGGACCTCACACTCACGCAGGGACGCCTGACGGCGCAAATCACGCTGCGCCCGTTCTCGTTCACGCTGCGACGCGACGGCCGCAGGCTGCTGCGTAACGTCGGCTTCTGGGTGGCAGAGGGAACGGTGGGCGATCACTTCGTCCAGTGGACCGAGGGAGTGGTGGCGAGTGAGGAGTTGGGGCCTCACGAGCGAGCAACTCGGGCGGTCGTCGTTGAACATCGCGCGGGGTCCGCGGCCGCCGATGTCGTCGTTGAGCATCTCAGGGTCAGGTTCGAGGGTGGGCGCGAGGGCCACCTCACTCTGTCTCTGGCCCAAGACGACCTTTTTAGCCTTGAGCTGGCGGTAGACGGAAAGCCGCTGAGGGTCGCAGCCGACTGGGACCGGCGCTCTGAGGAGCACTTTGTGGGGCTCGGGGCGCGGCACGGGACCGAGTTCGACCAGCGCGGACGGGCCGTTCAGCTCGGCGCCGACCGCCGCTACACCGGGCCTGACTGCCCACCGGAGATGCTGTCGCAGGGCGGCATCCCGCAAGGCGATTGCGCACCGACGCCCTGGATGCTGTCAAGCCGCGGCTACGGCGTGCTGGCGCTCACCGATGCCAACGGCACGCGCTTTGACATGGCCAGCGAGCGCACCTCAGTCTCGACCCGCGCGCTCGCGGGACCGCTGCGGCTGGAGTTCATGTGCGCCGCAACCCCGGCAGCGCGCCTGCGGGCGCTCTGCCGGCGGACCGGGTACCCGATGGTGCTACCCGAGTGGGGCTACGGCTTCTGGAAGAGCCGCGACGTGCATGAGGATCGGGAAGCGATCCTGGATGACTTCGACGGCTTCCGCCGCTGCCGAATCCCCCTGGACGCGATTGTCGTGGACTCGCCCTGGGCCACCCAATACAACAGCTGGGAGATCAATCCGTACCAGATCCCCGAAGCCGAACAGCTGATCCGGACGATGCGCGCAGACGGGGTCAGGACCGTGCTGTGGTGCACGCCGTGGGTCAACATCGACTCACGTGACGGTCAGATCCCGCCGCAGCCTGAGTCGGAGAGGATGCACCGCGAGCCGGCCCCTAACTACGCTCCCGGCGCCGAAGCCGGCCACTACGTCAAGAACGCGGATGACGATGCGCCCTATGTCGGCCAGTGGTGGATGGGAACCGGCTCGATCGTGGACTTCACGAGCCCCGGCGCCGAGGCCTGGTGGCGCGAGCAGGTCAAGGGCGTGCTGCGTCAGGGCGTCGAGGGCATCAAGATGGATGATGGCGACGGGTATTACCTCAAGGACGACGCTCGCCTGGCAGACGGGCGCACCGGTGGCGAGGCCGCTTGGGCGCTCGGCGGGCTGCACCGGCTCTCACTACAGCGCGCTTTGGATGAGGTCCATCCGGACTCGGGTGTGCTGTTCGGCCGATCCGGCTGGATCGGCCAGCACGCGACCGGGCTGACCTGGGGCGCCGACCAGGCCTCAGACTTCTGGTCGCTACGTGCACTGGTAACCGCGACGCTCTCAGCCGCCGCTTCGGGTTACTCCAACTGGTCGCACGACATCGGGGGCTATCTGGGACATCGGCTCGTCGAGCGCTGCCCACCAGAGCTTCTGATCCGATGGCTTCAGTTCGGCTGCTTCACGCCACTGATGCAGGCGCACTCGCGGATGCCACACGAGCCGTGGGCGTACGGCGAGCGCATGGTCGACACCTATCGGGCTTACGTGCTGCTACACGAGCAGCTGGTCCCGTACGTGCGTGCCGCCGCGGTGACAGCGGCACGCACCGGGCTGCCGATCATCCGGCCGCTCTGCTTGATCGATCCGAGCGACCCGCGTGGCTGGGAGCTGACCGACGCCTACGGCTATGGCCCCGCGCTCTGGGTGGCGCCTGTCCTGGATGACGGCGCGCGTGAGCTTGAGGTTGAGCTGCCACGCGGCGACTGGATCGAGACCTGGTCCGGCAGAGAGGTGACCGGTGGCAGCGAGGTGGTAGCTCCCGCACCGGTTGCGCAGATCCCGGTTTGGGTACGCGCCGGCTCGATCGTCGTAAGCTATCCGGCGGACCATGTCGCCACCGGGCTCGGCGACACTCCGGAATCAGAGCGTCCGCTCGTCGCGACCCTGTGGGGTCGGCCGCGGCTCGGGCACGCTACCGCGCGGCTGGCCGACGGACTCAGAGTGCGGTGGAGTGAGCGTGACGGCTGGGCGGTCTCTGACCCGTCCCGCCAAGTCGAGTTTCGGCTCGAGGGAGCCAGGACCTACCGGGATGGGCCCTAAGGGCCTATCCCGGTAGGGGCGTGTGACTGGGGTGGTCCAGGACCAAGCTGGGCGCCGCATAACGTCGCGGCAGGTAGCGGCGCTACCTGCAAGACGGTGGGTGGCGAGCCAGCGCCGGTACTGGGCCGCAACCGGGCGCGCGAACCTACCGGGATGGGCCCTAAGCCGACACTACCCCGCGTGCGCTCGTGCGCGCTCCCGCGGCCAGCTCGAAACCGCTGACAACCTCATCGAACTCGGGGTGCCACGCATGGTTCGGCTCGGGCAGACGGGTGAAACGCTCACGCACGATCGTCTTCAGCACGCGCTTGCCGTCCCGCCAGGCGTTCAGGTTGCTGACTCCATGGATTCGATCTTCCTCCTGGCTCGGAACCTCGACGACGCTGAGGCCAGCCTTCGCGGCGCGAATGTTGAGCACGGTCTCGACTTCAAAGCCGTCACAGTTGATCTGCAGCTGCGGCAGGCAGCGGCGCCAGAAGGCGCTGTAGCCGTAGCAAAGGTCGGTATACCGGGTCCCGAATAGGACGTTCACGCTGGCACCGAGTGCCTTGTTGCCGGCACTACGCAGACCGGTGATGTCGGTACTGCCGCCACCCTCCATGTAGCGTGAACCCTTGACGAAGTCGGCGCCTTCCACCAGCGGATCGAGAAACCGCGGAATCTCAGCGGGGTCGGTCGAGCCATCGGCGTCGATCATCACGATGACGTCGCCTGTCGCAGCAGCGAAACCGCAAGCCAGGGCGTTGCCCTTGCCGCGACGGTTCTGCAGGATCACGCGCGCGTCGGGTCGCAATGTCTTCGCCACGCTCACGGTGTCGTCGACAGAGTGGCCATCGACGACGATGAGCTCCTCCATGCCAGGCGACAGCCGCCCGAAGACGTGAGGCAGGTTCGCCGCCTCGTTGAGTGTCGGGATCACCACGCTGACACTTGGCCTGTTTGGCCGGCGCCTGTCTGGGCGCTTCCCAATCGGTAGTTGGTGCTCCCTGGGCTCTACGCCGTAGAAGCCATACTCGTATGAAATGCTCACTTGCGCCCGTGCCTTTGTTCGCTCAGTTGCTCAGACACTGATTCCGCCCCGGAGTTACACGGGGTCGGCTGCCCGTAACAAAGAGAACACATGCCGTGAGGCCCAAGACCTCTAGGACATGAGCCAGCGACCGCGATGAGCGACTAGCTCTGGCGATGCACAAACCGTTTTTGTTGTGAGTCCGATAGCCCTGCATGTAGATCCTTCTACATTCGTCCCGGCCTGAGCCGGAGCTGCCTGTTGTCGTCGGGAGCTGTCCCAGTCCCGCCCAACACGGTGGGCTAGACGACTAGACACGTATTTTTGGGACGCCCCCCGGAGTCCCACCATAAATGTAGGCAGATGTGAGCCACATTTCAAGGCTCACCGCCTGACTAAGCGTTCGCTGGAAGCCCGCGCCCAACGCGGGAAGGGCCTCTGGGTCTGTCCCTAACTCAGGGCCAGCGGCTCGGGCCGGCCAAGACTCGCCGTCGATCTTCACCAGGTCAAAGTGAACGTGCTTGAGGTATTGGAGGGTCGCGAACGCGGAGCCGAAGTCATCAAGCGCGAACTTGCAGCACGATCTCCCGCAGATGAGCCGAGAGATCGCTGGTCCGACCTCGGGCGTGCCAGCGATCTCGCAAAGAGCCGAGCGAGTGTCTGCGTCCCCTGATCCAGCTCAGCATCCATTGCGGCGGCAGTCTATGGGCTGGGTGGGCGTCTAATCTCGGGCATATGCACATCGACGCTCTTACGGCAGCGGAACAGAGGGTCCTCGGCTGCCTGATTGAGAAGCGGTTCACGACCCCGGATCAATATCCGCTCAGCCTCAACGCGCTGCGCCTCGCTTGTAACCAGTCGACCAACCGCGACCCGGTTGTGAACTACGACGAGACAACTGTGCGAGAGGCCGTCCAGCGGCTGGCGCGCTACGGGCTCACGCGCCTGGCGAGCGGCCACTCGAGCCGCGCTGTCAAATACCGGCACCTGGCCGAGGACGCACTCGGTGTAGACCAGCAGCAGCTTGCACTGCTGGCGGTGTTGCTGCTGAGGGGCGAGCAGACCCCCGGAGAGCTCAAGGCGAGAACTGAGCGGATGGCGTCATTCGAGTCGCTTGAGCTTGTGGATGCCGCGCTCGCTGCGCTTTGCGAGCGCGGCTACGCAGAGCGGATCGATCGCCGTCCAGGCCAGAAGGAGGACCGTTTCCGTCAGTTGCTGGGCGGGTTCGACGCTGCTCTGCACGCGGCGGACGGGACCCGGCCAGCCGACAGCGATCGAGCGTCTTTCGATCCACCGCAGGTCCCGCCAATGGCAGACGCCGCCGGCTTAGACCGCGAGGCGCTTGAAGCGCGGCTCGCGAGCCTGGAGCAGAAGTTCGAGCGGCTCGCGGGGGCGGTGGCCGAACTCCTGGGTGAGTAGGCGCAACCTGACAGGCCGACGCTGTGTCACGACTGCCAGACGCGCACGTACTGGACCCGCATCGAGTCAGAGATCGGGCTGTCCGCCGTGGTCGTGTTGTCCAGTAGCAGGAACATCGGGGCTGAGGTGATGCCGGATGTGATCTTGCCGACCTTGTGCCCGTCGTAGTAAAAGGTGACTGAGCCGGGCTGCCAGTCGGAGGCGAAGGTGTGCCAGCCGGGGGTGATGGTGCTGTCGCAGTTGCCGGGGCCGCCGAGTGGGTCGTGGAAGTGGAAGCACGCTTCGCCGCCGAGGCCTTCTATGACGTCGTCCTCACCGTCGGTCGGCCAGTCCTGGCCCTCGGCCCAGACGGCGGGCCAGTCTGCAAGCCTCGACCCATCAGCGGGGAGGTATATGCGCGCCTGCAGCACACCGTACGTGTACTGAAAGCCTGTGCCTCGTCCGTCGCCCGGATCCGTTGTGACCATTGCGCCGGTGAACGGCCTGCTGACGCCGCCACAGACGGACGATGCCGCGGTCACGTTCAGGTGCATGGTGCCATCGCCGGGGAAGGTGACATTGCGCGGGCCGTAGCAGTCATCCTCGAGGGTGGTGTTGACAGGGGGCGTGATCCCAGTGGTCAGCCAACCTGCCTTCCAGCCGGCCGGGAGATTCGTGCCGTCAAACTCGGAGTCGAGCACCAGGTGCCACTTTCCGGGGATGGCAAGAGGCCGCGGACTCTTATGCGTCCTGTAGATCGCACCGACCACCAGAACGACGATCAGGCCTGCTAAGCCCAGCAGGAGGACCCAGCGCCGAGCTCAAGGCCCTCGTCGCATCAGGTCGGCAGGGCGAGACCGACGAGGAAGGTGGCGCCGCCGACGATTATGCCGGCGAGCGTCATCTCAAGACCGGCCGCCCACCAGATGCGCAGCGTGAACAGGGACTTCGCGGCGCCGACCAGGAAGTGAGCGAAGATCGAGACCGCGGCTGAGACCAGGATCGCGACCGTGCCGTGGACGAAGATGAACGGAATCACCGGGATCATCGCCCCGAGCCCGGTGGAGATCCCGGCCGCGATGGCGGCTTGGGCGGCATCGCCGGAGTCGCTGCCGGTAACGCCGAACTCCTCGGCCGCGATCGCCTTCAGCATCGCATCGGGCCGGCGTGAGAGCTGCTCAGCCATCGCGTCAGCGGTCTCCTCGTCGATGCCCTTGAGCTGGTAGAAGAGCGAGAGCTCTTCCCTCTCCTCTTCAGGGTGCTCAGCGATCTCCTGCCGTTCGCGTTCGACATTCGCCTCTGCGACCTCAGCCTCGGAACGCTCCGCGAGGTAGGCGCCGGTAGCCATCGACAGCGCCGACGCAAACGCGCCCGCGGCTCCCGCGGTCAGCACGAAACTCGAACCGCCGGTCGCGCCGGAAACGCCTGCGACGATCCCGAACACTGAGGCAAGTCCGTCGTTGGCGCCGTAAATCGCGCCCGGGATCCAACCGCTGCTGTTCCTGTGCCAGGTCTCGCGGCCGGTGATCTTGTCCAGCCGGGCCTTGGCGCGCTGCTGGGTCGGTGTCAGTCCTGGATCCAGCTCCGGAATGGCGCCGGCGAAGCTGCGCATCTCTTTGACCGACATCGAGTGCGAGCGCTCCTCTTTGCGGATGTCCCGCAGTAGCGTGTCGGTCTGCGCGTCACCGGTAGAGCGCTTGTAGAGGTCGTCAACCTCCTCGTCTTCAGCTGCTTCACGCGCAGCCAACAGCCTGCCGACCGGAGCGAACTTCGCCTGCAGGCGCATCCAGCTCCCGATCTTGACGCTCTCAACCGGGGGAATCGTGATCCCGAGCTCGGTCATGCGGGCCTCCAGCCGCTGGCGGTGGCTGCTCTCAGCCTCGGCCATCCTGCGCATGATCTCGGCCTCCCGCTCGGGCAGCCGCGCGGCGATCAGCTGGTACATGCCGCCGGCCACGATCTCACCGCTCCACGCCTTCAGCAGGCGTTTACGGACTTCGTTGCTGGCGGGCGCGTCGTTCACTGTTGCCGCAGGTTAACCAAGGCCGCGGGTGCCGCGTCTGCTTTGGGCGGCCTAACTGGAGTTGGCCGCGGCGCTCCCGTGTCGGACGGCCCACGGGGCTGCCTTCAGGGTTCGAGCCTTCGTCCCCAGGCGGCGCCCCGCCTGCTCGGCAGGGTCACAACTCGCAAAACCCCGACCACGCTGGCGGGCCTTGGGCGTTGTGACCGTTATGAGGCTGTCGCTCGCGAAACCCCATGTGGGTAGGCGCGGTGTTGCGAGTTGGCACCGCCGGAACGCAGCACGAGCCCACCCGGGCGGCCAGGCGCGGGCGAGCGGCCGACGCGAGTCGGCTCAGCCGCCGTCTTCGTCGTCCGGCCAGTGCCCGTGTTTGGCCAGGTAGACGCGATCCAACGCCTCGCGGTCGCGCTCATCGTCGCCGCTGATCCCCAGGCGCCAAAGGAAGTTGATCAGCCAGATCGAGCTGCCCGCTCCGACGAACGCCGCGAACGCATCCGCGCCCGCGTCATCGAAGCCGTCGATCACGAGGATCGCGACACCCAGCAGGCAGAGCGCCATCGGGATCCACCAGCGCAGCAACCGCACCGCGAGGCCGACCGGGAGGCGGTCACTCTCAGTGTCAAAAACCTTGTTCATGGCTCCCGGGATCCTCGCCCATACTGCTGAACGATAGGCAGGCCGGGCACGGCCAGGGGATCCTGCTGTTGCTCGAACGAACGTAGGCGCAGCTCAAATGCCTGGGCGACGCGGTGAGCGTGGGCTTTGGCCAGGTCGGCATGGGGACCGCTGAACAGCTCGTCGACGGTCGTGTCCCAGAGGTATAACCAGCGATCGAAGTGGCCCTTCCTGAGCTGTGCTTTGGAGTTGAGCTCGAGATGCGGGCGGAAAGCACCGCCTCCGTAGCTCTGTGCGCCGAGCAGGATCGTCTCCCAGAACCGCGTCAGGCGAGGGACGTGCGCCTCCAGGTCAAGCTTGGCGACATCCGTGAACAGCCAGCCGATGACCGGGTCCGTGAGGGCACGGCCGTAGAAGGCGCGAACGAGCTGCTCGCAATCAGCGCGTGTCTGAATGTCCTCGGCCAATGGAGCTAGCCGGATTCGAACCGGCGACCTCGCACCGGCCCTGGCGAACCTTGGCGATTCAAGCGGCTCGGGCTCGGGCCGGCTTGGCAGGAGCCAGACGGGGAGGGCGGCTGGCGCAAGCGCCGGGGCCGCTGCCCCGAAGGTTGGCTTGACCAGCGCGCGGCGACCATCGCCGCGGTGGCAGCCATGGAGGAGCACGTCGCCGAACTCGCGAATAAGGCGCAGGCTGCGTGGAAGCGCGCGCACCATCGTCCGACGTTTCGAGAGTTCGCCGGTGAATGGCTGGTGCGGCTTGAAGAAGTCAAAGGCGCCAAGCCAACGACGATAGCCGACTACAGCTTCCTGCTTCGCGAGCCGGGAACGCCCTACAAGCGCGGCAAACGCGTCAGCCCTGGCCGGATCATGAAGCGCTTCGCCGCTGACCTAGGCGCCGCCATGGCACCGTCAGACTGCTGAATCTAGCCCATTCCGACAGCGCGCCCGATGACTACGTGAGTGCTGCGGTTTTCCCCGGACACGGATCGGCCACGCATTGCCGATGAGGTGGTTGTGACATGGGTTGAACTTGAGCGGATCGGTGAGGGCGAGCTTGGGTGCTGGCGCGAGCTCGCGCGGCACGCTGCGGAGCCCAACCCGTTCTTCGAGCCCGAGTTCGTGCTGCCGGCAGTTCGCTACCTCGGCGCGCGCGGCGTGCGTCTGCTGGTCGCAAAGGATCGCGCCGGCGAGTGGCTCGGTTGCCTTCCGGTAGCTCCCTCGGTGGTCCACTACCGGCTGCATCTGCCGATCCTGCGCTCTTGGTGCGTACCTTGGTACGGCTGCCTCGGCACACCGCTGCTGAGAGCTGACGAGCTCGAGGCGGCCGCCGAAGGCATCCTTGCCCTGGCGCTGCCGCGGAGCCCTTCCCGGCTCGTCAAACTGAACATGCTGGGTTCTGACGGTCCGGTCGCCGCGGCGCTGTTCGCCGTGCTCGCACGCCGCGGCCTCACGCATACGAGCAAGCGATGCTACGACCGCCCCGTGATCAACCGCGAGACCCTGGCCGGCGGCGCGCTGAGCATCATCGCCCCGCGACACCGCCGTGACCTGCGGCGCCTCGGGCGACGCCTCGAGGATGAGCTCGATGCGCCGCTCGACATCAGCGATCGAGCTGCCAGCGCGGCGGCGGTGGAGGACTTCATGGCGCTCGAAGCCTCGGGCTGGAAAGCGGCCGGGGGTGGCGCGTTGCTGGGCGCAGCTGAGCATGCGAGCTTCTTCCGGGAGGTCTGCGCCGGATTCAGAGAGTCAGGACGCTTGCAAATGCTCAGGCTCGGCACCGAGTCGCGCGCGGTCAGCTACAAGTGCAACTTGCTCTGCGACGACGGTGTCTTCTGCACCCGGATCGCGTTCGACGATGCGCTGTCGCATTACCGCCCCGGCGTGCAGCTCGAGCTTCGGATGCTTGAGATCTTCGCGACCCAGATGAGCCAGCCCTGGATGGATTCATGCACGCTCCCCGTCCATACGCTCTTTGAGAACCTATGGCCCGATCGCCGCCCCATTGGCTCTTACCTGGTCCCGGCTGCCGACAGCCCCGACCGGACGGTCCCGCGAGGAGGGGAGCTGGTCCGGGGCGCGCAACCTCTCGTGGGTGCTCCCTAGTAGGTCGAGCTCGGCGACCAATGCCCGACCGCTCGTCCCGCCGTCGCGATAGACGCGCATCAGGCTAGCCGAGCGAACCACCCGCTGAGCAGAGGCAGCGCCAGTCGCTGCGCTGGTGCGCGAGCGGTCACGCGGCCACGTTGGGTGGGCGCCTGGGCGGTGCTGGGAGGCGGGTGCGCTACGCTGACATGGTCAGATAGCGAAGGCAACAAGAGGGCGAGACCTTCATCTGAACGTCCCCTTCTCGCGAGAGCCGCCTGATCTTCTGATGGCCGAGAGTCCACTTACGAGTGGGCTTTCCGCGTTTAACGGTCCCGCGGTAGAGCCGCTTGTTGCGTGGCGCCCGTCCAGCCCTCATACGTAGCGCGTCCGTCGAGCCCGTCCAAACGCTGCACTCGACGAGCGAAAAGGGTGCACAGGGGCCGGCGCTTCAGGGCAGGATGTCGTTCAGTGTCGCCTTGAACTGCTCGCCCGACTCCTCGAGCTCGCCCTCGATGTGCAGGCGCGCCGGGCCGTTCTCAGTCCATAGGTCGAGGAAGTAGGCCCAGCCCGGCAGGTCAGGATCGTCGGACTTGGCGATCGCCTCGACCTGGTAGATCTCGCGCGGCGGCAGCACCAGCGACTCCGGGCAGTCGTCCTCGACGCGACGGCACAGGTCCTCGACTCTGAGCCGGTTGCCAGACGCGGCGCGGAGATCCTCGTACTCGCCGTCCACGACGAAGCCGACGACTTCCTCAAGTGCCCGATACATCGGCTCGGGCATCCGTTCGAGCGTCTCGACGATCTCTCCCCGTCCGCCCAACTTGTGGCTTGGCGTCAGGTCGAGCCGGCTGTAGAAGTAGTCCTCGCACGCCGCGCGCGCCTGGCGGTGGATGCTCTTGGACAACCCTGCGGCGCCTAGCGCAAAGACCGCCGCATCGATCGCCTCCTCGAGCGTTCCGTGCCGGCGCGTCAGCTGCGCGGTGATCGCGCGACCATGCTCCGTGTCGCGCGCAATCGATGAGCCGTCCAACAGAACCGAGGGAGCGTCGTGGCGGCTGTAGCCCGCGCAAGCCCGCACCGCAGAGTGAAGGACGATGAGGTGGTCGCCCATTACACCCGCCCGGGCGCCCGGGCGCCGGGCGTCATCCGGCTCGGCCGGCTTGCCGGACCCATTGGTAGTAGCGGTGCCACGACTTGCATCGTACGAATAAGAACGACCCCCGCCGCGTCTGACAAGGATTCGAGATAGCCACAGCGCCGTGGTGGACGGGAGAGTGCCGCCCATTCGACAAAGCGACCACCGTCGCATCGGACGGACGGGCCCACCCCCAAGCTCCAGGGTGTGCGACTTGCCTAGGGTCCCGTCCATTCAGGCGGTGTACCGAGGTGCCGCGCGGTGACCCTCGTCTACTGGCAGCGGTAGACGTCGAAGCTCTCGTGGCCGCGCTGGACACGCGACCAGACGTGATGCCGGTCGGTGATTGCGAGGTCATGCAGGTCGGGTCGCGTCGTTACCTGTGGTTCCAACTGTCGCTAGGTGACGGCTTGTCGTAGCCACGCCCGGACAGCGCCGCGGATGGCATCGGGCTGCTCCTGGGGCAGCATGTGACCAGCGCCATCGATGATCACTCGAGTGGCGTGCGGTATTGCAGAAGCCGTCCGGTGCGCATGCTCGACGGGAATTAGCTGATCGTCAGCGCCGTGGATCACGGTTGTAAGGCATTTGATGTTCGCGAGCAGCGGCCTCGAGTCAGCTCGTCCGGTCACAGCCTGCAGCTGAGCGCAGAACGCGTCAGGGCCGACTTCATGAGCCATCTCACTCCAGAACGCAGCCAAGTCGTGCCGGTTGCTGTTCGCTGCTGATGGCAGCACCGCGAACGCTGCGTCCACTAGCTGATCGAACTTGCCATTGCGAGTAAGTTCGAGCTGCTGACGGCGGGCGGCGGCTTGATCAGGTGTGTCAGGACTCGCGGCGGTGCTGATCAGCGCGAGGGCCAGCACACGATCCGGCGCCTGGCGAACGACTTCGAATGCGATGTATCCGCCCATGCTGTAACCGGCAAGAGCGAAGCGCTCGGGTGCGTCGGCCAGGACGCGTTCTGCAATTGCAGGGATGGTGTTGTCGCGCCGGGTATCGGCGATCGTCACAGGCCCGTAAGCCCAGACGTCTGTATAGACGCTCTCGTAGACCCGAGCTGTGCAGCACAAACCCGGGACGAGAATCGTGTGCAACCCCTCGGCGTTCATCTGCACTGCCCTACCTACCCATTGTGGTTGAAAACGGACCGTTGTCAGCTAGAACTTCGGCGACGAACCGATCACGCGACCGCGCTGCCGTGTGATCGGTTTGCAACGAAAAGCGGAAGCGTCGCCCCAGTCTCGCTTCGCGAGCGGACCGGCCACGAGTGCAATTCGATCTGAGCGGAAGGCTCCCCCTCGATCACCGGTCGCCCCATTTCGCTTCTCCGTTACGGCTGACCTCGAACCACCGGCGATGGGTCATCGCCTGATCGCGGACCTCGAGACGAGTCGTGCCGCTGTCGTCGGCAGATCGGAGCAGCCTAACGGCGGTAGCCACGGTTCCCCTGTCAGAGTCGATGCCGTTGGCCGCTGTCGATAGCAGAGCACGTTCCAATGCGGCCTCGCCGCCATGAGCTTCGCCTTCTCTCCGTTCGTCCTGCAGAGTCTTAAGCGCGTCCCGAAGCTCGGCACCCTCGTCCGCTGGCATTTGACTCCCCCATCGCTCGTGTGCACCCACCGTACAGCGGCGACAGCCAACCTCAGAGCTGCCGCTCGGTTCGGGACCAGCCGGCCGGCCAACAGGGGCGACTGTTGCCGCTCGATCAAACCGGTACCGCTCAGTCGTCGGCCAGAAGGCAGCGAGCGTCGGCAGCTATCTGATCAAGAACCCCGGCCTCCAGTTCGAGCGGTGCCCTGACCGTCCACGTCTCGACCTCGGGGGCACAAACGTACCGAGCGTCACCCAAAGCACAACGTGTCCGAGTCCGTCCTGGGTTGCAACCAGGGATAGGTCGCGTTCTACTTCCGTCCATGCACGGCGCCAGCCCCTGCCAAGACGCATTCATGACTTCCGTGTGCAACGTCTTGGTCGCTCTTTCTCGCGCTTTCGAGCGACCTCTGGTCCCCGAAAAGGCCCCGCCGTTCGGCGGCTCGACGCTGCAGATCGGTCGAAGCGCAGACCGGATTCGCCGCGTAACGACCTCCTGGGTTTCCGGCCCCTCTGCCGAAAAGCCCTGCATGTCAAGGCCTCAAGTGGTGCACTCTTGTGACGCACTTTTTCGCCTTGCTGCTTCCCGAGCAAACACCGCAGTCAGGTAAATCCAGTAGCGGCGGGCGATTTGAGGAGTGGAGCTAGCCGGAATCGAACCGGCGACCTCCTGGGTGCGATCCAGGCGCTCTCCCATCTGAGCTATAGCCCCTTGCGGCGGCTGTGCCGCTCGGTCGAAGCAGTTTAGCCGCCTGTTGGTGGCACACGCACGGCGGGTTGGCGGCGCGGCACCGCATGAAATCGGCCGTGCGAACCTCTGCTCTGGTCAGTACGCTTTGTACTCATGGGTCTGCTTGATGACGCGATTCGCGAGCACCTCGACCTCAAGCGTCAGCGGGGAGCTGATCCCGGAGAGGTCGAGCGGCTTGAGCGCGAGGCTCTCGGTCCGGTTCGGCGCGAGCCGAGAGGGCGCGGCATGGATGCGGTGCCTCACCTCGCGGTGGACGTCGATCCCGAACATCACTTCGATCCGCCCACGGAGCTGTTGCACGACGGCGGCCGTGTCCCAGAGCCGAAGCGCGGGTTCCTGCGCCGCAATCGCTCGGTGCCCGCGTCTGAGCCCGCGCCGTCAGACTTCGCGGATCATCTGGACGCAGGGTTGCACGGACAGCCTGGCGACTCGCATGGCGACCACATTGACCATCCGGATCCGTTCGGACAGGACGCGTTTGACCACGACGACCCGTTCCCACATGACGACCCGGTCGTACATGACGAGCCGTTCCATGACGCGCCGGTCGTGCATGACGAGCCGGCGACGCACGAGCATGCCGCGCCGCCCTTGGCTGCTGAGCCACCGCTGGCAGAACAGCCGCCCCCAGGACCACAGCTGGCAGCGCCACCGGTGCAGCCTGAGGTCGGAGCCGAACCTCCGCACCTGATCTTTGACAGCGCCCCGCCACCGCGGCCGACCTTCGCGCCGGCACCTTCGAGCGCTCCCGAGCCTGAGCCGGAACCGGCCGCGGACGATGCTGCTGAGCTTGAGAGCGAAGTGGAGGAGCACCCGGCCGCCGCCGTGGAACCCGCCGTGCCGGATGTGCCGGCTCCCGCAGAGCCGGCACTTGATGATCACGCCCGCGCGGACGCCGCCCGTGAGACCCGCGAGTGGAGTGCCGAAGAGGCCTTCGCCGCCGAGGACAGCGGGCAGGCAGCCCCGGCGGCCGAGCCTGACGAGGAGGACGTGCTGGAGGAAACGCCTGAGTTTCTCCAGGACACACCGGACCACGACCGCCTGTGGTTCGAGCAGCGCCCTCCGCGCGACTTCGACTTCGACGGCTGATCCAGGCCGCCGCGAAGGGGAGCGGCTGCGGTCCGCGCCGGAAGCCCCGGCATGAGCGCTGAGCCGCAGTAAACTCAGCCGTCCTGGGGCCATAGCTCAGCTGGGAGAGCGCCTGCTTTGCACGCAGGAGGTCGTCGGTTCGATCCCGTCTGGCTCCACTTACGAAGTACCTGGTAGTCCGCAAGAAACCGTTTTGAAGCGTTTTGCAAAACTGGACTCCAATCCAGACTTGTACAACACGGCTGTACAACATTTGAGACCCGAAATGCACAACCTCCTGCGAGGCGTGCAGCAGATTGGGGCCACATTTGGCTCGCCGGGTCAAAGACTGAGCGACAGCAGAGCCTGGCCCGGGCGACCGGCCACCAAGCTGACGACTCTTCCGTCGCCGATGCGCTCTTGAGCGGCGAGGGAGGTCCGAAGGCGGAAGCGCTCGTCAGGCTGGCCATTCGACCAAGCTGTCGACTGTCGCTTCAGACCAGAAGTGACTTCCCGGCGCCACCGTCGATTGGGGGATCCTCGGGTCGATGAGAACTCTCTCATCGACCCTGTAATAGGGCTTTACACGGCGTTGTGAGACTGGTTGCATGTCGCAACTTGCATCTCGGGAGCGAGACCCAGCGAACGAGCGGGAGCGTACGTTCAGTCTGTTCGGCGGTGGGCCTGACGGCAACGAGCAGCTCACCGCCACGGTCGGCGTGATCCTGCTGGTGCTGTTCGCTGTCCTCGGCGTATCGATCATTCGAATTGGTCAGCTGCTCTGGCTCCACCTGTTCCTTGGCGTGATCCTGACGGGGCCGGTTGCCGTCAAGATTGCGAGTACGGGCTATCGATTTACGCGCTATTACAACGGCAGTCCCACATATCGGAGCAAAGGGCCGCCTCATCCCGTTATGCGCGCGCTCGGCCCTCTGGTGATCCTGACTACGCTCGCGGTCTTTCTCACCGGCCTGTTGTTGCTGGTGGATGGGCCGAGCGCGCCGGGCACCTTGAGGATCCTTCACAAGCTGAGTTTTTTCGCTTGGCTCGCGGTCGTCGGTATCCATGTCCTGGGCCACCTGGCCGAGCTCCCAGGTTCCGTACAGGCCGTGAGGCGTGCCCAAGGCCGAACGGCGAACCTGCCCGGAACTCGGGGGAGGGCAATCGCGATCATCGGGTCCCTCGCAGCCGGGCTAGCTCTGGCCCTGCTGTTCTTGCCAGAGATCCACACGTGGACCTCGGCTGGAGGTTTCCACGGCTTCCATCGCTTTTTCTCGCACTAGCGCTCGCCGACACACGTCGTACGTAGCCGCTCGCCGCTATGGCAGCTCCTGAGAGCCTGGTGGGTAGAAGAAAGTGACACGTCAGCGTTGGTCCGGGCTGCGTCACACCGTACCTGCGCGTCCCGCTTGTTCCAGCGACGCCCCCAACGTCTATCCGGCCTAGCGCGATGACTGCATCGAGAGACGTTTGGCCGCCTCAATTACGTGCGACCCATCGGCCGGAATGTCGCCAACCCCGGCCGCGCCGCTCGCTCCTCTTATGCCCTGGGTCCGTCTGTCCGTGCGCGCGCGGGCGTAACTACCCCGTCCGCGGTATGCCGCGGGATGAGTAGGACAGCGACGTCCGGTGTGATTCCGTCCTAACCCCAATCCTCAAGTGGCCTAATTTTCAACCGGGTGGGTTCTAGCGATCGTCGCAACGGTGACCTGTGGTCGTGGGGCTGTTAGGGGCGGGTGGTGGTTCGTGCGTTGCTGGCAGACGGGGCCTCGGCTCGGTCTGTGCGGACGGCTCGCCGTCTGGCGGTCGACAGCGAGTGAGCAGTGGCTAGGGTGTCGTCGCCGAGGCCGATCGACATCCTGGTAAGGATTTCGCTGTAAGAACGCACTGGGTCGCGGCCGGTCGCACTGAAGAACCCGGTGAGCTCGAGCATCGTGTGGCCGTGCACACCGGACCAGACAGCTTCGCCGGCGGTGGTCACGTCGTCGACCTCCCATCGGCCCGCGTTGACGCAGGCGTGGATGCGACGAAGGAGTGAGACGAACGTGGACCTAGCCGCATCGAGGTCGGCGGGATTACCGAGCCTGAACTCGGCAAGCCTAGGGCCGAACATCACCGCGTACAGGTGGGGCTCGCGCAGCGCGAAGCGGCGGTAGCTCCAGAGGTAGGTCATCCAGTCGGCGACGGCATCGTCGGTGACCGCCCCGCGGTCTACCTCGGCTCCGAAATCAATGAACCCGCCGCGCATCACCTGTCGGGTCAGCTCGTCCATCCCGCCGAAGTGGGTATAGACGACCATCGTTGACGTGCCCAGCTCGCGGGCCAAGCGCCGCGCCGACACGGCGCCCTCAGTGGCCAACAACTGCGCGGCGGTGGCGATGATCCTTTCGCGCAGATGAGGGTCGGCAGACCGGGGCGGCACACCTGGCAGCATATCCATAACACCGTCATTGACATCGGGTACATCACTGTGTTATGCATAACACCGTCATGTAACATTGTCGAGAGGAAGAGGACAGAGATGGCCACCAACAAGGAAATCGTCGAAAACGCCTATGCGAGCTTCGCGACGGGCGACGTTCCCGCCGCCCTCGGCGCGATGGCTGACGACATCCAGTGGACCGAGGCTGACGGATTTCCACTCGCTGGCACGTACGTCGGCCCAACGGCGGTGCTTGAAGGGGTGTTTATGCGACTCGGGGAAATCGGCGATGACTTCGCCGTGGTGCCCGAGCAGTTCGTCGCCGACGGTGACACAGTCGTGGCGCTCGGGAGCTACAGGTGGAAACACAAAAGTTCCGGAGAACCGGCCGTTGTGAAGATGGTCCACGTTTGGACCATGAACGGTGGCAAAGCTGTTGCTTTCCAGCAGCACGTCGATACCCTCAGGGTTCGCGAGCTCAGCTGACCGCAACCGCCGTCCTCGACGCCACCTGACCGTCAGACACTGGGCGTGCGCAACCCGAATCAGGCTGCGCGCCCCCTCTGACGATCGCATTCTTATCCAGCAGCACAGCCGCCGGGCGATAGCTTCAGCGACGTGCCGCGGCGGCTGGCTCGGCACGACGGTGTCCGGGGTTTGCGGATGGGCGAGCAAGTGGCCGCGGCAAAGCGTGGCCACTTGCTGTGTGAGCAGTCCTCAGCGGCGGATTGCGATTCTCGGGTCGGCCGGGATCATCGGGGCTGGTCGTTGATGAACGCCCGCGATGATTTCGGTGTTGTCAATCCCGCGTAGGTAGCGGGATGTGATCGCAAGATCGGCATGGCCGAGCTGCCGCTGGATGACGATCAGCGAGATCCCTTCGCGTGACATCTCGACGGCGTGCGCGTGGCGGAGTTGGTGTTTGTGCCGACGTCGGCATAACGACCATGTCGGCGTAGTGGTGGGGCGCGAACCGGCGGCGAACCCCAGCCCGCTGCGCGGTGTCACACAACTGTCTGCGGAATCCGGCCGGTGAGCAAGGTCGTCCCCGGGTCGCGCCGTGCAGCATGCAGAACAGAGCGCCGACGGGAAGCGT
>Ga0224557_1001576_pt1 | contig 21597 bp, 9 predicted proteins | sample 714S31014metaG_FD_180677 | JGI IMG/M metagenome (GOLD analysis project Ga0224557, IMG submission 180677) | Peat soil microbial communities from Stordalen Mire, Sweden - 717 S3 10-14 | ecosystem: Environmental > Terrestrial > Soil > Wetlands > Peat | place: Sweden: Norrbotten County, Stordalen...
CGTTGGGCGCGGGCAGCGGGGCGGCCGGCCGACGATACACGCTGCGGGCTACCTGATCGAGCCAGCCATGCGCTACGTACTTGCTCCGAAGGCCGCTGGAATAGCCCTGGCGCTGAAGCCATCCGGCATCGACGAGCAGCCCCTCCGGAAGGTGGAGTTGCAGCCAGTTTAACTTTCCCTGTTTTTGCTGCCCCATGGTAAGCAAAATAGCCTATTATCAAACCAACGTCAAGTTTGACGATGGGCCAGAATGCTAACCCATGGTAAGCAAATTGATAGCTAAGTAAACCGCTTTTGGCGTCGCCGAAAGCTCTTCGGACGCGGCAAGCAGTTCTTCTTACACGGCGCGTACGCACACGTGCTCGCCGACCATGGCATCAAAAAACTCCGCCGCCTGGCGTGCGAGCGCGGCGGACCTGACCAGCACGCCAACTTCGATGTTTCGGTGTTGGGCCGCCTCCGTGAAATTGGCCGACGAGATGAAGATTTCCCGTCCGTCAACGACGATGCACTTCGCGTGCAGGGATACGGGCCCTTCGGCTGCCGCAAGCGAACGGCAGTCGTAATATAGCTCCGGCAAGCGGCACCCGGCCGGCCAGTTGTGGGCCTTGAACTTCCGTACGAATCCGGAAACGATCTCTGTGATGCTTCCCAAATCCTCTGACTTGCGGGCGACATTCAGGAAAACCCGCACGTGCAAGTCGGGTATTTCATCCATTCGACGGCCGAGATCTTCGAACACTACCTTCCCTTGATAGAAGGCGTAGCCCGCAACCAGCACACTTCGTTCTGCCCGGCGGAACAAATCCTGGACGACTACGGCGGTGTCGCGGTGATACGCCTTACCCTCGGGCCCCGTCATTACCAACTGGATATCGTCCGCTACTGTTGACCGCGCTGCAACCGAATCAGCGATCACCTCCAGGCAGGAAGCGAGTCCGCCGGGAGTGCATCCTTCCAACGAAAGCATTGTCAGGGTGTCGGCAACTGCCGCGGCCATCGACGCTCCCGTGATCCGCTGCACACTGGACACGCCGAATGGCAGAACCAACCTCCGGGACCTGATTGCCGCCGCCAGCGCTCGGAGATCTGCCTCGCCCAGCTTCGCCAGTGCAGCGCCGGGACTCACGATTCGGACTCCCGGAAGAACTCGGCGCCTTCGCCTTGTACCGTCCTCACGACCAGCGCCCGATCCAATAAATCGTTCTGCTGCTCACAGCTTGTCTCGGCCAGCAACAGGCAGCCATGGCAGGCAGCGCCTTGGAGGAATCGCCGCTCGTGGAGACTTTCCGGCGCGTGCTGAGCGCAGACGGGATCGTTCGAGCACAGCTTCCCCAACTCCAGAGCACCACGAATTGAGCCTGCGATCCGCCGGCCGACCTCGATCAGGCCGCCCAGCGTTCCCTCGGCGTCGGAGCTACCCGTGTACAAAAGCACGCCGTACCCGAGTTGTGGCAACGCGTAAATTCGCTCGCGGATGGAACTAGCCGGATATCCGCATTCCAGCGCCACGGCCGTAATCAGCAAATGCGAGAACGAATGTAGCAGAATGTACGCCGGATGCGGAAACTCCCGCCGTGACGCACCGTGTTCGGCCTTCCATGTTTCGAACCCGCGTTTCAATTGGAGGATTCGTGTAAGCACCGCTTCGCGCCGAAGCCACTCGTCGATGGCGCTCTTTTGGAACTGAAGAAAGACTCCTTCGCCCTTATTCTCTACCGCCGGCACCCACGTCAGCTCCCGCGCCAGTTCCGCGCGCTGGACCCCCATATCGAGTTCACCCTCGGTGTCCGGCGAGGCGGCTTCGAACCGCGTGAAACCCACCAGCGCCATCACCTCGCGTAGGCGCTGCACCAGGACGACCTTTTCAAGTCCCGTCATCCATGGCCGATCCCATTCGGCCTTTGGCAGCGTTCGAGCGTAAAAGATACCCTCGGGACGGTCCTCGCCGATTTCATCCGCCGTGGCGAGCAGCGTCTCCAATTCCGCACCCTTAACTGATTTCTCCTGCCGGGTCAGCGCACCCCGCCGCGCCTCAATCTCCGCCCATACCTCCGCGTCCGATACTCCTTCCAGCGCGTCTCGGACCTTGGTCTTCCGCCGCTCGCGGGCGACATCCGCCTCGCTTTCCGCAGCCTCAAGAAAATCCCAAGCAGCCGTAACGACCTCACGCACTGTCTCATTCCGTTCCGGGATCGAGATCACGCTGATGCGCTGCGGAAAATATGCGTTTGAGGCGGTCCGCACCAGCAGCCGGTTCATTTCGTCGCATCTTTCCTTCATCGCCGGCCCGAGCCACGGCCGCGCGCCGTCGCATCGTCCGAACACTTCAGCCTTCTGGATCGCCACCTGCGCCATGCTGCGTTCCTGTCCGCAGTCGCAGCGAATCCAGATCTCTGAAAGGTCTCCGCTGGTCCCGCGCTCATCCAAAAACAGCGGCCTGCCTTGGTTTCGGCACTGATTATCATTCCCGTGCAGGAAGAAATACCAATCGATGTCTCCGATATGCCCGCGCCGGCAAGCGCGCACAAAGCGGACTGGCACAACCTTCAGCCTATTCCCTGTGTCAGGGTCGATGAATCGATTCCCTCTTGCCAGGGCGCGCAGGTGCACCAAATACCGGGTGCGCCGCCCGTTGCCGGCAAACAGCCCACGCGAGTCCTGAGTGACGAACCATTCCGGGAAACGGAACACCGGCACGCCGCTCGGCCGGAGGTCGTCCACATCGCCGGACTGAGGAGGCGTCTCCAGCCGCACTGCCGGAACCTGCAACAAGGTTGCAAGCTTACCGCTCAGTCGCGGCTCGCTGATCACGGTCCGCTCACCGAACCAAAAGTCCAGACCCGAAATGAGCACCGACCGCTCAGGCAAATCCGTCATCGCTCCCGGCCCGAACGTGGTGATGAGCTGGCTTTGCCGGATCTCGCCCTGCGGTCTCTTTCGGTTCGTGCCGCTCATTGCTCGTCTTCCAAGTCGATGTTGTCGAGACCCCGTACCCAGAGGTTCACGCTGGCCTCCACATCGCGTAGCGACCGATTGGCGCGGAACTTCATCTTCCAATTACCGGCGGGCAGCGCCTTCAGCGCCGGGTCCAAGAAATCCTGCAACAGCGCCGGCCCAGCTCCCCGCTCATGCGGGTTGTATTGCAGTGATGCCCCAACCTTCTTCTGCTCCTGCACCACACCCGTCCAGTCGTCCAACAAGTCTTCGCAGCGCTGTCGAACTCTTTGCCGCAACCGCGTCCGGACGCTGGCGTCAAGCTTGGCGTAGTTGAAAGCCCTCTCGCCGAAGCGGTCCACCACAGAACTCAGAGCGTTGCGCGTGTTCAGGATCTCCATGGCGCCTTTGGGCGGTGTCATTGCGTCCAGACCCAACCGCGATAGGGCAACCAGCGACGCCGCGAGGCCGCGATCCAGCGCCCGCGGCGAGAACGGCGTCACGCTGGTGGCCTCCACACTCCGATAGAACGTCTCATGGTAGGCCGCGAAGCGCTCGTAGTGCGAACGGTCGCGCGGCTTGTGCACGTTCAAGAGCGTAACCACCAGCCCCGGCCGCACCGGATCGCGCCCGACGCGGCTTGTCGCCTGAATATATTCGGCCGAGGTCTTCGGCTGCCCAAACACCACCATCAATCCTAACCGCGTGATGTCCAGACCTACCGAGATCATGTTGGTTGCGATCGCCACATCGACGCTGTTCTTGTCCACGAACACCAGCCCCAACCGGCGTTTGGCCGCCGACACCCGCGAAGTATCCACGCGGCTGGTCAGTTCCACCGGCTCGTAATCGATCTCCCGATTCGCGAACAGCCCGTCCGCCTCGCCAACCCGTTTCCGTTCCTTGTACCGCAATAGCCCCCAACGTACTTCATCTTCGATAATGCGGCGTGCGCCCCCCAGCTCCCGCAGCGCGTTGAAGTAACCCACCAGGGTCATGTAAGGGTCGGCTGGATTATCGGACTGGCCGCGCGTGGAAAGCTGCTCGAACCACTTCTGCCCCGCGCCCAAAAGCGCAAGGTAGACGCGCAACATAGCGACTTTCGGGCTTCGTCCCTGTGCCGCCACACCCACGTATAACCGCGCGTTGGTCTTGGGCTCCTCTTCCTTGGGCTCCAGCGTGTGCGCGAAGAATGAATCCCGCCGGTCCGGTCCGGGCGGCGGGAAGATGTCCACCTGTGCGCGGCAGAACAGCGCCTGGATCTGGCTGTCCGCCCGCCGCACTGTCGCGGTGGATGCCACGATCTTCGGCCGCACCTTCTCGCGCACCGCCAATTCCTCCAGCGCGGTCTCGTACAGCCCGACCATTGTGCCGAGCGGGCCTGAAATCAGGTGGAGCTCGTCCTGTATGATCAGATCCGGCGGCAGTAGCCGGCCGCCTGGCAACATCCCGCCGCGGTCAGGATCGCAAGCGCCATAGAACCCTTCCTTATCGGATCGCTGCACGCGCCCAAAGAACCCAGCGACCGCGCCGGTCCACGGCATCGCGGCGAACTTGTCCACCGTGGCGATCAAGAAGCACGGCAGCCGCCGGTACAACGGCTCATCCACCGCAACTATCGGGAGCGGGCGGTCGCGGTTGAAATCGCACCCGCGATTCATGCAGGCGATCAGCAGGTCGGTTGGATAGTCACGATTCGGCCTGCCGTTTGCGACCAGCCGGAATGATTCGCGCTGGAATTTCGTGCCGCACCACGGGCACTCTTCCAGCGGCACGGGCGATGGCTTGCGGTCATCGTTCCAGAACGCGATGGTCCGTCGCCGCGCCGTCTCCGGGTGGTCTTTGTCCTTGCTGCCCATCTCATTCGGCGTGGCCGCCCGTCCTACCCACAGCCCGATCTCAAAGGGCCAATCGCCCAGCGCCGGCGTTTTCTCCCTTTCCAATTCCAGCGCGCAGATCAGAGTGGCCGCACGGCTGAGTTGGTCGAGGGTCAGCAGCCGCAGGGTGTACCGCATCAGGACGCTGACGCCTGCGCCTGTCACCCCGGAGTTCCGTAGCCGCCGCAGCACCAGCGTGAAGGCTGCCAGACCCAGGTACGCTTCCGTCTTGCCGCCGCCAGTGGGGAAGAACAGGAGGTCAACGACTTCGCGGTCGTCGCTTGCCGGTTCCGCGATGCCCGGCAGGTTCATCAGCAGAAAGGCGAGTTGGAATGGACGCCACTCTGGTGCCTGCACCGATTCCAGCGCTTTCCCTTGCATGGGACCGAAGCGCCGCCGTGCTGCCGTAGCCATCGTGCGATTGGCAATCTGAAACGCCGTCAGGCAGTCAGGCTGGTCCAGGAGTTCGATACCTCGCGCGATGCGATCTGCCGCCACACCAGCCCGATTCAGCAGATCTCGGCCAGTTGCCTGGCGTTTAGCGGGCGTGTCGGGCACCAAGGCTTGCTGGCCGCGAATCCATTCGCGATACCGCTCCACCAGCGGCATCAGCTTGGCCCTTGCATCCGCACCATCCTGAAGAGTGGCCAGTTCATCCATCCCGAGGGTTACGTCCCGCATCTCGGCCGGCGCTACGCGCTTCACTTGCGCCTCCGGAATCCAGCAGGTGCGGACGCAGGTGGCATCGCCATCGGCTGCGATGTTGTGACCCACGGCATACTCGCCCACATCGCGGTACTGCAGGTCGGCGACGTTTTCGTCCCATTCGTCGGAAAGCAGGCCGCGAGCATCGGGTCGCGAGAGAAAAGGCGCGTCGGCGTGCAACTCCAGCTCGGTCTGAAAGGCGAAGGCTTCGTCCTTCAGGGCATCCAGTTCCTTCGGCGTGCGGCGGTTCACCAGAAAGACCGAGACGGTTCGACAACCGGCAGGCAATCCCACCTGAGAATCGAACGCGCCGACCGGCTGGACCATCAGGGCGATTCGCAGGCCGTCACTTCCGGGGACCTTATGTTCCTGCGGACGCGCCAACCGCAGCGGCACCGGAAGGGAAATCTCTTCCTCGCGCGGCGTTCGTCGCCAGGTTTCCGATCGGTCGTCGCCGTCGCGCCTGTAATCCCCCCAGCGGACCCGGACCTTCAGCGTTTTCGTTTCGGCTGGCAGCAGAATGCTCAGTCCAATTGAGCTGGGAAAGAACCGCTGCTTCGCCGCCGCCGCGGGTTCGGGCGTGAGGTCGTCATCCAGCCCGGCTTCGCCAGCGGCGCTCACTTCATCGTCGGCATCCACGCTACCCCGCTGCTCGGGAGCGGCATCGAGCGGCGCAAGGAAGCCGGTGAGATACCAGCGCGAGGGCGATTGCGGCAACACTTCTGCCGGATCGCCCAGCCCGGCGCCGGGACCGACCAGATCGAGCATGAGCGCCTCGACCAGTTTGTGGCGGACCTGGCCGGCTGTCATTTGTAATGGCATCGGGAACCTTCAATATAAGCCGGGCTGATCCTCATTGCTGGAGCTTCTCTTTCGTTTAGCGGTTTTCTTTGATTGGGACGGAGGTGGCGGTTCCTCTATCGCGGCAAGACCTGCCCGCTCGCGGTTGAGTGCCAAAAGCCGCGCCAAAACGTCGTCGTGGATTTCGTCCGGCCAACGATATCGATACTTCTTCTGCCGATGGTGCCCGGATTCGGCCTCGTCATCTTCGTCGTCATCGAACTCGGGGAAGAACTCACACTGGGGCTGGAGGTTGTGCCAGCCGTACGCATCGAGAACGGCGCGATCCATCGCATCGTGCAGTTCGCGGAGCTTGAGGATGTCGCGCGAGCACTCGTCGGGGCGGTGGAAGCGGTTGTAGGTCTTGGTGAGGCCCTCGTCGTTGCTGATCATGAGGGCAGCGCGGTGGTCGTAGTAGGCTTGGCCAGCCGACTCCAGCGATGGGTTGTGTCCGTAGTCTACCGGGAAGGGGTAGGTCTCGAAACAGTCTGATGGCGTGTATCGAAGGTCGTCTTTCATCGACGAGGCCATGAAGCGCGCCCAGATTTCGTGGGGGCGGGACTGAAGAGCGGCAAAAGAGGACCAGTCCGGGAGCGTGAAGAGAGTAAGTGTGTGGGAGAAGACCCTCCCGGTGGGCAAGAAGGCGAGTGCAAGATGTGGGGTGGCTCCGCAGTTCACACCGAGAACCTTCGGAAGGTCCCTTTGCCTGACCTGGTCGGTCAATTTGACCGCCCGCTCCGCGAACAGCCACCATAGCCTCCTGTATTTCTCGCGGTTGCTCTTCTCACGCTCGGGGCGCACTTTCCGTTCGACGATCTTTAGTAGCTCGGGCCAGTCCGAAGCTACAGGACCGGGGTAGTCGGATGGAACTAACCCCGCCTGTCGCCACATTCTTCTCTGCCTCTCGTCGGCTCCTAGCCACCGATTAGGTGAATCGTCGCGGCAAAGAGGAAAGTCCTCAAAGTTGATCACGAATCGGTGGTGAATCTGCGTTGGGCTGTTGTTCAGTTCCTCGCCACCCAGAAACGGGAAGATGCGTTCGCGGTTTGTCTCATTGTTTTCAGCTAGCCGCCCCATCTCCACGAGAGGCGTCGCAATTCCTTTCGCGTCCTGGTCGTCGAACGTGAAGCCCATCCCCAGGACAACGTTGCCTATGAAAGCCTTATCCACATTTTCACTAAGCGCCGCGGGATCTTCGTCACCCCCGCTATGAAAGAGATAGGCTGTGATGCGGCTAACCTCACGACCACTAAGCCAATACGGCTTCGGGTGCTCGCCCTTGCATGCATGAACCACGCTGACAACCACCGCTGCCTCGCCGGGCCACCTCAACCGTTTGACCGCGCGATAGATCGTCCCGCCGTTGAGACAGATCCATCGCAGGCCTGTCGAGCGCGTGTCGCCTTGTCCGATGGTGTTAGTCGCGATCAGCCCGAAGCACCCGGCGTCCCTAAGCAGCGTAAACGCCCGGCGGAAAAAATGCGCCACCAGGTCCGCGTTGCCGTGTGATTCGTCATGCTCGGTCTTGAGCCAGTCTAGGTAGGTGCCTCCCATTCGCTCATGCAGCGTCTTGCCACCGGCGAATGGCGGGTTGCCCACTATCGCATCGAAGCCGCCGCGCACGCGCAGGAGATCGTCGAGATCGAACACCTCGGGAAATTCGATCTCCCAGTGGAATGGCGTGATCGGTTTCTGTTGCTTGCGCAACCCTCGCGCCAGATCTTGCAGCCGAATGCCCGCTTCGTCGCGGCCATCGTGCAAGTACTCCCTCAACCCAGCTTCATGTTGCTTGCGCGCATCCTCTCGTGCCACCCTTTTCTCGCCAGAGAAGAACGCGGCCAGAACGGCATCGCCCGCCATCCGCGCCAAACTGATGGCCTGATCGGCCATTTCCAGTTCCTGCGCAAGCTGGGCGTAGGGCGTATCGTCGCGGGCATCCAAAATCTTCTTTCGGTAAGCCGCTGCACGAGTAATCCGCTCCCGGAGGTCTTTCTCCAGGAACGTTTGCATGGGATTCGGCTCCCAATGAAACGCAGCGATCTGCCGCGCGGTGAGGCCCGCGAGCGAATCGCCGTGTCGCAGCGCGTGATTCAGGAAGGTGAACTCGTGGTCGCGTGCCAACGTCGCCAGCCAGAGAGAAAGCTTGGCCAGGTCGGCGGCCATCTCGTTCTTGTCCACACCGTAGAGACAGCGCTGCGCCACGATGCGGCGGGCGTGCAGCAGTTCGTCTTCGTCTGGAGGTAGCGGCGGCGCTTCATTGTGGACGTGCCAGGCGGTGACCAGAGCATCGCCTAATTGTCGGCACGCTTCCACCAGGAACGCGCCCGATCCCATGGCGGGGTCGCACACTTTGAGCGCCAGGATCTGCTCGGGCCGCGGCCGGGCGCCCAGCTTCTTCAGCACCGGCGCCAGCGCGGCTTCCACGATAGGCTGCGTCAGCGAGCGCGGGGTGTAATGCGAGCCGCTGCGGCGCCGCTCAGGCGAAGGCTGGAAGATCATCGCGCCGGTGGGAACCGGATCTGGAGTGACGTTACGAGCGATGCGCCGGTCGAGCGCAGAGATCAGCCCTTCGATAGTCACGGCTTCCTTCAGCGCGCGCTCAGCTTGCCCCGTGACCTTGTGGTCCGTAGTTTTGTTCAGCCAGTCGTTGCGCTTGGCAGACGCGACGCCAAGCAGTTCAGACAGGTTGATCGTTACCGGAGCGCCATTCCGCTTTTTCGGCTTGATCGCGATGGAGGGCCCCGCGGCGACGTGCAGCTCGAAACCCATCATTGCTTCGTAAACGCTTCCGATCTGCTCGACATCGAGGTTGCGGTAGCTGAGCCGCTCGCCATCGAGCACCAGCAGACGAAGCAGGACGTGATAAATCACGCCGTCGGGAACGCGCGGGATGCGGGCTGCTGAATCGCCGGCACTTTCACGGCCTTCCAGAAATGGGTAGCGGTCTGGGTCGAAGAGGTAGCCGCGGCGGCCTGGGATCTTCATGCTGCCGTGATTCGCGCCTCTCCAGATCAACCGGAATAGTGCCAGCAGATGCGCCCAAGCGCCAAAGCGCGAATCCATGGTGTCCGGGTTATGCGCCTGGTCCTCGCGCAGGCGCTCGAACAGCCCAGCCACGGAATAGTTGTTCACAAAGATGGGATCGGAGGAAAGCAGGCCGCGGTCCTCCGCGTAGAGCACGAACACCAGGCGCAACAAAACGGTGAGCAGGCCGGCATAGACTTGATTCGGGTCGGTGCGGAGCACACTTTCCAGAATGCCGTTCTGGTCGTGTGCGGCCTGGAATCCCCGGAGCAGGTCGAAGAGCGCCTCCATCACCTGACGGGAGAGCTTGGTGGAAACCAGGTTCTGATATTTGCGACTGGCTGCGAGCAGCGCGGGAAGGCGCTGCTCGGTTGCGAGGCTGAACAGCCGCTCGCTGGACAGAAGCATGTGCAGGGCGGCCAGCATGGGCCGGCCAGCCACTTGCACCAGGTCGCTGATCTTGAACGTGATGTGACCGCTCGATTCGCCCTTCGGCGCATAGACCAGTCGGATGGCTTGCGGGCTGACCAACAGGCCCGCAGGGACGCCGGTTTCGCGTAGCAGGCGCTCGAAGCGCAATTGGGGTGCAGCGTTCCAGCGGCGGTGTTCGGGAGCGGGGTCCTGGTCGAAATCGTCGTTTGTTTCCAGAATCAGCAGGACGGGGGTGTCACCATCGTTGATGACCCAGGTGGGCTGCAGGAGATCGTCATAGCCGGGCAGTGGAACGGTAAGGCGATCAGGCGGCGCTGCGAGATCTCCCGGCTGCCAATTCAAGACATCCGTAGCGAAGGCGGAGAAGCTGGTCAGTTCGGGAATCGGGTTGCCATCGCGGTCCTGCGGCAAGACTGCCAGGAACGCACGGTGCAGCGGAACGAAATTCCGATTGATGGCGGCGCCGGCTTCGAGCAGCGCCGGAGTGGACACCACCACTCCGACCGGCTGCACGTATCCGATCCATTCCTGGTGCGAATAGGCGGTGGAATCGTGCGCCATGTCAGTTGGTCACCGGCCAGAGATAGACCAGGCCCACCGGCTCGATGCGCCGGGCGCGCACTTCGTAGACGTCGCGGATGCGGGCGGGTTCGGTTTCCAGCTCCGTTTCGAGTTCTGCCAAGCGGCGCCCCCAGTGTTTGCGATTGGCTTCGAGCTGGCGCAGTTCGTCATCGCGGAAGGGCAGCACGGCCTGAATCGATTTCTCGGCTGTGGCACCAATGTGCTTCCGCTGCGATTCCAGAATCTCGCGCATCTGTTTGGACTCGTCCTCGCCGCGCTTGGCGAGCTTGCGGATGGCGTCCTCGGCGTACTCCTGGCCGCGGCGCTCCAGATGGGGGAGAAGTTCGGCGATGTCGCGCGCGGCAGCGCTCTGTAGGTTCGTAACGATGGTCGGCTGGATCAAATTGGCGGCGGCCACGAGTGATTGGTCCAACAGTTCCAGTGTCTTCAGTTCCGCCTCGCGCGCATACGGCGTAAGCGGTGATTTTCGGATAGCCGGGTCGATCCACCGGGCGGTTACCGGGATGACTTCTTCGTGCAAGCGGGCGGCGCCCGGTCCGTAGAGGGCCAGGCGTCCGAGCAGCAGTACACGCGGGATGGCGTCCCGAGTCTGCGCGAGGCAGGCCCGCGATAGGTCATCATTCACGAACCCCTGGGAGAGGAAGCGCCCCAGCAGGCGCTGAACGACGCGCTGCTCCAGGTGGAGCTGAACGACGGCGTCGGTGACGATACCTGGGTCGTGAAAAACCACGGGGCGAATGGGAGAGGTTCGGCGCCATTCGTAGAACCTCTGATCGCGCGGCCTCGGCGCGCGGAGGCTGTCCATGGTCGCCGCCCAGGAAGCCTGGGCATCATCGAGCTTGGGAAGAATGTAGCGGCCGTCCCCCGCAGGCTTAAGCGGCTCAGCGTGCAGCAACTCCAGGGCGCAGGAGATGGCGGAGCGGAAGTGCTCATCATCAAGACCCACCTCGCGCTGAGAGCGTTCCATCATGGTACGGAGCTGGTCGATGGATTCACGCAGCTCGTTCTGGCGCTGGCGGGCAGATTCCAGGTCTTCGTCGAGGGACTGGCGCTGCTCGGGGTCGATGTGAGCCGCTTCGATTTCGTCGCGCAGGCGGTTCAGTTCCTTGCGCCGGATGCCCTGTTTGAGGAGATCTTCCAGTTCGGCGTCGATGACCTGAGAAAGACTGCCCAGCTCGTCGTGAATAGTCTTCGTCTTTCGAACAACGGTTTCCAGGATGTGATCCTCGGGCCGCTGTTCGTAAACGAAGTAATAGCAGAAGACGTCGGCAGCCGGCTGCAATTTCCGGTCGATGCGGCCGTTGCGCTGCTCCATGCGGGTGGGGTTCCAGGGAATATCGAAGTGGACGAGCCGGTTGCAGTGAGCCTGGAGGTTGAGGCCTTCGCGCGCGGCATCGGTGGCGATGAGGATGCGGACGGGATGATCGCCCGGATCGGCGTTGAAGGCGCGTTTAATGTCCTCGCGCTCGTCGTTTGGAGTGGAGCCGCGGTATGTGGCGATGCGGTCGAGGGCGCCGTCGCTTTGGCCGATGGCCGCGCGAAGCTGCTGCTCCAGGTAGCGTAGTGTGTCTTCGTATTCGGTAAAGATGATGACGCGCGTACCGTTCCATTGGCCACCGGGACACATGTGCGCGGCGATCCAATTGGTGAGATATGCGATCCGTGCGTCGGGCAAACGGCGGCTCGCTTCGGCGAGGTCTGCCATCTGTTGAAGCAGGCGATCCTCGTCCGAATGCTCAGCGGGCGCCTGGGCCGCGGCCGTGGCTGCCTCCACCTGGGCCTCGGTTTCCGCGGCGAGTTCGGCTTCGCCGAGGGTGGCGCGGTCGTCGTCGGCGCCTACTCCGCCACGGAGCAGGTCGAAATTCGCGCTTTCGCCCTTCACGGCTGCGGCTTGCCGCTGCTTCTCGACGGTCCGGCGGTGAACCTTCAGCGTTCGGGCAAACGCTTCGACGGAAGAGAAGAGCCGCTGCTGCAAGTGGCACAAGAGCAGGCCGGAGGCCGCCTGCACTCGCTTCGATTCACCGCCTAGGCGTTGCTCCCGAGCCTCCTGGTATTGGCTGAGCAGCGAGGCAAGCTGGAGTTCGGGCGTTTCAGGCGGAAGGTTACGGAGTGTGACCTGCTCGACGTGGCGCTTGGGAAAGCCGCCCTGGATTTCGCGCAGGTCCTCTTTGATGCGGCGGACCATCACGTCATCGCGATTCTGCTTCGTGACCTTGACACCGCGGCAGAAGCGCTGTGGATCGAGGATTTCGAGCAGCGCCGAGAAGCTATTCGAGTGGCCATTGTGCGGCGTGGCGGAAAGGAACAACCGATGCTCGAAGCGATAAGCCAGAGACCGAACGGCGTGGGTAATCTGGGAATCGATGGCGTACTTCTGGCCGCTGGAGGGAGCCGCGTGGTGCGCTTCGTCCAGAATGAGCAGCGTGCCTGGACGGAAGTCGCCCAGCCAATCGCGCAGGCCGGCGGTATAGGCTTCGTCGATGAGTAGCCGGTGTGAGACGAGGAAACGCGAGTGGGTGTTCCAGGGGTTGACGCTGAAGCCGCGCTCGCGACGGACACGCTGAACGTAGTCTTTATCCAGAATCTCGAATTGGAGGCCGAAACGGTTCGCCAACTCCTCCTGCCACTGGAGCAGCATCGAGGGCGGGCAGCTCACGACGATCTCACGCACCTTCTTGCGCAACAGCAGTTCGCGAGCGATCAGGCCGGCCTCAATGGTTTTGCCCAGGCCGACGTCATCGGCGATGAAGAGATTTACACGAGGTAGCCGGAGCGCCTTGCGCAATGGTTCGAGCTGGTAGGGATCGAGCCGAATGCCGGCGCGAAAGGGGGACTGAAGCAGTCGCGGGTCGGTCGAGGTGACGCAGTTCCAGCGGAGGGTGTTCAGATAAGCGGCGAAACGCTGCGGGGGATCGAAGCCGCGTTCGGCCAGTCGCCCCCAGTTCTCGGCGCTGCGGATTTCCGCATCGAGTTCGTGCTCCCAGAGAACATCGAGCGCTTGGCCCTGGGCATCGTCGTCCACGCAGGACAGGCTCACCAGCGTGGCATCGCCCGGGTTGGGCGGCGGCTGCAGCTGCTCGACAAGGTATAGCCGTTGGCGAACGTGAACGATGGCGCCCGGCGCAGGTACCGGACGGTCAGCCGGTGGAACAACAGCCATAACGATTGGAGGCTCCGAACCGTTCAGGATAACCCCCTTTGACTGAACCGACACAGAAGATCGCGCTTCCTCCGGTCGCCCGGAAACGATCCCCGTGTTTGCTCGGAAACAACCTAGCCCATCACACAACGCTGCGCGCTGGTGCTGATTCGCGGCCGCGCTGGCCGGCCAGCGTGCGACTACCGCGTTGCGTTTCGGAGTTTCAGGAGTGCAGAAATACTGAGACGCCCGTCGAATACTCCGGCGCTAATGTCCGGAATACTCTCCATCTTGACGGGCGACGACGCAAAATGCGCCATGAAAAGAACGTGCACAATGGAGGTACAGGCCCTACGTGAAGGTATCGGGCGCCTGCGGTTTGACCTGACGATCGGACAGGCGGGCGGCTTGATTGACAAGTCTTGACAGTCATGTTGCTCACCTCGCCTTGTTCATGACAATCGTGGCGGGCGAATCACCGGCTGGGCAGTCTTCGTTCGCAGCAGCATAGCCATTCTTTTGAACGTGGATGCGAACCATCTGCCCACTTGCGGCGTGGGCCGGGAGTGAGAAGCTGCCCCCTGTTCCTGTGACGACGGCTTCGTTCTCATACCCTACGACCAGGACACGCGCGGCAAAGACTCCATTTCCTGAACCGTCTACGATGATTCCTCTAACGTTTGCGCTAGTGTCCGCACGCAGAACGATGGTGACCGTCGGGTTGCGATCCTCGCCAAGCTGCATTTCAGCCTTACCTGTCAAGAAGGCACTTTCGACCGATGCGTAGATCGTCAACTTGCCGTTGAGGGGCTTGCTGCCCTCTGGAATATCAAATTGCCAGCCCCCAGTAATCCTCTTCGGCTCCCCTGATGCAGACGACCAGACCTTTGTGTCTTCGATGGGTGTCTCTGTGGGGCCAAGGACAATCGTTCGCACGTGGTAGATAGTTCGATTCCGATCCGCGATGCGAGTAATCTCCACATATGTTGACGCCAGTGTTGGCACTAGGCAAACCAAAGCGAGCGCAATGATGGCACTCCGACCAAAGGGGTTCATCTTCCTGCCCTGCACTTTGAGCACGATGAATAGAATCGCCGCTACGCCGAAGGCGGCCAGGTTCCACTGATTTGAAATCCGAACTGCAATCTCAATCCATTTGGTCATGGTCATGATCATCGATTCTAGACGAAATGAAATCCGTACGCACGACAAATGAGAAAAACAGCCCTAGAATAGGCTGTTAGATGTACAATCAGAGCCAAGCTAGAATTCTGCGCGGATAGGAACCCCTTCCAGGCCTTGTCGATATCATAATCCGCACACGCAGGAACTCTTGAGTGCGCTGAACGAGGGCACGAAATGCTTTTCCAACTTGACCGGCTCGTGCGATATTCTCTGGCTCTCGCAGGGATGTGCGGCCTAGCGCTGGCCGAGCAGGGCATTCTGGTCGTCCACGTGAGCGATCCCCAGGACCGCCCCATCGAGGGTGTGACGCTCGCAACCCAAGGCGACGGCTCCACGGGCGCTCCAACCAATCGGCAAGGCAGAACCCGCATTAAGCTGGCTGCACAGACGCGTGCCAAGACCTGGGTGACGCTACAAGTCGTTCAGCCACAAAACCTGGTGTTCATTTCCCCCTGGGACAAGCGGGTTCAGGTGCCACCATTTGAGAACGAGAGCGAGAACTTCGTGCCTGTGGTTCTTATCGAGCGCGGCAATCGCGTGGCGCTGGAAGGTGGCCAAGCTCTGGTCGCCATAACGGAGAAGGTGAACAAGGCGAATTCAAGCAAGGTGGCGAGTGAACCCGGAAAAGCGCGGCGCGATCCGATGGCATTGGAAGAAGTCGCGCGCGAGTTCGGATTGCCGCCAGACGCGGTGGACAGCGCGATTCGGGCTTGGGGGAAGAAAGCCTCGGACCCATACGAGAAGGGGTTAGTGGCGTTATACGAGAAGGCGTATCCCGAGGCAAGCAAACTGCTGGCGGAATCGTTGGAAATCCGTGAGCACGAGTTGCGCCAGACCCAGAGCAGCGTAGCAGATGCTGCTTCCTTTCTGGGCTTCTCATTGTACGAACAGGGCCACTATCGCGAGTCCGCAGATGCATATCGGAAGGCGCTGGGGTTGCGTGGCGAAGATGCGACGACGATCAACAGCTTGGCCCTCAGCCTTCAACGTTCGGGGGACTATGCGGGCGCGGAGCCGCTGTTCCGCCGAGCCCTCGCGATCGATGAAAACGCGCCTGGGTCCGCCCCCCCACAAACCGCCATAGACGTGAACAACCTGGCTACTTTGCTGGAGGCCAAGGGGGACTATGCGGGAGCCGAGCCGCTATTCCGCCGCGCCCTCACCATCGCAGAGAACGCCCTTGGGACGGACCACCCGCAAACCGCCGCCAGCTTGGGCAACCTAGCCTCGCTGCTGAATGCCAGGGGAGACTATGCGGCAGCCGAGCCGCTATTCCAGCGCGCCCTCGCCATTGCTGAGAAGTCGCTGGGGCCCGACGACCCATACACTGCCGTCTGCCTGGACAATCTGGCGTTGCTGCTGAATGCCAGGGGAGACTATGCGGCAGCCGAGCCGTTGTTCCGCCGCGCCGTCGCTATTAACGAGAAGGCGTTGGGGCCCGACCACCCAGACACCGCCGCCAGCCTGAACAACCTGGCGGCGTTACTCAACGACAAGGGGGACTATGCGGGAGCCGAGCTGCTATTTCGTCGCGCCCTCGCCATTGAAGAGAAGGCGCTGGGGCCCGACCACCCAGACACCGCCGCCAGCCTGAACAACGTGGCCTTGCTGTTGAATAGCAAAGGGGACTACGCGAGCGCGGAGCCGCTATTTCGCCGCGCTCTCGCAATTGAAGAAAAAGCGCTGGGGCCCGACCACCCAAACACCGCCACCGGCCTCAGGAACCTGGCAGCGCTGCTGGAGGCCAAGGGGGACTATGCGCGGGCGGAGCCGCTATTCCGTCGTGCCGTCACTATTGATGAGAGGGCGTTGGGGCCCGACCACCCAGACACCGCCGCCAGCCTTAACGTTTTGGCGGAGCTGCTGAAGGCGAAGGGGGACTACTCTGGAGCAGAGCCGCTGTACCGCCGCGCCCTTGCCATTAATGAGAAAGCGCTAGGGCCGGACCACCCAAACACCGCCACGAGCCTGAACAACCTGGCATTGTTGCTGGAAGCCAAGGGTGACTACGCAGGGGCAGAGCCGCTGTTCGGACGCGCCCTCGAGATTAGAGAGAAAGCGCTGGGGTCCGATCACCCGGACACTGCCGCCAGCCTGAACGTCCTGGCGGAGCTGTTGAAGGCGAAGGGGGACTATGCAGGAGCGGAGCCCCTATTTCGCCGCGCCGTCGCCGTTGTTGAGAAGGCGTTAGGGCCAGACCACCCAAACACCGCCACCGGTATGAACAACCTGGCGGCGTTACTAAACGACAAGGGGGACTATGCGGGAGCGGAGCAGCTGTTCCGCCGCGCTCTTGGTATTGATGAGAAGGCGTTGGGACCCGACCACCCAAGCACCGCGGCCAGCCTGAACAACCTGGCGGAACTGCTGGAAGCCAAAGGGGACTATGCGGGAGCGGAGCCGCTGTTCCGCCGCGCCCTCGCCATTACTGAGAAGAATTTGGGACCTGATAACCCGAATAAAGCCCGAAGTCTGAATAACCTGGCGGCGCTGTTGAATGCCAAAGGGGACTATGCGGGAGCGGAGCCGCTGTTCCGTCGCGCCCTCGCTATCGATGAGAAGGCGCTGGGGCCCGACCACCCAGACACCGCTACCAGTCTGAACAACCTGGCGTCGGTGTTGGACTCCAAGGGGGACCATGCAGGAGCGGAGCCGCTGTACCGCCGTTCCCTTGCCATTAACGAAAAGGCGCTGGGGTCCGATCACCCAAACACCGCCGCCAGCCTGAACAACCTGGCGTTGCTGTTGAGCGCCAAGGGGGACTACGCGGAAGCGGAGCCGCTGTTCCGTCGCGCCCTCGCTATCGTTGAGAAGGCGCTGGGGCCCGACCACCCAAACACCGCCGCCAGCCTGAACAACCTGGCCGAAGTACTGAAGGACAAGGGAGACTACGCAGGAGGTGAGCCGCTGTGCCGTCGCGCCCTCGCTATCGTTGAGAAGGCGCTGGGGCCCAGCCACCCGAACACCGCCATTGTCCTGAAAACTCTGGCGGAGCTTTTGGAGGATAAGGGAGACTACGCAGGAGCGGAGCCACTGTACCGCCGCGCCCTTGCTGTTGACGAACAGGCATTGGGGCCCGACCACCCAGATACTGCCGTTAGCATGAACGATCTGGCGCAGCTTTTGGAGGCCAAGGGGGATTACGCAGCAGCGGAGCCACTCTACCGCCGCGCCCTTGCCATTGACGAACAGGCACTGGGACCGAACCATCCAAACACCGCCACCAGCCTGAACAATCTGGCGGAGCTTTTGGAGGACAAGGGGGACTACGCCGGAGCGGAGCCGCTGTGCCGCCGCGCGCTGGCGATTAGAGAGAAGACGCTGGGGCCCGACCACCCGGACACCGCCACCAGCCTAAACGTCCTGGCGGAAGTGCTGAAAGACAAGGGGGATTACGCCGGAGCGGAGCCGCTGTGCCGCCGCGCGCTGGTGATTAGAGAGAAGACGCTGGGGCCTGACCATCCAGACACCGCGACAGTCGTCAACAACCTGGCTATGTTGCTCAAGACCAAAGGGGACTGTGCGGGAGCGGAGCCGCTGTTTCGCCGCGCCCTTGCTACTTTTGAGAGGGTGTTCGGTGCTAATGCCCCCCGCACCCAAAGTGTCCGCTCATCTTTGCACGACGTGCAGGACCGGTTACGCCAACGCCAATGAACGTGCTTAATCAATCCTGGCACCCTTCTCGCACTTTGGCCAGCGGCCATCCGAATGATGCGGCATTACGGGGGCGAGCCCTGCCGCGTGCTTCCGAGGTCTTCAGGGAGCGCTCTATGCGGCTTGTGCTACGCTCTCTAACTCTGGCGGCCATGTGCGGGCTGGCGTTGGCCGAGCAAGGAATTCTGGTCGTGCATGTAAGCGATCCTCAGGAGCGACCCATCGAGGGTGTGACGCTCGCTACCCAAGGCGACGGCTCCACCGGCGCTCCGACCAATCGGCAAGGCAGAACCCGCATTAAGCTGGCCGCACAAACGCGTGCCAAGACCTGGGTGACGCTACAAGTCGTTCAGCCGCAGAACCTAGTGTTCATTTCCCCCTGGAACGAGCGGGTTCAGGTGCCCCCGTTCGAGAACGAGAGCGAGAACTTCGTGCCTGTGGTTCTCATCGAACGCGGCAATCGCTTGGCGCTGGAAAGTGGCCAAGCTCTGGTCGCCATGACTGCGAAGGTGAACGAGGCGAATTCGATCAAGGCGGCGATGGGACCCGGAAATGCGCGCCGCGATCAGGCAGCATTAGAAGAAGTGGCGCGTGAGTTTGGATTGGCGCCAGACGAGGTGGACAGCGCGATACGGGCTTGGGGGAAGAAAGCCACGGACCCATACGAAAAGGGGTTGGCGGCGTTGTACGAGAGGGCGTACCCGGAGGCAAGCAAGTTGCTGGCGGAATCGTTGGAAATCCGCGAGCGAGAGTTGCGCCAGACCCAGATCAACGTAGCAGATGCTGCCCTCTTTCTGGGCTCATCATTGTACGAGCAGGGCCGCTACCGCGAGTCCGCGGGTGCATATCGGAAGGCATTGAGTGTGCGCGGCGAGGATGCCACGACGTTGAACAATCTGGCTGTCAGCCTTGGACTTGCAGCGGACTACGCTGGAGCCGAGCGGTTGTTCCGCCGTGCCCTCGCCATCAATGAGAAGACGCTCGGGCCCGACAACCCAGCCACCGCCACCAGCCTAGGTAACCTCGCCGCAGTGCTGATGGCCGTAGGGGAGTACGAGGGAGCGGAGCCGCTGTTACGCCGCGCTCTCGCTGTTGAAGAGAAGGCGGAGGGGCCCGACCACCCACACGCCGCTTCCAGCTTGAATGCCTTTGGCGTGTGGCTGAAGACCAAGGGCGACTACGCGGGTGCGGAGTCGGTGTTTCGCCGCGCCCTTGCTATTGGAGAGAAGGCGCAGGGGCCGAACCACCCAGCCACTGCCCTCAGCCTGAACAACCTGGCGGAGCTGCTGGCGGCCAAGGGCGACTGCGCGGGAGCGGAGCTGTTGTTCCGGCGCGCCCTGGCTATTAGAGAGAAGGTGTTGGGGCCAGACCATCCAGACACTGCTTCCAGCCTGAACGGCCTAGCGGCGCTGCTGGCGGCCAAGGGTGACTACGCAGGAGCGGAGCCGTTGTGCCGCCGCTCACTAGCTATCAGAGAGAAGGCACTGGGGCCCGACAACCCAGACACCGCTTCCAGCCTAAACAGCTTGGCGGCGCTCCTGGAGACCAAAGGGGACTACGTGGGAGCGGAGCCGGTATTACGCCGCGCACTGGCTATCAGAGAGAAGGCACTGGGGCCCGACCACCCAGACACCGCCGCCAGCCTGAACAATCTGGCGGAGCTGCTGAAGACCAAAGGCGACTATGAGGGAGCGGAGCCGCTGTTACGCCGCGCCCTCGCTATCAGAGAGAAGACACTGGGGCCCGACAACCCAGACACCGCCACCAGCCTGAACAACCTGGCGGAGCTGCTGAAGGCCAAAGGGGACTACGAGGGAGCGGAGCCGCCGTTACGCCGCGCCCTCGCTATCAGAGAGAAGATACTGGGGCCCGACAACCCAGACACCGCCGTCATCCTGGGCAACCTCGCCGGGGTGCTGGTGGCCAAGGAGGACTATACGGGCTCGGAACCACTGTACCGCCGCGCGCTCGCCATCGATGAGAAGGCGCTGGGGCCGGACCACACAGACACCGCCACCAGCCTGAACAACTTGGCTATGTTACTGGATGCGAAAGGGGACTATGCGGGAGCGGAACCGCTGTACCGTCGCGCCGTCGCTATAAATGACAAGGCGCTGGGGCCGGACCACCCAAACACCGCCTCCGGCCTGAACAATTTGGCAGAGCTGCTGAAGACCAAGGGGGACTACGCTGCAGCGGAGCCGCTGTGCCGCCGCGCGCTAGCGATTAGAGAGAAGACGCTGGGGCCCGACCACCCGGATACTGCCGCCAGCCTGAACAGCCTGGCTGAAGTGCTGAAGGCCAAGGGGGACTATGCGGGAGCGGAACCGCTGTACCGTCGCGCCCTAGCTATTTATGAGAGGGTGTTCGGTGCTGATGCCCCCAGCACACAACTTTTGCGCTCATCTTTGCACGACGTGCAGGACCGGTTACGGCAACGCCAATGAACGTGCTTAATCAATCCTGGCACCCTTCTTGACTATTGGGACATTGGGACGCAGTCCCGCATCGGCGAGAATTCGCAGCGCATGGTCAAGTCCGACAATGTACCTTGACCTGCCATAAATGAAGTATCTCCTCCTCCGGTCCGTCGGCGTGAAATTCACCGTCACGACATTAGCTCCAGCAATCAAGCCAAGCGCTTGGCCACCGAACTTGATTTTCTCCATCGCGCTGACCGATGGTATCAGCCAATCGGCGCGGCACAACCTCATGGCAGTAATTGCATTTAGCGTCACTTTGAGCGAACCCTGCTCATGAAACGCACATGGCGTACCCTCAGCAGGAATAAAAGGCGCAGCGCTCGCCATATGCACGCCCAGCCGCCCAGCGAGGACGATATCGTCGGCTATGCTCTCGACAGTCTGTCCGGGCAGGCCGACAATACAACCCGTTCCGACTCTGTATCCAAGCGACAGCAGGTGCCCGAGACATGCGATCCGCACCTTCAGGGACTCATGCCGCAACCGAGAATGCAGGTCGGGATCAGATGTTTCGTGTTTCAGGATATAACTATCCGCGCCTTGATCACGAAGGTACTTTAGCTCGGCTAGCGTCTTCACTCCCAGACAAAGCAAGATCTCGACGTCACCGTTTGTCAGTGCCGGGATAAAACACCCGCAATTTTGCCGACTTTGCCGATTCGCTCCGCCGTCAGCCTGGGTGGGGACGCGGTAGGTACTCTACAGTAGTTTCTACATCTTTCCGTTTCACACTGCGTTG
>Ga0224557_1001577_pt1 | contig 21594 bp, 23 predicted proteins | sample 714S31014metaG_FD_180677 | JGI IMG/M metagenome (GOLD analysis project Ga0224557, IMG submission 180677) | Peat soil microbial communities from Stordalen Mire, Sweden - 717 S3 10-14 | ecosystem: Environmental > Terrestrial > Soil > Wetlands > Peat | place: Sweden: Norrbotten County, Stordalen...
GACTACGCAGCGGCCATCTCGAACACGACCGCCGTCGCAGGTGCGCCGGGCTTCTCCAAGGCTGCTGGTCGGGCGTACGTGTTCACCAACACGGCGACCGGCTGGAAGCAGGCTGCCAAATTGAAGGTCTCCGACACGACCGTACGCGAGCGACGCGACGAGTGGATCGCGGCCGGGGTCTTCGAGACAATCGCGAACGAGGCGATCTCCGGCTACGACCGGATCATCGGCCTTGACCTTTCTGACGTCGCTCTGGACGCCGGCTTGCACAAGAGCCCTTGTGGCGGCGGGGGAACGGGTAAGAACCCGACCGATCGGGCCAAGCTCGGATGGAAGTGGTCGGTCCTCACCGACAAGGTCGGGATCCCCTTCGGTTGGACCGCAGACGGCGCCAACCGCAACGACTCGGTCCTTCTAGCGCCGACGCTCGAGGACGCCGAGCGACGTGGGCTAACAGAGGAGATCGAGACCATCTGGCTCGACCGCGGCTACGACTCTGCGGCGACGCGAGTCCGCCTCTCAGAGGCGAGGATCGATGACGCTGTGATCGCGAAGAAGCGCAAACGAGGCTCCAGAAGCTCCCGATGGGTCTGCGATGGCCGGTCGAGCGGACGAACTCCTGGCTCTCCAACTATGGCCAGCTGAGGCGGAACACTGACAGAAGAACAGCGCACCGCCTCGCTCAGTTCGCCTTCGCGGTCGTCCTGCTCTTCACCGCGAAGCTCATCGACTGGCGGAACCGCTGGTCACCGACCCTCTCACCTATTCGCTGAGGCTCTTAGACGATCCCGACGGTTTCGAAGACATCGACGAACAGCCTGAAGTTCACAGAGGGACATTCGGCGACTCAAGCGATCTAGTGACTGTCAATAGCCACTCTGACCGTGGCCTCAAGCTCGGCACCGGCCTGCTTTTTGACGAAGGGAAGTCGTGTTCCTGCTAAAATGTTGCTTTGCGTCTGCTGGAAACAACACGACTCCTAGTAGTCGCGGGAGCGCTTAAGAGATGCGCGATGAGTGAGCAGCTCAGTGACAATATGCGGGTCGCTGGTCGAAAGAGCGCCCGAACCCTAGCCAGGATGCGCCGGTTTGAAGTATTCGAGACGATCCCTGATCCCTTTGCGGTCGTTGCTCCGGTGCGAGATCCCGATGGGCATATCACAGACTTCGAGTGCGGCTTCGCCAAAACCACGATGGGGGAGGAAATCCGCGTGGACAGTAGAGCGCTCGTTGGGTGCCGATTGTTCGACGTGCGGCCAGCGCATAGGTCATCTGGCCTGTTCAAGATGTACTGTCACACCCTCTGCACGTGGGCGTCGCTGCTTCTCGACGTTGGGACTTCCCGGCAGGGCATCGTCGGACACGAGATTGAACGCGCTCCTCGGCTGCCACACGGCTGCCGAGGCTTCAGCCCGATATCAACACCTCGCTGCCGCGCCCTCGAGGCGTCGGCACGACTGCTCGAAGTCAACTCCCCGCGGGGTTCTCGAACATGACCGAAGGGGACGAGGGGAAGGGGGATTTTGCGGCTGTCTTCACCAATGCGGCGGTTGGCATGGCAATAGTAGGCCTCGACGGTCGCTTTCAGCGGGTAAGCAGCTCGCTTTGTCGGATCCTCGAACGGACAGTGGAGGAACTGGTCGGCCGTTCTTTTCTCGACGTCACTGATCCTGGAGATCACGACGTCGGGGTTGACGACCTGCGTCGTCTCGTGGCTGGCGAGATCGAGGTCGCGCAGCGCAAAAAGCGTTACCGGTTACCGACGGGGGCCCAGGTCTGGGTCCGGATGAGTGCGGCAGCGGTGAAGGACGCGTCGGGTGCCGTTGTGCATCTCGCGACGCAGATCGAGGACCTCACCGAGCAGCGCGGGGTTGAGCGTCGCCTTGCGGTGTCAGAGGCTCGATTCCGGGGAATGTTCGAGAACTCCCCGGTGGCGATTGCTCTGGTTGATCTTGCATGGGTGATCCGGTCGGCCAACGTGGCTCTGTCCGACCTGGTTGGTGTCGCGTTGGTAGACCTGGTCGGGCGTCCCTTGCGGGGAATCGTCGGCGGCCTGACAAAGTCAGACCTCACGCGGGCTGCCCGACAGCGTAGCGTCATGCTCGGCGAGCACCCCTTCACCCATGCCGACGGTTCCTCCGGCTGGGTGCTGGCCGCATCAACCCGCCTGGAGTCCATCGGCGACGGCAACAGCGCCACACTTGCTGTGCGATTGATCGACATCACCAAGCTCAAGGTCGGGGAGGAGGCCCTTCGGCAACATGGCCTGCACGACGAGTTGACCGGGCTTCCCAACCGAAGTCTGTATAACCAGCGCCTAAACGAAGCCTTAGTGGACCCGCGGCACGCCGGGCGGGAACTGGCTGTGATCATCGTCGACCTCAACCATTTCAAGCACGTCAATGACGGGCTCGGTCACAAGTTGGGTGATCTTGTCCTCACCGAAGCCGGACGGAGGATTAAAGCGGTGACGCGAAACGCCGACACGGTCGCTCGGATCGGAGGCGACGAGTTCGCGTTGGTCGTTCGTGAGGTACTAGACGAGGTCGCCGCCTTGGCGATCGCTAGCAATCTTCGGCGGCGACTCTGCGAGCCCTACCGCGTAACTGGCAACGTCATCCACGTCGAGGCGAGCATCGGGTTCGCACTCGCTCCCGGCGACGGTCACGACGCCGAGACCCTGATCCAGAAGGCCGACATGGCTCTCCACCGGGCCAAGCAGCTAAGCGGCGGGATCGCCGCCTTCTGTGTCGACGACAGCGCAGGCTTTTACCGACTCGGTCTTGTCGAAGTCCTCCGGCAAGCGGTGGCAGACGGCGGCATCGACGTCGCCTACCAGCCGATCGTCGATGCGGAGGGGGCGGTCCGGGGTCTCGAGGCGCTGGCCCGCTGGCATCATCCAACGCGGGGCGATATCCCTCCCGACCAGTTCATCCCCCTTGCCGAGCAGGAACATCTGATCGACGACTTGACTCGCGTCGTGATGGGACAAGCGACGACTCAGCACGCCTTGTGGCTCGCCCGCGACGTCGACATCCCCACCATCTCGGTGAACGTCTCGGCTATCTCGCTTCGCCGCGGCTCTCTTCTGAGCATCGTGGACGAGGCTCTCCGGGCGTCGTCGCTCCCAGGCGAGCGCCTTACACTCGAGATCACTGAAGGCACCCTCGCCGACGGGCTCGACCCGGACGTCCTCAGCACAATCAGGCAGCTCCACGACAGGAACGTCCGCCTCTCCATCGACGACTTCGGCACCGGCTACTCGTCGTTGGCCTATCTCAAGCGCCTCGAGTTTGACGAACTCAAGATCGACCGGTCATTTATCGCCGACGTTGACAGCGACGAACTGTCGGTTCCGATCGTGCGTTCCATCATCCAACTAGCTCACACCCTCGGCCTGCGCGTCGTCGCCGAGGGGGTCGAGAGCCTCGAAGCCGAGCGCATCCTGAGCGAGCTCGACTGCGACCTGTTCCAGGGCTACGTCATCAGCCGGCCCGTCCACCCGAGCGCAATCGCGAACTTCGTCACAACCACGAACACCAATGCGCAAGTGGGCGGCCATTCCGCCACCTCGAGCGTCCGTCACCGGCGGTTGAAGATTTTCGTCGTGGACGAGGACCGGGTTATGCGCCATGCGCTACGCATGAACCTCCAACGCCTCGGTCACGAGGTCCATGAGGCCCGCAGCGGCGCTTCCGCCCTCAGGCTGCTCAAGCATCTGCATCCCGACGTCATCGTGCTGGACCATATCCTCCCAGGCTTGAGTGGGGTCGAGACAGTGCCGTTGCTACGACGGGCCGGTCATCTCGGACCCATCTTCCTGTTCTCCCAACTCCTTTGCGATCTGTCGAAGACGGTCACGCTTCCCCTCGACGTGTGGCCCATCTCGAAGCTTGATCAGGCGACCCTCCTCGAGACCGTCGATGCTTACGCGACCCAACCGCCTGCGACGTACGGGCCATGAGCCGTCATTTCTGCAACGGACAGAATGGGCAATTCAGCCCGCACTCTCTCAGCCGATCCTTGACGGCCCGAACGTGGAACAAGGCGGATGACCCGCTTTCCGATCGCCGACGACGAGGTCCGGGTCCGGGAGTGGCTGCTTCGGGTGCTGCAGCGGCGAGGGCACTCCGGCGAGGAACCGCTGTGCCTGAAGACGGCCATGTGCTGTAAAGGCGATAGTGTTCGTCAGGTCTGGAGAACGCAGTGATCGACAGCAGCGAACCCCACCAGGTTGCCCAACCTCCAGGCGATAGCGCTCGTCTGCAGGCACTCATTTCCTCTCTCGATGATCTTGTGTTCGAACTCGACGAGAACGGCACCTACCTCGGGATTTGGACCGCCGCCGACGCCCTCCTTTCAGCGCCCAGGGGCGAATTGCTCGGCCAGACACTCACCGAGGCCCTCGGCAGCGAGGTTGGCCTCGGCTTGATGAAAGTCATCGGCTGTGTCCTCGAAACGGGTCGCCCGGAGATCTGGGAGTATTGCCTTGAGGTTCCTGCGGGCATCCGGTGGTTCGAGAGCAGAGTCGCTCCGATCGCCACTTCGGAGGGCTCTTCAAGGCGGGTATGCCTTCTGGTCCGCGACATGACAGAACAGAAGGCTGCCGAGCAAGAGATTTCAAGACTCCTATTTCGTGAGCAGCTGTTGAGCCGCTTGTCCGAGGCGCTGCCAGTTGGTCTGTTCGAGATCGACAGGACGGGCCGCATCACATTCGACAACGATCGCATGCGCGCGATTGCGGGCTATCTTCCCGCCGCTGGAGAGGAAGGTTTGATGTCAGCGGTTGTCTCCGAGGACCGACTGGTACTTGAGGCAGCGCTTGCTGCGGTACTCGCCAATCAACCAGTCGACGGCCTCGAGATAAGGCTCGTGGTCGAAAACACCCAGCGAGTCTGCGAAATGAGCATGCGGTCGCTCACGTCCGCGACCGGTGTGGTGACTGGCGCCGTTGGGTACCTCAGCGATGTAACCGACCGCGCGCAACTCCGCCAAACGCTCGAGGTGAAGGCGTCGGTCGACAAGCTCACGTCGTGTTTGAACCGCGGGGCGTCGCTCGAACTTGTCGAGGCGATGACCTCTGCGCGGAAGGCGCCCACCGAGGGAAGTGCGCTCGTCTACGTCGACCTAGACGACTTCAAGTCCGTGAACGACCGGTTGGGTCACGCGGCCGGCGACTGCCTTCTTGTCGCGGCCGCCGATCGTCTTCGGGGCGCCGCGCGCAAAGGCGATGCCGTCGGCCGTCTTGGAGGCGACGAGTTCCTTGTCATCTGCCCGCGAGTCGAAAGCTCGGCTCAAGCAGTCAGAATTGCTGAACGCGTCGCGGCGGCGACGGAGGCCACGATCGACGTCGGCACCGGTGTAGTCGAGCTGCGGACAAGTGTCGGCGTCGCTTGGACCAAAGAGGCCATCGACGCCGACGCGTTCCTCGCTCAGGCGGACAGCGCGATGTACGAATCGAAACGGACGCGCCGCAAAGGCGTGACGCTGTTCGTGACCGACAGCCATGCCGTGAGTCCGCTCGTACCGGGGGTGCTACCTGTTGCGGCGCCGCGCGGAGTCTCCGACAAAGCCGGTGTTCACACTTCAGTGCCTCCCGGCCCTAAGGCCCGAGAAGTTGCAGAGGAAGCGAAGACGCAGGACTCGGGCGGCGCGTAGCCGAGAGAAACTGTCAGAGCCGGAGCCAAGTCGCACTCCGGCTCCGGTCTTGGGTCGACGTGCCTAGCGCCTCCTGCCTTCCTCTCTTGTCCTCGGCTCTCCGGCTGCTCCGGCTTACCGTCATCAACACCGATCTTCGGCACCTTGCCAAGCTCGACGACGAGGCCGAGATGGCCGCCGAGCACGTCGGCGGACTCCTTCGAGCCGATCATGCGCGCCAGGATCCAGAGTGAGTAGCACGGCAACCCCACTAGCACCGGCGACACGGCCGTCTAGCCATAGCCGACGGGGATGGTGAAGTCGAAGAACCACAGGTCCCACTGGCACAGTTCCGCCGGCTTGTACTCGGTGCGACCGAAGGCTTCGGGCACCTCATAGCTCGGACGCAGCTCGGCCACGCGCTCACGAACCGGGCGCCTTCTCCTCAGCTTGCTACTGGTTCGTTTGGGCTATCCACCAGCCGTTCATCTACCAGGAGGGATCGGAGCAGGTCTTCGTGCACTGCACAAGGCCGATGCCGGGGATTCCGGACCGCTGGGGGAGCTCATCGCCCGAGCTGTAACCGACAACCTCTGTCGCTTCAGAGAGCCTGCCGAGGTGGGGCCACGATTGGCACCGCTCGCAGCCCCCCGACAACGAACCAGAACGTGCTGGCGCTTCGCGCAGCAGTCGAGCGCGGGCGCCTGAAGGCCCAGAAGGGACCAGACGGTCATTGGCGCAGTACTCGGGCGTGGGTCGACGGTACCCAGCGAGCAAGTATGAGCGGCGAGGCTGACACTTCCGACCGTTTCCGGCGAACCTGCCTGCAGACGGATGCGATCGTTAGTAGAGCGCTCTACTACAGGGGCGCATTTGGCGGACGCGGTGGACGGCTTCGTGGACGGGAGACGACGAAAGGGCTCAGGCCGAACCGCGGACCTTCGCGACCCGCGCCGCCCAAGCGAGGGCGAACGTTCCAGTCACTGCGAGAAGAAGGCCCGGTCCCAGGTTGGCGCCGACAACGTAGGTGAAGCTGCGCAGTGGTGAGGCGGGCGCGAACACGATCTGCTGGGTGGACTTGAGTACCGGCCACTCGCTCGGACCGACGACGAGCCACGCCCCGGCGAGGATTGCCAAAAGCCCAGCCAGTGCCGCGCCGGATCGCCCGGCACCGCGGGCGGCCTTTGGCACGATAGCGACCATCGCCACTCCCGCGACTAGCGCGGCCCCTCCGGGCGCCACGTGCAGCGCGGCGTGGATCAGGCTCCAGTGCCATGACGGCGAACCATCCGGGCTCCATCCAAACGAGGGCCCCACGAGTACCGAGAGGCCTGCCCAGGCGCCGAGCAAAGCCGTCAGCAGTCCGACCATGATCAGGCCCGCTGGTGGCAGCCCGCTCATCGGCAGCTGCTTTCGGTAAGATCCGCCAGACGACAGCCCTCTCATCGGATCCGCCGGCGCGCTCGACTGTGGCACGGTTGCCGACGTTTGGTCCAAACCCGTCCCCTGGCCGAAGTCGGGGAATGCAGAGGCAACTGGCATCGCCATGGCGGCTGGTTCCGGCTGGACTGGAGAATCGATCCCTGGGCGTGGACCGACGCTCTCCGCTTGCGGTTCGTTCAAGGCATCGGACATCTCCGCACCTCCTCACACTTTCCGTGTGACCGTCTGCGCTCGTCCCCACTCCGATGAGCGCCAACCGGCTCGTTGGACCGACGGGTGAGGTGAGGATGTGCGTAGGTCGCGAGCAGATAGTACAGCGGCCGTTGTCAGGTTGGAAAGCCTGCTCGGAGCGCGGCGGATTTGGCAGCACTTCTCTCCTGAGTGGCTGTCGAGGGGATCGTGCGCCGGCACTCCGTGAGACAGGTCGAGCGGTGGCGTCGTCGGCTGCGACGACACCCACGGGAACACCTTAGGCTTAGCGCTGTCCCAGTTCACGCCCTTACGTGAACACCACGCCAGTTTTCCTCGTTCTACTCCGAATGTGCGGCGTGTCGATTGTTCCCGCACAGTCATTGGGCTGATTACTCCGACTCTCTCGTCAGTGCCCCTGATCTGAACTACTTCGGCCCCTCGATTCCGGTGAAGGCCTCCGCGTTGGCTGTGAAGAATCGGCAGGTTTCTCAACAAGGCTGTTGCCGCGATGATCACATCGAAGGGAGGGACCTTCGTACGGCGACCGTTGCCACGCAATTCGGCTGCGACGCGAGCGAACGCGCGAGCCGTTGGCGCATCGAAGGGGATCGGCTCAATGGCTGCTTCGGTCACTTGTAGCCGCGCCTAGCCAATGGCGCGTTCGTACTCGTCATCGGTGACGAGGGGACCGACAGAAAGTTCAGCGAGAGTGCCGTGGTGAGAAGCGGTCCCTCAGGTAGATCGGCCTCCATGCGAGCCGACGTAGCAAGACGGCCACTGACGTGTCTAGAACCCCCGGGCTGGGACGCATCAAAGGATCGTGTCGATGACCGAATCGATGTCTTCGCGCAGTGCCGCGGGCTCTATTGCCGGTAGGTAGCGGAACCGCTCGAGGATCGCAGGAAGGGTCAGCCGCTGATCTTCCAAGGGTCGAAGTTCCGCTACCGGTCGACCGTCACGGGTGACTCGCACGGCTTCGCCGTGCTCAACACGGTCGATGATCTCACCACCGTGATTGCGTAGGTCGCGTATCGAAACGTTGTTCATGACTGATGTATCACCGGAGATACGTCAACTGGGCCCGAACGGAGACCGGAGCGCGCCCAGCCGCCAGAGCGGGAGGGAGCGAGAAGGGCAAAAGGGGGCGGCAGAAATCGCCGTCTACGTACTCAAGCCCTGGTGATCGGGAGGGGCTTGGTCTCTTGGCCCAACTGGTGTGGGGGTTGACCGCTTCAGCCTCTGCGCCCAACTACGCGGCACCCGGCCGAGCATGGCCGCCAATTCGCCGCTTGGTGCCGCCGGTGAGAAGAAGTAACCCTGACCTATCTCACACCTGAGGCGGCGGAGGTGTTCAAGTTGCTCTTGGGTTTCGATCCCCTCGGCGAGCACGGTCATCTTGAGCTTTTGGCCGAGCGAGACGATCGCCTCGAGCAGCGTGTCGTTGTAGACGCTCCCGTGTAGTGGGCTGACGAAGGACCGGTCGATCTTGATGATCATCGGGTGCAAGAGCGCTAGGTACGAGAGCGAGGAGTACCCCGTGCCGAAGTCGTCGAGCGCGAAGGCCACCCCGATCCGGTCGAGACGCGCGATAGCGCTCATTGTCCCGGCAATGTCGTCGAGCGCCACGCTCTCGGTGATCTCGAGGACAAGGCGTTCCGGTGCAAGTCCGCTGGCCGTCAACGCCTCCTCGATCATCGACACGAGGTTCGGGTCGTGGAACTGGCGAGCGGAGAGGTTGACCGTGACGAAGAGCCGGCTTGCTCGAGCAGCTGTTGGCTCCCAAGACCTCGCCTTAGAAACGGCGTCGTGCAGTGCGAAAGAGCCAAGTGCGTAGATGAGGTCGGTCTTCTCCGCAAGCGGGATGAACACGTTGGGGGGTATGTGTCCCCGCTCGGGGTGTTGCCAGCGCATCAGCGCCTCGAATCCGATCACCTGGCTTGTAGCGAGATTGACAAACGGTTGGTAGTACATCGAGAGCTCACCGGCCGCAAGAGCGTGCCCAAGCTCCTGGGTGAGAGCGAAGCGATTGTCCTCGTCCTCGTACATAGCCGGGGTGAAAACAACGTGGCGGCCCTCACCCCTGCGCTTGGCCTGGTACATGGCGACGTCGACGTCCTGGAGTAGCTCGCTGCAGTCCTTGCTCGCTCCCTCCCAGACCACGACCCCGATACTCGCGTGCTGTTCGAGGCGCACGCCGTCGATGTAGAAGGGCCCGGCGACCGCGGCAAGTAGACGCTCGGCCACGTCCTCGGCCTGAGCCGGGTATGTCAGTCCCTCGGCCAAGTAGAGGAACTCGTCGCCCCCCAAGCGACAAAGCGTGTCCGAGGAGCGGCTCATCTGTTCGAGGCGACGAGCGAACGCAACGAGCAGCTGGTCGCCGACGACGTGACCCAAGGTGTCGTTCACCCCCTTGAAGTTGTCGAGGTCCAACATCAACACTGCATTCCACCCGGCTCCGCGAGCGGCTCTCCCGTTCGCCTGAGAAAGCCGGTCCTCGAAGAGCGCCCGGTTGGGGAGCCCGGTGAGCGAGTCGTGCAGTGCTTGGTGCGAGAGTTGGGCGGTGAGCGCTCGTTCCTGGGTGACGTCCCGGACCGAGATGACCGAGTACAGCGGCACTCCGGCGGCGTCGAGCGCAATGGACTTCGAGACCTCGACAACGATCACCCGCCCGTCCTTGTGCCTAAAGCGGTCGATGTAGCTCACTCGGGCAGTCTCGTCGGGCGACAGGTGGCCGTGGAACTCCTTGGGATGAGTAAACGGCGCTGCTCCGTTGTCGATGACCTCCTCTCTGTTGCGTCCGACCATCTGGCAGAAGGAATCATTGACTGCCAGTACCTTGTCCTCGAGATCGACGAGGATCATGCCGGCCACATTGTTTTCAAAGGCGAGGCGGAATCGCTGCTCGCTACTCGCGAGTGCCTCGGCGGCTGCAAGTTCGGTGGCGATGGCACGCAGCTCAGCCTTAGTGCGGACGTGCCCCGCTGTTCTTTGACCGCTGTCGTCGCAGACTGCGACGACAGCCCACGGCTTGCCGTCAAGCACGAACTGCGCGCGTGCGACATCGACCATGAGCTCGCTGCCATCTCGACGCAAGAGCCTGTAATCCAAGTGGCGCGCCATCACCGGCACGCGCGGGATCGGATCCCGGGCGAATTCGTGGCCAAGCGCGACGTGAGTATCCCGGCACCGAGACTGCAAGAGCACTTCGACAGTCTGACCGACGAGCTCGTCACGCGCGTAGCCCGTGAGACCCTCGAGGCGTTTGTTCGCGTGGCAGATAACGCCGTACTCATCGACGAAGGCGATCCCATCAGGCACCACCTCGAGCAACTGGTTTAGGGCAACGGGAGGATTCTCGATGTAACCCATCGTGGTATTAGTATCTGCCTATTCGATAATGCATCAAATGGGCAGAACGTCATTTATCGTTAGACGAAGTGCCTTTTTTAGATTCTGAGTAGGTCGATCAGTTCCTGTTGTGACTCGACGTTCAGCTTCCTGAAGATCGCGGAGAGATGGTTGCGAACGGTGCTCTGAGAGATGAAGAGCACCTTTGCGATGGCCGGCACTCGGTACCCGGCAAGCAACCTCGTAAGCACGTCGAGTTCGCGCGCCGACAGTTCAGAGATTCCAGGGATCTGTGTTTCGCTGATGCTAGCGAGGTCGCGCGAGGAGCCAAAGACATCGATCCCCCGCGTCTCGCCCGACGGTGCGTCAACCTCGGACTCCGGCAAACCTTCGGACTGCTCAATCGGCCTGAGCGCGAAGGCGAAGGTCGGGGGAGGATCCATTGGCAGCAGCAACAGCTGGCACAGCTGTGCTTGTCCATGTTCGCGATGGACATGGACGTGAAGCGCCACGCCCTTGGCCGTAGAAGTCGATTGCGCGAGTGCCCACATGAGCCCGGTGAGGTCGTCCACGTGAACGATCTGGAAGATGCTCTGACCAACTAGTTCCATTGGCCCGCTCGAGCTTGTATCGCAGTCAGTACACGCACGGTCAACTTTGAGGCTGGCGTCGATCGTGCCGATGAGAGCGTTGAAGTCCTTGGGCAGCGAAGGCGTTGCACTTGGGGCGGGCAAACTGTCTGTCGTAAAAACAAAGAGAACGTGCCGTAGCGGAATCTCCTCACCGATCGTCCTCACCCAGGTTCGAAGTGGGACTGACGATCCGTCTCTGAGGCGAAATTGGTGGTTTGCCTCATATCCGTTCAGCCGTCCTGCGACGAGAAGATCGAGGGCGCCTTTCGGCGTGTCGACGGTGAGCGCCTCGACCCTGCAACCAACCAACTCGCTACGTTGTGACGAGAACAGAATCTGAGCCGCAGGGCTGACAGCGATGACACGCTCGGAGGGCACCTCGACGATAAGTGCCGGCAAGGGATTGCGACTGACGATGTCCAGCACACCGCTTGGCAGTGCGACGTCCGAAAAAGATGAGCCGGAGTGCGACGTCATCTCAGCAGCCTCCTCATCTGGATTGTACAGCACATTTGACCAAGCGGACCGGCAATCAGGTGAGATCGATCCAGGCCGCCGGGGAGTTGCTTGTTACGACGGATGCCCTGTCGTATCGACTCGTAGGACCCGGTGGGCGACCTGCTTGCTCTCCAGGAAGGATTTGAACTGCGCGTCAACACCGCAAACAAGTTTTTGTCTCCAACGGCGCGGGCATCCATGCCAGTGCGGGCGTCCCCAGCTCACCAATGGCCGCGTTCTAAAGGTGCACGGCGTATGCGTGGGCGAGCGCGGACTCCATCGTCGACGGCACTGACCGAACGGGATCAACGGGACCGCCAGCGCGGACCAGCGGGACCAATGGCGCGAGTCTCCAGCCACGGCAGACGTCTCCGGCGGTGCTTGCACGGCCGGTGACCACGATATCGACCTCGTCAATGCCGAAGTCTCCACGTGCAGGGCGCGAGCACGTGGGTGAGGTCGGGTTCCAACGTCACGGGAGCCCGGTGGACCTCCGGAAAGAGCGGATCACAACAAGTCCCGACTCCGTCGTTATCCAAGACCAGCCATCGCCGTTGTCATGCGCGATGTCGGCATATACGCCGGCACTGGGTAGTGCGCGTCCGACTGCCATGCTCTCAGTGGCGGCGGTGAGTAGACCGACCCAAAGGTCGGTGAGGAGTCCTGACGGATTTAGAACCCACTGGCGATTCCACGTCTTCCCCGGCCACGGACGGAGGTTGACTACCCCGTCAATGCCACTTCCGGCGACGGGAGTCTTACCGCGATGTCATCTGCGGAGTGTAAGACGGCACTTGTGACACCTGAGTAAGGTTCGCCCCGTCATCTTTTCGGCCTTTGCGAGCCTACGGACTACCCATTTAGCCGGAGTGGTCTGCGAAGGCTGATCACCCTCGGGTCGAGATGCACTACGCGAGGTGCGGCACCCCGAAGACGAGCGGCGGCCGCGACCAGAAGGCAGTCGCCGGCCGCGTAACTCAACCGGTCGTTTACGGACTTGAAGTCGTCGAGGTCGACATAGACGAGCGCGCTTCCCTCGGTGAGCGTCTTCGGCGCAGGGGTCATCGCCTCGACGAGTTCGAGGGACGCTTTTCGATTCAAACATGAGGTGGGCTTGTCAACCGACCTCTTCACCTCGAGCTCGCGGTGAAGTTGAGGGCGGTCGGTTACATCGCTGAGGTACCCAATGGCGCCAGTCACCACACCGGTCACGGACTTGAGCGACTGCATGCTCATTTCGCCGACTCGCTCGGCACCGGCGTTTAGCGGATCGTCTGGCGCCTGGAGACAAGACCGTATTTCAAGGGCGTCGACCGGTTGATCTGCAAGTAGGGTGGCGAGCGCTGATTCGAGTGCCGGTCAGCCCTTGGCAACGACGACAGATGACATCAGAGCTTCCACGGTGTTCGCGGATGAGTCGCCCATGATCTTGTATATGCGATCGTTGCTGAAGATGATGTGGCCTGCCAGGTCGATCTCGGATAACACCGACTCAACGGTTGCCCGCGAGATAGGAGTCTCGAGATGTTGTGCTCGGTGATGGCGCCAACAAGGGGGCCCCCGTCGAGGAGCCCCCGGGACCGACGATTGGAGCGAGCCTGCCTTGGAAACGCCGAATGCCTGCCGGAACATCGAAGAAGTGTACTGATGTGTGTGCGCGCCCTATCTTGACGACAGTGCCAAAAAGGTGGGTCAAAGTGAGGCCAATGGTCCAGCCAAGAGCGTTGCTAAATGACTTGCCGAACAGTTCGCTCAGGGGCGCAATAAGCAAGGCGTCAGTGATGCCCCAGATCTCGACTTGAGGTCCGCTCTCTTCGAGCTCGAACAAGGTCGTCGGGAGAGGAAAGGAGCGCGTGAAGACGGGGTTTCCTTACAGCGTCTAGCCGGTCAGGTGATTGATGTCCACCAATGGCAAGTCCTGCACGTCTTGCCTCGAGATCTTGAGCTGGATGCCGTCATCGGTCCCGGTCACCGCGCTGATGGGGATGGCCACTTCCTTGCGGCCCCAAAGATGTCCCTCCTGGAGAAGTACGTGGGTAACGCGGTCACTGCCAGGGTCAATGACGAGACCCTGTACGCGCCCGATGTCGCCGTCTGTGGCGTGGACCTGCTCACCACGGCGCACGGCCACCTCGCCTAAGGGGAGAGTGTCGTAGGTCACGGGCTCCGAGGCGTTCCCGATGCCAAGGCTCAGAGCACTCCCCGCGGTCATGCCGACCGTCATGCCACTGCCTAGGCCGTAGTACGGCCAGGAGAGCACCTCTTCGGGGTCGTAGTCCGCATGGACCCCTGTTCCGGGGAGGAAACGCATCTCCTCGGCATAGTCGAGCTTGTCGAACTCCGCCACGGTGCAGCGGAGTGAGATCTCACCGGTACTGGCGTCGACGAGGTCGAGGGGAACAAGTCGGCCGAGTCCTTGCCGGTGCTTGGGTTCGACCACAAGGTGGGTGACCGCCTTGGCGATGGGATCGACTACTACGCGGCTTACCTCACCGCAGACCCCGTCGCTACATCTAGCTTCAACTCCGATCGTGAACCGCGTGGTTTCCGACATAGCCATCCTCCTCATATCCCTGGATCCTTCCGCATTGGTCGGAGACAGATGGCGCGCGGCAGGCTGCGACCAGGCTCACTCTGAGCTTACCGAGGGTGGGCGTGGCCCGAATCGTGACGGCGGCCGCTGTTCAGCCAACGCAGTCGGCGTGGGCAAACGGGATGCGACAGACCGACAACACCGCTGTCAGACAGCTTCTCCGAGCGGGGGGAGGGTCAGTCGGAGGGCTTGCTCGGGGGGTTCGACGAGCGCGTATCGGCGACGGTACGCCTGAGTTTCTCTCTGCGGTTGCGGGCGCCTATGCCACCACCTAACCCGGACACACAGAGTCGGCGCCTGAGCCGCTACGACGAAGCTACGAGTCGCACCTTGTCGTGACGAGCCAACAGGAAGGAGGTCGAGAGCACTATCCGAATGAGACTCAGATGATCCCCAATCGCCGAAACATAGGCACTTTGATGAGGTCCAAGAGAAAGCCGAAGAGTGCGGCCGCTGCGAATACCGTCGCAGCTACGACGACGGAAATCGCCCGCATCTCGATCCCCCGAAGGGCAAGCAGAGAGATGATCACGATGTCTGCCACCGATGCGACGATCATCCACGTGCTCGGGAGTGATCTCCAAAGGTGTCGGCGCTCCCGGACGCAGTAGAGGATCGCCTCTCCGCCGAAGATGAGGGTAACTGCGGCGAGGGTTTGGAGCCGGCTGATGCTCAGTCCGAGAGAGTATTTCCCGATCAGCAGCGTCCCCGTGCAGAAAATCAGGAAGCAAAGGCCCATCACCAGTCCAGCCTTGGTGAGCCTGGCGATCTGCCACACACTGGGCGCTGTCGACGGTCGGACTTTGTCAGTGGTCACCGACATTCCGAGGAAGTCGCCGGTGATCATGATGATCACCATGAGCATCGGGGTCAGGATCGCGTGCCCGGTGATGACCAGTCCAAGGGTGAGGAAGAGCACATTGGCGATCTTCTTGGTAAAAGAATTGAGCGTGTAAGTCAGGATGCGCTGGTAGGTAAGTCGTCCCTCCTTCACGGCTGAGACGATGCCACCGAGCCCGGAGGTGGTGAGAACGATCCCGGCGGCTGACTTGGCTACGTCGGTTGCGGTGGAGACGGCTACGCCCATCTGGGCTTGACGGAGCGCTGGTGCGTCGTTGGCGCCGTCGCCGCACATCCCGACGGTGTGACCGGACTTTTGGAAGCTCTTGACCAGTTCGTACTTCCCCTCAGGGAAGATGCCGGCAAAAACGGCGAAGTCCTCGGGTCGAACGTCTTTCGGCAATGGTCCAGCCGGGCAGACCTTCCCTTCCAGCCCGACGGCGTGAGCGACGATCCCAGCAGTAGTGGCCGCGTCGCCGGTCGCCATCACCGTGCGCACTCCCATACTTGCTAGTTCGGAGATGAGGCCAGCTGAGTCAGAGCGCGGCGGATCACTGAGCGCGATCAGCCCCATCAAGGTCATCGGACTGCCAATCGGCCCCTCGGCGACCGCCAGGACTCGAAAGCCCTGTTTTTCGAGCTCTTTGACAGCGGCCGATCCAGGCACCGACGGCTTGGCCAAGGCGATGACTGTGTCGAACGCGCCCTTGACGATCCTCACGCTCTTGCCGTCGCCACTTGTGATGGTCGCTTCCGACAACTTCTTCGTCGGGTCGAACGGAATGAACTGAACCAGCGCGGGCGGCCTCTTCATTCCGTGCTGCCCCATCTCACGAATAGCACCATCCACGGGGTCCTGACCGCCCTCGTCACTTGCCAGCGTGGCGTAGGTGAGGAGGCGAGCTTCGTCATAGCCGGACATCGGTTGCACACTGTCGACCGACAATTTGTTCTTGGTCAGGGTGCCAGTCTTGTCAACACAAAGGACATCGACAGACGCAGCCTCGTCGACCGCAGAGAGCCTGGTGGGAAGCACGCCGAGCTTCCCGAGCACACCCGCACCGAGCGCCGCCGCGAGAGTGAACGTCGCGGGCAACGCCACTGGAATGGCTGCAAGTATCGCTGTGAGGATGAGCGGAATAATCGCGCTCCACGTCAGACCATGGGCAGTGGCGTAAGCCACCAGCACAACGATTACCGCAGCGTTGAAGAGCGCGATGTTGCGCACGACTCGGAGAACGACCTTCTGCTGGGAGCTCTCGATGTGTGCCGTGCGGACCAGCTCGGCCGAATTGCCGAACTTGGTTCGCGGTCCGGTCTGAGTCACCTGCGCGGTTGCTTCGCCACGCTGCACCAGCGCGCCCGCGAATGTTTCGGCGCCGGTTCCAAGTTCCACTGGTTCGGACTCTCCAGTCAGCGATGACTGGTCCAAGAGCACCGCTCCTTCGACGATGCTCACGTCGGCAGGTACCACCGCCCCTAGCGACAGCTTGACGAGGTCACCCGGCACCACTTCGGAGGATGGAATGATGGTCCAGGACCCATCACGTCGAACCGAAGCGTTCAGCGCCAGGCGGGATTTCAGCGCAGTCAGCGTCGTGTGGGCTCTTCCTTCCTGGTAGAGCCCGATGCCCGCGTTGAACACGAGAAGACCCGCGATCACCGCCGCTTCGGTGAAGTCGTGAAGCACCAGCTCGAGCACCGTCGCAGCCTCGAGCATCCATGGAACCGGTGCCCAGAACTTCTTTGCAGCTTGCAGCAAAGGGTGCAACGTCGTGTCGGGAAGTGAGTTTGGTCCTACGCGGGCTAGAAGCTGTTTGGCTTCACTCGCAGTCAGGCCATCGAGCGCAGTCTCGGGAGCCAAGGTCGCCGTGGCTCCGGCGGCGTTGTGTTGCTTTGCTCGGGATGTGTCGCCAGCCGGGTGCTCCGGTGGTTTCATAGATGCCACTGCCTCGCCCGCCCACTCGTTCTTGCCGCAATCTTACCGGTGTGTGTTTTCGACATAGATCACCGCAGGGCTTCTCGGTCATTGAGCCTTTCGCATCTCGTCCTTCGAGGACGACGGTGTGGGTCGTAGCGACCAACTACTCTGTACTCAGCGCCAAAGGCCGAACCGACGGAGCCCCCGTTGTACGACGCCATTGCTCGTCCGCAGGACGCGGCGCCGCACGACTCGTTTGCGGTAGGACGTTGAGCTTCGCTCGGCGGCGTTAAGGTTGCCGAGGTCACAAGCAGCCCGATAGAGCTCGATGTCGAGGCTCTTGCCTCTCGCTATCTCCTGCATTGCTATACCACCTCTCGGTCGGGAGTGTCGGAGTCCCATTCCTTCATTGGTCACCGGCCCGCTGGCAAGACCGCGCTCAGTGCCCGAGCGGCTGGGCCGGTCTAGGGGAGGGGGTCAAGACGAATCCCGACCCCAGGTCATTAGTCCGCTTAGTTCGTCCAAGTGGTTTTCTCTCATGACCTCCCGATGCCGAGGTGTTGCGTGACACGACGAATCGCGCGCGTGCCCTGTTTGGGCTCTTCGAGCAAGCGAATGACTAGCGACAGCCTTGTCGTCGGCATGCCGTCCACTCAGCTCACCACCTGTAGAAGTGGTGCCTCCCGGAGCTCCCGCGTCCTAGTGCGAGCCCGATAATCCACACGAAGAGGACGATCGCTGCAACGACCCACAATAAGTGCAAGGTGAATCCCAGTCCGAAAAAGAGCAAAGCAAGAAGCAACACGAAAAAGATAATCATTTCCTAGCCTTCTTCTCGTCCACGAGGGGTACTGATGGTCCAACGACCCAGACGCGTTGATCGCGATCTGGAGTCGCGTCACTTCTTGAAGGCGTCCTTGAGCTTCTCACCGGCCTGCTTGACGTTGCCCTTCACTTGGTCGGCTTTACCCTCGGCGCGCAGCTTGTTGTTGCCGCTGGCCTTGCCGACGGTTTCCTTCAGTTTCCCCTTTGCCTGCTGGGCGGTGTTCTTTGCCTTGTCGGTCGTTGTCATGGTTGGGCTCCTTGTCTTGGGATGTAAAAAGGGGGTTGGGCCCTCTGTAGCCGGTAACGGGTTTTCGGGTGTTCTCTAGATGTGACGATCACGTGCCCACGTTTTGAGAGACTCATAGAGGGCGTCCTCATCAGGGCCTGAGCTGATCCTCGAGAGGTTCCAGATCACCTCGAGTGTTAGAGAGTCCGACCGGCAAATAGTGAGTCTCAGTGCGGGTACTTCGTGGCCCAGGGCCTATTACGTTCGTGCCAAAAGGCTCTATCTCTTGGTCAGCGAATGGCCGCGCCCGAGATAGTCTGCGTTACCGCATAGAGCGATGGGACAGACCCGGTGGCGAACACCGATCTCTTTGCTAGAGCGGTCTTAGGAGCGGTGTAGGCGATACTGGCACCCGACGCTGGGGCCTTGACGCCGCTACCCGACCCAGTCGCCGTCAAGGTCAGAACGTTAGAGGCACACTTTGCGGTGATTGTCCCGGCAAGACCGGACGCGATGCCCGTGTAGTCGTACGCGAAGGCAGCCGGAACCGTGTTCACTGCGGCGCAGGACACGTCCTCGTTGTAGGTGATCACGAGTGTTGATGAGGTCGTGAGCGCCGACACGATGGCTGGAGCCGGCGCCCCCGTTACTGCGAGTTTCTGCGATGCCGCAAACTCCGTCACCTTGCTGGGGGCGTACACGGCTTTGGTAGTGCTGCTAGGAGCGGTGTACACGATGCTGCCGCCAGTACTCCCTGGCAATGTGAAGGTTCCAGTCAGGCTCAGCACGTCACCGGATGTTGTGCAGCTCTTGGCGGTGATCGCGCCACCGGCCGCTGAACCAGTCCAGTAGTCGGCAAAGTCGCTGGAAGCATCCGTCGGGCAGGACACGCCCTCGTTGTAGGTGATCGCAATTGAGGTGTGGGTTACCGCTGCCAGGACCATGATCGGCCCAGCGGTAGAAACCGTGAAGTATCCGAAGGCATCGACCGCGAGGTTGATCGTCGCACCGCGGCCGTTGTAGACATCCACGCTGCCAGTGCCCGCCGTGTCTGCGATCGTGAAGTTCGGAACGATCTCGTTCGCGATCCAGTTCACGTCAGAAGCGACCGGTACCGTCGTGTCGGCTGTCGGGTAGACGGTGAGGTAGCTAGGGGCGTCACCCGCGATAACCGTGAGGTTCCCGGCGACGGCAGAGGCAGTCGCCGGGATCCCGCTCGCGCTGGTGGCAAGATCGAACTTCTCAGTGGTGTTCGCCGCGATCGAGGTTTCGGTACCCACCAGGGAGTGCGCGCGGGTGTCGGCCACGCGGACCGGCGTGATCGGCACGAAGACCGAGCCCGTACCACCGGCGCCGGTGTAGTAACCGTCCACGTCCACGTCCACGTTCACCGTGCCTGCGTGGTTGTAGACCTCGATCTGGCCGCCGGTGCCGACTCCGACCGTCACGCGGTTCGCGACGGCCTGGCCGGCTGTGAAGTTGACACTTGACGCGGTCGGCATAGGGGTCACGCCAGCTGGGTAGACGGTGAGAAAGCTTGCCCGCGTCCCGTGGGCAGCAGTCACGTTGGTCACCACTGCGGTCGCGGTGACAGGCACTCCGTCAGCTGCGGCAGTGCCCGCGACAGTGACCGGCGAGCTCGTGTTCGGACCTATCGCCGTGCCCAGCTGGAGGTTGCCGAGCACACGCGTCGGCGACACGGAGTTGTACAACCCTTTGCCGTTGGTCGAAGGAGTGCTCGTGTAATAGCCGTCCACATCGACCACGACGTTCGTGCTACCGGCATGGTTGTAGATCGACACCTTGCCCGAAGAACTGAGCGGCACCGTCACTAGGTTCGCCACTGTCACGGCAGGTTTGAAGTTAAGGTTGGAAACCGTCGGCATCGTGCTTCCCTCGGGGAAGACGGTCAGGAATCCGGAGACTGTGGGGTTGATCGCGGTCACGTTGAGCACCACCGCGGAGGCTCCGGAGGGTATGGGTGCGGTGCCCACCCCAGTGACTTGCACAGGTAGCGTATCTGCGGCAGTGAGGCCCTTCCCCGCGTTCGGCTGGCCGGAGTTCGGTCGGGTGTCGCTGATGCGGAAGGGCGTCACTGACACGTAGGAACCCATAACGGGTGTCGACGCTCGTGGCGTGGATGCGGCCGAAACGGCTATTGCGACCGGGCCGAGGAGCAACCCGACAGCGGCAATCAGTACCGTCCCGAGCCGGACCGGCGTAAGCCTACGAACCTTCCCATCCGTTGGGCCGTCGCGGGATGACCGAAACATGCGAAATGGCCTAGACATGCGGCTCTTCCTCCTCAATTCCGATGGTGCTGAAGAACATTCCCATCTGACTCACTTTCTCTGCCCCCTGTCGTGAGCTTTCGGGCAGATTCGGTCAGCGATCACATCTGTTTCAGTGCACCTCTTTTGTCTTCGAACGTATGGGCACTCGACCCCAGATTGTTTGCTTGGCTGAGGCCGATCGCCTGAAGTCTTGATTGGCGTTGAGCGTGGCGACTATCTGTCGGTTTGCAAGTGCGGAACTGAATGACCGAGGGCCTGCACAAGGTCGCGGCCGATTCCGGAACGCTGACGCGGTCATCCTCGCCTCGCAAGGCGAGCACCGTCCATACGCTCTCAAAGCCGAATCTGAGCGCCAACTGCCCGCGAAGATCCTTGGGCGCGGTCACTTCGGGCATCGTGGCCTTCCACTTTGCGATCCGCGGTGAGCTTGTTGCCCAGCGCTCGAGACGACCTGCAGTGGAGAGGACATCCCCCAAAAGTTTCGGAGAGGTGCCAGCATCAGATGCCAAGAATGCTTCGGGCGACAGCACGGAACTCGACACGAAGTCGTTGCCTCCGAGGTGGCGGCGAGTACTTTGGCCGCCAGTGGTTCCCTCGCTGTCGAAGGTGAATCTCACTGTACACCTTGTCAACTACCTGAGAAGTAATATAATGCCCGCTGCCTGGAGGCCTTCTAGGACCATAGACCGGGAGAGGGGACTACTGCTCTCCTCAATGGCCGGAGTCGCCTGCTCCAACGCGCGCTCGCGCGAAGCCGAGGAACTCGCTGCCGCCGGGTCGCTCTGGGACTGATGGGCCAAGCTCAAGGGCTCCGCATCGAGCCTGAGCTGATCAAGGCTGACCAGGCTTTCCACATCGAATGCGAGGCCTCGCGGCATTCTTGCGTAAAACTTCGAGAAGTCGTAGATATCGTTGACACGGGCGAGAGACCAGATACCGGATCGCCCGGTCGTCGTGATGATGTCCTGGCGTAGCGACGCGAGCCGCAACCGCCGCAGGCGACACTTCGCGCCGACGAAGTTCAGAAGCTGACGCCGCCCGTGGCGAACATGGCGACGGCCGCGACGGCCATGACCGCGGCCGTGAGCCAGCCGAGAATCTTGGCAGCCTTGCCGTTCACGTAGTCGCCCATGATTCGCCGGCTGC
>Ga0224557_1001582_pt1 | contig 21499 bp, 22 predicted proteins | sample 714S31014metaG_FD_180677 | JGI IMG/M metagenome (GOLD analysis project Ga0224557, IMG submission 180677) | Peat soil microbial communities from Stordalen Mire, Sweden - 717 S3 10-14 | ecosystem: Environmental > Terrestrial > Soil > Wetlands > Peat | place: Sweden: Norrbotten County, Stordalen...
AGGTCACCGGCGTGTCCGGCCGCGGGGTCGGGCTCGACGCCGTTCGCGCCAGTCTCAATGCGGTGCGCGGGCGCATCGAGGTCCGATCCGACCCCGGGATGGGCACGGAGTTCCGGATCGCGGTGCCCATCACGATGGCGACGCTCCGCTGCCTGGTCATCAAAGCGGGCGGGCAGGCCTTCGCCATCCCGCTCCATTCGGTCCGGGCGGTGCTGCCGTCGCAGCCCTCGGCGACGGTGGGCGGGCGGGCCATGACCATGCTGGACGGCCGTCCGGTGCCGATCAGCAGCCTCTCCGCGGTGCTCGGCACGGGCAACGGCGCCGTGGGCCCCGCAGTGGTCCTGGCCGGCCTGACCCGGAGCCACGCCTTCACGGTCGACGACCTCGTCGACCAGCGCGACGTCGTCGTCAAGGGCCTCGGTGAGCTGGTCCCCCGGCTCCCCGCGGTGGCCGGGGCCGGAGTCCAGCCCGATGGCAGCATCCTCCTCGTTCTCGAGGCCGCGGGTCTGATCGAGCGGGCCCGCCGCATGGACAACGGCGACCGGTCTCAGGAGGCCGCCGGCGGAGGGGGCCACGAGGAGCCCGTCCCGCACCGCGCCGCCTCGATCCTGGTGGTAGATGACGCCCTCACCGTCCGCGAGCTGCAGCGCTCCATCTTCGAGAACGCCGGCTATCGCGTGCGGGTGGCCGTCAACGGCGAGGAGGCCCTGGCCGAGATCTCCCACGAGCGCCCCGACCTGGTCCTCACCGATGTGCAGATGCCGAGGATGGACGGCTTCGAGCTGACCGAGGCGATCCGCAAGCAACCCTCGCTCGCCTCGCTGCCGGTGATCATCCTCACCTCCCGCGGAAGCGACGAGGACCGCCGGCGCGGGCTGGAATGCGGCGCCGACGGCTACATCGTGAAGAGCGGCTTTGACCAGTCGGCTCTCCTCTCCGCGGTGGAGCGGCTGCTGGGGGCGGATCGGTGACGCAGGCAGCGGAAGGCCGCGGGTTGAGGCGGGCCGCCCTCAGCCGCGCGCTCCGGCGTGCCGCCACGGACCGGGCGGCGGGGGAGGCCGCCACCCAGCTCGCGCTGCGGCGGGCCTCCGCGCGCAGTGCCGCCGCAGATGGCGTCCCAGAAGCCGGTTCGCCGATGAGGTACGCCCCGTGCCTGTGAAGGACACCCTGCGGGTGCTGATCATCACCGGGCAGACGGGACCCTGGGCCACGCAGCTCGCGCGGGCCGTCGAGGCCGATCGCGACGCGAGCGTGGTGGGTCAGGTCGCCCCCGCCCAGGCCATCGACTGGGTCCGCCGAGATCGCCCCGACATCGTGGGCCTCGACATGTCCGGGCTCTCCAGCAACAGCCAGGCCCCCGGCCTCGTCCGGGAGATCCTCGCCCTCGCCCCCGTGCCCATCCTTCTCATGGTCCCGTCCGACCAGCGCCGGGACGCTTCCATGGCGGCGGTCGTCGCCGGCGCCGTGGAGGTGATGACCTACCCCGCCAAGTGGGACGTCGCGGTCGGGGCCGAGCTGCGCAAGCGCCTCCATGCACTCGGGCACCTCTCGCCGCGCCGCCGCGATCGGCTCCGGCGCCCGGTGATCCGGGAGCCGCGCCCCGCTCTCGCCGGGGGGCGCCTGCGCAGCCCCAACGGCGTGGTCGGTCTGGCAGCCTCCACCGGCGGTCCCCCGGCCCTGGCCCGGGTCCTCTCCGGCCTGGGGGGGCTCAACCGCCCGGTCATCGTCGTCCAGCACCTGCAGTCGGGCTTCGTGGACGGCTTCCTGGGCTGGATGCGCCGCGAGTCCACCCTCCCGGTCGATCTTGCCGTCGATGGCGCCCAGCTCCGGCCGGGGGTGGTCCTGGTGGCGCCGCCGGGGCTGCACGCCATCGTGCGGCGCGGTCACCGGCTGTCGCTGCTCGACGAGCCCGTGACCCTCCACCGCCCGTCCGCCGACGTCCTCTTCCACAGCATGGCCGACTGCGGTGGCGAGGGCGGGATCGGGGTGATCCTCACGGGGATGGGAGATGACGGAGCGTCCGGCCTGCTCGCCCTCCGGCGGAGTGGGGGGACCACCATCGCCCAGGACGAGGAGTCCTCGGCCGTCTACGGCATGCCCAAGGCGGCCTTCGACAATGGCGGTGCCGCCTGGGTGCTGCCCCTCTCCGAGATCGCCGCCGCGGTGCTTCGCGCCGCCGGCGCACCGGTGCCGGTATGACCAGCGAGATCCTGCTCGACACCGCCAGCGAGGTCGTGCAACGGAGCGTGGGACTGCGCCTCGACCCCGCGCAGCGGCACCGGCTCGACTACTGGCTCCACCACACCGCGAAGCAGCGGGGCGTGCCGGACCAGACCATCGTCGAGGAGATCGCCGCTGAGGGGCCGGCGCTCCAGGCCTGCCTCGACGAGCTCACCGTCCAGGAGACCTCCTTCTTCCGCGATCCCGCCCAGCTCGCCGCCTTTCGCCGCGACGTCGTGCCCACTCTGCACTCCCCGCTCACCGTCTGGAGCGCCGGCTGTGCCTGGGGCCACGAGCCCTACTCCATCGCCATGGTGCTGGCCGAGAGCGGCATCGCCGATTGGCAGGTGGTCGCCTCCGACATCTCCTCCCGTGCCCTCCGCCAGGCTGCTTCCGGGCGCTACGAGGAGCGGCAGCTCACCGGGCTCGGCGAGACGGAGCGCAGCCGCTACCTCCGCAAGGTCGGCGACCAATGGGAGATCGTCCCCGAGCTCCGGTCCAAGGTGACGGTCCTCCGGCACAACCTGATCCGCGACCCGGCTCTGGCGCAGGCTGCCGGCGCGGAGGTGGTCTTCTGCCGCAACGTCCTCATCTACTTCGACCGCCACGACGTGCTGGCCGCCCTGGAACGGATCGCCACCACCATGGACCCGCGCGGATGGGTCTTCCTCGGCTACTCGGAATCCCTCTGGCAGGTCACCGAGCGCTTCCATCTGGTCCGGGTCGGCACCGCCTTCGCGTACCGGCAACCCGACCCGGCGATGGCGGCCCCGGCGGCCGGGGTCCTTCCCCTCGCCGACCATTCGAACCGCTCACGCGGCACCTCCAAGCGGACCGAGGCCCCCGTCCAACCGGCGGCGGGCCTCGACGCCGGGCGCGGCAGTCGCGCCCGGGCCGCGACCCACGCCGAGGCCCGGGGAGGCTCCCGGTCCTCCGTTCCCGCGGGCGCCGGTCTGGGCTCCGCCCACGCTCCCTCCACGCCCTCCAGGCCGCCCGCGGAGTCCGCGCCCTCCCAGTGGCCAGCTCTGGCGGCCGCGGCGAACCAGGGCGGCGGTGACCCTTCGATCGCGGCTCTCCTCGCCGAGGGCGAGGCCGGTCTGCAGTCCGGCGACGCGGCCGCCGCCGTGGCCGCGCTCCGGAAGGTCGCCTACCTCGACCCCGATCACGCCATCGCCCACTTCCAGCTGGGTCTGGCCTTTGAGCTCCTGGGCGAATCGCGCCAGGCCCGCCGGGCCTTCAGCGTCGCCCGGGCCGCTCTCCGCCGCAGTTCCGCGGCTGCCGAGGTCGCTCTCGAGGGCTACCAGATCGGGGAGCTGATCCGCATGATCGACCACCGGCTGACGAGGACACCCGAGCCATGAGAACACTGGTCCACTTCGGGACAGCGGACAGCGAGTGGGCAGTCCCCATCGAGCGGGTCCAGGAGGTGCGGCTGCCCTTCGGGATCACCCCCCTGCCGGTTCCCAAGGCCGGGATCGCCGGAGTCCTTCGGCACGGGGACGAGATCCTCACCGTGCTCTCCGTGCTCGGCGGTGCCGCCGGGTACGTGCTCGTCCTGGACGGAGGCGGTGAGCGCTTCGGACTGATCGTCGAGAGTGCGATCGGCATCCTCCGGGTGGAGGCGAGCGCGATCACCGCTCCTCCCGCCGGCCAGGAGAACCCCGTGGTCTGCGGGGTCATCCGGGCCGAGGAGCAGCGGATGGTCCTGCTCCTCGATACTGACGAGCTCGCCAAGGAGCTCCAGTGAACGGCACGATCCTGGTCGCCGACGACTCGATGGTGGTGCGGGCCGTGCTCCGTCGCCAGCTCGAAACCGACGGCCACACCGTCGTCGAGGCGGTCAACGGAGAGGAGGCGATCGACGCCTGCCGCGAGTACCACCCGGACGTCATCCTCCTCGACGTCGAGATGCCGGTGCTCGACGGGCACGCCACCCTGGCGCGGCTCAAGGCGGATCCCCAGCTCAAGGACATCCCGGTCGTCTTCCTGACGGGGCGGGTCGACACTGCCGACGTGGTGAACGGGCTGCGGCTCGGCGCCCACGACTACCTGCGCAAGCCCTTCGAGGCCAACGAGCTGATGGCGCGGGTGAGCGCCGCACTCCGGACCAAGTGGCTGCAGGACGAGCTGCGAGCCCGCAACGCCGAGCTGGATCGGGTGTCGCGCATCGACATGCTGACCAACATCTACAACCGCCGCCATCTCGACGAGCACCTGCGGGCGGTGATCAGCGCGGCCCGCCGTCACGACCGGACCGTGGGTGTGCTGATCGTCGATATCGATCACTTCAAGAACGTCAACGACGAGCACGGACACCTCGCCGGTGACGCCGTGCTCCGGGAGGTCGCCGCGCGCCTCCAGCAGGCGATGCGCACCGAGGACGCCCTGGGTCGCTGGGGCGGCGAGGAGTTCCTGGCGGTGCTCACCGACACCCCGCCGGAGGGGGTCCGGGTCATGGCCGAACGGCTGCGCCAGGTGGTCGCGGCGGCGCCCTTCACCCTCGACGACGGCAGCCAGATCCGGGTCACCGTCAGCGTCGGCCATACCAATGGCCGCGAGGATGCCGAGGTCCTGGTCCACCGCGCTGACGACGCCCTCTACGTCGCCAAGGCCGAGGGGCGCAACCGGGTCGCGTCGGCCTGAGGCCCGCCCGCCCTCAGCTCCGGTTCTCGGCGGCCCGGCGGTACATTCGCTCGTGGGCGTCGAGGGCCGTGTCCAGGTCGAGGTGACGCTCGGCGTGGCTGCGGCAGGCTTCACGGCTCAATTCATGCGCCCGTCCCACTCCCACCGCTGCCCCGGCGACGTCGCCCGCTGCGACCAGGATCCCCGTCACCCCCTCGGAGACCACCTCCGGGAGCCCGCCCCGTCGGAAGCCCACCACCGGCGTTCCACAGGCGTTGGCCTCCGCCGCCACCAGTCCGAAGGGCTCGTCCCATACCGCCGGGCAGAGCACGGCCGCGGCATTCGTCATCTCCGCCCAGAGCGCGGTCCTCTCCAGGGCGGGGCGGAGCTCGACGGTGGGGCCGTCGCTCTGCGCCTTGAGCCGGGCGGCGTACTCGGGGTCGTACGCGGGGCCGCAGAGGAGGAGGTGCCTCCCCGCCGCTCGGGCGATGGCGACCGCCTCCCCTGCCCCCTTCTCGGGCGAGAGGCGGCCGGCGAAGAGGAGCCGGTCGGAGGTCGGGACCCGGGACCAGGGGATCGCCGCTGTCGGGATGCCGGGACGGAGCACGGCGTCGATCTCCACGAGGTCGCGCCAGGATGCCGCCTGCGACTCCGAGACCGCGGCGATGAGCGGTGGGTGGGGGCTTCGCCGGGCAGCTGCGAGGGCGGCCCCGAACCGGGGGTCGGCGGGCATGTGCAGGGTGTGCAGCACCGGGGCGGTGAGGCTCGCGGCATGGCGGATCGCCGGGATGTCGAAGGCGTGGTTGTGGACGAGGTCGAATGCCTCCTTCCCGATCAGCGCGACGGTGGCGGCGAAGGCGGCGCCGGCGGCGTCCTCCTCCGTTCCGCCGGCCGTACCCCCCGCATCCCGGTCCGGGTCCTGCCGCCCCGGACGGAAGAGGGTCGCGCCGAGCAGGGCGGAGTCGACGCCGGTGTCGACGACCCGCACCCCGTCCACCCGGGAGCCACGGGCGGCAAAGACGGTGACATCGTGTCCGCGCCCGGCGAGACCCCGGGCGAGGTCGACCAGGAAGGTCTGCACGCCGCCGAGCTGCGGCTCGCGGAGTGGGGCGACCAGCGGGGCGACGAGGGCGATGCGCATGCTATCGGGGTCATTGAACCCCCATCACGGATTCGCATGGACCGGCATCACGGATTCGAAAGGTCGACTGGGGTGGAATGGGCTCGCTACCGACCTCCGACCTCCCGCCCGGGTGGTGCCGGCCGCGTTTCGCGACCGGCGCCACCCCCCAGCTCCGGGCCCCCGGTCGAGGTCCCTGGAGTGGTGACAGAGTTGCTGGTGACGCAGATGGGCACGGTGGAACGCGGGACGGCTGGCGCGCGTGCACGCGCGCGCGCCGTCAGGGTCGCCGCCCTCGGCGGCCTGGGTCTCCTCATCGCGGCCTGTGGCACCACGTCCACCGGCTCGCCGAACAGGTTTGGCGGATTCCGGGACGGCAACCTCACCGACGGGAGCGTGGTCAGCCTCAGCGGGTCGACCCTCGTGCTCAGCACCTCGAGCGGCGACGTGACCGTCGACCTCACCGGCTCCACCCCGATCAGTGAGACCGGCACCGGCAGCGTCTCCGACATCACGGTCGGGAGCTGCATCACCGCCACCGGCAGCGACGCCTCGGGCGCGATCACCGCGAACCGGGTCACGGTCTCCCCGGAGGTCAACGGCTCCTGCCCAGCGACCTCGTTCACGGGCGGCAATCCGGGCGGCTTCCCGGGCGGCCGTCCCAACTCCAGCTTCGCTCCGCGACCGTCCGGCGGGTACACCTCCGACTTCGCGAGCGTCCGGGGGGTGGTCACCGCCGTGAATGGCGGCGTGTTGACCGTCCAGCCCAGCAGCGGCTCCAGTCAGGGCATCACGGTCCCCAGCAACGCCACGGTTGCCACGACGACCGCGGGTTCGGTCTCCGACCTGGTGTCCGGGACCTGCGTCGCCGCCATCGGCCCCAGGAGCTCCTCGGGCACGGTGACCGCCGGCTCCCTGCTCATCGAGCCCCCCGGCCCGTCCGGCTGCTTCACGGGTGGGAGCGGGTTCGGCGGCTTCGGCGGCGGGGGATTCGGTGGGTTCGGCGGCTCCGGAGGCGGTGGGGGCGGGACCACCACCACCACGACGACCACCAGCTCCTAGTGTCCAACGCTGTGAGAGGCTGCGCTCGGCGCCCGGCTGCGGGAGACTGATGCCATGCGAATCCTGGTCGCCGAGGACGACCCCGGACTCCGTTCTGTCCTGATCCAGGGCCTGGAGGACAGCGGCTACCAGGTCGACGCCGTCGGTCGGGGCGAGGATGCCATCGACCAGCTCAAGTTCTACGAGTACGACGTCGCCGTCATCGACTGGCGGATGCCGGGCGGCGCCGGCATCGATGTGGTCCGCTGGGCACGCCGCAACGAGCGGCCCACGGCGATCCTGATGCTCACCGCCCGGGACACACCGCCGGATCGGGTGGAGGGCCTCGACGCCGGGGCCGATGACTACCTGGTCAAGCCCTTCGACTTCTCCGAGCTGCTGGCCCGGATCCGCGCCCTCCAGCGCCGCCCCCGCGGGGTGGACGCGCCGGTGATCACCCGGGGCGGCCTGGCGCTCGACCCGCTCCGCCGCGAGGTGAGCGCGGGCGGGCACCCGGTCAACCTGACGACCACCGAGTACAACATTCTCGAGCTGCTGATGCGGCGCTCCCCCGCGGTCGTCGACCGCAAGGCGATCGCCGAGCATGGCTGGCGGGACGAGACCGATGCCCTCGGCTCCAACGCCATCGACGTCCAGCTCAGCCGCCTCCGGGCCAAGCTCCCGAGCGCCGGCATTCGGATCGTCACGGTGCGGGGTGCGGGATACCGGCTCGAGGAGGCGGGGTGAGCTCAGGGCCGCTCGCACGGGTCGGCCGCGCCCTCGATCGTCTCTCCGGCGGGACCGCCACCGGCACCGGCGACTCCGGACGGGACGCGCTGCGCCGGGTGCGGGTGGCGGCCACCCGGGTCGCCCTGACCAGCACCGCCATCGTCGCCGCCGTCTACCTGGTGATCGCGGTGGTGGTGGTCCTCATCGTCAGCGCACGGGAGGCCTCGGAGGTCGACGCCCAGCTGAGCCAGGCCCTCGCCGCCTCCACTGCCGGCGGAACCCGGCAATCGGGCGGGACATCAGGCTCCCCCCTCTGGTACTGGTTCGTCGCCACTGACGGCACCGAGGTTGTCTGCGATCCCCAGGCCCAGCTCCAGGCATGCACGGTCCCGACCTCCGGCAATGAGCTGCCGGCGCTGGCCCAGGGTGTCGGGGCGACGCCGCAGACCTTCACCATCGCAGGCGACGCTTTCCGGATCATCGGCGCCGACATCACCCCGCCGGTGCAGTACCAGGTCCCGATCACCGTCGACCCCGTCACCGAGCTCCCCATCTACGAGCGGGTCACCCTGGTGCGCATGGTCATCGGGCAGTCGCTGAGCGGGGTCGGCTCCGCGGAGGGCAACCTGATCCTGGCCGAGACCATCGTCGGCCCGGTCCTCCTGCTCGCCGTCTTCCTCGGAGCGCTCACCATCGGCCGCCGGGTCGCCGCCCCCATCGAGGAGGCCCGGGTCCGCCAGATGGAGTTCACCGCCGACGCCTCCCACGAGCTGCGCACCCCGCTCTCGGTGATCGAGGCCCAGACCTCGCTCGCCCTCGCCCAGCCGCGCGAGGTCGCCTGGTACCACTCTGCCTTCCAGCGCGTCCAGGGGGAGAGCGCTCGCATGCGCCGGCTGGTCGAGGACCTCCTCTGGCTGGCGCGCTTCGATACCACCCGCGATCGCACCCAGGCGGAGCACGTGGACCTCGCCGTCCTCGCCCATATGGCGGCGGACCGGTTCACCGCCGTCGCCGAGGCCAACAGCGTCCGGCTCACGGTCCGCACCCCCCCAGTGCCGCTCGTCATCCACGCCCCGCCGGACTGGCTGGACCGCCTCCTGGGCGTCCTCCTGGACAATGCCTGCAAGTACGTGCCCGAGGGCGGGACCATCGACGTCGCCGTGTGGCCCGACGGCAACCGGATACGGCTCTCGGTCGACGACTCGGGTCCCGGCATTCCTCTCGAGGAACGGGCGCACATCTTTGACCGCTTCCGCCGCGCCACCGACCTGCCTGGCGGGGCCGGCCTCGGGCTGGCCATCGCCAACTCGGTGGTCTCCGCCACTGGAGGCCGCTGGCAGATCGGGGACTCGCCGGCCGGCGGGGCGAGCATGGGCGTGAGCTGGCCGCGCTCCCTCAGTGGGTCGCCGGGGCCAGCGGATGCCGCGAGCGCCCCGCTCTCTCCCCCGCGCGCTGCGACCGAGCCGCCCTCGCCGTTGCCCCGACCACCGAGCAGTCGGCCGTGGGATGATCCGCCGCCCGCCGGCTGACCGCTCCTTGGGGCCACATGGACGTGGCAGACTGTAGGCCGTCAGATGACCACATCAGCCACCGAGCCGTCGCCGTCGGGGGTCGCGCGCCTCTGGCTCACCGAGATCACCCGCAGCCGGATCGTGGACCGCGCCGGGGAGAGGCTGGGCCGAGTCGAGGACGTGATCGTCCGCTTGGGCACGGGTGGCTACCCGCCCGTGACCGGGCTGATCGGGCGGTTGGCCGGGCGCCAGCTCTTCGTCCCCAGCGATCGCGTCGGAGAGGTCGCGGGCGGCCGCGTGCAGCTCACCGGTGAGACCCTCAGCCTGCTCCGCTTCGAGCGCCGCCAGGGCGAGGTGCTGCTGCACAACGACGTGCTCGGGCGGCGTGTCATCAGCGTGGACACGGGCCGCCTGATCATCGCCGCCGACATCCAGCTCACCGCGGGACGCGGCGGGTGGAAGGTGGCGGGTGTCGACTCGAGCCCCCGAGGAGGACTGCGGCGTCTGCTCCCTCCGCCGCTCAATTCGCTGCGCCACGACGGCCGCTACTTCGTCGACTGGTCGCAGGTCGAGCCCTTCGTGGGTCACGTCCCCAGCTCCCGGCTGCTCATGCCCATCCGCCGGCTGCGCCGGCTCCACCCCGCCGAGATCGCCGACATCGTCGAGAGCGCCTCGCACGAGGAGGGGGAGGAGATCATCACCGCCGTCCACGCCGACCCCGAGCTGGAGGCGGACGTCTTCGAGGAGCTCAACACCGAGCACCAGGTCGAATTCCTCCGCACCCGGTCGGACGCCGAGGCGGCCATGGTGCTCGCCGGCATGGGGTCCGACGATGCCGCCGACCTGATCACCGAGCTGGACCAGGAGCGGCGTGCCCCCATCCTCGCCCAGCTCCCCCCTGCCAAGCAGGCCAAGGTGCGGGCCCTGCTCAGTTACAGTCCGGAGAGCGGCGGGGGGCTGATGAGCCCCGACTTCGTGGCGGTATCGGAGTCCGCCACGGTCACCGAGGCGCTCGCCGCCGTCCGCGCCGCCGGCCTCTCGCCCCAGGTGCTCGCCGACGTCTTTCTCACCGACGCTTCCGGCCGCCTGGTCGGCGCCGTCCCGCTGGTGAGCCTGATCCAGGCTCGGGGCAACAGCGGGGTCGCCAAGCTGGTCCAGCGAGGCGACACCGCGCTGGAGGCGGGCGACGACCTCCCCGAGGTGGCGCGGCTGATGACCGACTTCAACCTGAGCGTGGCGCCGGTCGTGGACGACGGCCGCCGCATCATCGGGGTCATCTCGGTGGACGATGTGCTGGAGGCGATGCTCCCCGACTCCTGGCGCCGTCGCTCCGAGGCCGACCACGGCTGAGGCGGAAGATTAACGGTCGCTGATCCCGTCGGGGCCGGGTCGGGAGACTCGCGGCCCCCTGGTAGACTGGCGCCGGAGTCAACACCAGAGGTGCCCATGGCAGACGGCGATAGTAGGCGGTCCGGGGCTCCATCGAGGTCATCTGCGACGTCGTGGCGCGCCGGCGCAATGGGGCACGTCCGCATCGGGGTCTGACATCGTCGTGACCTCCTGAGCGGCAGGCCCGCTCAGTAGTGCTGCCCCATCGGGCAGCGGGAGGTCCGGTTTGGTCGACGAGGTGCACCGGAGCGCGGGGAAGGCGCGGAGCAGCGCGGTCCTCGACGACGCTCACCTCGGCGACATCAAGGGTGCCTTCGGCACCATCCACGAGCAGGAGCACGGCACCCGGCGGACCTGGCGGCGGAGGCTGCTCGCGCTGGCCGTGATCATGGGCCCGGGGCTCATCGTCATGGTCGGCGACAACGACGCCGGCGGCGTGGCGACCTACGCGCAGGCGGGCCAGAACTACGGTGACAGCCTGCTCTGGGTGCTGGTCCTGCTCATCCCCGTGCTCATCGTCAACCAGGAGATGGTGGTCCGCCTCGGCGCGGTCACCGGCGTCGGCCACGGGCGGCTCATCTTTGAGCGCTTCGGCAAGTTCTGGGGATGGTTCTCGGTCGGCGACCTGTTCCTGCTCAACTTCCTCACCATCACGACCGAGTTCATCGGCATCGGTCTGGGTGCCGCCTACTTCGGGGTGAGCCCGTATCTTGCCGTCCCGGTCGGTGCCCTCTTCCTGATCGGCATCACCGTGACCGGCAAGTTCTCGACCTGGGAACGGCTGATGTTCGTCATCCTGGGGGGCAACGCGCTGGTGATCCCCCTGGTCGTGCTCGCCCACCCGACGCTCGGGCCGGTCCTGCACGGATTCCTGATCCCGGGCATCCAGGGCGGGCTGAGCTCCAACGGCGCCCTGCTCATCGTTGCCATCGTGGGGACCACGGTGGCACCGTGGCAGCTCTTCTTCCAGCAGTCGAATGTCGTCGACAAGCGCATCACCCCGCGCTGGATCGCGTACGAGCGCACCGACACCGTGGTGGGCGCCTTCGTCGTCGTCATCGGCGCCGCGGCCATCATGATCACGACGGCGGTGGCCTTCCACGGAACACCGCTCGCCGGCCACTTTGGCGACGCGCAGACCGTCGCCGACGGGCTGGCCAAGCACGTCAGCTCGGCGCTCGGCGCCATCTTCGCGGTGTTGCTCATCGACGCCTCCATCATCGGCGCGAGCGCCGTCACCCTGGCGACGTCGTACGCGTTCGGCGACGTCTTCGGCATCCGCCATTCGCTGCACCGCTCCTGGCGGGAGGCCAAGCCCTTCTACGCGGTCTTCACCGTCGTTGTCGTGGTGGCGGCGAGCATCGTGCTCATCCCCCACGCCCCGCTCGGTCTGATCACCACCGCCGTGCAGGCCCTGGCCGGGACCCTGCTGCCGAGCGCGAGCCTCTTCCTGCTCCTCCTCTGCAACGATCCCGCCGTGCTCGGCCCCTGGGTCAACAAGCCGTGGCTGAACGTGCTCGCCACCATCATCCTTGCCATCCTGGTGGTGCTCTCCCTGATCCTCGTCTTCTCCACCATCTTCTCGGGCGTCAGCGTCACCCTGCTGCTGATCATCTTCGGCAGCATCCTCGTGGTCGGGCTGATCGGGATCGGCTTCTTCACGCGCGGCAGCCTGGCGCCCACCGTGAGCGCGCGGGATAAGGAGGACCGCTTCACCTGGCGGATGCCGCCCATCGCCCTCCTCACCCGGCCGGTGCCGTCACGCGGCCGCAGGATCGGGATGACGGCGATGGGTGCGTACATCCTGGTGGCCGTGCTCCTGCTGTTCGTCAAGGCCATCGAGCTGGGTCTCGGCCACTGAGGGCTGCGCGCCGACCACTCCGCGCGACCCTCGCCGCCTGATGTGACAATGGGCCGCATGGCCACCAACAGCGCTCGAGAGGGAGCGCGGCCTCGCCTCGATCCGGCCGACCTCTACGCCGTCGATCAGCTCTTGAGCGATGAGGAGCGGCTCGTCCAGCTGACGGTGCGGGACTTTGTCCGCGAGCGCTTCCTACCCCAGGTGGCCGAGCACTTCGCGGCCGGGACCTTCCCCCGAGAGCTCATCCCCGAGTTGGCCGAGCTGGGTCTGCTGGGGATGCACCTCGAGGGGCACGGCTGCGCCGGCGCCTCGGCGGTGGCGTACGGGGTGGCCTGCGAGGAGCTGGAGGCCGGGGACAGCGGCCTGCGCTCCTTCGTCTCGGTGCAGGGGTCCCTGGCGATGTTCCCCATCCACCGCTTCGGCAGTGACGACCAGCGCGAGCGGTGGCTCCCCGAGATGGCGGCCGGGAGGGCGATCGGCTGCTTCGGGCTGACCGAGCCCAACGCCGGCAGCGATCCCGCGGCGATGCACACCCACGCTCGCCGCGCGGGAGGGGATTGGGTCCTCTCCGGGACCAAGATGTGGATCACCAACGGCTCGCTCGCCGACATCGCCGTGGTCTGGGCGCAGACCGACGAGGGCATCCGCGGCTTCCTGGTGGAGCGGGGCACGCCCGGCTTCTCGAGCCGCGATATCGAGGGCAAGCTCTCACTCCGCGCCTCGGTGACCTCGGAGCTGGTGCTCGACGGGGTGAGGGTGCCGGAAGCGTCGAAGCTCCCGGAGGCGCGCGGGTTGAGCAGTCCCCTCGCCTGCCTCGACGAGGCCCGCTTCGGCATCGCGTGGGGCGTGCTCGGCGCCGCCCGGGCCTGCTTCGAGGCGGCTGTCGAGTACGCCCGGAGCCGCGAGGCCTTCGGTCATCCGATCGCGCACTTTCAGCTCACCCAGGCCAAGCTCGCCGAGATGGCGACCCGGCTGGTCCAGGGGCGCCTCGTGGCCCACCGGCTCGGCACCCTGAAGGACGCCGGCCGCGTCCACACCGTCCAGGTGTCGCTCGCCAAGCGGGCCAATACGCGGACCGCCATCGAGATCGCCCGCGCCGCCCGGACCATCCTCGGGGCCAACGGGCTGACCCTCGACTACTCGGTCGCCCGCCACATGGCAAACCTGGAGGCTGTGCTCACCTACGAGGGGACCGAGGAGGTGCACACCCTGATCCTCGGCAAGGCCATCACCGGCGAGGACGCGTTCGGGTAGTCATCGCGAGGGCGGGCGGCCGTGGGGGCACATCGTCTCGGGGGACCGCAGTCCGACGCCTTTGGCGTCGGCTGCTCGTGATCCCACCCCCCGTGGCAGGCCACGCGGGGAACCCCGGCGGCGCGATTGCATCTCGCGCCTGCGCAAGCCCCACTCGACGACGTGCCCCACCCGCAGCCTCGCGGTGGCCGACGATCACGGCGCACCAGAGGCCGGCCTCGTCGAGTACCGGGCGCGTATCGTCTGCGAGATGCAGCAACGCACTCTCGGCCGCACCGGAATCCAGGTTAGCCCACTCTGCCTCGGCGCCATGATGTTCGGCGCTTGGGGTAACAAGGATCACGACGACTCGATCCGCATCATCCACCGCGCCCTCGACGCGGGGATCAACTTCGTCGACACCGCCGACGTCTACTCCCAGGGCGAGTCCGAGCAGATCGTCGGCGAGGCCCTCGTCGGGGGGCGGCGGGACCAGGTCGTGCTCGCCACCAAGGTACACGGCCAGATGGGCGACGACCCCAACGCCCAGGGCAATTCGCGGCGCTGGATCATCCGGGAGTGCGAGGCGAGCCTCCGCCGGCTGCAGACCGAATGGATCGACCTCTACCAGATCCACCGGCCGGATCCGAGCTGCGACATCGACGAGACCCTGGGAGCGCTGACCGATCTGCAGCGTGCCGGCAAGATCCGCGCCTTCGGCAGCTCGACCTTTCCACCGTCGCAGATCGTCGAGGCGCAGTGGGTCGCTGAGCGCCGGGGCCGGGAGCGCTTCGTCTGCGAGCAGCCGCCGTACTCGCTGCTCGTCCGCGGTGTGGAGACCGAGGTGCTGCCCGGCTGCCAGAAGTACGGCATGGGTGTCATCTCGTGGAGCCCGCTGGCCGGTGGGTTCCTCTCCGGTGCTTACCAGCGTGGCGGGGCAGCACCTGCCAGCACCCGCGCCAGCCGGCTGCCGGATCGCTACGACCTGACCCTGCCCGTCAACCAGCGCAAGCTCGATGCCGTGGATGCGCTGGCCAAGCTCGCCGGCCAGGCGGGCATCAGCCTCATCCACCTGGCCATCGCCTTCGTCATCCGGCACCCCGCCGTGACCGCGGCGATCATCGGCCCCCGCACCATGGAGCACCTGGAGAGCCAGCTCGGTGCCGCCGAGGTGACTCTCGACCAGGCCACCCTCGACCGCATGGATGAGATCGTGCCTCCGGGAACGAACGTCAACCCCGCCGACGCCGGCTGGGCCCCGCCCGAGATCACCGACAGTCGATTGCGCCGCCGCTGAGGCGTCCGACCCTCTCGGGCTGCGGTCCCTGCCCGCGCAGAACCGCCTTGCCACCGGATTGCCAGTGCATTGCCACTAGCCGGATTCCAGCTCTTCGATGAGATCCAGGAGTCCGGCGGCTTCCCAGGCTCGGTTCCGGGGCGAGGTGGTCAGCGGAGTGAGGATGCCGGCGTTCAGGAGTTCGCTGATCCCATTGGAGACTGCCGGCTTGGTCCTTCCCTTGGTGGCGACCCCAACCGCCGCCGTGATGATGGGATGCGCCGGCAGGATCTTGATCAGGCCCCACGCCGCGTTAGCGTCCAGGGTCGTGGTGTACGAGGAGCCTGAGGCCCCCCCACGCAGCGAGAGTGCCCCGCCGCCCGATGAGCGGTACCATATCCTGTACCAGTCAAGAGGAGCATGGGTGTGGTTGTAACTGCCAGCGACGCACGGAGGAACCTGTTTCCTCTGATCGAACAGGTCAACAACGATCGCCAGCCTGTCGAGATCACCTCGAAGAGGGGCGATGCCGTGCTGATGGCCCGCGCCGACTACGACGCCCTCGAAGCGACGGCATACCTGCTCCGGGTCCCAGCGAACGCCAGGAGGCTACTGGAGAGCCTTGAACAGGCCCGAGCGGGAGATCGACAGCCCCACGAGCTGGCGTGATGCGGCTGGTCTTCACCCCGCACGGGTGGGAAGACTACGTTTACTGGCAGCCGACGGACCGGACGACGGTGAAGCGGATCAACCGGCTACTCCAGGACATCATCCGTGATCCGTTCACCGGTATCGGCAAACCGGAGCAACTGCGCCACGTCCTTCAGGGATGTTGGTCCCGCCGGATCGATGACGAGCACCGGCTCGTGTATCTGGTTGACGGCGAGGACATCGTTGTCCTCCAAGCTCGCTACCACTACGGCGATCACCAGTAGGGGAGGAGGCTGGAGCGGGAGACGAGGCTCGAACTCGCGGCCCCTACCTTGGCAAGGTAGTGGTCCACCCCGCGGCATTGAGCCACTGGGCCGACAGTATCGGACGCGTGACCCTACGCGATCGCCCGTGAGAACCTCCGTGCCCCGATCGCGACCCCGACGATGGCCAGCGCCGCCATGATCGCCAGTCCCTTCCACACGTCGATGGAGCCGCCGTTGCCGTTGAAGACGTCGCGGGCGGCGGTGACGGCGTAGGAGAGGGGGTTGGCCTTGCCGATGTCCTGGAGCCACTGGGGCGCGAGCTGCAGGGGCAGCAGGACGCCGCTCAGGAGCAGCAGGGGGAGCGAGAGCGTGAAGACGAGCGGCGCGTAGGAGTTCTCGTCCTTGAGGGCGAGCGCTGCCGCATAGGCGAGGGAGGACATCCCCAGCCCGATGAGAGCGACCAGACCCAGCATCACCACCACCCCGATGAAGGTCGGCTTGAGGCCAAAGGGGATGGCCAGCAGCAGCAGGATCAGCGACTGGATGAGCAGGGTGAGGAGGTCGCGGCCGGCGCGCCCGAGCAGCAGGGCGAGGCGGCTGACCGGGGTGACGCGGAAGCGCGCGATCACTCCCGAGCGCAGCTCGTCGATGAGGCCAAAGCCGACGCCGCTCGCGCCGAAGAGGCCGAGCTGGATCAGCAGGCCGGGCACGAAGACGTTGTAGGCACCGCCCGGCGGGAATCCCGGGATGTGCACCAGTGACTTGAGCAGGGGCGCGAAGAGGAGGAGGTAGAGGACCGGCTGGATGACGCCGATGATCACCCACGCCGGATTGCCGATGAAGATGAGGAAGTAGCGGACAAACATCAGCCAGGTGTCGCGTAGCAGCTTCACGATCTGTACTCCATCTGGAACGCAATCGCCTCGGTCATGGTGCCGTCTCGCGCAGCGAGCGCCCGGTCTTGCGGAAAAACACGTCGTCCAGCGAGGGACGGTGCAGAGAGAGGGTGGCCAGGCTGACGCCCGCGCCGTCGAGGAGCCGGATGATCTGGGGCATCGCGATCTCGCCGCGGTCGACGTAGAGGCGGAGGACCTCGTCCTCCTCGGTCAGCTCACGGATGAAGTCCTGCCCCTTGAGGACGTCACGTGCCTTGTCGAGGGGGCCCTCCGGTCCCACCAGCACCACATCCCCGGCGACCTCGCGCTTGAGCTCCTCGGGGGTGCCCTCGGCGACGATCTTCCCGTGGTCGATGATGGCGATGCGGTCGCAGAGCGCGTCGGCCTCCTCCAGGTAGTGGGTGGTGAGGAAGACGGTGGTGCCTGATTCGCGCAGCCTTCGTACCTCGTCCCACATCCGGGCCCGGCTCTGGGGATCGAGGCCGGTGGTGGGCTCGTCCAGGAAGAGGAGGTCGGGCAGGTGCATGAGCCCGATGCCCACGTCGAGGCGGCGCTTCTGGCCCCCGGAGTAGGTCTTGGTCTTGCGATCGCCGCAGTCGTTGAGCTCGAGGGTCTCGAGAAGCTCCGCCGCTCTCTTGTCGGCCGTCGTCCGGTTCATCCCGTAGAGGCGCCCCTGGATGACCAGCTCCCGGCGTCCCGTCACCTCCGAGTAGCTGCTTCCCTCCTGGCTCACGTAGCCGATCCGCTCCCGCACCTTGGCGGGCTGGTGGCGGAGGTCATAGCCGGCCACGGTGGCCTGGCCGCTGGTCACCGGCAGGAGGGTGGAGAGCATCCGGAGGGTGGTCGTCTTGCCGGCCCCGTTGGGCCCGAGGAAGCCGAAGGTCTGACCTCCCTGGACGTCGAGGTCGACGCCGGCAACCGCCTCGACCGCCCCCCTTCTGCCTTTGAAGGTACGGCGCAGGCCTCTCGTATGGATCATCGGTGGGCTCTCCCTCTGGACGGCTATGAGTGCTCGGGGTCGGAGACCGGCCCGCGGTGGTGTCGTCGCCGGGCGATCTCATGATCGTGCATGGCTTCGAAATGGGCGCTCAGGCTTTCCCGATCCCAGGCGAGGCGACCCGAGCGGATGTCCTCCAGCAGGGAGAGCACCCAGCGCAGCTCTGCGTCACGCAGCACCCGCTCGTGCTCGTCCTCGAGGAGGACGACCCGGGGGAGGTGCATCTCCTGGTCGAGGGCCTTGGACGCCTCGTCGCGCGCGGCCAGCTCGGCCCGGAGTTCGACGGTCCGGTGCTGGAGGGCCTCGATGGCACGTTGCTGGGGGAGGTAGGCCAGGAGGCCGACACCGGCGGTGAACAGCAGGTGCTCGCGGGCCGGCTTCTCCAGGACGTCCTGGAGCCAGTCCTCGAGCGCCTCGTGCCCCTCAGGGGTGATCCGGTACACGGTCCGCTCCGGGCGGCGTCCCTCGCGGGTCGTCTCCGCGGGCTCGATCCAGCCGGCCGCCTCGAGCTCCTCGATGGTCCGGTAGAGGGCGCGCATCTTGCCCTCGGCATAGTCCTTGCGCCGGTCGTGCATCAGCCGCTGCATCTCATACGGGTGCAGGGGCTGCTCGGTGAGCAGGGCGAGCGCGGTCAGGGCTATGGTCCCCTGCGGTGGTCTGGTTACGCGCTGCGACATATTGCGTAGCGCACTATAGCATGTTGCCAAGGATCGTCAAGCGGGGGCGTCGCGGGTGCGCGGCTCCACGGGTGAGGCCTGCCGGGCCCCGGTAGACTTCCGTCGATGGACCTCGACGCCGCCAGCCTGCAGGCCGTCGAGGCGGTGCGGCGCTGGGAGGCCGGCTGGGCCGCCGTCACCCCGCACCCCTCCGCGACCGTGACCCGGGAGCGGGCGCAGCAGGTGCTGGAGGAGCTGGGCCGGCGGCTGGGGGACAACTACCCCTTCTTCCACCCGAGCTACGCCGGCCAGATGCTGAAGCCGCCCCATCCGGCGGCGGCTGCCGCATATCTGATGGCGATGCTCATCAATCCAAACAATCATGCCCTCGACGGGGGGCCGGCGACCGCCGCGCTGGAGCGGGAATCGGTGGCGGCCATCGCCGCGATGTTCCACCACCCCGCCGACTTCCTCGGGCACCTGACCTCGAGCGGGACCATCGCCAACCTGGAGGCTCTCTTCGTGGCCCGGGAGCTGAGGCCGGGAACCGCCGTCGCCTTCAGTGAGGAGGCCCACTACACCCATGAGCGGATGTGCCGGCTGCTCGGCGTCCGCGGGGTCAAGGTGCCCGCCGATTCGGGCGGGCGGATGGACCTGGACGCCCTGGAGCACCTCCTGCAGACGGACACCATCGGCACCGTGGTGCTGACCGCCGGCACCACCGCGCTGGGGGCGGTCGACCTGATCGACGAGGCGCTCGCGCTGCGCGAGCGATACGGGGTGCGGCTCCACGTCGACGCCGCCTACGGCGGCTTCTACGGCATCCTCGGCTGGGCCGGCTCCGAGGGCGTTCCGGCCGCCCCCTTCCGCGCCATCGCGGAGTGCGATTCGGTCGTCGTGGATCCCCACAAGCACGGCCTCCAGCCCTACGGCTGCGGCTGCGTGCTCTTCCGGGACCCGTTGGTCGGCCGCTTCTACGCCCACGACTCCCCGTACACCTACTTCACCTCCTCGGAGCTGCACCTCGGCGAGATCTCGCTGGAGTGCTCCCGCGCGGGAGCGGCGGCCGCGGCGCTCTGGACGACCCTCCAGCTCTTCCCTCTCACCCCGGACGGGCTGGGGGCGATCCTCGGAGCCTGCCGCCGGGCGGCGGTCAGCTTTGCCGGCCTGATCGGGGAGTCGGACCACCTCCGCCTTTACCAGGAGCCCGAGTTGGACATCGTGAGCTACTTCCCCTGGAGGGAGGGGATGACAGGGGCGGACGTCGACGCCGCCAGCCAGAGCCTCTTCGAGCGCGCCATGGCAGCTGAGGAACCCGTCTACCTGAGCGTGGCGCGGGTCACCGCCGAGAGCCTCCACCGCCGCCATCCCGACATCGAGCCAGGGGACGGGGCCGTGCGCATCCTGCGCAGCGTGCTCATGAAGCCCGAGCACGAGGACTTCGTCGAGGTGCTCCACGAGAGGCTCGTCCGCCTGGCCGGCTGATGCACCCAGGATGCACGGTGTCAATCCGATGGGCCCGAGCTCGCCTGCAACACGTGGCGTCGTGGGGTCGCGGCGATTGTGAGGGCGTCGTCACCGAGAACGCCTTGCCTGCGGCTCTGGCGGTGTGAGTACAGTGCCCCTGCCAACCCCCACCGAGGTGAGAACGTGAAGACCTATGTCGCCGCCAAGCTGCACGGGCTCGTGGTGACCTCCGCCGAGATCGAGTACAGCGGGAGCGCCACGATTGACGGGGCGTTGCTCGACGCGGCGGGGATCGAGCCCTATCAGGAGGTCCAGGTGATCGACCTGCAGAACGCCAACCGCTGGACCACCTACGCTCTCGCCGGTGCGCCGGGAGAGTTCCAGCTGAACGGCGGGGCCGCGCTGCTCGGCCAGGTCGGGGACCGCTGCATCGTGATCGCCTACCAGATGACCGAGAAGTTCGAGGGCGCGAAGGTGCTCTTCCTGGAGGGCAACAAGGTCGCGCGCGTCATCGAGTACCCGCGGGCGACATGAGCGCGGTCGTCTCCCCGCTACCGGCAGACCACCCCCATCGCCACGCAGATGTGAAGAAGCGCGAAACCGGCAAGATCGGCGGCCATCAGAACTGGCAGTGAAAAAGGGCCACAATCTGGCACTGGCAGGCCCATCAACCTGCGTTGTTCATCCTACCGGGATGAGCCCGCCCACGACGGGCGCGGCGGTGAAGGTCGCGGTGATCGTGAAGGTCCCCCCCAAGATCGGGAGCGGCATCGCCACCGGGGCCTGGATGGTGACCGTGGCGATCACCTCGTCGGTGCCTTCGGGATTGGTGCACGTCGTCGACCCCGCCATTCCACTGGAAGCGTCTCCCGCGCTTCTGCAGGCAGACGCGAAGGAGGGGAGGAGGGAGGCCTGCCCGCTCTCGGCGGCGACGTAGTTGACCTGGCTCGCACCTGCCGCCGAGGCCTGCTCCGCGGCATTCTGGAGGCGCACTCTGGCTTCGTACAGCTGCGAGAGGTCGACGGCCACGGCGACCATTCCGATGATGAGGAACAGCATGGAGAAGGCGAACATCACCAGGATCTGGCCGCGCTCCCCAGCTCTCATGGTGTGCCGCCTCAGCACTGGTAGGCGCTCGCTGAGCCTGAGGTGGTCTGGCATTGGCGGTATTGGGATGGGTACGCCTCAGCGGTGGTGCTGAGCTTGATCGACCAGAACCAGAAGATGCTGATCGGCGTCTTGGAGAAGTCCAGGTCCGCCTGGGCCGTGCAGGTCACGGGTGCAGGGATGCCCTGGGCGTTGAGGTCGATCTCCCCCTCCAAATACGGGCCTTCACAGTTGACCGGGGTCGTCACGGAGAGGTAGCCGCTCTCGTTGCCGTACGGGTTGAGGGTGTGCGAGAAGGCGTAGGCGGAATCGGCCTGACTGGCCGCCTGATCTCCGAGTGGGGGGACGAGAGCGGCCTGGGCGGCGAGATCCACCGCTGTCTGGAATTCGTTCTCGGCTCTCAGCTCGAGCATCATCCCCACGAAGCCACAGACGATCACGATCATGATGGGTAGCA
>Ga0224557_1001584_pt1 | contig 21472 bp, 21 predicted proteins | sample 714S31014metaG_FD_180677 | JGI IMG/M metagenome (GOLD analysis project Ga0224557, IMG submission 180677) | Peat soil microbial communities from Stordalen Mire, Sweden - 717 S3 10-14 | ecosystem: Environmental > Terrestrial > Soil > Wetlands > Peat | place: Sweden: Norrbotten County, Stordalen...
CGGCTCCACTCTGGCCCAAAACACATCCGAAACTGTCCATGATTTCACCCAAACATCATATCACTTATTTACGGATAAGTTCTAAAGTCCCGCCCTTTCAAAACGGAGGCTTATTCAGAGATTCCTTAGCCGACGATGGAGAACGATGTCGCTGCAATCGATCCCGGTACACTGGTTTTGAGGGACCGAACCATGAGGCGCCACGCCGCACTCGCGCTCACCTGCATTCTCTGGGCAACTCCCTGGGCGACCCAGGCGACCCTTGGACTTGCGCAGGGCCCGGCGCGGGCTGCACTCGCGCCGCCGGCTGCCAGCGCCGCGCAGGCGTCCACGCTCACCGCGCGCTCCACTCTGGTTCTTGTTCCCGCGCTCGTCCGCAACAAGGCGCACGCGCTCGTCTTCACGCTGAAGGCCGACGACTTTGTTCTCACCGACGACGGCGTTCCGCAGAAGCTGACCCTGGAACAGGACACCGGCGGCGAGCCGCTGGCGCTGGTCGTCGTCCTGGAGGGCGGAGGCACGGGCGCCAGCAAGCTGGACAAGTACCGCGCGCTGACCTCGATGCTCGGCGCGGTGGTGGGCGGTGTTCCGCACAAGATTGCCGTGGTCGGCTTCGACAGCTCGCCGGTGCTGGTCGAGGACTTTACGCCGAATACGAATGCGGCAGAGCACGCGATTCAGGAGCTCATCGCCGACGACAGCGGAGACAATGGGGCGGCGATTCTGGACAGCATTGGCTTCGCGGTCGACCTGCTGCGCAAGCAGCCCGCCGAGTACCGCCGCGCCATTCTGCTGGTCAGCGAGACGAACGACCACGGCAGCAAGCTGCGGTTGGACGAGGCGCTGCGCGAGATCAGCGACACCAATACCGTGATCTACAGCTTTGGATTCTCCAGCAGCAGGGACGAGTTGGTGAACGGTTCCGCCAAGGCCCTCGCCGACCCAACCCCCGGCCCGGCCCACGGATGCATGAGCCGCGATCCCAACGATCCCAACGTCAACCTCAAGGAGAATCCCGCCGAACAGGCGTACGGCTGTCTGGAACTGCTGGTGCCTCCACTGGCACTGGCCAGGGCTGCCGCCATCGCCTTCATCGCCGCGCTGCAGAAGAACATTCCAGAGACAGTGGCGCGGCTGACCGGCGGCGAGTACTTCAAGCTGGGCAACCAGAAGAGCCTGGAACGCAACCTGCAGACCATCTCCAACCACATTCCCAATCGCTATGTGCTGAGCTTTCAGCCGCAGGCACCGCACGCGGGCTTTCATGCGATCGAGCTGCGCGCACCGGAGTATCCGGGGCTGACGATTGCTGCGCGCAACGGCTACTGGGCGGAGAGCGAAGCCCCGCCTGCGAATCCATCTCCCGCGCCGAAGTAAGCAGTTTGATGCGCTCTATGCCTTGCGCTCGGCGAGGGCGGTGCGCATGGCGCTGGCGTCGTTCCAGGCGAGGCGCAGGCCGCTGGAGAGCGGCGCGGCGCCAAGCAAGCGCACAAACGCGAGCAACGCGCTCAGGTAAACCGGCGCGCGGCCTCCGCGCCAAAGCTCAGAGAGCTGTCGCGGTTTCCCCTCCGCGTCGGGGTGGAAGACGCGATCGTCCCAGCGCCGCGAGCCCTCGGGGAAGTCGGGGTAGTTGCGGATGGCGGCCAGCGTCGAGTTGAGGATGCGGTGCTTCCACGGCTCGGCGTACTGCGGCATAAAGAGCACATGGCTCTGCCGCTCGCGCCGCACCTCGTGCACAAACTCGGTGAAGCTGGCTGCGCGCGTCAGGTTGAGGTTGGCGTTGGGCTCCACGCCATGCCGGTCGCCTCCGCTGAGCAGCACCTGGTTCCACTGGCGGGCCAGCGTCGCCGCCTCGCGGTTCTCGTCCCAGTTGCGCAGGCCGTTCAACTCGACGGCGTGGCAGAACTGTCCGTATACCGCGAGAAAATCGTTAACCAGAAAGCGGTGCCGCTCCTGGCCGATGCGATAGAGGTCCCACAGCGGATGGTTGAAGACAATCAGCACGTCGGGCAGCTCATCCAGCTCGGCGAGCATCTCGGTCAGCAGCTTTGCCGGCCGCTCGGTCACCGGGATGGCGGTGAACGCCTCCATGCGCCGCATCCACGCCGCTCCGGTGGCGCTGGGCAGGTTGTGAATGCCCAGATGGAGGGCCGACTGCGCCGCGTAGGAACAATACGGCACCGTCCACTCCAGCGAGACGGGAATCTGCCGCGCCGACGCGAGCGAGCGCAACAGCATCGGCGCCTGGATGTCGTCGTGGTCGGTGAGCGAGACCATCGCCGGCAGTTGCAGCTTCTCTTCAATCTGCTGGCGCTCCAGGTCGAAGGCGAGGCGCGGGGTGAGCGGCGGAGTCCAGTAGCTACGCGCGTAGTCCGGCTGGATGCCGGTGGTTCGCTGGCAGCGCCGCTCGGCCCAGCGCATCAGCGGCTGTAGCACGCCCCAGTCGGTGGAGAGCTCGGCGATGAAGTCGAGCGTCTCCTTCGACTGGTTAGTGTGGCTATGCAGCGAGACCCCAGCGGTGAATCCGTCGGCGGCTCGCGGCTCGCGCCATAGGTAGGAGACGCTCTGAATCATGGTCGTCACTCCGGCTTTCGGTCAACTCCCTGCACCTCCAGTCTCCTGAAGTCATGTGACGGGAAGATGACTGCACCGAGAATTGTGCGCGAAGCTGTACCAAATTGGGCACTGGGATGGAGTGGCACATAAGCTCAAACGCGCCGGGGGCCCCATCCTGCATGATTCTGCGAAAGAGAAGCTGAAAAAACTAGCGAGTTTTGGCGATGTCCGGGCCGAGGAGTTCCTGGGCGCTGGGCGCGGGAGTCTCCGGCACGCCGACGCCCGGCAGCGCGTGTTCGCGATCGAAGGCGGCCTCGTGCTCCAGGTCGACGGTCAGGCCCGCCTTCAACAGCGCGAACGCCTCCTCGGGTGTGTCGGCGAACTGGAAGAGATCGAGGTCTTTCCTCGCGATGGCGCCCTTCTGGGCGAAGACATCCAGGTTGATCACACTCTTCCAGTAGCTCGATCCGTAGATGACGACGGTGATCTTCTTGGCCAGCTTATGCGTCTGCGCCAGGGTCAGCAGTTCGAACATCTCGTCCAGCGTGCCGAATCCACCGGGAAAGACAACCAGCGCCTTGGCCAGGTACGCGAACCAGAACTTGCGCATGAAGAAGTAGTGGAACTCGAAGTTGAGGTCGGGGGTGATGTAGGGGTTGGGCATCTGCTCGAAGGGCAGCTTGATGTTGAGGCCGATGGTCTTGGCGCCGACCTCGTATGCTCCGCGGTTGGCCGCCTCCATGATCCCCGGGCCGCCGCCCGAGGTAATTACATAACGCCGCCGGCGGCCGGGCAGCGTCATCGCCCAGCGCGACACCAGCCCGGAGAGCGTGCGCGCGTCCTCGTAGTAGCGCGACATCTCGACGGCAGCCTCGGCCAGGCGCAGCTTCTGCTCCGAGACCTCGCCGCGTTGCACCTCGTCGGGACGCGCGGGCTGCTCGGCAGCGGGCGCGGGCGTCGTGGAGCCGGTGTTCTCCAGCAGCTCCAGCTCATGGCTTGCCACGTCGAGCGCGCGGAAGCGCGCCGAGCCGAAGAAGACCACCGTGTCCTGGATGCGTTCGCGGCGGAAGCGCGTCATCGGCTCGTAGTACTCGGACACGATGCGCAGTATCCTGCCGTCGGGCGAGTTCAGAAACTCCGGGTTTTCGTAGGCCAGCGGCGCGGCGGCAAGCGGCTCAGGATTTTTTCGTTGCATCGTGTCTTCGTCTCCTCCTGCGCAAAGCGCTGCGGCATCTTCCGCACAGCGAGTGCTCTCACTCAACGGTGGTCGCGGTAGTGTATCGCCTCCGAGACGCCGATCCATATATCCAGCAGTCCCAGCCCCGAGATCAGCCCGCGCACCGCCCCGTTGCGCAGCACCGCAGCCAGGGCAGGATGCGACTGGATGAAAAGGTTATGGTCCCAGACCTTCGTCCACCAGGGCAGAACCATCACCAGCACGCCCAGGTAGACACAGAACAGCACCAGCACAAACAGCGACGTGCGTTGCAGCCAGATGGGCGCAATGGCGCTCGGCTCCGGCCCTGCCGCGGCCTGTGGGGGCAGAGATTCCGCATTTGGCAGTGGCGGCGCGCTGGGCGGCGCGGCTAAACCATCGGAAGGTACGTGTGCGTCGAAAGGCATCAGGCTCTCCAGTTGACAGTAGCAGAGCCAGTTGCCGGTTTCTACTCCACGCCGTTTCTCATGTGCTCCATCCTGCTTTGCGAGCTTGAAATGAGAAAATAGAAACTGATGCTTCAACTCTCCGCAGCCGGCAAGCGATTCGGCCCCAAACTCCTCTTTGAAGACGCCAACTGGCTGATCACGCCGGACGAGCGCACCGGCCTGGTCGGCGGCAACGGCACCGGCAAATCCACGCTGCTCAAAGTCCTCGCCGACCTGGAGACCCTGGACTACGGTGAACTGACGCGCGTCAAGGGAAGCACCATCGGCTATCTGCCGCAGGACGGCCTCGCCCTCAGCGGCAAGACCGTATTTGCCGAGTGCCTCTCCGTCTTCGACCATCTCCACGCGTTGGAGCGCGAGGCCGAAGAGATCACCCACACGCTCTCCACCGCCGATCCCAAATCGCGCGAGTACCGCGCCGCCGCCGACCGCTACTCCGACATCGCGGACCACCTCCATGTACACGACATCTACACGCTGGATTCGCAGGTTGGGGCCGTGCTGGGCGGCCTCGGATTCGCCAGGCAGGACTGGGAGCGCCCCACCGAGGAGTTCTCCGGCGGCTGGCAGATGCGCATCTCCCTGGCCAAGCTGCTGCTGCAAAAGCCAAGCCTGCTGCTGCTGGACGAGCCCACCAATCACCTCGACCTGGAGTCGCGCAACTGGCTGGAGAATTATCTTCACGACTATCCCAACGCATACATTCTCGTCTCCCACGACCGCTACTTCCTCGATGTCACTGTGAACAAGACGATCGAGATATGGAACAAGCGCCTGCACACCTACCACGGCAACTACGAAAAATACTTGACGCAGAAGGAGGAGCGGCGCACCCAGTTGATGTCCGCCTACAAGAACCAGCGCGACCGCATCGACGCGCTGGAGGCCTTCATCAACCGATTCCGCTACCAGGCCACCAAGGCCAAGCAGGTGCAGTCGCGCATCAAGGAGCTGGAGAAGATCGAGCGCATCGAGGTGCCCGAGGAGGAGGCGACGATCCACTTCACCATTCCGCAGCCGCCCGCCTCCGGCCGCACCGTGATCGAGGTCTCGCATCTGTCGAAGGATTACCCGCTGCCGCCCGTCGATGGCGGACCGGCCGGAGTGAATCACGTCCTTAAGGACGTGAGTTTCCAGATCGACCGCGGCGACCGCATCGCCCTGGTCGGCGCCAATGGCGCGGGTAAATCCACGCTCATCCGCCTGCTCAGTGGCCTGGAGCCGCCGACCAGCGGCAAGGTGCGACTCGGCCACAACGTCCTGGCGGATTATTTCGCGCAGGACCAGTACAAGGTACTCGACCCCGCCGCAATTATGCTGGACGACATCAGCGGCATTGCACCCAAGGTCCCGGTCGTCGAGCTGCGCTCGCTGCTGGGCTGCTTCATGTTCTCCGGCGACGACGTCTTCAAGCCGCTGGGCGTCCTCTCCGGCGGCGAGCGCAACCGCTACGCCATGGCCAAGATGCTGGTGTCGCCGGCGAACATGCTGCTGCTCGACGAGCCTACAAACCACCTCGACCTGCGCGCGAAAGATGTATTGCTGGAAGCCATCGCCAACTTTACCGGCACGGTGCTGTTCGTCAGCCACGACCGCTACTTCATCGACGGCCTGGCCACCCGCGTTTTCGAGGTGGAAGACCATCGCGTCCACATCTATCCCGGCAACTACGAGGACTACCTCTGGCGCAAGTCCGGCGGCCCGGAAAAAGTCGCCGCCTCCCTCGCCACCAGCCTCAAGCCCACCCCCCCTTCGTCTGTCATCCTGAGCGAAGCGAAGGATCCCCGCATTTCGCACGAAGAGCCGCAACTAACCGCGCCACCACCTACCCCCATCAAGCGCCTCAACCCAATCAAGCTGAAGAAGCTGGAAGACCGCGTCGCAGCCATCGAACAGGAACTCGCTGCCATCGACTCGCGCATCGCCGCCGCCGAGGAGAGTCTCGGCCACTACGTCTCCGCCGAAGAGTCGCAGCGCACCGCCGCGTCGCTCGAAACACTCCGCACCCAGCGCGCCGCACTGCTGACCGAGTGGGAATCGCTCGCCTCCACGCTGGAAGAGCAGCGCGACTAGCAATCAAGGCTCAATCCATTAGGGCTCAATCTCGAACTGCCGTCCCCCGTAAAAGACACCGACGATCCAGACCTGTTCTTCCAGCACGGCGAAGAGAATTGTCACACGTCGTTCAAATCCGGTGGTTCTCAAGCCTGCGCCCAGATCGTCGCGCCGTGTCCCTCGGTAGGGCGATCTGCCAAGGGAAAGGCAAGCCTTGACCAGTCTGCGAATGTAGCGTTCCGCGGTGACCTGCGAACCAGAGGCCTCTGCGATGTAGTCTCCCAACTCATCGAGATGTGCTTGTGCCTCGGGAGAAAACGCGACGCCAAGGCTCATGCGGCACTCTCGTGTCTCCGCCTGCGTCTCTCCTCGAGGTGCTGCTCCACCTGCTCGATCGGAATCGCGCTTGAGGGATCGGCCTTCATCCGCTCGTAGATGGGGACCCCGACCTCTTTGAGCCACTGTTCCAGCTCTGCGTCCTCATCCCGGCGCGCAGCAACCATGTCATCGAGCGCGTCGCTTTCGCTAGCGAACTCACCGCTGGCGACCTTCTTCTTGAGATATTCGACAGATTTTACGGAGAGCTTGACCTGCAGTGTGGATGCCTGCGGCATGGCGAGTACCTCCTGATTCGATACTATCAGCCGGTTGCCCCATCCATTCCGCGCATTTTGCGGAATGGGTGGGATGCGATGCCACAGATTCAGGCCGAATCACGCACCTCAACCCAGAGCACTCCGGTAGCGTCAGCGCCCCTCGCGCAGCCGCGCCGCCAGCCGCTCCGGCAGCTTTGCCTTCCGTATCCGCGCCTGCGCCCTGGCCACGTCGTACGGCACGCGGTGGTAGACCACCTCATTCGCCTCGCTGTCGTAGAGGGCAAACGCCGCCCGCCAGTCGAAGTCTCGCGGCTGTCCCACCGCGCCCGGATTGATCAGGCAGCGCATGCCCGGAGCAATCGCCAGCGTCCACATCTCGCTGCCCGCGCGGCTCGCGTAGCGTGGCCGCAGCTCGTGCCAGTCGTGCTCCTTCTGCGCGAAGCCGCCCTGGATATGGGTGTGCCCGACAAACGTGATCGCCGTGGTCATCTGCCGCAGCGGGGCCCACGCGTCCCTCATGTTCTGGATGTACTGGTCTTCGTTCAGCGGCGATCCGTGCGCCAGGGCCACGCGCGCCTCATTCGGAGTCTTCCACTCCGGCTCCAGCGGCCCCTGCGGCAGAGCGCGCAGCCACTCCAGGTTCTCCGCGCTCAGCTCTTCCATCGTCCACTTCGCCGCCGCCCGCGCGGTAGGATTGAAGTTCCGCGTCGAAGTCAGCCCACAGCAGACGCGGTCGTGGTTGCCGCGCACTGTCAGCGTCGCCAGCGGACGCACCACCTGCAGCACCTGGTTCGGACTCGCGCCGTAGCCCACCATATCGCCCAGGTTCCACAGCGCGTCCCACTGACCGGCGGCATTCAGCACCGCGGTCAGGGCCTCCAGGTTTCCGTGGATGTCGGAGAGGATCAGGGCACGCATAGAGGAACTCAGTTCGTGCAATAACGCACGAATTTTCAGTTTATCGCAATGGCCACAGCTTTCAGAACCCAGTGCTCAGGCTTCCGTCGCCAGCCACGCCAGCGGGCGTGTCCGGTCGCTCGTCATGGTCGGTGCCGACGCCAGCAGCCGCCGCGTGTACGCGTGCTGTGGCCTGGCGAATAGTTCCTCTGTGCCCGCCTGCTCCACAATGCACCCGTGCTGCATCACTGCGATGCGATCGCCGGGCTGGTCGCACGCCTCGGCCACCACCGCAAGATCGTGCGAGATGAACAGCATGGAGAGCCCATGCTTCTGGCGCAACTCCTTCAGCAACGCCAGAATCTGCGCCTGCACGGTGACATCGAGCGCCGTCGTCGGCTCGTCCGCAATCAACAGCCGCGGGCGGTTCACAATCGCCATCGCAATCAGAATTCGCTGCATCTGCCCACCGGAGAACTGGTGCGGGTAGTCGCGCGCACGCCGCTCCGGCTCCGGCAGCGCCACCTCGCGCATCGCGTCCAGCACCAGCCGCTCCACCTCCCGCGACGAGAGCCCCGGCTGGTGCGCGCGCACCGCCTCGGCGATCTGCGCCCCCACCCTCATCACCGGGTTCAGCGCGGTCATCGGCTCCTGAAACACCATCGCCACGTCGCTGCCGCGCCGCAGCCGCATCTCGCGCTCGGGCAGCGCCAGCAGATCGACTGTCGTTGCCGCTGCACTTGTCGAGAACAGAATCCTGCCCGTGACGCTCGTCTCGGCCGGCAGCAACCGCAGAACCGCCAGCGCGGTCACCGACTTGCCCGACCCCGACTCGCCCACCACGCCCAGCGTCTGGCCCGCGGCGATCTCGAACCCGATCCCGTGCACCACATCGCGACCGCCAAATCCAATCGACAGGTCCTCGACGCGCAGAATCGGCGGTGCGCCTGGCGCTGCGCCGGTGCCGAGCGGTGCGCCATTGCCGGAGGTTGACGTTGTACTCACTTCGTAGATGTTAGCCGAGCGCGCGGCGGTTCGCTCAAGATACTCTGGGATGAGACGCCACACATTCCTATCGCGTCTAACTGAGAGCAGGAAGGAGAGCATGAACCAGCCTCGCACCGAGCGCGGTCCGCATCCCCTCACCCGAGCACTGGGCGCGCTGCTGCTCTGCGCCCTCCCGATTGCGTCTCTCAACGCTCCCCTGCGCGCGCAGACCCACAAGGTCGCCGCAGCGGAGAACGTCGTCCGCGCCGTCGGCGTCTACGAGTGGACGGGCGAGATGGCCAAGGCCGCCGCCAGCCGCCTCATCCCCGTCTCGCTGTTCATCGACGGCAAATTTGAAGATGCCGCAGTCTATCTTGCGCGCCCCGTGCCGTTCGCGCTCACCTCCGGCAACGTCTATGAGCTGGACCAGGCCGGCATTGCGCTGGGCACGCTCGACCTCGCCTTCGCGCGCCACATGGTCGCCTCCGGCGCTGCAGCCACACCCTACGATGACGGATGGTTCGGTTACGGCAAGTTTGTCCCACCGGCCCCGCCTAAGGTCTCAACCCTGAAGCCCTCCAAGACGCTCGGTGTCATCAACGGCCTCGATGACGATGACGACCGCCCCCACTTCTCCGCGCGCTCCGCCCCACCCGGCTCCGGCGACGCGGCAACCCCCACCTCCGGCGCTCCCGCATCCTCCACCGGCACTCCCGCAGCCGATCCCGACCGTCCAACCCTGCACCGCACAACCGGCAGCGCAGACCAGAGCGCCTCCAGCAGCTCCGGCGACACAAGAGACACGCCCGCCAACGACCCCGACCGCCCCACCCTGCGCCGCCACAGCCCGCAGGACGCCGCCAAGAACACCGCCGAACAGCCGGATGCTAACTCCGCAGTCGCCTCGCTGAACGACGATCCAAGCCGCCCTCTGCTGCACCGTGGCAAGCCCATCAGCGCGCTCACCGACGCGGACATTCCCAAGCTCGCCGGCCTTCCCGCCGACCAGGACCTGCATCAGATGGTCGCCGTATCGGACGCCGCAAACCGCCCGTCGCACGATTTTTCGCGGGCGTGGGAAGATGAGGCCGAACACCAGGCCATTCTTGCCAAGTTGCAGACCGCCGCGCGCGCGCAGCTTGCCGCCTACGAGACGGCCAACGCGCCCCCCAAGGCCGCCGCCAAGCCTCTGCCGCCAGACACGCGCCGCATCAACAGCAAGCTCCGCCGCACTGTGGTCCAGGAAACGCCACCGCCGCCTGCGCCCGCACCCGAGCCGCTACTCGACGAGCAGTTGAAGGGCTACACGCTGAGCTACGGTGGCGCGGCGACTTATGTCTACACGGCGCACACGGATGGGCCTGGTTCAACGGTGCGATTTGTCACTCTGGTGGCGCAGGTTGATATGAATGGCGAGCCGCAGCTTGCAATCAAGAGCGTCACCGACGCCGCTCATCTCGACCGCGCGCCGCGCATGAGGCTGGTCGACGCAGTCGACGCCGAAGCCTCCAACCGCGCCAGCCTGCTCATCGAGCTGCGTGCCCAGAACTCCCGCCAGTTCGCACTCTACCGCGTCATTGGCGCGCGCGCCGAACAGACATTCCTCACCGGCTCAACCCAGTAAACAGAGCCGATTAGTCCGCGATGCCTACGTCCGGCACATCGACGCCAAGCGCAGTGGCCAGCGCGATCTGGTGGTCCTGCTCCTGCATCAGAATCTCGCGAATGTGCTCCGCTGTGGCGAACTCGCCCAGCTCGTCGCACTGCTTCACCCGGCGGCGATAGTTGCGAATCGTCGTGTTCTCATTGTCCAGGTCGAAGCGCAACATCTCCTCGGCCTTCTGCGAAGTTTTCACTGGCTTGGGAACCGTCGTCGGCATCCCGCCCAGATAGTCGATCTGGTTGGAGAGAATGATGGCGTGGGCCAGCTCCTCGCCGGCGTGGACAGCCAGTTCGGCGGCGATATTCATATAGGCCGCGCCCTTCAGCACCTGCGAATAGTTGACATAGCCGATGATCGCCTGGAACTCGCGTGCCAGGTCTTCGTTCAGCAGATCGATAAGCTGCTTGCGGGTGATGGATGCAGTGGATACACTTGCGTTCTTGGTTGCCATTTTATCTCCAGAAGTCATGCGGAATTCGTCATACATCGACTCTGGAAGTGAGATGCTGAAAAGCTGGTGGAAGGTTCCCGTCTGCCATCAGACCATGCACTTATAGCGGAACGCTCTTCAGCCACTCGCGGAACCCCGGCCCCAGGTCCTCGCGCTTGAGCGCCAGCTCGACGGTCGCCTTCAGGAAGCCCAGCTTGTCGCCCGCGTCGTGGCGCTTGCCCTCGTAGCGGAAGCCGTAGACCTTCTCGAACTGGAGCAGCGCCTTGATGGCGTCGGTCAACTGCAGCTCTCCGCCCGCTCCCGGCTTTACGCCCTCGATCATCTGGAAGATGCGCGGCGTCAGGATGTACCGCCCAATAATGGCGTTCGCCGACGGCGCGTCCTCGAACTTCGGCTTCTCCACCAGGTTCCTGATCTCCAGCAGCCGTGGGTCGCGCGCATCCGGCGTGCAGTCGAGGCAGCCGTAGTTGGAGATCGCCGGCCCCTCGATGACCTCCGATGCCAGAATGCTCGCCTGCGTTTCCTCGAACGCCTCGACCATCTGCTTCATGCAGGGAACGCGCGCGTCCACGATGTCGTCGGGCAGAAGCACGCAGAAGGGCTCGTCGCCCACCAGTTCTTTTGCCATCAGGATGGCGTGGCCCAGGCCCAGCGGCTCGGCCTGCCGGGTGTAGACGATCTTGGCCAGCTTGGAGACCGACCGCACCGCGTCCAGCAACGACTGTTTGCCCTTGGCCGCAAGCACCGCCTCCAGTTCCGGACTGGAGTCGAAGTGGTCCTCCATGGCGGCCTTGTCGCGCCCGGTGACGATGATGATCTCGGTGCAGCCCGCCGCCACCGCCTCCTCCACGCCGTACTGGATCAGAGGCTTGTCCACCAGGCACAACATCTCTTTGGGGATGGACTTGGTCGCGGGCAAGAAACGCGTGCCCATGCCGGCTGCGGGAAAGACTGCCTTGCGGATCTTCTGGTAAGTCATGGGAGCGGAGCCCTCGTCGCTGAGATCAGGAGTCCATCCTAGCAAAGCTCTGTCTGCGGAAGATGAAATGCCGCAGATCGCATCTGCGGTCTGCGGCATTTTCTCATCCGGGAGAGTTGTCGTGAGCTCTAGCTGAGCGTCTCCATCAGTTTGTTGACGGTGCGGTTGAGGTCCTTGTCGGTGCGGCGGTGTTCGTCGATCTTGCTGATGGAGTGCATCACGGTGGTGTGGTGCTTGCCACCGAACTGGCGGCCGATCTCGGGCAGCGACGCCTCGGTGAGCTGCTTGGCCAGATACATGGCGATCTGGCGCGGCACCACGATCTGGCGCGAGTTGTTCTTCTGCTTCAACTCGGCGACGCGCATTCCGAACTGCTCGGCCACGGCGCGCTGGATGGCCTCGATGGTGATCTTGCGCACCTGGGTGTCGATGAACTGCTTGAGGCACTGCTGGGTGACGGCGAGCGTGATCTCCACGCCATGCATGGAGCACCAGGCGATGAGCCGCACCAGCGCGCCCTCCAACTCGCGCACGTTGGTGCGCACGTTGGACGCGATGAAGAGCGCAACCTCGGTGGGAAGGTGGGTCTGCTCGGACTCGGCTTTTTTCTGAAGGATGGCGACCTTGGTCTCGAGATCGGGCGGCTGAATGTCTGCGATCAGGCCCCACTCGAAGCGCGAGCGCAGGCGGTCTTCGAAGTCTGCCAGCTCCTTGGGCGGCCGGTCGCTGGCGATGACGATCTGCTTCATGCTCTCGTGCAGCGCGTTGAAGGTGTGGAAGAACTCCTCCTGGGTGCGCTCCTTGCCGGCCAGGAACTGGATGTCGTCGATGAGCAGAACGTCCACGTTGCGGAACTTGTCGCGGAAGCTGGTCATCTTGTCGTAGCGCACGGAGTTGATCATCTCGTTGGTGAACTTCTCGCCCGAGACGTAGCAGATGGAGGCCTGCGGCTGGCGGCGCTTCACGTCGTGGCCGATGGCATGCATCAAGTGGGTCTTTCCCATGCCGACGCCGCCGTAGATGAAGAGCGGGTTGTAGGCCTTGGACGGGCGCTCCGCGACGGCCTGCGCCGCGGCCATGGCGAACTGGTTGCCGCTGCCGATGACGAAGGCGTCGAACTGGTAGCGCGGGTTGAGCTGCGATGCGGTGCTCCAGTCGAAGCGCGACTGCTCGGGCATGGGTGCGGTCGCGCCGTATGTCCGGCGCGAGTGCGGCGCGTTGGAGTTGTGGCTGGAGACGGGCGCGAACCCGCCGTCCTCGCGCACGCGCGGCGCGCTGGGATCCTGCGCCGGAGTGGTGAAGACAACCGAGTCGATGTCCAGCGCCAGGTTGTCGATGGCCTCCTGGATCAGGTCGGCATACTTCTCTCCCAGGTGCTGGAACTCGGCCGAAGGGATGCGCACATAGAGCGTCTTGCCAGCGATGTGGGAGAACCGCGTGGGCTTCAGCCACGTCTCATACGACTGGCGGTTGATCTTCTTCTCCAGCGCGGCGAGGATGCGGACCCATTGATTCAGTACAGCTGTTGCTGTGGGAACGAATGACATGCTTTCAATTCCTTCTTGGATTTGCTCCAAGTATTTTTGATCTAAACCAACAAACCAACCCGAAGATCAGAACTGCGGAAACGACTGTAACGGCAACAGAACTCCTGCACCGCCGGAAATGGCGAGGTGAGAGGAACGCTGTTTGCTGGAGGTCTCCGCGCCGGCCCGAAAACACCGTCGCGAAGAGAAACAACCATGCCAGCCAAAGTGCGATCTACGAATAAGTAAAAATCGACTTTGGGAAGCGGGTTTGATAGTAGCACGGAAAACCGGGCCTGATTCAAGCGATCGAGAGATAAAAATTTTGTTGCACCATTCCTTGTGAAGAATGCTCTCCGCCGTCTCGAATTGGGTCTCCCTGCGCCCAAATCAACTCTTCTCCATGGCGCCCTCCAGCCACTTTTTGCAGTCGCCTCGAAACCCCGGTATACTGAAAGACTGTTGCCGTTGCAGCTTTCAACAAGATTGAGCAGGAGCCGAACCCAATGCCGAAGCGTACCTTCCAACCGAACCGCCGCCACCGCGCCAAGACCCACGGGTTCCTGACCCGCATGAAGACCAAGGCGGGCGCAGCCGTGCTGAGCCGCCGGCGGGCCAAGGGACGGCACAAGATCGCCGTCAGCGCCGGCTTCCGCGACTAGGCCAGTCCTGCACAGGGCCCGTTTTCCGCGCGGTCCATGGGGTCGTCCGGCAATGCCTGCCAACGCAACGCAAACCGCAGCGTGACTGAGATGACCCGTTCAAATCCAACCGAACCGAAGATCGACTGGCCCGCCAGCCGACTGCGCAGGCACGCCGACTACCAGCGCGTCTACCAGGCCAGCCGCAAGCAGTTCGCCAAACAAATGAGCTACTTCTTTGCGCTGCGGCCCGCACTCGGCCCGGATGGTACTTCAGTGCGCGGCGTCAGCGCGGACACTGCGCGGGTCGGGCTTACGGTCGGCAAGGCGATGGGCAATGCGGTGAACCGCAACCGCATCAAACGCAGAATGCGCGAGGCCGTGCGGCAACAGCTTCCTCTGCTCGAAGCCCCGGTCGATCTGGTGCTCCATCCCCGGCAGAGCGTCCTCGATCTCGACTTCGCAACCCTCCAGCGCGAGGTGGCCGCTGTCTTCCGCGCAGTCCAGAAGGCGGCCGAGAAACAACTCCCGGCGCAGACCGAACCAGCAAAGACTTAACCCCGATGAGATGGATGGAACGCTATGGGAACGAATGCAGAGGAGAGGAACGGCCGCGCTGTACGCCTTGCCTTCCGTCTGTATAAGTCGCTCCTCTCACCGGTGCTCCACGCCATCAGCCCGTCGCGCTGCCTGTACCTGCCAACCTGCTCGGAGTACGCCTACACGGCGGTCAGCCGCTTCGGGTGGCTGCGCGGGTCGTGGCTGGCGCTCGGCAGGCTGGCGCGCTGCCATCCCTGGGGCAAGGGCGGCCTCGATCCCGTGCCTGAGCGCATTTCGCCCGCGCTCCCCCGCGCAGCGCGACCCGATTCCTCTGGCGACGTCCAGACAGGTGCCAACCCGTCCGGTGCAATCCAAACGGACGCAGACAAAAAGGCCGCAGACCAAACCGACGCAGACCATTTACCATAGAGAACAGGCTGGGAGTCCACGGCCGCAACTTCCAGCACCCCACAGATAGGAAGCCTCGCTTGGCAGAGTTCAGCAACCCCAATCAACAAGGCGGACAAGAAGGCCGGTCGCTGATGGCCATGATGGTCGTCTTTGTGGCCGTCGTCCTCGGGCTCCAGCTTTACCGGGCGAAGAGCACGCCGCCGCCGTCCTCGACGCCCCCTATCGCCGCCACGCAGACGCCCTCGCAGCCCGCGCCAGCGGCAGCCCCTGCGTCCCTGGCCACGCCGCCCACGCCGCAGCAGGCCCACGCCGCCCGTTCCGCTACCCCTAGCGTACAGGCCAGCGCCGAGTCCACCACGGTGGTCGAGAACGCTCTCTACCGCATCACATTCTCCAACCGTGGCGCCCAGGTCACCAGTTGGGTACTGAAGGGGCCTTACACGGACGCGGAGGGCCATCCGCTCGATCTGGTGAACCAGCAGGCGGCAAAGCTCTTCGGCTATCCGCTCTCGCTATACACAGGCGACGGCGCAAAGGCGTCCATCGCGTCGGTATCGCGCAACGGTTCCGTTGTAACTCTGATGGCCGCGGGAAATCTGCCCGCGGACCTCAACGGACGCGCGGTCGCCATCAGCGGAGTCTCCGACAGCAGCTACGACGGGACCTTCGTGGTGAAGGTGACGGGACCCAATACGTTGACCTATACCCAGAACTATGGGGACAGCGGCAACAGCACGGGGGGAACTCTCTCCACCTTGAACGGAACGACCGGCGAGATGCTGAGCCAGGCGCTGTTCGTGCCATCGGCGACGGGCTCGCTCGCCGCGCCGGCCAGCCTGACCTTCAAGTACTCCAACGGCGACGTGCAGGCGACCAAGACCTTTACCTTCGACGCGAAGACCTATCTACTGCACGCTGATGTTGCGGTCACGCGCGCCGCAGTGCCGGTGCAGGCGATGTTGAGCTGGCCGGGCGGCTTTGGCGACCAGAACGACGATCCCAGGGGCAGCGGTTACAACAACGCGCAGTTCGACAGCGATCGCAACGGCAGCGCCGAGCACCTCGCGCCGAAGAAGATCACGGACGGAGAGACGCTGAACGGGCCGTTCGACTGGGCGGGCGTCAGCGACCCGTTCTTCGCGGCGGTGTTCCTGCCGGAGTCGCCCGCGACGGCGACGATCGCCACGCTGCACGGCACACTCGATGTCTCCAAGGAGATCAAACGCTCGGGGATGTTCGACTCTGGCTCGCCTCCCACGAAGGTCATGGATATGCCCATTCTGGGCGCTGCCCTGGGCGACGCCGGCGGGCCGATCGAGACGCGCATCTTCGTCGGGCCCAAGGCGATCAATGTACTGAAGAGCGTCCATGCCGCCGATCCGCGCATCACGCTGGAACCGGACCTCGAGTTCGGCTTCTGGGGCCCCATCGCAAAGTATCTCTTCCTGTCGCTGCAGGCCATCCACGCCCACATCACCGCCAGATGGAGCGGCTCCTGGGGCTGGGCAATCATCGTCCTCACCGTCTTCATCAACCTGCTCATCCTGCCCTTCCGGGTCAAGACCATGCACAGCGCGCTGAAGATGCAGCGCATCCAGCCGCAGATGGACGCCATCAAGGAGCGCTACAAGAAGTACAAGGTGACCGACCCCAAGCGCAGCGAGATGAACGCCGAGATCATGCAACTACAGAAGGACAACGGCGTCAACATGTTCGGCGGATGCATCCCCCAGCTGATCACCATGCCGCTGATGATTGCGTTCTTCTACATGCTTCCCAGGGTGGTGGAGTTGCGTCTGGCGCACTGGTACTGGTTGCCCAACCTGCAGGCCGCGGACCCGTATCACATCCTGCCCATCTTCATGGTGCTGTCGCAGTTCCTGGTCCAGTTCTACACGCCCTCGCCGGGGGTCGATCCGCAGCAGCAGAAGATGATGGCCTTCATGATGCCGCTCTTCTCCGGGTACATCACCTGGACCTATTACTCCGGGCTGGCGCTGTACTGGTCGGTGGGCAACCTGATCGGCATCGCGCAGCAGGCAGTGATGAACCGCACCTCGCTGGGCCGCGAGATGCGCGAGGTGGCCGCCAAGCGCGCCCGCCGCAAGGGCAACCAGGGACGCAAGTAGGCGGAGCGCGAAATGGAGCGATGCCAGGGCTTCCTGCGCCGCGCCAGTACAGCGTTCCCGATATCGGACGCGACGCGTGGTGACGAATAATGATATAAGTTTTCGTACGGATAACTTCTCCCATGGATGACGTAACACAGGCAGCGCAGACAATTGCAAAGTTTTTGCAGGCCTTCACAACGACTAGCGGGCTTCGCCTGCGCTTTCGTGTGAAGGCGCGCAGTTTAAAGCAGAGAAATACGGACAGCGCGGAGAGCGCGGAGAGTTCAACCCCGTCTGCGGAGGGTGCGGCAAAGGATGGGCCGCGCTCTCTCTACGTCGAGTTCACCGGCCCGGACACGCCTCTGCTCACCTCCCGCAATGGCGAGTTGCTGAACGCGCTGGAGCACATTGCAACCAAGATCCTGCGCCTCGAACCCCACGAGCAAGACCGCGTCGCCTTCGACGCCGACCAGTTCAAGGTCAACCGCGACCGCCAGATGCAGGAGTCGGCCTCCGCCGCCATCCAGCGCGTCCGCTCGACCGGTGAGCCTCACGCCTTCCCGCCGATGAACTCCCGCGAGCGCCGCATGATGCACATGCTGCTCAGCGAATCCGGCCTGCCCACCGCCTCCAGCGGCGAAGGGCCGGGGCGCTTTGTGGTGCTCTACCCCAAAGGCGCCGACACCTCCGCGCCCTTCAATCTCTCTGCTACAGGCGATACGCAGCCTCCCCCGCGCCGCCATGATGCCAACCAGGTGCGCAACGCCTTCCGTCCCCGCTACTGATCCAACGCAGGCCGATGCCGCGCAATTACGGCAGCCGTGAGTGAAGACGCGCTATAGCTCCGAATATACGTCCCTGAAGTCGTAGCATCCGGTGCGCGAGGCGAGCCACTCCGCCGCGCGCACCGCACCCAGGGCGAACCCGCGCCGCGAGAACGCCTCATGGGTCAGCACCACGCGATCGGCCTCGCTCACCGCCTCCAGCACATGCATTCCCTTCGCGTCGCCCTCGCGCACGGACTCGATGGGCACCTCGATCTTGCTGCCCGCGCCGCGCTCCACCATCTCCGCAATCGAGATCGCCGTGCCCGAGGGCTTGTCCAGCTTGCTGACGTGGTGTGTCTCGACGATGGAGAACTTGTACCCCACGCCGGCCAGCGAAGCCCCCATCTGCTGCGCCAGCCTGAGCATCACCTGCACGCCGATGGAGTAGTTGGTCCCGTAGAGCAGCGCGGCGTGGCTGCTCTCCGCCAACGCACGCATCTCCGCCAGCTTGGCGTACCAGCCCGTGGTGCCGACTACGATCTTGGACCCGGCGGCCAGGCACGCGCGCATGTTTTCCACCACAGCCTCCGGCGTGGTGAAGTCGATCGCCACATCGAAACCCGCCAGAAACGCAGGCGTCAGCGCAGCAGCGCCTGCATTCTCCAGCACATCTAACCCCTGAACGGCGTGGCCACGCTCGGCCGCAACCTCCGCAACCAGCTTGCCCGTCTTGCCCTGTCCCAGCACCAGAATTCGCATAGAAGTAGTCCTCAGACCTTGGCCGCAACCGCACGCGCCGCGGTATCGAAGACGGCCGGGTCCGGATCGGCGAAGAACTCCGCGTGCAGCGAGCGCAGCGCCTCGTCCACGTCCGACTCCTCGATCATGAAGCTCATGTTGATCTCGCTGGCGCCCTGCGAGATCATGCGCACGTTGATGTGCCGGATGGCCGAGAAGACGCGGCCTGCAATGCCGCTCTGTCCGCGGATGTCCTCGCCCACCATGCAGATCAGGGCCTTGTTGCCTTCAAACTTCACGTCGGCGATCTTGCCCAGCTCCGCGCAGATGGCCGGCAGCCGGTTGTTCGACTCCACGGTCAGCGAGATGCTCACCTCGCTGGTCGAGACCATGTCGATCGCGCACTCGAAGCGGTCGAAGACGTCGAAGACGGACTTCAGATAACCATGCGTCATCAACATCCGGCTGGCCACGATGTCGATGATCGTCAGCTTCTTCTTGGCCGCAATGCTCTTGAACGGACTGGCGCAGGGCGGCGCCATCGCCGTGATCTTCGTCCCCTCGTTGGTCGCGTTGCGCGAGTTCAGCACCCACACCGGAATGCTCTTCTGGACGGCTGGAAGAATCGTCGCCGGATGCAGCACCTTGGCGCCGAAGTAGGCCAGTTCCGCCGCCTCCTCGAAGCTGATCGTCTTCACCCGCAGCGCGTCGGGGCAGATGCGCGGGTCGGTGGTCATGATGCCGTTGACGTCGGTCCAGATCTCGATGGCGCCCGCGCACAGCCCGCCGCCCACCAGCGCGGCTGTATAGTCGCTGCCTCCGCGCCCCAGCGTCGTCGTAATTCCGTCGGTCGTCGCGCCGATGAAGCCGCCGATCACCGGCGTCTTCCCGGCCTCCACCAGAGGCAGCACCAGTTCTGTCAGCCTGGCCTCGATCGCGGCCTCCAGTGGCGCAGCCTTGCCGTAGTGGTCGTCCGTGATAATGCATTTCCGTGCGTCCACATGCGCGCCGTTCAGTCCATGCTGCGCAAACGCCGCCGCCACCATGCGCGATGATATTCGTTCGCCATAGCTAACCACCTTGTCGCTGGTCCGCGGCGTCAGCTCGCCCACCGCGGCAATTCCGCGCAGCAGATCGTCCAGCGAATCGAAACCGCGCCGGATTGCAGCATCCACCTCCAGCAGCAGCTCCCCGCTCAGTAAATCCGCAGCCGTATCGATGTGCCGGTTGCGCAGCCGCGCCGCAATCGCCAGCGCGCCTGCCTTGTCGCCGCGTCCCGCAGCTGCAGCCGCGGCCAGCAACTGGTCGGTCACCTTGGCCATTGCGGACACCACCACCACCGGCGAGAGCCCGCGCTCGCGCCGTCCGCGCACAATCGCCGTGGTGCGCAGGATCGCCGCCGCGTCCTCCACCGAGGTCCCGCCAAACTTCATCACCACGAGAGTGGCCCGCGCCTCACCCGCCCGCTCTTCCGCCTTGCGTGCCGCGCTCATGCCGGCACCGCGTCGGGCCGCGCTGACTTCATCTCCAGCTTGCCCAGGCGCGCCAGCACCTCTGCGTTCAACACCGCCGCGCCCGCCGCCCCGCGAATCGTGTTGTGCGAGAGGACGACGAACTTCCAGTCCAGCAGGTTGCACTCGCGAAGCCGTCCCACGGTCGAAGCCATGCCGTGCCCGCGCATCCTATCCAGCCGCGGCTGTGGCCGGTCGGGACTGGCGTCATACTCCACCGGCTGCTCCGGCGCGCTGGGCAGCCTCTGCCCGGCCAGCGGCGCAAACTCGCTCCACGCCGCCAGAATCTGCTCGCGCGTGGCCTTGCTGCGCAGCTTGATGCTCACGCACTCGGTGTGGCCGTCCTCGACCGCCACGCGGTTGCAGTGCGCGCTCACCTTCGCGTCCAGCAGCTCCACACGTCCGCCGACAAGCCGCCCCAGCAGCTTGCCCACCTCTTCCTCGAGCTTCTCTTCCTCATTTTTGATGAATGGCACCACATTGCCCAGAATGTCCAGCGACGCCACGCCGGGATAGCCCGCGCCGCTCACCGCCTGCATCGTCGTCACAAACAGGCCCTCGATGCCGAATCGCTCCTCCAGCGGCTTGAGCGCCAGCACCAGGCCGATCGCGCTACAGTTGGGATTGGTGACGATGTACCCGCCAGGCTGACCGTTGGCTGAAGGCCGCCGCCAGCTCTGCCGCTCGATCAGCGCCAGATGGTCGGCGTTCACCTCCGGGACGACCAGAGGCACGTCCTCCACCATGCGGAAGGCGCTGGAGTTCGACACCACGGCGCAGCCCGCCGCGGCGAACTTCGGCTCCAACTCGCGCGCAACATCCGCGTCCAGCGCGGCAAAGATAATTTTGGGCAGCTCACCGGCGGGCGTGCCCTCGGGGACGTTGGGCATCACCCGCATGGCCGCGATGCGCTCCGGCATCGGCGTGTCCAGCTTCCACCGGCAGGCCTCGCCGTACGTCTTGCCCTCGCTGCGTTCGCTGGCCGCAAGCCACGCGATCTCGAACCACGGGTGGTTGTTGAGCAACTGAATAAAGCGCTGGCCGACCATTCCGGTCGCCCCAAGGATTCCAACTCGTCGCCGTTCCATATCTATTAAGAATACCGCAGACCCGGCGCATTCTGCTGCGAATCGGGCACCCCGCCCATACCGCCTTTACCGCTGCGGCACTTGGTCCCCAACCGGACAGTTTTGCCGTTCTATCGCCGCACCTGGCCTGTTGATGGTAAAGCTGTACTCGCAACTGATGTGCGAGTTTCCTTCGCCCACCCTCGGATACACATACAGCGTGTGGCTCTCCGGACTGATAACTGCCAGCGACTGCTGCGGACCGCTCCCAACGAACTGAAACGCCAGGTTCGCGTCCGAGCCAGAACGCT
>Ga0224557_1001589_pt1 | contig 21444 bp, 20 predicted proteins | sample 714S31014metaG_FD_180677 | JGI IMG/M metagenome (GOLD analysis project Ga0224557, IMG submission 180677) | Peat soil microbial communities from Stordalen Mire, Sweden - 717 S3 10-14 | ecosystem: Environmental > Terrestrial > Soil > Wetlands > Peat | place: Sweden: Norrbotten County, Stordalen...
TCCACCAGGCCCGTGTTGGTCAGGAAGCCGACAAAGATGAAGACGCCCCCGACGTCGAGGCTCGACTGCTCGCCGGTGGCGACGTTGCGAAGGCGGAGGCGGCTCACCTTCGGGGAGCCCTCGATCGCCTCGACCACCGAGTCGAAGATGAAGTCGACCTTGGGATTCTCCCGGGCCTCCTGCACCAGGATGGGCTGGGCGCGGAGCTCACCGCGGCGGTGGATGATGGTGACCCGGCTGGCGTAGCGGGTCAGGAAGAGGCCCTCCTCCACGGCGGCATCGCCTCCGCCCACCACGGCCAGGTGGGCACCCTGGAAGAAGGCGCCGTCGCATACGGCGCAGTAGGAGACCCCCACCCCGGCCAGCTCGGCCTCTCCGGGGACGCCCAGCTTGCGAGGGTTGCCCCCGGCGGTGATGATCACCGCGGGCGCGCGCAGCACGCCCTGATCCGTCTCCACCACCTTGGTCCCGTCCGGCTCCACCCGGATCCGCTCGACCGAGGCGGCGATCATCTCGGTGCCGAACTGAGCCGCCTGGTCGGTCATGATCTGGGCCAGGTCGGGTCCGAGGATGGACCTCACGCCAGGGTAGTCCTCGATCAGCTCGGTGTTGAGCAGCTGCCCGCCTGCACCCATCAGGACTCCGTCGACGACGGCGCCCTTGGCCTCCAGGAGGACGGCCCGAACCTTGTTGCGGCCGGCGTAGAGGGCGGCGGTGAGGCCCGCCGGGCCACCGCCCACGATGACGATGTCGTACTCACGCTCGGCTTCGCGATCTGCCACGGTTCAGCTCTCCGGATGCGCGCGCCCCGACCCACGGGCGCCACGCGGATATGGATGGGATCGCTGGGAGCATACCCGGAGGCGCGGTACACCACGCAGCAGCTCCGCCACGCCGCAGGCGCCGCGGCAGAGCGGCGCACGGCTCACCCCGCGATGGGAGCTGGGCGGCCTTACTCCGCGTCCAATGCGACCAGCAGGGCGGCGAGGGCCCGGGCCCGGTGGCTCACTCTGGCTCCCCACGCCGCAGGCGGCGCGGGGGCCCCTCCCTCTTCTACAGGGGCTCGCCGCCCCTCGGTGGCCCGGCTCAGCCGGGCTCACCTCACCCCGCCAATGGATCTCGGCGGTCGTCCTCCGCATCCAATGCGACCAGCAGGGCGGCGAGGGCCCGGGCCCGGTGGCTCACTCCATCCTTGGCGGCGGCGCTCGCCTCGCCGAAGGTGATGCCGAGGTCGTCGCTCAGGAAGGAGGGATCGTAGCCGAAGCCGCCGGACCCGCTGGGGGCGACCAGGACGCCGGTCGTCTCCCCCCGCGCGGAGACCGCCTCCCGGCCGGGGCGGGCCAGGGTGACCACGCAGACGTAGCGGGCGCGGCGGTCGTCCGGGCAGCGTCGCTCCACCTCGGCGAGCAACCCGTGGAGGCGATCGACGTCAGTGGCGACCTGCCCCATCCAGCGAGCCGACGCCGGGCCGGGCCAGCCGCCCAGCGCGGGCACCTCGATGCCGGAGTCGTCCGCGAGCGCGGGCAGACCGGTGGCGGAGCAGACCGTCTGCGCCTTGAGCGCGGAGTTCTCGTCGTAGGTGGCGCCGGGCTCCTCCAGCTCCCCGGAGAAGCCGGCAGCGTCCAGGTCGACCAGCTCCCAGGGATGTCCGCCGAGAAGCCGCAGCAGCTCTGCGAGCTTGCCCGGGTTGCGGCTCGCCACCGCCACCCTCACCCCGTCTGGACCTCGGTCCCCAATGCCTGCGCCTGAGCGATGAAGAGCCGGGTCATGCCGACGTCGGCGAGCGCCAGCAGCCGGTCGAGCTCCTGGCGGCTGAAGGGCGCACCCTCAGCGGTCCCCTGGATCTCGATGAAGCGACCGTCATCGGCCCCGACGCAGTTGAGGTCGGTGTCCGCGGCGGAGTCCTCCAGGTAGCAGAGGTCGAGTCGCGGCTCACCACCCACGATCCCCGCGGAGACCGCCGCCACGTGCCGGCGCAACACCTTGGGCCCGACCACCTTCGCCTCCTCCAGCGACCGTACGGCGAGGGCGAGGGCCACGTAGCCCCCGGTGATCGCCGCGGTGCGTGTGCCACCGTCGGCGACGAGGACGTCGCAGTCGATGAGGATCGAGCGCTCCCCGAGCGCCGAGAAGTCGACCGCGGCCCGGAGGCTGCGACCGATGAGCCGCTGGATCTCCTGGGACCGGCCGTCGATCCGCCCCTTGCGACCGTCCCGCTCGGTCCTGGTCTGGGTGCTGCGCGGCAGCATCGCGTACTCGGCGGTGACCCATCCCAGCCCGCCGCCCTTGCGGAAGGGGGGCACCCGCTCCTCGACGGTCGCGGAGCAGAGCACCTTGGTCAGCCCCGTCGAGATCATGCAGCTGCCCTCGGGGTAGGGCAGGACGCCCACCTCGATCAGGGTGGGGCGAAGCTCCTCGGGGGCGCGGCCGTCAGGGCGCATGGCTGGGGCAGTGTACACGGGACCTCAGCGCCGGAGCGGCTTGGCGAGGACGAGGATGGAGAGCTCGAAGAGCCCGACCAGCGGGATCGCCAGGAAGAGCGGCGTGAAGGGGTCGACCCCGGGAGTGACCAGCTCCGCTCCGAGCACGAGGCCCCCCCAGGCGAGCTTGCGCCGCCGCCTCAGCCAGCCGGACGAGATGACCCCGAGGAGGCCGAGCAGCACGATGACCACGGGCAGCTCGAAGGTCACGCCGAAGGCGACGATGAGCAGGGTCAGGAAGGAGAGGTACTGGTTGAGGTCGGGGAAGAAGATCGCGTTGCTGCCGACGATGCTGGTCAGCAGATTGAGCCAGACCGGCATCAGGAAGTAGGCGAGGCAGGCACCGGCCGCGAAGAGGACGAGCGCGGAGGCTACGAAGGGGAGGGCGAAGCGCCGCTCCACTCGCCGCAGCCCCGGGGAGACGAACGTCCAGACCTGCCAGAGGATCACCGGCAGGGCCAGCACCAGCCCGCCCACCAGCGCCACCTCGACGGGGATGGTGACCAGCTCGGTGGGGCTGGTGATGATCGGCCTGGAGATCAGGTGGTTGTGCTTGGCCAGCAGGCTGGTCAGCGGGTACTCGAGCACACCGAGCAGGAAGTGGTTGAAGACGGCGGCCACCACGGTGGCGGCCGCCCAGGCGGAGAGCGAGACGATCAGGACCCGGCGCAGGTCCTGGAGGTGCTCGACCACCGTCAGCCGGCGCTCGTCCCCGTCCACATGCTCGGGGGCCGGGCGGGCTCCACCCCGGCGGAGTATCCCCAGTGCCACTCAGCTCCCCCTCATCGCGAGCCGATCACCCGGGCGGCGCGGCAGGCGCCGGCCACCGCCGAGCTCAGGGCCGGAGGGTGTCGTCGGGAACGGTCGCGGCGGGCCGATCGCCCGGCATGCTCCATTGGCCGGCCTGCGACCAGCCGCTCTGCTGGCCGGCGGGTGGGGTGGTCGTGCCCGCTGCCGTGCCATCCGGCCCCCCCGAGATGGCGCCCCGGAACTCACGGATCGCCCGTCCGGTGGCCGCTCCGATCTCCGGCAGCTTGGATGCCCCTCCGAAGATCAGGACGATGACCAGAACGGCCGGTATCAGCCAGACGAGACGCTCGAACATGTGCCGTACCCCTCAGTCGTGCGGCCGGGGTGGGGAAACACCTCGCCAAAGGTCAGTCTAGCACCGGGCACTCCGGCCCCACATGCTAAGGCCAAAGGTCCCGGGTCGCCGGCCCGTGCATCTGGAGGGGGGGCCCCCAGCGCGCGCCTCGGGCTGCCTCAGCACTCCCCGGCGAAGCCGCCGCGGATGGCCCCGGCGAAGGCCGAAACCGCCCGGTCGACGTCGGCGGCCTGGTGGGCGGTGCTCAGAAAGGCGGCCTCGAACTGCGATGGTGGCCAGAGCACGCCGGCGTCCCGCCAGGCGCGGTGGACCCGGGCGAAGGCCTCCAGATCGCTGCGCCGCGCGTCCTCGTAGTCGTCGACCCGCTGCACCCCCAGGAAGACGGTGAACATGCTGCCCACCCGGTTGACCGCGCAGGGCACCGACGCCGCCACGGCGGCGGTGCGCAGGCCGTCGCCCAGCCGGCCGCCCAGCGTCTCCAGCCGGGTGTAGGCATCGCCGGTGCGGAGGCGGTCCAGGACCGCGATCCCCGCCGCCATAGCCAGGGGGTTGCCCGAGAGCGTCCCGGCCTGGTAGACCGGACCGAGGGGGGCGACCTGCTCCATCAGCCCGCGAGCGCCCCCATAGGCGCCGACCGGCAGGCCACCCCCGATCACCTTGCCCAGGCAGGTCAGGTCGGGCTCGACGCCGTAGAGCAACTGGGCGCCGCCGTACGCCACCCGGAAGCCGGTCATCACCTCGTCGAAGACGAGCAGGGCCCCCCGCTCACGGGTGAGGCGGCGCAGCTCCTGGAGGAAGCCCGGAACCGGCGCCACGCAGCCCATGTTCCCGGCCACCGGCTCGACGATGACGGCGGCGATCCGGTCGCCATGGGCCGCGAAGGCCTCGGCAACCGCGCCCGCCGAGTTGTACGGGAGCACCATGGTGTCGGCGACCGCACCCTGCGGGACACCCGCCGACCCGGGCAGTGAGAGGGTCGCCACCCCGCTCCCGGCCGCGGCGAGCAGGGCGTCGGCATGGCCGTGGTACCCGCCCGCGAACTTGACCACCAGGTCGCGGCCGGTCGCGGCCCGCGCCAGACGGAGCGCCGACATGGTGGCCTCGGTCCCGGAGTTGACGAAGCGGACCATCTCCACGCTCGGGAGCGCTGCGCAGACCCGCTCGGCCAGCTCGACCTCGAGCCCGGCGGTGTGGCCATAGGCGACGCCGCGATCCAATTGGCGGTGCAGCGCCTCGACCACCTCGGGCGGGTTGTGGCCGAGGATGTGCGGGCCGTAGGCGAGCACGAAGTCGACGTACCGCCCACCGTCGGCGTCAAGCAGGTGGGCCCCCTCGGCCGAGGCGATCACCGGGGGATCCCCGCCCACCGCCGTGTAGGCCCGGACCGGGCTCGAGACGCCACCCGGCATCACCCGCGCGGCGCGCTCCCGGAGCTCGTCCGAGGCGCCCAAGCTCACGTCTGTTCGGCGACGGTCACGCTCTTCATGACATCACCTTGCACGATCTTCTGGACGACGTCCAACCCGCTCACCACCTGCCCGAAGAGGTTGTAGCTGAGGGTCAGCTGGCTGGTGTCGTCGGCGGAGCAGATGAAGAACTGGGAGCCGTTGGTGTTCGCCCCGCTGTTGGCCATGGCCACACAACCGTTGACGTACTTCTCGTGCACCGGCTCGTCGTTGAACGTGTAGCCGGGGCCGCCGGAGCCACAGCTGCCGCTGGGCGTAGCCGGGGCCGCCGGGACGTTGCCGATGCAATTGGGATCACCGGTCTGGATGACGAAACCCGAGACCACGCGCGCGAACGGGATGTTGTTGTAGAAGCCGTTGCGCGCCAGGGTCACGAAGTTGTTCACCGTTTGCGGTGCCAGGTCGGGCTGGAGGCAGAGAACGATGTCGCCCTCGGCGGTCACGATGGTCGCCTCGTAGAGCTTGCTCTGGTCGATGGTCATGGCCGGTTCGGCCGAGTAGACGTGGATGTCGGACGGTGGGTTGAGGGCCGAGAGGGCCGGGCCGAAGGTGGCCGTCGAGCAGTCGGCGTAGGCGATGATGGCCGGCGTCGGGGTCGCGCTCGGAGTCGGGGTGGACGCCGCGGTCGGGGTCGAGGTGGTCACCCCGGTCGGAGCACCGCTGTCGGCGTGGTCGAGCGCCACCGCCCCGGCGATGGCGGCGACCATCAGGGTCGCCGTCGCGGCGATGATGAAGGGAAGTCGGCGCGGTGTGGTGGGGGGCTTCATCCTGGTCCTCGGTCACTCCTCACGAAGCCACCGCGCTGCCTGGAGCGCGTGGTAGCTGATGATGATGTCGGCGCCGGCGCGGTGGATGGCGGCGAGGGCCTCGAGGGCCGCGCCTCGCTCGTCGAAGGCGCCGGCGCGTGCAGCGTGGGCGATCATCGCGTACTCGCCACTCACGCTGTAGGCCGCGAGGGGAACGTCGACCGCCGCCCGCACCCGCCCGATCACGTCGAGGCAGGTCAGAGCCGGCTTGACCATGACCATGTCGGCCCCCTCGGCGACGTCGAGCCGCGCCTCGCGCACCGCCTCCCGGGAGTTGCCGACGTCCATCTGGTAGCCGCGCCGGTCGCCGCTCCGCGGCGCGCAGTCGGCGGCATCGCGGAAGGGTCCGTACATCACCGACGCGTACTTCGCGCTGTAGGCGAGGATCGAGGTCTCGGCGAAGCCCGCCGCGTCGAGGGCGGCCCGGATCGCCCCGACCTGGCCGTCCATCATGCCGCTCGGGGCGATGACGTCCGCCCCGGCCCTGGCCTGGGAGACCGCCGCCTTCGCATAGAGGAGGAGGGTTGCGTCGTTGTCCACCGACCCGTCCGCGCGGAGCACTCCGCAGTGGCCGTGGTCGGTGTACTCGTCGAGGCAGCAGTCGGCGATGAGGACGCAGTCGTCGCCGAACCGGCCCCGGAGCGACCGCAGGGCGGCCTGGACGATGCCGGCGTCATTCCAAGCCTCCGAGCCGAGCGCGTCCTTGCGCGTCGGGACCCCGAAGAGGAGCACGGCGCCCAGGCCGGTCGCCAGCGCCTGCTCGACCGTGGCTCCGGTGCTATCGACCGTCTCCTGCCGGTGTCCGGGGAGGCTCGGGATGGCGACGGGTGCGGCGATGCCCTCGCGGACGAAGAGCGGCAGGACCAGGGAGGAGAGGCTCAGCCGTGTCTCGCGGGAGAGCCGGCGCAGGGCCGGGGTGCGCCGCAGGCGCCGGGGTCGCTCCGCAGGGAAGGGCATGGCCGCCCCAGGTTACTCACCAGCGGAGGGCGCCCGCCACCGCCGCGGCCACTCCCTCGGCGTCGCCGCGGGTCGCCACCACCGCCGTCAGCCCATGGCGCCGCAACGCGGCCGCCGTCGTGCTGCCGACGCAGACCACGCTCAGGCCGCGGAGGGCGTCGGGGCCGACGGCTCCGATGACGGCCTCCACCGCGCTGGGACTGAGCAGCGTCACGGCGTCAAGGCGTTCCGCGAAGGCGGGGATCAGGAGGCGGCGCAGCCCGGCGATCGCGACCGTCCGGTAGCAGACGGTCACCACGACCTCGGCTCCCGCCTGACGCAGCCGTTCGCCCAGCTCGATCCGGGCGGCCTCTCCCTGGGGAAGCCAGACGGCGCCGCCCCCGGCCCCCGCCCCGATGAGCTGGTCGGCCAGCGCGCCCGCGCCCGTTCCCGACGCGACCAGCTCGACGTTGACGCCGATGTCGCGCAGGGCTCGGGCGGTGGGCTCACCGACCGTGGCGACGCGGATGCCGGCGAGATCCTCGGGCAGGCTGAGGGTCCGCAGCGCCTCGGCCGCATTGGAGCTGGTCACCGCCATCCAGCGGGGTGGGCGGTGCCCGCGAAGGCTGAGGGCGGCGGCCCTGAGCTCCTCCCGAGACGCGACCGGCACGATGGCGATGGCGGGGATCTCGACCACCGCGGCCCCGAGCTGGCGCAGCTCCTGGCTGAGCGGCGCAGCCTGCCCGATGGCGCGGGTGACCAGCACCCGGCGGCCGGCGAGAGGCCGGCTCGGCGTCGCAGTCACCGGAGCCTCGCGGCGACCCGCTCCCCGAGCTCCTCCGGGGCGGCGGCGGCGCCTGCCAGCTCGACCCGGCGGAGCGTGCCGCCCGTGTCCAGGGCGGCGGTGAGGATCAGCCGCCCGTCCTCGAAGCGCGCCCAGGCGCCAAGCGGCAGCAGGCAGCCCCCACCGAGGGCGATGAGCACGGCGCGTTCGGCGGCGGCCGCGATCCGTGTGTGTCGATGGTCCACCCGAGCGCAGATGGCGGCCGCGTCTCCCTCGCTCCGGGTCTCGATGGCGATCGCCCCCTGGCACGGGGCGGGGACGAAGATCCGCGCATCCAACCTCTCGCTGATGCGCCCGGACGCGCCGATGCGGTCGAGACCGGCGCAGGCCAGCAGCAGCCCGTCGACCTCCCCCTCATCCAGCCTGCGCAGCCGGGTGTCCACGTTGCCCCGGAGCGGCACCACGATCAGCTCCGGGTGCAGCAGCCGGAGGAATGCGGCCCGCCGGGCACTCGTCGTGCCGATGGAGGCCCCGCTCTCCAGCGACCCGAGTCCGCGCCCGTCGCGGGTGACCAGGGCGTCGCGGCAGTCCGCGCGCTCCAGGAAGGCGGCCACCTCCAGCCCGGCGGCGAGGCCGCTCGGCAGGTCCTTGGCGGAGTGGACCGCGGCGTCGGCGCGGCCCTCGGAGATCGCCAGCTCGAGCGCCGCGCTGAACCACCCCTCCCCCTCCAGGCGCTCCACCGGGGTGCCGGGCCGGTCGTCGCCCTGGGCCCGGATGACGACGGTTTCCAGGGCGTCGACCCCCACGACTCGCAGCGTCTCAACCGCCAGGGCGGCCTGCGCCATGGCCAGGCGGCTGCCGCGGGTGGCGAGCCGGAGGGGCCCGGGCGTCACCGCTGCCCGGCGGCGGGCTCGTCGAGGCCGAATGCCTCGCGAAGCGTCAACACCACCCCGGGGTCCTCGCCGGCTGCCCGCAGGTGGGCGATGGGAGAGTGGAGCAGCTTGCGGACCAGGCTCCGGCTCAGCTTGTCGATCCGCTCCGCCAGCTCGGCGTCGCCGGCGGGTAGGCGGGCCAGGGTCCGCTCCACCTCGCGGCACCGGATCGTCTCGGCACGGGCCAGGAGGGCTCGGATGGTGGGATCGGAGGCGTCCCGCTGGCTCAGCACCTCGAGGGTCCGCTCGACCTCCTCGGTCACCAGCGCCTCGGCGGCGGCGATCGACACCCGATGGTCGTGCACGCCATCGCCGACGCGACGTCCGAGCTCGTCGATGTCGATCAGGGTCACACCGGGGAGCCCGGCGACATCGGGGGCGACGTCTCGGGGCACGGCCATGTCGATGAGGCAGAGGGGACGGCCGCCCCGCTCCTCCTGGACCGCGGCGCAGAGGGCGCGGTCGACGATCACCAGCGCGCTGGTGGTGGCGGTGACCACCAGGTCGCATCCGACCATCGCCTCCCTCAGCTCCTCGCTGCCCACCACGGTCGCGCCCAGCTCGGTCGCGAGAGCCAGAGCGGACTCGCCGCCGCGGGAGCTGACCCGGAGGCGGGCCCCCTGCCGCTGGAGCCGGCGGGCGGCGAGCGCGCTCATCTTGCCCGCACCGATGAGAAGGGCGGTGCGCCCCTCCAGCCCCCCGAGCACCTGGGCGGCGATCGCCATCCCCGCCTCGCTGATGCTGCCGGCGCTCCGGCCGATGCCGGTGCGGGTCCGGACCAGCTTGGCGGCGCCGATGGCCCGGCGAAAGACGAAGTCGAGCTGGGCGTCGAGGCTCCCCGTCTCCAGGGCGAGGCGGTGCGCGGCCTTCACCTGGCCGAGGACCTGGGTCTCCCCGACGACCATCGAGTCCAGGCCGGCGGCCACCCGGAAGAGGTGCCCGACCGCCTCGTCCCGGCGGAAGACGTTGACGTGGCCCGGCACCGGAGGATCCGTGACGGGGTCGAGGTACCGGAGCAGCCGGGGCACGACCTCCTCAGGATCGGAACCCTCGTGGACGCTGACGTAGAACTCGGTCCGGTTGCAGGTCGAGAGCGCGGCGGCGCCGCTCAGACCGGCGTGGCCGAGCAGGAATCGGAGCAGACGGCGAGCCTCGGGGTCCGAGAGGGCGGCACGCTCCCGCACCTCCACGGGGGCCGTTCGGAAGCTGATCCCGGCGGCGATCAGAGGCATCGCTCCCGAGTATAGGTACGGCTCGGCGACGCGCCGCCCAAGTCCGCGCGGTGGCGAGATCGCGGGCGGTCAACCCGCGCAGCCCCGGCGGGAGCCTGAAGCGGCTAGGATGGCCGCAGATTCGCTCATGTCACTCACTGATCCACTCCCGGCGCCGCCTGCGCCCAATTCTTCCAAGGGGGGATCCGAGCCACCGTCCCGCGAGGGCTCCGAGCCGGCGTCTTCGACCGGCTCCGCACCGGCGGCACGCGGTGGATCCGAGTCGACCGTCCCAATTCGCCGTCACTACGGCCGGCGACGCGGTTCGGTGCCGATCGGCGACATCTTCGTCGCCCGTCTGGGGCCGGTCACCGACGAGCCCTTCGCGGCCATCGACGATCCCCTCGAGCCGGCGCGCCCCCGCCCCGGACCGGAGACGCCGATCGAGGAGCTCCGCTTCGTGGCGGTGGACTGCGAGACCACCGGCCAGTCGCCCCATCGGATGGTCGAGCTCGGGGCGGTGGCGTTCACCCTCACCGGGCACCTGCTGTCCTTCGAGACCCTGGTGCACAGCAACGACCGCATCAATCCCTATGCCCGTCGCATCCACGGCATCTCCAGCGAGACCCTCGGGGGGGCGCCCCCGGTGCGGCCCGTCCTGGAGCGTTTCCAGCGCTTCTGCCAGGGGACGGTGCTGGTGGAGCACAGCGCCGACGCCTTCGACAGCCGGCTGATCGCAGCGACCCTGGGCGAGAGCCTGGACGCGGACAACCTCGACACCTCACGCCTCGCGGCCAAGCTCTTCGACCTCCGCGACACGATCGGCCTGGAACGGCTCTGCGCCGAGCTGTCGGTGCCGCACCGCCGCCCCCATCACGCTCTCGCCGACGCCGAGGCCACCCGGGGGTGCTTCCTGGAGCTGGTGCGGCGCGGACGCGAAGCCTTCGGTTGGAGGACGCTCGGGGACCTCCTCGCCGACGGCCAGCCCCCACCACCCCGCTGGGTGGATGCCGAAGCGGGGGCCCAGCGCAAGGGCGACCCGGCACGCCGGCGCCGCGGCGGACGGCGGCACCGTCGCAGCGGGCCGGCCGGCGACCCCGGCGACCCCGGCGACGCCGGCCCCACGTGACCCGGAGCCGTCCATGCCCACCCGCCTGAGGGACAACCCCATCGTCCGCCCGTTCTTCGCGGAGCGGCCGCCCTTCGACCTCTCCTTCCCCTCGAGGGGTCTGGGCCTGGTGTTGATGATCCTCGGGACGTTCGCCGCCGTGGCCTCCCTGCTCTTCGTCACCGGCGTGTCCGGCCTCTGCGCCGCGGTGCCCGGCCCCTGCACCTTTCCCACCATCGACGTGCTGGGCACCATCATCCTGATGGTCGGCTGGGTGGTGGCCACCGCCGGCTTCGCGCTGATGTTCACGCTCCATCCCCACGGGAGGGCGTGGGCCGTGTACGGGCTGATGCTCGCCGCCGCCGGTGACATCCTCTCCTTCGTGGGAGACGTCATCTTCGTGGGCGCCAACTCGCTCTACTACGCGCTCGGCAAGGGCGCCATCACCATCCTCATCTTCTGGCTGGTCATCTGCGCTGTCTTCTACTTCCTGGTGGTGACCAGCCGGCCGGTCCCCGGGGCGCCGCCGCTCGGCGAGTAGGACCGGATCGCTCCGACGCTCGGCAGGGTGCTGAAGAACCCGTCAGCAGCCCGCCAGGTCGGCGAGGAGCGGGAAGTGGTCCGAGGCCGTCGCGGTCTCACGACCGGCATGGCCACGGCCGACCGCGACCTCGCAGGCGCGCAGCCGGGGGAGCGCCCCCGAGCTCGCGAAGACATAGTCGATGCGGGCCGCCGGCATCCAGGTCGCACAGGTGTAGCCATGAGCGCGAGGGTGGAGATGACGGAAGCAATCCGTGTACCCCTCCTCGAGCATGCGGGGCACCGCCCAGCGCTCGATCGCCCGGCCGAGCAGGCGATCCAGCCCACGCCGCTCCGGCACGAGCGCGGTGAGCGGTCCGACCACCCAGGGCAGCACCGGAACTCCGCCCCGGAGGCCCGGGTCGATGCCATGGGACAGCCACTTCGCCTCGATCGACTCATCCGCCCCACCGGCGGGCGGCCCCATCCAGCCGCCCTCCTGGCGGACGAGCAGCCCGGCCTTGCGCAGCTCGTTCATCCGCCGGAAGAATCCGGTGGCCTCGAGGTGGTCGCCGGGAGAGAGCGAGTTGAAGTCGCCGACGACCAGGTGCGGCATCGCCGCCTCTCCCCGGATGTCGGCGAGGACGTGCTCCAGCTCCTCCAGCCGCCGCGCCTCCCCCTTCGCCCGCTCCCCGAAGCGGGCGGCGAGGTGGACGACGTGAAGGCGCAGCCGCTCACCACCGGGGGGTGCGACGGTCACCTGCAGATGGCTGCGCAGCATCCCGCCGTGGAGATGGTTGCGGTGGTCCACGACGGGGAGCCGGGTCAGCACCGCGAGCCCCAGCCGGCCGCCGTCGCTCGGCGCCCCGGTGACGGCGGTCATGCCGAGCCGGCCGGCCAGCCTCGCCACCATGCCGTTGTCCTGCACCTCCTGGAGGGCGATGAGGTCGGCGCCGCTGCGCGCCAGCACGCCGGCGATCCGCTCCTCACGCCGCTCCCCACCCAGCAGGACGTTGTAGGTGAGGACGCGGATCCGCGACTCCGCCCCGCTCTCAGGCCGCGTGCGCACGCTGCCACCTCTCTATGGCGCCCACGCCGGTGACCCGTCCGCCGCGCGGGGGGGACGCTGAGGCGCCCGGGTGGCGGCGGAGGTTTGCCGGCTCCCGGTGGCGCATACACTTGCGACCGATGCGGGACCGCGACTCTGCCGGGGCTCCCGCCCGCCCACGTCGTATGACCGAGCTGCTGCTCCTCGACGGCCTGACGCGGGCCGGGCGGGCCGCCGCGCTGATCCTGGCGGTGGCGCTGGCCATCGGCTGGGGCCTCGCCGCCCTCGCCCTCCACCAGCAGGCACTCGCCAGCCGCACCGGTGGCGCCTCGCTCAGCCCCCTGGGGACGCTCTTCGCGGACGGATCGTCCGCCCTGACCGCCTGGCCCGGGTGGCTGGCCGCGGTCATCCTCGGGGTGAGCGCGAGCCGGCTCCGTCGGGGACCGGTGGAGCCACCCGCCGGCCGCAGCAGCGCCGGGGAGCTGAGCGCGGCGGAGGTTCGTGCGGGGCTGCGCCGGGAGTACGTGGGCGCCCGATTGATACTGATCGCGGTCAGCGTGCTGACGGTCGCCGACCTCGCCCGGCTGGCCGTCAGCGGGATCGCCGCCCTCCTCGGCGTGGGCGGCGCCGGGGACGGGCTCCCCTGGATGGGAGTCGAGGTCATCGGGCTGGGAGCCGCGACCGCCGCCCTCACCGCCTGGGTACTCGGCTTCCGCCTGCAGCTGGCGCGGGTCGGGGCGCTGCAGCCTCGGCGCGCCAACGATGGAGGAGGCGGCTCACCGCCCTGAACGCACGCCACGGCCGAGCCGGAAGCCCCGGATGCGGGCCTCCATGCGGCGGCGTCACCGGTCCCCGCAGTCAGATGCGACGCCCGACGACGTAATCGCAGGCCGCCTCCAGCGTGGTCCGTGCCGGCGAGGGTGGGAAGACCGCCAGCTCACCACGCGCGTCCCGAGCAAACGCCTGGGCCGCCCTCTCGGTGCCGGCGACCGCGCCGCTCCGCCGGACCAGGCTCACGACCTGCTCGTAATCGGGGTCGCCGCGGGGCTGGTGCTCCAGGACGCGGGCCAGCTCGGGGCCGACCACGGGATCCTGGAGGGCGAGCATGAAGGGCAGCGTCACCGTCCCCTGGCGCAGATCGGCCCCCACCGGTTTGCCCAGCTCCTCCGCGGTGGCGACGTAGTCGAGGAGGTCGTCGGCGATCTGGAAGGCCATCCCCAGCTTGTGCCCGTACCGCTGCAGCGCGTCGCGCCGATCCGGGTCGAGGCCGCCCACCACCCCGCCGCAGTAGCAGCAGGTGGCGAGGAGGGTGGCCGTCTTGCGCGCGATCTTGCGGTGGTAGTCCTCGAGCGACTGGTGATAGTCGTCCTTGCTCGTCATCTGGAGCAGCTCGCCCATGCAGATGGTCATCACCGTGTTGCTGATGGCCGAGTCGATCTCGGGCATGCCGATGGCGGAGGTGAGGTTTGCACCCTTGGCGAAGTAGTAGTCGCCGATGATGATCGCCGGCGCCGCCCCCATCGTCTCGTGGAGGGTGGTCATCCCGCGCCGCGTGGGCGAGCGATCGATGAGGTCGTCATGCACGAGCGTCGCGGTGTGGATGAACTCGATGCCCATGGCCAGGTCGTAGACGTGGTCCATCACCGGATCGCCCATGCGTGAGGTGAGGATCACCAGGGCCGGACGGATCCGCTTGCCCCCGGCGCGCACGATGTGGCGCATCGCCTCGGCCATCGGCCCGAGGTCGGCGGCAACCGCTGCTTCGAGCCGGCCTTCGAACTCGGCGAGCTCCCCGAGAATCGGGCCGAAGAGCGTCTGCGCATCGCTCGCGGCCGATGCCGCGGCATCCGCCTTGGGGGACCGGCCCTGGGCGGGCACCTCCATCGCCTGCCGGATTGCCCCGCTCGCGTCCATCTGTGAGGGGAGGATATCAGTCACCGGTCGGACCGGCTGCGGCCCGCCTGCCGGTGCCTCCGGTTCTCGCCGTTCACGCCGGCGCGGACGGCTCCGCGTCCGCCACCAGTGCCCGGAAGGCGTCTCCCCGCGCCTCGAAGTCGCGGAAGGCGCCGTAGCTGGGGGCCCCGGGCGAGAGGAGCATCACCGAGCCCGGCTGGGCCCGGGCACGGGCGAGCCGCACGGCCTCGCCCAGGTCGGCCGCGGGCAGGACCGGGGGGGGATCCGGCACCGCCGCCAGCTCCACGGCCAGCCGGTTGCCGCTCGGAGGCAGGGTGACCACGGCGAGGACTCCCCGGTCCCGGCGCAGGCGTCGCGCCAGGGGCCCGTAGTCCTGCCCGCGGTCGAATCCCCCCGCGATCAGCACCACCGGCCGTCCCTCCAGCGCGTCCAGCGCAGCCACCGTCGCCTCCGGGATGGTGGCGATGCTGTCGTTGACGAAGGTGACCCCGTCGGCGTCGCCCACGGGCTCGAGGCGGTGACGCAGCGGCCGGAAGCCGGAGAGGGCCGGGACCAGGGAGCGCACCTCGACACCTGCCTCCTCGAGGGCGGTGAGGGCCGCGCAGGCATTGAGCAGGTTGTGGCGGCCGCGGAGGTGCAGCCCGTCCCCGTCGATGAGCCGATCGTCGCGCCAGAGGATCGAGCCGCCGTCGGTGTGATAGCCGGCCGGATCGCCGAACCAGACGTGCCGGCCGGCCACCGCCGGCGCGAACGCACGGGTGCGCGCGTCCTCGCGGTTGAGGACGGCCACCATGCCCTGCCGATGAGCAAAGAGGTTGAGCTTGTCCCCGAAGTACCGTGCCTCGGTGCCGTGCCAGTCGAGGTGCTCGCGATAGAGGTTGAGGAGCACTCCCACCGGCGGCGACCAGTCCAGATCGCTGATCTGGTGACTGGACAGCTCGACCACCCAGAGATGGGGCGGCGGGTCGGGGTGCAGGTGCGCGAGCAGAGGGATGCCGATGTTGCCCGCCAGCACGGTCCGCATGCCGGCGGCACGGGCGAGGTGGTCGATCAGGGAGCTGGTCGTGCTCTTGCCCTTCGACCCGGTGACCGCGATGACCCTTTCGTCCGCGTGCTCGGCACCCCAGAGATTGGTGGCGGTGGTGACGCGGGTGGCGGCGGCGACGCGCAGCGCGTCGTCGCGATAGCGGCTGATGCCGGGGGAGCGGACCACGACGTCGCAGACGCAGAGCCGGACGATCCCCTCCTCCCCGTGGAGCCAGGGGAGGTTGGCGGCGGGCGCGCGCTCCGCATCGCTGGGTGGGGTGTCGGAGACGATGGCGATCTCGGCCGGAGGATCCGTCATCGCGGTCAGCGCGGCGAGCGTCGCGCGGCCCTCGCGACCGAAACCCCAGAGACCGACACGCCGGCCTCCGAGCTCATCCAAGCGCATCGGCGAACTCCCTGTAGGCGGCGGGCAGGGCATGCTCGGGCGACGGGGCCAGCACCGCGTCGACGGTCGCCTGCGAGAGCCCGGCCACCCGCGGGTCGGCGCCGAGTGCCCGCACCACCGCGGCATCGCGCCACCCCGCCGAGGCGGTGAGCAGGCGCATCGCCACCCTCGACTCCTCCACCTCCCCCACGCACTCCAACGGCTTGTCGGCCTCGATCCCGAGCAGGGCGGCGAAGCCCGGAAGCTGGGCGGGGTCGCCGAGCAGATCGCTCCCCATGATCGAGACAATCCTGTCCCTATCAAGGAAGGGTGCCAGCGCCAGCGCGACGAACCGGCACTTCGGGCAGTCACCGCACCAGCTGGGCGTGCGCCGGTCCCGGTCGAGCAGGAAGGCGCGGTTACAGCTGACGAAGGCGCGGTGGTAGGCGGGCAGGGCGGCGAAGCGCCGGGCGATGGCGAGCTCCGACCACGGCCGGAGCAGGGAGAAGTAGGCGAGGTCCGCGGCGACGTGGCGGGCGACGACGGCGGCGAATCGCCGCTCGAAGTCCCAGCTCTTGCTGTACTGGTGGTTGACCTCGATGCCGTCCCAGGTGAGGCTGCCCACCGACGCCGAGCGCTCGTCGGCCATCACCACGGCACCCGCACCGTGGACCAGGGCGGCGATGACGGCGAGGCAGGAGACCACGGCGGTCACCGGGACGTGGCCGTTGATGGCGCCGCGGCGGTTGAGCTCCAGGAGACGCGGGTCGAGGGCCCGGGTCACCGAGACGTGGGGCAGTCCGGCCACCTGGACGGTGCGGACCACGGCGGGCGCGTTGCCCACACTGAAAAGGAGGGGTTCCCGGCCGGTGCCGCGTACGGCCTCCAGGGTCACGATCGAGTCCTTGCCGCCTCCGATGGGCACCAGCGGCCGGTCGTCGAGGCCCGCGGGCCCCGCTTCGGGAGCGGCGCCGGCCATGCTCGGAAAGGGCGGGATCTCGCGCCCCCGGAGATCGTTCACGAAGCGGCATTCGGCCAGACCGCGGGTGTAGAGCTGGTGGAGAAAGGCGGCGACGTCCGGGGCGGGCGGATCCGCCTCGACCGAGATCTCGGGGGCGAAGCACGTCTTGTAATAGCTGACCCCGGCGATGAGGTGGAGCAGACCGACGGCACGCCCGAGGGCCGCCGTCCGACTCGGGCCCAAACCGGCGATGGGGGTGCCGAGCTCGACCCGCTCGTGGAGCTCGTCACCGTCGAGCGCGTAGCCGAGATCGATCAGCCCCGTCGAGGGTTCCAACCGCCAGCCCAGGAATCGGAACCGGCGGACCGAGGCGGGGACGAAAGGTGGAGCCGCCGGCTGCAGGTCAGGGACGGGCATCGGCTCAGTATGCGAGGAGAGATCAGGTGGCAGTCTGGATCCCGGGGGCCCGCATGACGGAGGCGCCACGCCCGGCGGCCCCGGTGAGGCCGGCATGCGGCGTGACCAGCCAGTCGCTCACCCGGGCGGACAGCCCGGGGGCGTTGAGCACCGAGACGTGCCCCTGCGGGTAGCTCCACAGCTCGGATCCCCACGCCTCGGCCAGCTCGGCCATCGGAGCGTCACCGACGATCCCGTCGAGGGTGGGGCGGACGATGGCGATCCGCTCCCCGGGCGTGGCCGGAGGGCAGAAGGTGCGGGCCACGATGGGAGCGAGAGCCGCCTCGACCACCCGTCGGGCGTGGTCACGGTCGGGGCCCCACACGCCTCCGCCGCCCCCGTCCAGTCCCACCGCCCGTCGCGTCCGTCGCGGCAGGTTGTGGAGGACGGTGGAGGCGGGGTCGCAGAAGGGGGCGATGGCCACCACCGCGTCGAGCTCCAGCTGAGCGGCGAGCAGGACGGCGACGAGACCGCCGAGTGAGGTCCCGCAGACCTCCACCCGATCGCTGACCTCGCGCCGCGCCCAGGCGAGCACCGCTGCGCAGTCCTCCACCGACTGGCGAACGATCTCGCGCGTCCAGGTCAGATCCGCCTGGATGAATCCCTCACCGCTCCGGCTGCCCGGCCGCCGCCGGCGGAGGTGAAGGGGGAGGTCGATCCGGGCCGCATGCGCCCCGGTCGCGGTGAGGGACCGGCAACGGCGCTCCTCATACCAGGGACTGGGCGAGGCCAGTCCGTGGATGACGAGCACGAAGGGCAGGTCGCGCCGGCCGGGCCGGAGGTGCGCGGTGGCCTCCAACCGCCGGCTCCCGAGGTCGGAACCGGGCCCCTGGCTCGGCCCGCTCAGATCGCGCACCTCCGCGCCATCGGGGTCGTGACGCAGCACCGGGCCGGCCGTGACCTCGGCGGGGTCATGGAGCCGGCTGGCTGCCCAGAACTGCTCGGGGTCGGCGGGCGCCCAGCTCCCCGTGGCGGGTGTCTCCACGGGGAGGCGGGCAAGCTGCCAGCGCACCCCGGCGTCCATCGCCCGAGCGACCAGAGTGCCGACCCAGTCAATCATCCCTGCGCCTCGAAGCAGACACTTCCCTGCCATCAATGTACCCGGGTGTACCGATTCCCAGTCAGGCGCGGCCACCCGGGGACCGGCGCAGGGTCCGACGGTCTCGGCCGCCGATCAGCGCATCCGCAGGCGCGGTCTGGACAGGGAACGCGCCCTGACCAAAGACCACAGTACCGGGCCCGGGGATCGAACCCGGATGGGGCAGCGCCCCCGCGGTGTTTAGGACCGCTGCGTCTACCGATTCCGCCAGCCCGGTGCGGGCGTCCCAGTCTAGCCCGAGCACCTATACTGCGGACGGATGTTCGCCAGGCGGTTCTCCGAGTCCAGCTACCGTCGCAGCCAGGCCGCCACCGGCGTGCCGGTGCGTCCGAGCGCGATCGCCCGAGGCCTGACGCTCCGAGTCCTGGGCGTCGGCGAGGATGCCGCCGAGCGGGAGCGCATCGCCCAGCACCTCGTCGACGAGCTGAGCCGGGAGGCGGGGCTCCCCCCCTGCCAGGTCGTCGTCCCCGACCGCCCCCAGGTGCACCGGCACGACGGGCAGCGCCTCCAGTCCAAGACGTACGGCTACTACACCTACCGGCTGGACGCCCAGGGCAAGGTGGCGTGGGCGCGCATCCGCATCTATCACCGCACCGCGGTCCAGCAGCGCGTCATCGCCCCCAAGGTCTTCCTCAACACGCTGCTCCACGAGTGGACCCACCACTACGACTTCCACGGACTGCGGCTACCCCGCTCGTACCACACGGCCGGCTTCTTCGCACGGCTCCGGGCGCTGGCCGATGCCCTCGAGGTCGGGTTCGTACTGCCCCCGGAGGCCGATGCTGTGGGACAGCCGGCAGGGGGAGCGGCTCCCGCGGATTAGCCCGAGGCTTGCGAAAGGCGGCGTCCCGGCCGTCATCGGCTCGGGTATCCTCGCTGAAGCGGCGACGTAGCCAAGTGGTAAGGCACGGGTCTGCAAAACCCTGATCGTGGGTTCGATTCCCACCGTCGCCTCCAAACGCTCCACCTCCGCCGGGACGGTCGGAGCGCCGGCCGGTGTGTGGACGCCCGCCGCCCCGGAGCGGCCGTGGGTCAGCTGCCGACGGTCGACTGCGAGGTGAGGACGGTCTCGATGCCCTGGATGGTCGCCGAGCCGCAGACGGAGGACGGCTGGTTGTGGTCCGCGAGGCAGATCGCCGCGGTGAGCCAGTTGGCGTTGCCGACGATGGCGAGCGTCACCGGGCTGTCCGGGTTGGCGAGGTCCGCGGCGATCTGCTTCCAGGTCAACCCCTGGAGGATGGCGGGGTCAAAGCTGGTCTGGTAGAGGACATAGTCCCCGCCGATGTCCAGGAACGGGAAGCCGGGCTGGCCGGCAGCGGAGTTCGAGTACGGCTCCTGGTCGTAGGTCGTGAAGATCTGCTGAACCGCGGTGCTCGGCGTCTGGAGCGGATTCTGGTTCTGGTCCTCCTCCTCCACCGGTGTGAAGTCGACCCACTGGCTCGTGTAGCTGCTGTCCACGAAGGTGAAGGTACTGGTGTTGGGATCCTCGTCGGTGCTGCTCGACGACATCTCCTTGAGGCCGGTGAAGGTGCCGAACCGGGCGAGGGCCATGATCATGCTCCACCGTTCGCCGGCGCAGAACGGGCAGAACTCGCCGCCGACGTAGATCACCTCGGGCTTCCCCGCCGAGTCGGTGAGCGGCTTGGTCCCGGTCAGCCGGCTGAGCTCCCCGGGCTGCCCCCCCTCACCGACGATGCCGAAAGCGCGACTGCCGGGGTCCGTCACCGCGGTCAGCACCGAGGTCGGGACCTTGGTGGGAGTCGTCACCGCAAAGCTCGGGGGCAGAAGGAGCACGACCAGCAGCACCACGACGAGCACCACCGCGGCGCCTCCTCCCGCCCAGTAGAGGGGCTTCTGCCACCACATCCGGAGGTTCTGCTCCGGCGCCTGCTTCACCATCCGCCGCCGCTGCTTCTTGGTCGGGGGACGCCGTCCGGCCGTAGCCCGCGCCTCGCGCGACTTCGACGGTGGCCATGGGGCGCGTGGCGGCGGGGTTGCCTGGGGCATGAATACTCGGCTCCTATCACCCGTCAGGGGTCGAAGGTCGCTCCACCCGGAGGGGGAAGCAGGCCGGGCCATGGTAGCGAACCCCACTCCTGTCGATCCCGTACGCATCTCGCACGAGGACGCAGACACGCAGGCTGGGCACCTCCAGGATCAGGGGAAACGCGCCGGCCGGTGCTACTCGCCGCGCAGCCGCCTCCGGATCTCCGCCAGTCGCACCGCGATGGCTGCCTCGGCGCCCCGCTCCCCGGGTTCGTAATAGATCCGGCCGGCGAGCCGGTCCGGGAGGTGCTGCTGCTCCGCCACCCCGCCGGCCTCGTCGTGCGCGTACCGGTAACCCGCGCCGAAGCCCATCGCCTTGCCGAGACCGGTGACCGCGTTGCGGAGGTGGAGGGGGACGGGCTCGTGGAGGGTGTCGAGCACGTCCTGGCGTGCGGCGCCGTAGGCACGAATCGTGGAGTTGCTCTTGGGAGCCATGGCGAGGTAGAGGGTCGCCTCGGCGAGCGGCAGGTAGCCCTCGGGCATCCCCACGAAATGGGCCGCCTGCTGCGCGGCCACCGCCACCGTGAGCGCCCGAGGGTCGGCCAGGCCGATGTCCTCGGCGGCGAGGATCACCAGGCGCCGGGCGACGAAGAGCGGGTCCTCCCCCGCCTCCAGCATCCGGGCCATCCAGTAGATGGCGGCGTCGGGATCCGACCCGCGGACCGACTTGATGAAGGCGGAGATCAGCCAGTAGTGCTGGTCGCCGGCCTTGTCATAGAGGAGTGCCGGCGACTGGAGGGCTCCCTCGACGTCGGTGATCTCCACGGTCGTCCCGCCCCGACGCGAGACGGCGACCACGGCCAGCTCCAACGCGTCCAGGGCCACCCGCGCGTCCCCGCCCGCCAGCCCGACCAGTCGCGCCTCGGCCGCCGCATCGATCCCCACGCCCCGGCCCGCGAGACCGCGCTCGGGGTCGGCGAGCGCGCGGCGGACCACGGTCTTGAGCGCCTCGGCATCGAGCGCCTCGAGGCGGACGACGCGGGCCCGGGAGAGGAGTGCCGCATTGACCTCGAAGCTCGGGTTCTCGGTGGTCGCACCGAGGAGCTGCACCAGGCCGCTCTCCACGTGGGGAAGCACCGCGTCCTGCTGCCCCTTGTTGAACCTGTGGATCTCGTCGATGAAGAGCACGGTCCGGCGCCCGAGGCGCCGGCGCTCCCCCGCC
>Ga0224557_1001592_pt1 | contig 21423 bp, 19 predicted proteins | sample 714S31014metaG_FD_180677 | JGI IMG/M metagenome (GOLD analysis project Ga0224557, IMG submission 180677) | Peat soil microbial communities from Stordalen Mire, Sweden - 717 S3 10-14 | ecosystem: Environmental > Terrestrial > Soil > Wetlands > Peat | place: Sweden: Norrbotten County, Stordalen...
CCGCAGGAATGCCGAAGCGCTGGAAAGTCGCTGCGAGCGCGGCTTCTGCGTGCCCGGCGTCCGCCTTGAGGACCAGTCTGGCAAGGCTGGCGACGATCTGGTCGAAGCGTTCAGCGTCCGCGACGACGCGCTCAGGAAAGTTAAGCTGCGATTCGAACTCGCGCAAGCCAAGTGGTGCGGGACCTGTGACGAAGGACTCAGGATCCAGTCTTGTGGGAACGCTGAGCCCTTCGTATTTGTCGAGCGTGAGATCGGCTTCCTGCCCCCACCGCATCGAATCGCCGAGGTACACGGGCACCGAGAAGGCAGGATGGCTCTTCAGCCGCCGGGACCCGATGGCCAGCAGGTAGGTCACCCTGGCCAAGGTGACCGCTACTGGCTGCACATCAATGCCGATCACCTTTGTGACTAGGCCGCGAATGCAGTCGGCGTTCGCCATGCCCGATTTTTCCGCAGCGGCAAAGTAGGCCCTGATGGCATGGAACAAGAAGGTTCCGCTGCCGCAACTGGCGTCGAGTACCCGCTGGTTGAGCGGCTCTGTCACCGTGTCTGCGACAATCTTCTCCGCCAGCCAGTCCGGAGTGTAATACTCGCCCAGCCGACGTCGCGTCTGATGCGAGATGATCGACTCATACAAGTGCTTCAGCACGTCGTGCTCGACATTACCCCAATCGAACCGATTGAGCCGCCGCGCGACGTTCATGACGAAGCGTCCGCCGTCAGGGACCTCGGTTATCCAGTCGAAGAAGTCGGATTCGACCACGCCTTCGATTTCCGCGTCGGCGAACAATTCCCCCGACATGAGTGCGTTGGCTGAGATACGTCCCGGGTCTGGCTGAACGCCAAGGACGCCATGACCGATCAGCTTGGCCATCATCACCAGCAGCGTGTGATTAATGAACAAGGAATCGTCATCAGCGAACCCCGTCCCCGACGCCGTGGTCAGAAGCTTTGCCCACATTCGGCGTTTTACCCTGACCGTTGGCAGCTCACGGTAAGCAGCATAGATCGAACCAAGTTCGGCTTCATCAAGCTTGTGCGCGGGGCTATCAGCGCCAAGCGCCCGATCGATTTCCTGGCGGGACGGCGAGATCTTCCTGGCGGTAGACGCTATCGCCTCGATCCACCCTGTCAGCCTCGCCGGATCCTGCGGGGTTGCAGTCTTCTCCTCCACTAGCCTGCGGTTACCAGCCAGCATCTGATAAAGACGCCAGCACGGACCATCGGTTATCAAAGCGACGAAGCTCTGCCCGGTCTGTTCTCGCCGCACCGCAACGGCTCTCGTCACATCTTCCTCAGCGATCGCGACGGCCTCCGGATTACGCATGTCCCTTATTATTCGGACAATCATCCTGCCGCGGTCAGCCGCGAACATTATTCCGTCACCCAACAAAACCGGGAGAGCGCTGAGGTCTGGCCTGTCTAGGCCGATGCTGCCGGACGTAAGAAGCGCCCGCACGGCGGCCGTCACGCTCTCCAAGTCCCCTGTGGCACTATCCACGAGCCGGCTGACGAGATCGGACAGGTCCGTGCCCGCGATGAGCTGCGGCCATCGCTGCATCATCAGGCTGGCTGGAGCTGCGTACACGATGGAACCAGAGGCAAGAGCTGGATTGTCCGCTCGCGGCGGGTTCCACCGCACCAGGCCGATGGCCTGCTGCGGTTTCCCGGTGAGAACGGGGGCACCACTCAAGCCGTGCAGCGGCAATCCCGCGGCAGACTGGGTACACGTAAGTTGGATGGCGTCGGCCCCTCGCGGCAACCTGCCCTCCGGCCACACGATCTCGCCTGACATGGCGACCAAGGGCAACTCTGGTAGTTCGTCCAGGGCGCCGGGGGCAGTGAAGCGGATACGAGACCCTATATCAGCGGTAAGCGGGATCGGGTCGAGGCCCCTGGGCAAAGCCCGGTCGAGCCGGAGCAGGGCGACGTCATTCGTCTCGTCGTAATCCACGACCGACGCGTCGCTTACATTCGTCAGCGACCCAGCCAGCCAGACGCATCGAACGCGCGCTGCCCTGATGCCGTCCGGATCACCAACGCAGTGGAAGGCGGTCAACGCAAGGCGGTGTGTCACAGCAAACGCCGTCCCAAGGAACTTTTTGGTGCCTGGGTCCATAAGACGGGCCACGGCCAGCGTCGTCATTCTTTCTTCTTTCCCGGGGGTTGCAGGACGAGCCGTGCCGAGAACGTCGCTCCTGCCGTGGTCTTAGCGATCACGACGCCGACTTCCGCCTGTACCGCGATGTCGAACGCGATCTCGACGGAGCCAACCCGCCAAGCCTGCTCGTCGCGCTGGGCTAGGACCCGCGCAAGCTTTGCGCGGAAATCCTCGATTATCTCTGCGAGGCTCTCCGCTATCTCTCCTGCTCGCGCCCTAAAATCCTCTGGCACCGCCATCCGAGGCCTTAGATCACCTGGATCAGCCGATGGCCGAACCTCCAGCAATATTTGAGGTTTGCTGCCGTTCGTAGATTTAGATCGAGGCATAATGCTTTCCGCAAGGCGTGAAGATATCGACCGGACTAAGTATCCGGCCAGCTCAGCGGGAGGTCAATGCTCTTGGCCCGCCCTATATCTCACTCGGCACCTCTTACCCAACAAGCACTCTAGTTTCGAAAGCTAGTTATCAATGTTGCATCTGTGAAAAAAAGTAACTCTCCTGCGGTAATAAGAATTGCGCCTAGCCTGACTCAGATCCGAGTCTTAAGCGGCCGGGCTCTCGAAGAGGACTGGGCCAACTTAAATTGAGGGACAGCCCGGTAGGGGGAGGGAACATCTAGACGCGCTCAACGTCCGCCGTCAGCCGTCCCAACCCAAGGCCAGGCACCTGCTTTCCCGAGTCATCGTCGTCTCTGCCAGGTCCAGGCTGATCAGCGGTACCGAGTGCGTCGGTGATGCACTGATTGGCCGCGTTCGCCTGCCCGTCGATGCATTGGGTGTAGAACTTGAGCGGGACGGTGATGCCGTGCCCGTGCGCCGAGCGACCCCTGGCTCAGGCGACTGGTGACACAACCCGGCGGCTTAATTAGGGGAGCGGGGCGGCGCAAGCCCACACGCGTTCGAAGCTGGCAAGGTAGAGATCACCCATCTCGCCGCCGCGATTGTTACGCAGGCAGAAGACGGGTGCCTGCGCAGCTGGAAGGCCGTATGTGTGCTGATTGACCAAGAGATGGTCGTCGGCCCTGTAGATCGAGTTGTACAGCACCGTGCGGTGAAGCCGGATCTCGATGCTCCGGATCGCGGCTAGCGGGCGGTACAGCGTGAGGGCGTTACGAATCTTTGCGGGCATGGCGTCGCCGATGCCTTCTTCGTTGCCGCGTTGTGCGACGTTTGGCCCGCCAGGGTCTCCGAGCGCGATCCGTACCGTGATGCCCGCGCGCCCCTTATCGGCGAGATTCCGAAGAATTCCTGCATCCTCACCGAGGAATAGAGCGCTGTAAGCGAGGATCCCGATCTCGTGCTCGGCGGAATCAAAAAGCCTTGTCCAGACCTCGCGTGGAACGGCCCATCGGTGCGGGTAGACCGTACCCAGCTCGTCAGGTCGCGTCCGAGCCGCAAGCGGTCCGCCAGCATCTGGCCACAAGTCACCCTCGTCCGCGCCGACGAGGTCCGCGATCGCGGACCTATTGTGCGCGTAAGGCACTCGCCCGTTCAGCCAGCGCCGAACCGTCTTGGGATCAACACCCAGCCTGGCAGCGACGTCGTTTTCCCGTAGCCGTGCCTGAAGTAGAGCCCGGCGCAGTAACTCGTTCATCGTTCCCGCCTCCCTGAACGCGAGGACTCTCCTCGACCGTATCAGAAGACGTCCCTAGAAGTCCCAATGGCGTTGTGTAGAAGTTCCCTCCTTTGCAGCAGCGTGGGCTGCAGGGCGTGCCCCCATCGCCGCCCCACGGCCTCGGAAGCCGTGCGCACATAGGAGGAACCCAGATGTCCAGGTCGGTTCGGCTGTACACCGCGGCGCAGTTCGAGGAGGTCAGGACGCTGATCGACATAGTGGCGGAGCAATCAGACCTGCCACCTGCCGAAAGCGAGCGGCTCAGTCTGCTTCAGGCGGATCTTAATCAGACGGTCCGCGAAGACCGGCGCCGCGCCGCCGGGACCGCCCATCTTCCCGTGGCTTCAGTTAACCCCGCATGACCACTCAGCCTGCAGCGGCCACGCGCTTCACGGTCACGTACCCAGGCCGGCCGGACCAGGTCCAGCGCGCGCGCCGCGAGCTGGCGAGGCACCTGGCAGGATGCCAAGCCAAAGACGATGCAGTGCTTATCGTGTCCGAGCTGGCCAGCAACGCGGTCCTGCACTCGGCCAGCCGGGGCGAGTTCTTCACCGTCCGGGTCGAGTTGCACGCGGATTACGTCTGGGTCGAGGCCGAAGACCTCGGTGGTCCCTGGCGGTCCCGGCAGCGCGATGACCGGCCGCACGGCCTGGACGTGGTGGAAGCGCTCACCGGCCCGGACGGCTGGGGAACCGAGCTCACCAGTGACCGCGGCCGGGTCGTCTGGGCGCGGCTTGACCTGGCGGCGGGGGAGTGAGGAAGGGCATCCCCGTCCTCCTCGAGGGCCTGCCTGGAACCGCGCGGAGGAACGCGCAAAGGATCGCGGCGCCTTCGAGCCAGTGCCCGTTCGGTTAATTTGCCCGATGTGTGACGTGGGAGGGAGCAGGGACGTTTCAGACGTCCTCAGACGGCGGCCCGCGTCCGTGAACGTCCCGCCCTATCGTCTTAGCCTGGACCTCATGGACACACTCGCCGCCTGGGCTCAGGGCCTGGCCCGCACTCTGCTCGCCGACGCACTTCCCCGCCGCTGGGCCCACGTCCAGGGAGTCGCTGCCCGGGCGCGCGGCCTCGCGCCGGCCGTCGGCGCCGACGCCGGGCTGCTCGAAGCCGCTGCCTGGCTGCACGACATCGGCTACCTTCCCGATCTCGCCGCGACGGGGTTGCACGGCCTGGACGGAGCCCGTTACCTCCGCGATGTCGAGCATGCTGACCCAATGCTGTGCCGTCTGGTCGCGCATCACTCTTGCGCCGTCATCGAGGCCGAGGAACGCGGCCTGGCGGTCGTCCTCCGTCGTGAATTCGACCTGCCGCCGCAGTCGCTCGCGGACGCGCTGACCTGCTGTGACATGACCACCAGCCCGGACGGTGAGCATGTGCACGTTGACCGGCGACTGGCCGAGATACACGACCGCTACGGCTCAGGTCACCTGGTCAGCCGATCGATCCGCCGGGCAACGCCGATGATCCTCCAGGCGGTCGGACAGGCCTGCCAGTGCCTCGTGGCGGACGGTGAGTAACGAGCACGCCTAGCCGAGGTACGGCGTGGTCCGTCCCTGAAGGTAATGGCCGATGCGCACCCTCATCGAGCGGTCCATCGAGTAGCTGCCGAGATCCTCGCGGCCCACCCACGCCACCTCGCTGCTCTCATCGCTCGGCGTGGGCGTGCCGCTGACCGCGCTCGCGGTCAGGACGATCGAGAATTCCTGCCGGGCCTCACCGTTGCTGGTGTACAAGATCACGTGCTTGGGGTCGGTGTAAATGCCCACGATCCCGGTGATCTGGCACTCGATCCCGCTCTCTTCCCGGGTTTCTCTGATCGCGGCCTGGACCATGGACTCGCCTAGGTCAATAGCGCCGCCGGGGACGGCCCAGTTGTCATTGTCAGAACGCCGGATCATCAAGACCGCGCCATCGTCATTCACCACCACGACGTTCACCGAAGGGACCAGGCTGTTGGCTTTCGGCGCGGCCGGATCGTCGTAGTAATCGATCCGGCGGCTCACCGCTGCGGTCCCTCGTACGGGATGGCGCCGTCCCAGACGCGCTCGAAGCTGTCCAGGTACGTGCTGGTCATCTCCCCGCCCGGGATCTTGCGCAGGTGGAAGACCGGCGCGTTGCTCGCCATGGTCCCGTAGATGTGGGTGTTGACCAGCACCTGGTCATCAGCGCGGTAGATGGAGTTGTACAGCACCGTGCCGTGCAGCCGCAGTTCCACGTTCGGTTCGGCCAGCAGCCGCCCGAACAGCACGATCGAGTTCTTGACCTTCGCCGCCATGCCCTCGTCGATGCCCTCCGCGGCGCCGCGTTCGGCCACGTTGCGGCTGTCCGGGTCGCCGAGCAGCAGGCGGACCCGGACCCCGGCCCGGGCCCGTTCAGCGAACAGCCGGTGCACGCCGATGTCCTCGGCCATGAACATGCCCGAATAGACCAGCGCCCCGATGTCCCGTTCGGCCTGAGTAAAGAAGTGTCCCCAGGTGTCCCGCGGCACGGCCCACCGGTGCGGGTAGACCGCGACGACCTCGCTCTGGGAAACGGCGGCGACTTCGTCGCGGCCCATGGCGTCGGGCCAGATGTAGGACTCGTCCACGCCGAGGAACGTGGCCACCGCGTACCTGTGCGAACGGTACGGCGTGCGGCCCTTGGTGATCCAGCGCTCGACGGTCTTGGCGTCGACGCCCACGGCTTCGGCGAGCTTGTCGGGGGTTTCCCCGCGCTCGAGCAAGAGCGCTCGCAGCCGTTCGTTCCGCATGTCACCCGGGTCCGCAGGACGTAAAAGGACGGCTTCACCCTAGCGGGGACGTCCCGGCACGTCCACCCGCGGCTCTGCCGCGTAGTAACCGCGTCCTGACCCTGCGGCGCATCCTGCCAGGCATGACAGCGAAATCCGCCCCTCTGACGCAGAACGCACCGCGCTGGAAGGAATGTCCGTGCATCCCAGTCCCCTAGCCGCTCTCGGCCCGCGGGTCCTGCTCGCCGAGCTCGGCGCCGGGCTCCCCGTCCCGCACCGCAGGATCGCCGCCGCTGCTGGCTCACCGGCAGGCCACCGCGACGCCTCGGCACTGGCACCAGCTTTCCCGCTCGCCCTGTCCGGCTCGTCTGTGGTGTTGGCCCGCCAGGCCGGTAACGTCCTGCGCCCCCGGCCTGGATCCGCGGCATCCGGCCGGGACCGTTCGGGCCTATGGCTGCGGAACGCCGCCGCCGGGTTGTGCGTGCTGGCCGCGGCCGCGGCGACGGTGAGCTTCACCGCCCAGTACCGCATGGTCTACGCCACCCGCCACCTCACGATCGTCGCCGCCCTGGAAGCCGCGATCCCCGACGCCGCCGCCCTGGTCTTCGCCTGCCTCGGCGTCGCGCTGGCTCTGCACGGCCGCCGCGCGCTCCGGGCCCGCACGCTGAACCTGGCCTCGGTCGGCACCAGCGTGTTCATGAACGCGATCGCCGCCGCGCCCGGCTGGCGGAACCTGGCCATCTGGGCCATGCCCCCGATCGCCTACGCCCTGGCCAGCGACACCCTCATCGGCGTCGTCCGCGCCTGGGCTCTCGCCCGCCACCACGACCTGGCCGGCCCCGGCGCCAGTGACCCGGCCACCCCGCTAGCCGCCGTCGGCGGCCTGATCTTGTGGCTGCTGCGCCTGACCCTGGCCCCGATCTCGACCCTGGCCGGGTTCCGCGCCTGGGTCCTCGCCGAATGCCCGACCGCCCCCAGTCGCCGCGCCCCCCGCCCGCCGCTCACCCCCGCCGCCACGCCCCGGGTGGCCCCCTCACCGCGGCTGGCCGGGGTCCCGCACCAGACCAAGACGGCGAGGTTCCTGACCTTGGTCACCGAACGACACGGGCCTCTCGCCGCCGTCCCCCTCGACGCCGTGGCGGGAATCGCCGCGGCCCTGGCCCCCCAGGTCGACCTGAACCCCGGCGCCGCCCGCACCGCCCTGCGCCGCGCCGTCCTGTCTGCCCAGAACGGAGACCCCGGATGATGCTCAAGTACGCCATCGCGCTGGCCATCGTGCTCATCGTGGCCGCGTTCTTCGCCTGGGCGTTCCTGCCCACCCGTCACCTGCCCGGCAACCGCGCCCGCCACCTGCGGATCCGCCTCCACCTGCGACTCCACCCCGGCAAAGGCTTCGCTCACGTCTTCAGCCTGTGGCTGCGCTGGGGCCGCCTGGCCGCCCTACGCCGCTCCGGCCGGATCCGCCGATCCCTCCCGCTGTGGTACCGGATCAGCGATTCACGGCAGCACTCGGTTTTCCTCGGCCGCGCCCACTACCGGCACCGCCTTCAGGTCCCGCTTGAGGAGCACTTGCTAGTGATGGCGCCCCCGCGCACGTTCAAGACGGCGTTCCTGGCCGATGTGATCCTGCGTTACCCCGGCCCGGTCATCGCGACCACCACCAAAGCCGACATCTACGGGCTCACCAGCGCCGTCCGCGCCCAGCTCGGCCCGGTGCACGTCTTTAACCCCCAGCGCATCGGCGGCGTCCCGTCCACCTTCCGGTGGTCCCCGGTCGCCGGCTGCCAGGACCCGGCTACCGCCATCCGCCGTGCCGACGCGTTCGCGTTCGCCGTCTCCCAGAAGGGCGTAGAGGACGGCAGCTTCTGGTCCGCCAAGGCCAGCGACTACCTGCGCGGCTACTTCCACGCCGCCGCGCTCGCCGAGTATGACCTGCGGACGGTCGCGGCGTGGGTGTCCGGCGCCGACTCCGATACCCCAGAGCGGATCCTGGCCGCCGCCGGTGCCCGCCAGTGGGCGCTCACCTTGGCCGAGCTCCAGTCCGAGGCCCAAAAGACCACGGCGACAGTCCGGATGGTGATGTCCAGGGCGCTGGCGTTCATGGCTGACCCGGCGCTGGCCGCCTGCGTCCTGCCCGGCCCCGGCGAAGGGTTCGACATCCCCACGTTCCTGCGCCAGACGGGCACCGTCTACATGATCGCCGAAGCCGTCTCCGAGGAAGCCCCGGTCGCGCCGCTGTTCGCCGCGATGGCCACCGAGATCCATTACGTCGCCGCGCAGACCGGCCAGGCCTCGCCCGGCGGACGGCTGGACCCGCCGCTGCTGATGGGCCTGGACGAGGTCACGCAAATCTGCCCCGTCCCATTGCCGGCCTGGCTGTCCGACTCCGGCGGCAAGGGCATCCAGATCTGCTCGGTGGTGCACGGCGAAGCGCAGCTGACCGGCCGGTGGGGTGAACACGGCCGCCAGGTCGTCCTAGACACCTCCTCGGTGAAGATGTTCCTGCCCGGCATTACCGACGTCACCACCTTGGACGCGGCGGCCAAGCTGTGCGGACAGGCGTCGTGGAAGGTTCGCGGCCAGGACCACTCCAGCCGCCACGACGTCGCCACCCCGGACATGATCCGCCAGCTCCCCGCCGGGTTCGCCTTGGTGATCCGCGGCGGCTGCGCCCCGGTCATCGCCCGACTGCCCCGCGCCTGGAAGAACCCCGCTTACCGCCGCGCTCGCCGCCACGGTGACGTCACCACGGAACCTGCGTACGAGATCCCTGCAGCCGACGAGTGGACCGACCCGGACATCCCCGACCACGTGCCCGCTGACCTGCTCCCCGGCGACGACACCTCCTTCCCCTGGAGCTGACCATGACTCCCGACCCCCTCCCCGGCGTCCTGGCCCAGCTGACCGCCCACCACGAGCAGATCACCCAGCTCGACACCCGCGAAACCAGCCACCACGCCGCGGTCACCGAACGGCTCACCCAGATCACCGACCTGATCACCGACATCCGCCGCCTGCTGGATGACCACCAGGCTGCCCTGGCCCGGATCGAAGGCCCGGACGGGCAGGTCACCGACGTGGTCGCCCAGCTCGACGGGGCCGCCCCCGCGGGCAAGGGCCCCGGCCGTTACAGTCCAGGCCCAGCCGCGACGTGGTGGAAGCTCGCCGACGCCGAACGGCAGGAGCCGATCGCGCGGCTGCAGGCCTGGATAGAGCAGGTGTACCGGCCCGGCTACGGGCACCTGGCCGCCACCCTAGGCCCTTGCTGGCAGCGCCACGACCTGTGCTTGTACGGCCTGGACATCCTCAGCGGCCTGTGGTCCGTCTTGTATCTCCAGCCCCGCCGCACCCCCGGGCTGCTGTCGGCCCAAGCCGAATACCAGGCCCGCATCCTGCCCGCCCTGGCCGATCAGCTCCGGCTGGAAACCTCACGCTGCGGTCACCCGCATTACCCCGCACCGGTCATCAGCCGTCCCCGGACCGCGCCATGACCGCCGCGATGCTACGCCAGGCCCTGGCCTACGCCCGCACCGGCTGGCCCGTGTTCCCCTGCCTGCCCGGCGCCAAGATCCCCGCCACACGACATGGCTTCCGCGACGCCACCACCGACCCAGTGCAGATCACCAGCTGGTTCGGCCGCGGCTTCGGCTGGAACCTGGCCATCGCCACCGGCGCCCCCGGACCCGACGTCCTGGACATCGACCAGCACGGCCCCGCCGGAAACGGCTACCCCGCGTTCACCCAGCTCCAGCAGGCCGGACTGGTGAACGGCGCCGCCGCCTACGTCCGGACCCCCGCCGGCGGAATGCACGCCTACTTCACCGGCTCCCACCAGCACAACGGCCACCTGGCCAGCCACCACCTGGACTTCCGCTCCCACGGTGGGTACGTCCTGGCTCCCCCCTCCCAAGTGGACGGCAAGCCGTACCAGTTCATCAAGACCCTCGCCGGCCGCAGCGGCCTCGACTGGGGCGCGGTCACACGGCTCCTCGAACCAGAGCGGTTGCCACCATCGCCGCAATCCCGCCTGGCCCTCACCCAGGACGTCAGCCACCTGGCCCACTGGGTTGCCAGCCAGACCGAGGGCAACCGCAATGCAGGACTGTTCTGGGCCGCCAACCGCGCACTCGACACCGACCCGGCCGCCAACCTGAACCCCCTGGCCATCGCCGCCAGACAGGCCGGCCTCGACGAACCAGAAATCACGCGAACTCTCGATTCCGCCCGCAGAACAAACCAGCCACGCCCTCATCCATCTGGCCACCAGGCCGAGACGGAGAGCTGAGATGAGCATCGACGCCACGCTTATCTTTGCCACAGTCCAAGCCCCGCTTTCCGGTCGGCGCCAAGCGGCCAGCAGTGCCCCGGTCGTCCTAGCGAAAACCAGCGGCACCGTGCCACGTGGTCGCCTGGACGCTGGCGGCACCCGGCTCCGACTGCGCGCCTTGCACGTCATGGGCCACAGCTCAGCCCGCATCGCCCGCGCTCTCGGCATCCGCGAGATGACCATCCGCAGGATTGTCCGCGGCGACGCCTCATCGGTCAGTCCGCAGCTGCGCGACACCGTCACCGACCTGTACGACGCATGGTGGGACAAACGCGCCCCCGAACGCACCCGCGCCGAACGCGCCGCCGCCACCCTCGCCCGCCGCCACGCCATCGCCGGGAACTGGTGCGCGCCCGCCGCCCTGGACGACGACAAGCTCGACACCCCCGGCTACCGCCCCCGCAGCCGCTGGCGTCCCGCCACCGGCACCAGCGTCGCCCCCGACACCTACTCGCCAGCGCACCACCGCCAAAGAAGGAAGGGCGCATGAGCGACCACCGGATAGGCCTGGACCTGTTCAACGACGTCCTGGACGTGCTGGACCGGCACGGGTTCACCCGTGGCGACGACGAGCACGCGGGCCGGGCGATCTTCCTCATCGGGGACCTGGCCCGCATTTACGAGGGCGCGCAGGACCATCCGTTCGGTCCCTCTATCAACCCGGCACCGTCCCTGCAGATGGCACCTGAGCCGCCCGGCCCGGACAGTCGCGACGCGGTCACCGTCCCGGTCAGCGAGTTGAAGGCCGTCCTGCTCGCGCTCGATACCGCCGCCGACGACCTGCGCGATCAAGCCGAGCTGTGCACCCACTGCCCGGACCAGTCCTGCCCCGCCTGCCAGTCCCGCCTCCGCGACGCCCAGGCCTACGACTAGCTGGCCGTCCGCATGCTCCAGCCCACCGAAGCCGCCCCGGCCGCTCACCACGGCCAGGCCGAGCCCGCCCGCCCCGCCCGGCAGTCCGGGCCCGCCGCCGACAAGGAGGCAGGCCAGTGACCCTCCCCAGCAAGACACCGGACGCACCCACGAACCCGACCTGGAAGCCGAACCATAACCCCGACCCGGAAGGTACTGCCATGGGCCTGACCATCAACGACACCTCTATGACCAGCACTCACACCGTCCACACGGCCCGGCAGGCACCCGGCCGCCCGCATGGATGGGAAGTGTCCTGGCTGCCGGGCGAGCTCCTGGTCCGCAACTCCGCCATCACCGCGATGGTCCTGGCCGACACCGTCGCCCAAGATGACCTGCACGAAGGCCACCGGCTCTGGCCGCACATCCAGGGCTGGGCGGAAGAACTCGGCCTGACCGGAACCGACGCGATCGCCCGGATCTCCCAGCCACCCGGCGACCACGCCCCCCAGAAAGAACGAGAAGGCGGACAGCTCACCCCTCAGAAAGAACGAGCCGCCGGACAGCCAGACCTTGAGGCAGCTGACTGAACAGCCAGAGACACGATCACAATCGGCGCACCGCATCGCCGAACTCCCGCATCTTCCCGGAACGCCGTAGGAATCATGCGCACGACAGATAACGGACTAGAACCCGCGGCCGCGGGTCGTAACGGGCAGCCCGAGGGTGCACCGCTACCCGACCTCGCCCTGTACGAGCGGCTCATCGACGATGGCATCGTGGCCGCCGACGGCCGCGGCAGCACCATCGATCACCTCACCGCCCGGCGGCTGTCCCTCTGGCTGGCCGCCCGGCCGCAAGAACACGTCTTCGCCCAGGGCCTGGGCCGCTTCGCCGAAACAGGCGTGATCGGCCCGACGCTGAAGATGCAACTGCGCATGCGCGCCCGCTCCGGCACCTACACCGACCGGTCCCAGGCCGCCAAGCTCCTGGAATACTGCATCGGCCGCGGCACCGACCTCGGCCCGATCAGCGAGAACTTCGGCGCTGCCTGCGACCAGATCGACCAAGCCGACGTCATGCTCGCCCGGCTCCACGACCGGGCCAGGGAAGGCCTCGCCCTCCCCGCGCAGACCTGGCCCGAAACCGACGGCCCCCGCATCATCGCCCTAGCCCAGCGGAACCCCGACAGCCAGACCGTGAGCCTCATCCTGGACGCCACCACCGCGAACACCGTCCTGTTCGCCATCGCCGCCCACGCCGACGAACGAGAAGCCCACATCCGCGAAGTCCAGCGCTACGGCGAAACCCTCCCCGAAGACTCCTACGGCCGCCGCAACCGCCAGGCCATCGCCACCCGCGAGACCCGAGTGGCCGCCCGGCTCCGAGCCGTCGAACGCGCCTACCGGATCGCCATCGAACGCAACGTCACGTCCAGGGCAGCCGAGCCCACCAGATCGCACAGTTCTCCTCAGCGCGCGGCCGACAGAGAGATAGAGCTGGAGTAAAGCGTCGGTTTGGTCTCTGCCCAGATCAGAGGCCCTGTGATGCCCGCCACTCGCATTTGCTCTGCGAGCGCGAACTTGGAGGGAACCAAGGGGGGTTGCCATGGCATGCTCTGGACACGCTATCGAGCGTATGTTCTAATGGGTTCATGGGTAACTCGAACATAGATACATCTGATGATGCACTAACGGATCGTGTAACGAGAAAAGTATCGGTATCTAAGCTGTCGTCCTCGGCCCCCGTCTCCGGTCAGAGCAGTCTAGGCGGCTCCGGAGGGGTGGCTGACTTGACTTGGCCCAGCAGTGAACCTTCTGAGTTTTCAGTCCAAGACAGGACGTATCTCTCGGCGTGTCTTCAAAGCGATCAACCAGACGTAGGCGATCCTTTGGGGATGAGTTCGGAACCGGTCAATCCCGATGTCAAATCGGCATCTGAAGCGCGCGGCCCAAACAAATATAGCGAGGCCCCTGGCCTTTCGCAGGTCCTGGGGACCGTACTACAGCAGCTAAGCGTTAGCGCGTGGGTCCCTGCGGCAATGCTTGTCGGAAACGGTGCGCTCCTGCTGCAATTGAGCGCGGATGACAACTATAACGTTGCGCAGGCGGTCAAGGGGCTAGCCGGGAAACCGCTTGGCACGGTAATTATCCTTATCTTTTCTCTAATATTGGCGACCACAGTGACTCAGGCATTTGAATTTGAGGTGATAAGGTTCCTGGAAGGTTACTTCGACTCGGCTAATAGGCTTGTCCAAGTAGTTATGGCGGCACGAATTCAGCGTCACGAAGGCAAGCGGCATCGACTGGAATGCAAACTGAAGGAGGCGACTAAAAAGGCTCGCAAGACAGCAGTTGAGCGAATGCGTGAGTTTCCCGCCTACGACACCAAGGTGCTGGACTATCTTGCGGATGATTCCGCCACGAGCGATGGAAGCCACGATGCTGAGGTATCCGAGAGGGCTGATGAAGTTGACTGGACGCCGCACGCGTCGGCGTCGGCGATGTACAGAGTTGATAGTACGACCGCCAGGCTCAAATCCTATCCAGAAAAGAGCCGTATTCTGCCTACCCGGCTCGGCAATGTTCTGCGAGCAACTGAGGATAATATTGAGCTAGAGGGAGGCGAGAACCTAGAAGGGTACGTGGTTCGCAATTATGACCAGCTTTCCGCCGCGCTTAAGGGTCAGCACAAAGATTACAGGACGCGGCTGGACATGTATTGCTGTCTTGTACTTGTTTTCTCGATACTCGCAGCAACAAGTATTGCAGCACTTTTCCGCATCAGCCCTCATTGGGGGACGGTGGTCGCTATGATTGTCTACGTCTCAATGGCTTGTCTGTCCTATGAGGCTGCGATCGCGACCGCACGTGCCTATGGGCTGATTCTGCAGGAAATTCCCCAATACATAGCCCGACAGCGTGAGTCCGCTGAGATCGACCAGCCTTCAGCGCTTGATAAGCTTGTTGCCCTTCTTCATCGGAACGCCATGTAGCGGGCATATCGGAGTGGGGGTTGGATAGGCCCGTCTGGTCTGGCCACAGCCACGCTCTGCACAGTAAAAGTTTTGCTTGCCGTCCTTGGCTCGCCCTGGCACGAGCATGGACATCATGAAAACAGTCTGGGCATGACGAAGGCGGGTGTCAACGTATGGCTACTCATCTGTAGGTTACTGGTCGATACTCCAACCTCCCGGCTCCCCGAGGGGCCCGGCGCAGACCCCCGTACCCGCCAAACACAGAGCGTCAATATGCCTGGACTTACTGTCACGGCCAGACACGCATCTTCTGAGCTGCCTCGTCGCGAAGATACTCTCGGTCACCTATAAACCTGACGCGCATCCGGTCCGTCGAGTTCCGCACTCTCGTGTCGGACGCCGAGGCGGTGGTGCTCAACTTCGCCCCCTCAGTGGCGCACGGCTTAGGCGGTGCGAACTGACTAGATCTTGGACTCTCGGCTCCTCAGACCCACACCCAGCGCGCTGAGCGTCATCGCAGCGACGGACATACAAGGGGGTCATCCCAATAAGTCCCTTACTGACGACCGCTGGCCTGGCCCGTACTTGTAGCGGTCTATGGAGGAACGAGGACTAACCGAAAATTAGTCCGAATCCGAGGGCGGCAGCGAACCTTGGGATGGTCCCAGGCGGTTTGCGGGTGGGTGGTCAAGCTCAATGACGCGACAGCCCCCGTACGCTCACCCTGAAGTATGTCTAAAAGTGGCGGTCATCTGTTATACGGCAAGTGAACCTAGGCCTGGCATGGTCAACTACTCTTGCTTTATCCTGAAGCGAGCGGGTATGGCGCGACGACGGTGCTCTCGTTGAACTTGAGCACGGCGGGGGGCGGGGAATGAGCAGGGCTACTGATTATTACGTCACGCTTGGCTCGGATTTGATTGAGCGTTATCATTCCACCCGGTATGTTCCGGACCTGCTGGGTGCAGTGGATGCATTGCGGCAGGTGGTAAGGCTGACCCCGCAGCGCAGCCGGGACGCCCGGGCGAGCCGCTTTCTGCTGTCCATTGCTTTAAGAGAACTGTTTGACGCCACCAAAGATCTCTCGGTGCTGCGGGAGGCGGTCGAGCTCGGGGTGGCCGCGGCGCAGGCCATGCCGCCGGACCAGTCTTCATATGCGACGGGTGTGCTGAACCTGGCCATTGCGCTACGTGACCTAGGCCAGCGGACCCGGAACCTGGCGTTGGTCGACGACGCGATCGGTTACGGGCGGTGGGGAGCAGGGACGCTCGATTCTGCTCACCCACTTCGGTCGGAGGCCTGCTGTGATCTTTCCATGGCTCTGCACGCCCGGTACGAACTGACCGGGGATATCGCTGCGCTCCGCGAGGCGATATCGGTGGGCTGGCAGACACTGGAAATCGTCCCGCAGGGCCATGCGCAGTATGTTGCCGGGCCTTACCGGCTCGTCGAATACCTTCAGCAGTTGTACGGGAAGACGCGGGAGCCCGTCGCCCTCGACGATGCGGTAAAGATCTCCCGCTGGGGCCTGCAGATCTCCTACGGTGACCCGCATTATGGCGACCACCTCCGCCAGCTCGCGAACCTCCTTCGCGAGGTCTACGCGGACCGCCATGATCTGGACGCGCTGCGGGAGGCTATTCACCTGCTGAGGACGGCGGCCGCGCACCTGCCGCAGGAAACCCGCAACGCGGTGATGATCCTGATGAGCCTGGGCGCGGCCCTAGGGGCTCTGGGCGGCGCGACCGAGGATGCCGACATCTTCAGGGACGGCGTGCAATCGCTCCGCGCGGCCCGTGCGGCCTGCGGGACGGACACGATCCTCGCCGCCTCCGTCGACCACAACCTGGCGATGACGCTGGGTGGGCTGTATAAGCAAACGGGTCAGGTCGAGGTCCTCGCCCAGGCCGTGCAGGTCAGTCGGCAGGCACTGGGGGAGACACCCGGGACGGACGCGGCCAGGGGGGAGCGGGCCGGACAGCTCGGCGCGTTCCTGACCGACTTGGCGACTGAATCCGGCGGTGACACGTCGTTGGAGGACGAAGCAATCGGCCTCCTCCGCGAAGCCGTCCGCACGACCCACGGGCTGGCCCTCCAGAACTGCCGGTACGGCCTGTGGAAGGCCTTGCGGAACCGGTACAACCGAGGTGGCGGCCTGCCAGGCCTGGAGGAGGCCATCGAGCAGCTCAGGACCCTCCTTGCGGACACGGACCCACGTGACGACGCCTATAGCGAGTTCCAGCACTCGCTGGGGACCAGCCTGCTTTCCCGCTACCAGCAGACCACCGACGCGCAGACACTGACGGAGGCAGTTCAGGTCCTGCGGGCCGCGGCTGCGGCCGTGCCGGCCGAGGATCGGGATCGCTACTGGCTGCGCCGAGCGTCGCTGGCCATCGCGTTGGTGCGCCTCTTCCAGACGGACCGCGACGCGGCGGTGCTCGATGAAGGCATCGGCATGCTCAAGGAAGTGATCACCGCAGGCGGCGACGCTCCCAATCCGGTTGACCTGTCAAATCTCGTCGACGCGCTGCTGGTGAAGTTCGGTCACACCGGGCAGCTGGCCTGCCTGGAGGAAGCCATCGACGCCGGACGGCGCGCGGACGCCATCGCGCCGGACGAACCGACGATCCTGTCCAACCTCGCCAATGCCCTGAACGAACTGTTCGACCGGACGGGTCAGCGCGCCGCCGCTGATGAAGCCCTGTCCATGCTGCGGCGGGCCGCCGCCACGGTGCCGCCCGCTCACCCGAGCGCAGCTGCCGTGTACTCCAACATCTCGGTCACGATGACCGGCCTGGCCGAACGACTCGGGAGGCCGGAATTCGCGGATGAAGCTCTCGATTTCGCGCGACGCGCGGCGGCGGCAGCACCGCCCGGTCATCAGGGGCGGGCCGGGGCCCTGAGCAACCTGGGCACTCGGCTGACCGACCGGTTCTACCGCGGCGGGCAGGAGGCCGACCTGCGGGAAGCGGTGGCCGTCCTGACCGAGGCGGCCCGTATCGCGGACCGGGCGAACCGGGATGCCCGGTCCTTCGTGCTGCATAACCTGGCCCTGGCCACCGATGCGCTCGGCGAACAAAGCGGCGATGAGGCCCTGCGGCGAGAGGCCGTCCAGCTGGCCCGGCAGGCCCTGGCCGAAGCGGCCTCACCGGCTCAGCAGGCGCGAATGTCCGCCGAACTTGGCCGTCGGCTGTACTGGCTCATGGTCACGATGGGCGACGGATCGCTGCTGGAAGAGGTCCTCAGCGCGTACGGGGCAGCGGCAGCGGCGGCGGACGCGGCGCCATGGCTGCGGCTACAGGTGGCTCGGGCGCGGGCGGAGATCCTGGCGGATGCCCGGCGGTGGCCAGAGGCGCTCGAGGACTATGTCACCGCCATCGGCCTCATCAGCGAGGTTGCCGCGCGTCACCTCCCGGCCGCCGACAAACAGCACCAGCTGGCGTCGCTCACCGCGCTTGGGGTCAACGCCGCAGCGTGTGCTCTTAATGCCGGCCAGCCCCAGCGCGCGATTGAGCTGGCCGAGCATGCACGGGGCGTTCTGCTCGCCGAGGCGTTCGACACGCGTGCTGACCTGACGGAACTCCGCGCGTGCGCACCCGGGCTGGCCGCCAGGCTTATCTCGCTGCGCGATCAGCTGAACGCGGTCGACATGCCTATGTCACCACCGGCCATGACCGCCAGAGTGGGCAGGGAGGGTGGGACCATCGTCCTGGCGTCTCCGGCGGAACACCAGCATCGCCTAGGTCAGCAGTGGAACGACCTGCTGAGTGATATCCGCGGCATCCAGGGCTTCGAGACGTTCCTGCTGCCACTGCCGATGGGCACTCTGACGGCGGCCGCCACGGAAGGGCCCGTCGCCCTGCTAAACGTCAGCAGATTCCGGTGTGACGCCCTCGTCTTGCGGCACCGGGACGACGGTAACACCGATCTTCAGGTCATCCGCCTGCCCGGCGTGGACGCGTCGGAAGTAACTAGGCACGCCGAGTTCATGCTGTCGCAGTCGCGGCGTGAATTCGGCGCCTCGGGGCCAGGCACGCCGCAGGGGACCGTGCCGGACATACTTGAATGGCTATGGGATACCGTTATCGAACCCGTGCTCGCCGGGCAAGGACTCCTATCGGATTACCCGCCTATTCCGCTGCCCCGGATCTGGTGGTGCCCCACGGGATTTCTTTCCTGCTTGCCGCTGCACGCGGCGGCCAGGAGAGACGCCGGCCCGGAAAACCGGACATCTGCCCTTGATCACGTGATCTCCTCATACACGCCGACCATCAGCGCACTCGCCAGGCAGTTCGTCGTCCGGCAGGACCACGACAACCCGGTATCGGCGGTCGTCGTGGCCATGCAAGCTACTCCGGGCGGGGGCGAGCTGCCGGCCGTCGCCACCGAGGCGCAGCTAGTCGCGGACACCTGCCGGGGCGCGCTCGTCCTTGAAGGCCCGCAAGCTCGCTACGAAGCCGTCGTGGCGGCAGTGAACAATCACTCGCTTGCGCACTTCGCCTGCCACGCCGTCACTGACGAAGACGACCCGGCGGCAAGTCACCTCGTGCTCCACGACCACGAGACGAAACCGCTAACCGTTGCCGACATTATCCGGTGCCCGACCGATGACGCCGAGCTAGCGTTCCTGTCAGCGTGCAGCACCGGGCAGACCTCCCCCGGCCTCCTTGATGAGGCCCTGCATATTACCTCCGCCTTCCATATTGCTGGATTTCCGCAGGTAATCGGAACGCTGTGGCCAGCCGACGACACTACCGCGGCCGAGATCGTCCGGGACTTCTACGCCAGTTACCTACCCGACGGCACGGACCGGCCAACCGCATCGGCCGCCTACGCGCTGCACGAAGCAATACAGCGGGCCGCTCGCCGATACCGGAAATACCCGTTGCGATGGGCCTCCCACGTACACGTCGGGCGCTGATTGCTTCTGTGGCGAGTAGAGAGGCGAACATCTCGCATTGGGAAACGAATGCCAGTACCGTTCTCCGGATCGCGTATCACAATCCTGCCGCTACGTCGCTATTCCCGCTGCGGGCGGTGGTGAGTTCCTCCTAGGCTCCGTTCAGCCAAAGGATGCGAGGGAACGAAACGGCGTGGGACGTAAGGAACGCCGCCCGGAGTATGATTCCTTCGCGTGACGGCCGGTGCGGCGATGAAGGTGTGGTCAGAGGCGCTCCCGGATGTCGCATGGGAAGTGATCTGCAGTGGTTGACACGGTCCACATCGATTCCGCACCGCGTCGAGGGGCAAACAGCCAAGTCATGAGGGGGCTAGCAACAGATGGAGGGTGACGATGATGGCGTGCTTGAGGCGGCGCGCGCGATCCGCCCTTACCTCCGCGACCTGATCGGCCCGACTGCGGCCAGAATAACCGACCAGCGGATCGGCGCCGAGCTCACCGGGTCAGCGGACCGTACGGACACGGTCAGACGGCTGCGGGCGCTGCTGGAAGAGCAGCCGGACACTGCCTGGTTCCTGGGCCGGGTGCTAGCTGACAAGCCACTTTACCGACCGCCTTACCACCAACAGGCTCCCCTCCGGCGAATGGTCTCCCCGGCCGGGGATCCTGGCCTGGTGAGGGCGGATCGTTACGTCTGTCCGCGCGGAGACTATGTCTGGTACCAACCCGAGGTTGGTGCCCGAGTTCCTGAGTGCCCCGCCCATAACCTGTCGCTGGCCCGGAGTTGACGTGCTGGCAAGCTTCTGGCAAGCTGCCGGCGGCAAGCTGGCAGATCGCTGGGCGGCCGTCTCGGTCCCTGCGCTGATTTTCTGGCTGGCCGGGTTCGCGGCCTGGGCTTATCACCGAGGCGGGCTGCATACGCTCTCCGACGAGAGGTGGCTGAAGGGACAGACCTCCGTCGAACAGCTCGTGGTCATCGTGGTTGCCCTCCTTGTGGTAGGCGTGTCCGGGCTGATGATCGGATGGGCCGCGACGCCGATCCTGCGGTTGCTGGAAGGCTACTGGCCGTTCTGGACCGGACCGCTACGCAGTCGGCTCGCTGACTGGCTCGCGAAGCGGGCTGCCGCGGAAGTCCCGGCGTGGCAGGAAGCCTACGCCCGGGTAGAGGGTGATAACCCGACAGCCGGTGACCTGGCTGCCTACGCTCGTCTCGAACGCCGTCGCCGTCGGCGGCCGACCGCTGCTCGCTACTTCCTGCCGACTCCGATCGGCAACATCCTGCGCGCCGCCGAACGCCGCCCAGTCGACAAGTACGGCCTGGACACCATCGTCGTCTGGCCGCACCTGTGGTTGCTGTTGCCTGAGACGACCCGAAGTGAACTGCGCTCCGCCCGCGTCAGCTTGGATACTGCGGTCGCTGCGGCGATCTGGGGAGTCCTTTTCTGCACTTTTGCGGTTTTTGTGTGGATCGCTGTCCCGATCGGGCTAGCGGTCGCTGTCATCGCGGTTGCCGTTGTGGCACCAGGCCGTGCGCAGGTCCTCGGCGAGATTGTCGAGGCCGCCTACGACCTGCACCGCACTGCCGTCTACCAGCAGGTCCGCTGGCCCTTGCCGGACAACCCGGAAGAGGAACATCACGTCGGCGCCCAACTGACCGCCTACCTGCGTCGAGGCTCCAACCTCTCAAGCCCTACCTTCACATCTAAGTCCTCACGATCTGACAGCGCCCCCCGATCCCCATGAGCCGCCCTCCTCCGCGGCCGGATGTCCCATACCAGAGGACGTAGGTGTCAGTCCGCAGGAAGTAGTCGCCGTTCCTGCCCTTGCCGGTTGTGGGTGGTTGACGGTCCCGAGGATCTGA
>Ga0224557_1001594_pt1 | contig 21395 bp, 22 predicted proteins | sample 714S31014metaG_FD_180677 | JGI IMG/M metagenome (GOLD analysis project Ga0224557, IMG submission 180677) | Peat soil microbial communities from Stordalen Mire, Sweden - 717 S3 10-14 | ecosystem: Environmental > Terrestrial > Soil > Wetlands > Peat | place: Sweden: Norrbotten County, Stordalen...
ACCTCGACCGGCCGTCGCTCCCCCGCGCGCCGACCGTGCTCGCCGGAGAAGCGCCGCATACCCGGGACCGCATACCACCGCGTCGCCTGCCGAATCAGCTTCAACGCGAGCTCGTCGTCGACTTGCTGTGCCCCATCGGATGACAGGTACGCGCCCGCAACCAGCGCCGACTTCAGGGCTCCCGCGTCGCCAGCACGGACGGCGCGCGCGATCCCCCGCTCGGCGTCGGCGCGTGCAGCGCTGACATCACGCAGCAGCCCATAGTCAAGAAAGCCGACGCGGCCGTCTGGGCGCAGCAGTTGATTGCCGGGGTGCGGGTCGCCGAGCGCGATCCGCTCGCGGTAGAGCAGGCCGAAAAAGAAGCGAAAAGTGATCTCCCCGTAACGGTCGCGGTGTGCCTCGTCGAGCCGGCGAACAGCCTCGAATCGCTCGCCTTCGACGTACTCTGAGACAAGCACCCGGCGAGTCGAGAGCGCGGTGCTGACCGTGGGTACGGAGATGAACGGGTGGCCGCGGCGCAGCCGCTCGATCCGCCGCTGGTTTTGTGCCTCGAGCTCGTAGTCGAGCTCTTCGACGATCCGCTCACGCAGCTCCGTGGCGAGCGCCTTCGCGTCGAGGCTGGGCGCAAGCCGTTTGACCAGCGGCAGCAAGAGCATCGCGTTGCGTAGGTCGGTATCGACCGCCTCGGCGATCCCCGGGTATTGGACCTTGACGGCGACGTCGCGTCCATCGAGCGTCTTTGCTCGGTGTACCTGGCCGATCGACGCCGCCGCGAACGCGCGCTCGTCGAACTCGGAGAAGATACGGCTGAGCGGTCCGCCGAGCTCGTCGCGCATGAGCCGCTCCAGCTTCGAGAAAGGAACCGGCGGGACATCGTCACGGAGCTCCGCAAGCTTCGCTTGGAGCGCGTCACGCTCGTCTTCGGGGAGGCCGTCGAACTCCACCATCGAGAGCACCTGACCGACCTTCATCGCCGCGCCACGCATCTTTCCCAGCTGGTCAACCAGCTGGTTGACCAGCTGGCCGGTGCGCTCGCTCTGAGCGGCTGCGGCTCGCTCGGGCGAGCGGACACGGTTTGCGGTCCGCATGCCTGCCCACCGCAAACCCTGGCCGGTCACCAGCCCACTGACTCGAGCGGTCCGCGCGATCCGCCCGGTCGGCAGCTCACCCGCCTCCGGCGCTGGCTCCTCGGCTTCGGTGCTCATCCGATATCTCAGTCAAGCAGGGCGGCATAAGACCGGTTCTACGTCGCCTTTGGGGCTGCGTCAGTCGGTATTTCTCAGCGCCCCTCGCGTGGCATACTCGTGGCATGGCCCGCACACGTCTGAGTACGACCGTGGACGCTGGACTGCTCGATGGTGCGCGGCGGCTGCGCTCCGGGCTGAATGACGCTGCCTTGATAGACGAGGCGCTTACGGCTTTGCTCGCGCGTAATCGCGAGGTTGAAATCGACGCCGCGTACGCCGCTTATGACCGTCACCCGCTCGACGAGCCGGATGCCTGGGGTGATCTTGCGTCGTTCCGCCGAGCGGCCGCTGCTTCATGAGCAACATCCCATCCCGGGGTGAGGTGTGGTGGTGCGAGTTACCGGAGATCGGCCGCCGCCCGGTCGTGGTGCTCTCGCGCGACGCGGCCATCCCCAGACTTGGCCGGACGCTCGTTGCCCCATGCACCACCACGATCCGAGCTCTGCCCAGCGAGGTTGTCCTCGACCCTGGCGAAGATCCGGTACCGAGGCGCTCGGCGGTCAACCTGGATTCGGTTGAGAGCGTCTCCCTTGGGGTACTGGTTGAACGACTCGGCCGGCTTGCTGACGCACGAATGCGCGAGATCTGCGCCGCGTTAGCGGTGGCCGTCGATTGCCAAGCATGAGCCGGCCGGATCCGGCACCCCCACCGGCGTCCTCCTGCCACGGCTAACGGAGAAGTCAGAGCTTCTGCGCGAGGCGCCGGTCGGTGACCGTTGTGCCGGTCGTACGGCCGGAGTGATAGGCGTATACGCACAGCCACTGGGCATGCGTGCCGAACTTCCCGAGCGTGACGCTCATGCTGAACGGCCCCTGCTCGTCGCGAATACGACGTTCCTCTGGAACCCGATGACCAACCAGCTTGACGACCCGAACCTGTTCGAGACCAGAATCGCCGCATTCGTCTCAGCCGGTCTCGATGAGTTCCGCATCCGAGCATGGACCGTGATCCGAGGCGCCTATCTGCGGCCCTCCTACTCACGACCGATCCGAGCGCTACTCGGCCGAGCCCGGCGACCGACCGTCAACCGTAAGGGTTGGTCGCGGCTTGGCGGCGCCCAGTAAGTTCCGTGCGATGGACGTCCTGGTTAGACAGCCTCGCGAGGCTGACCTGGAAGCGCTGTTCCGGATTCACGCGGATCCACGTACGAACGTGCACTGGCCCGAGGGCGCGTTCAAGGAGATGGAGCAGGCGCGCAAAATCCTCGAAACGATGCTGGACGAACGGCATTCGTACGGCATCGGCTACTGGGCTGTCACACCGGCCGATTCGGATGAGGTCATCGGTTTCTCAGGTTTACGTGTCAAACCGGCCGGGTACTCGGACTACTTCAACCTCTACTACCGCTGCACGCCCGAGGTTTGGGGGCAGGGAATCGCCCGTGATGTCGCCGGACGAGCCTTGGCGATCGCGCGCGAGCGGTGGCCGGAACGGCCGGTCGTGGCACGCATGCGAGGAGCCAACCTTCCATCCCAGCGGGTCGCGCTGTCGGTGGGCCTGACGCGCGCCGGCCACGACTCTCAGGGTCGGATCTTCTTTTCCGACCGCCGGCTCTACCCGAGCTTTATGGAGCTATTGCGCTGACTCCGGTTTCGCGCCGCGCCAGAGGTCATGAAGCTATCCGACGGTTATCGCGATGTCCTTTGAGCGGCTCAACGCGGGGCTTGGTGACGAAGTAGCGCAACTCGCGCGCCCAGGTGAAGGTCAGGCCGGCGCGCGAATAGCCCGAGAGGATCTCGAAGGCGTACGAGCCGCTCCTGTAGCCACCGCCGCCGACGAGGGCACCGCCGGCGCCTTTGCGAAGAATGATGTCGCGGTGCAGCCAGCACGAGGAGGAGCGCCCAACGGTCGGGCAGTCCTCGTTCATGTCGAGGCCATTCGGACCATCGTCGTACATCCACCCATAGTCAGCCGCGATCGTCGAATCACCGCCGGACCAGACCCCGCCCGCCCACTCGAAGCCGCTGCTCGGGAACGGCGGGTCATTCCGACTCTGCGCGCCTTCAGCGGCGAGCCGGTCCAAGGCTGGGCTGAGCCCGACCACTGGAGCCAAACCGCGATTGACCCGCTCCAAGTCGGTAACTACAAGCATCTGCTGCGGCCGGCTCAGTGCGGACCAGTTGGACGGAAGTGCAAGCCGGCCAACGCTCTCCTTCGCCCGGCATCCGTCAAGCCGCTTGATCGTGAACTCGGGCTGCCCGCCCTGCGCGTCGCAGTCGGCAACGGGGTTCGCCGGCGGCAGAATGCCGGCCGTTGCGGCGCTCGCCGACGCCACACCGAAGCTACCCAGAGCGATGGCGACGGCAGCCGCGGCTAGGAATCGCGTGACGGGAAAAGTTTCGGACATCTGGAGCTGAGTATCGGCAAGCGCTCGGTTTCGTCTTCGCGGTCAGCGACAGACCGCCACGAAATCAAGCGCTGTGTGGAGCGGGCGGATGTTCGACAGCTCGAAATCCCGCGCGCTGATCGCGGGCGTGAAGCGATCGTAGAACAGGCCGGTGAGGCCGAGCCGCGTGTGAACCTGGTCCCAGCCCAGGCGCAGTGCCAGTTCGTGGGCGCGCAGCTTGCGCGCGTGGTAGAGCCCGTAGAGCTGCACCGATTCGAAGACCGACTCGCAGAGCTCACGAAACTCGTGCGCGCGGTACTCCTTGATGTGCCACGGGTTGTCTGACTTCTCAGCGCCCCGGGGCGCCAGCGTCAGCAGGTTGGGAGTCGAGACGAAGGCGCTCCCGCCCGCAGCCAAGAGACCTCTGAAGTGGCTGAGCACCGCGGCTGGATCCAGTACGTGCTCGATCGTCTGCAGAAACGTGACAGCGTCGAATGCGCCCGCATCACCCCACGTCTCCACGAGACCGCGCTCGAAGCTCAGCCCCGGCCCCTGGTACCGCAAACGGGCGTGCTCATAGGCCTCCGGGTTGGCATCGACGCCGACGACGCTCTGCGCTGCACCCGCGGCAAGCGTCGCTGTTCCGTAGCCCTCGCCACAGGCCATGTCGAGAACCCGCGCACCTGCTGCCTGCGCAGCGATCCACTCGTAAACGGCGAGGTGGCGCCGGTACCAGTAGTTCTCGGCGGGCACGTCCGGGAGCGTGCGCTCGCCCGTGAGCGACAGCGGCGGCACCCCGGGAGGCTGATTCTGCTGGACGTAAGCTGTCGCCACCGCCGACACGGTAACGTGGCCGCTCGATGCAGGCCCTGCGCTCTCACGATGAGATCCGCGATGTCAACACGCGCTACCACGATGTCGCTGCCGCGAGCTACGACTCGAAATGGGGCATCGATTTTGCGCAGACCGGGCAGTCGCAGGTGCTCGGCAAGTTCCGCAAGCTGCTTGGAGCTGACGGTCAAGCCACATTCCCCCGGGCACTTGAGATCGGTTGCGGCACCGGCTATTTCAGCCTGAACCTGATGCAGGCCGGAGTGATTGACCACCTCACCTGCACAGACATCTCATACGGGATGGTTGAGGCGCTCAACGCGAATGCTGAGCGCCTCGGCCTCAGGGAGCGCGTGCGCGCCACCCGCGCGGACGCCGAGTCGCTGCCGTTCCCGGATGGCAGCTTTGACCTGGTGGTCGGTCACGCGGTCCTACACCACCTTCCTGACCTGGACCGCGCCTTCTCTGAGTTCCGCCGGGTCCTGCGGCCTGGCGGCCGCATCGTCTTCGCTGGTGAGCCCTCGCGCGTCGGCGACCGTCTCGCCCGCTTCCCCAAGAAGGCGGCACTCCTGGCGGCGCCCGCTTGGCGCCGCCTGCTGGGGGCGGCACCCGCCCCCACGACCGTGGCTGACGCCGGGTCGCGGCAGCAGGTCGACCATGAGCTCGAGAGCAAGGTCGACATCCACGCCTTCGCGCCCGCCGACCTGATTCGCATCGCCACACACACCGGCTTCACCGACGTCACCGTCCGCGGTGAGGAGCTGGTCGCGAACTGGTTCGGATGGTTTAACCGCACGCTCGAGATGAGCGCCGAAGATGATGATGTGCCGATGCTCTGGCGAAAGTACGCTTTTCACGGCTACCTTTTGCTACAGAAACTCGATGCGCGGGCGCTTGAGCCGAGGTTGCCGGCGGCGCTCTTCTACAACCTGCTCCTGACCGCTCGCAAGCCTTGACTACGGCCACCGACTTCCCACTCTTCCCGCTCGACCTGGTGGTCCTCCCCGGCGAGGCGGTCCCGCTCCACATCTTCGAGCAGCGTTACAAGACGATGATCGACGAGTGCCGAGAGCGGGACAGTGAATTCGGTGTGGTCTGGCTCGCGGATGACGGCCTGCATGACGTCGGCTGCGCCTGCCGGATCGACCAGGTGCTTGAGGTGCTTGACGACGGCAGCATCAACCTGCTGACCCGCGGTACCTGGCCGCTGCGGGTGGTTGAACGCCAAAGTCATCTCCCCTACCCAGCCGGCGTTGTCGAGTTCCTCAGCGACACCCCGGAGCAGGTTGACGCCGAGCTTCTGGTCAGCACGCAGAGCGTCTATGCCGAACTGGTGCACAAGGCCACCGACAAGCGAGCGGACCCGGACCTACTCGCTGCGATGTCCGCGTACGACATGGCGGCAACCGTCGATTTCGGCCTCGAGGCCAAGCAGGGACTGCTTGATTTGCGCTCGGAGAACGCGCGTCTGCAGCTCGTGGTCCGCCTGTTCCGTGCTGCGCTCAAGCGGCTGGACTTCGTCGACCGCGCGCAGGCGCGGGCGAAGTCCAACGGCAAAGTCCGCTTCGGCTGAGCGTCTGCGCTCGCGCGAATGAGGTCAGGTCAGGCGGGAAGCTAGGAGATCCGCCCGGAGTTCATCCCCGTGGGATGAACTCCGGCACGTCAACCGAAGCCCCAGCGGAGATCTGACGCTCGCTCGCTCGCGTGATCCGAGGCTCACCCGAAGGACGCGGCTCACTCATACCGACGCCGCGCTGAGTCTCGCGGCTACGCGGCGCACGCTGCTCCGAGTAGCCCGTCGCGACGACGGTGATCCAGACCGTGTCATCGGACAGCTTCTCGTCGACCATCGCACCGAAGATGATGTTCGCGTCCGGGTGCGCGGCCTCGGCGACAGCCTTGGCCGCTTCATTGACCTCCCAGAGGGAGATGTCCGAGCCACCGGTGATCGATAGCAGGATCGAGCGCGCGCCCTCCATGCTCGTCTCCAGCAGCGGCGACGAAACGGCAGCCTCGGCGGCGTCGAGCGCGCGGCGCTCGCCGCTACCCATGCCGATCCCGAGCAGCGCGTTGCCGGCGTTGGACATGATCGTGCGCACGTCGGCGAAGTCGAGGTTGATCAGACCCGGCAGCGTCACCAGGTCAGAGATGCCCTGGACACCCTGGCGCAGCACGTCATCGGCGACGCGGAACGCGTCGACCATCGTCGTGTTGCGGTCAAGCACGGTCAGCAGGCGATTGTTCGGCACGACAATCAGCGTGTCGACCTCTTCCGCCAGCGCGGCGATCCCGGCCTCAGCCTGGTCTCGGCGGCGTGTGCCCTCGAACTGGAATGGACGCGTGACGATCCCCACGGCGAGCGCGCCGAGCTCACGGGCGATCTGTGCCACCACCGGGGCTGCGCCGGTACCCGTGCCGCCACCAGCGCCGGCGGCGATGAAGACCATGTCGGAGCCACGCAAAAGCGCCTTGATCTGGTCGTACGCCTCGCGCGCAGCCTGGCGTCCAAGCTCCGGGTTGGCGCCCGAACCGAGACCGCGTGTGACCGTGTCCCCGATGTGGAGCGTGGTCGACGCAGCCGACGTCTGCAGCGACTGCAGGTCGGTGTTGATCGCGATGAACTCGACACCTTCGATGTCAGCTTCGATCATCCGGTTGACCGCGTTGACGCCGGCACCACCGACGCCGACGACACGCAGGACCGGGCGGCCGAGCGTCCCTGGAGCAGAAACCTGCTCATAGGCGTACTCGGGACGCGCGAAAACGTCGTGAGTGTGAGACGCGGGCACCTTTGCAGCGACCGGCGCCGGTGTTTCCATCAGGCTCGCCGGAATATCAGCCGAGAAGGCCGAGCGCAGACGCTCCTGCGGCGACGGCACCTCGGGGGCGCGCGGCGCCTCGGGTGAGAGGTCGATCTCTGGAGCGGCCGGCGGAGTCTGGAGCGCCGGATGTGGCTTGCGCTCGGTAACCGCCTCAGCGGCAGGTTCCTCGGTGGGCATTGACGGCTGCGCAGCCCCTGTGGACGCCGGGGCCGTGCCCGTGTCCTCAGCGGTCTTGCGGAAGAGTTGTGACAGCGGTCCCTCGCGCATACTCGCGCGTTTAGCGGCCGGCATTAGAGAGAACCTCCTTGGCGAGCTGCCGGTAGGCGTGTGCCGCCAGGCCGTCAGGGTCGTACTTGAGCACGGACATGCCCTTCACCGGAGCCTCCGCAAAGCGGACGGTCTTGCGGATCCGGGAAGCGAAGACGCGGTCACCGAAGTTCTCCTCGAGCAACTCGATCGCTTCCTTGGCGTGAAGGGTGCGCGTATCAACCATCGTCGGCAGGATGCCCTCGATCTCGATGTCCGGATTCAGGTTCTCCCGGATCATCGCGAGCGTGTTCTGCAGCTGGATCAAGCCGCGCATGGACAGATACTCGCACTGAACGGGGACGATCACCTTATTCGCCGCAGTCAACGCGTTGATCGTCAGCAGGCCGAGGCTCGGCGGGGTATCGATGAAAACGTAGTCATAGCGATCCTTGACCTCTTTCAGCGCCCTCTCAAGGCAGCGTTCGCGGCCGATCATCGTGGACATCGCGATCTCAGCACCGGCAAGATCGATCGACGCGCAGGCCACATCCACCTCACGGGTGTGGATCACTTCAGAGATCGGCATCTTGTGCACGAGCACGTCGTACATCGAGCTCTTGAGGTTGTCCGGATCGATGCCCTGAGACATCGTCAGGTTGCCCTGCGGGTCCATATCGCAGCAGAGGACCTTGTGGCCCTCTTCCACGAAAGCGGCGGCAAGGTTGAGCGTGGTGGTGGTCTTTGCGACGCCGCCCTTCTGGTTGGCGAAAGCGATCACCTTAAGGTTGGCCGTCACAGGAGATTCCTCCGAGAAGTCTGTTCTGCTGAGAGATACATTCGCGCCGTTATTCGCAGCAGGCAAGGGGAATCCTGCATGCGCGCGTCGCTATGGTCATGAGCCTGTGCCTTCGCCGCTGCTGCAGAGACGCCTGATCTTCGTCACCGGCAAGGGCGGCGTCGGCAAGTCAACGGTCGCCATGGCACTGGCGGGGGTGGCTGCGCGTCGTGGCATGCGCACGATCGTGGCCGACGTGAACGGTGCCGGTGAGGAGCACGAGCAGCAGCTCGCGCCAAACCTTTTCACGCTCTCGATCCATCCGCAGCGCGCGATGGAGGAGTATCTGAGTGTCAAGGTCGGCGGCACCGCCGGCCAGATCCTCGGTCAAAGCCGCATGTTCAGCGCTTTCGCGATGGCGACTCCGGGGATGCGCGAGCTGCTCAGCCTCGGCAAAGTCTGGGAGCTCGCCCAGACGCAGCGCCGCGCGTGGGGCGGTGAGCCCTATGACCTGACGGTCGTGGACGCACCTGCGAGCGGCCACGGCGCCGCGCTGCTGCGGACTCCCCGCACCTTTGCCGAGATCGCCAAGATCGGGCCGATCGCAAGCCAGGCGAGCACGATCGCGCAAACCCTGGCTGACCGGGACTTCACCGCGATCGTGGCAGTCGCGATCCCTGAGGACCTGGCTGTGGCCGAGACACTGGAACTGGACGAGGCGCTCCAGCGGGAGCGCCTGAACATCGACCTGTTGGTACTCAACCAGCGCCACCCGGACCGGTTTGAAGAACGGGAGCTCGAGGTGCTGCGCCCGCTGGCCGCAGCACCCGCCGCACGCTTGGCGCTCGCCGCCGATCTGCGCGCGCGCTCGGAGGCCGAGCAGGCGGCACGCTTGGAAGCGCGCTTCGGCGGGAGACTGCAGAGCCTGCCGTTTCTGTTCTCCCCCGAGCTCGGCGACGACGAACTCGAACAGTTGGGCGAGGCGCTGGCGCTGTGAGCGTCGCCGAGATCCTCGAGGGCAAGCGGGTCGTGGTGTGCGCCGGTTCGGGCGGTGTCGGCAAGACCACGGCGGCCGCCGCGGTGGCGCTCGGGATGGCCGCTCGCGGCGCCAAGGTCGCGGTCGTCACAATCGATCCGGCCAAGCGTCTCGCCGGCGCGCTCGGGCTCGACATGCTCGACAACGAGCCCAGCCGGATCGACTCGCGCCGTCTCGCGGGCGTCGCCATGAAGGGTGAGCTGTGGGCAATGATGCTCGACCCCAAGCGGACTTTCGATGACCTGATCGACAGCGTCGCACCGACCCCCGAGCGCGCGGCTGAGATCAAGGCGAACCGCATCTACCGCCAACTGTCCACGGCCGTCGCCGGCTCACAGGAGTTCACAGCTGTCTCCAAGCTGTACGAACTGAGTCAATCTGGGCGCTTCGACCTGATCGTGCTCGACACGCCGCCCGCTCGCAACGCGCTTGACTTCTTTGACGCCCCAGCGCGGCTCGAGGCGTTCCTCGAGGGAAGCGCGCTCAAGGCGCTGCTACGCCCGACCAGCGTCGGCATGCGGCTCTTCGCCAAGGGCGCAGTTCCGGTCCTCGGCGCGTTGCGCAGGGTCACGGGGGTGGATGTGACCACTGACCTCGCCACCTTCTTCGCGTTGTTGGGAGGTATGACCGAGAGCTTTGGGATGCGCGCTCGCCACGTCGATCTGCTCCTACACGCTCAGACGACCGGCTTCCTGCTGGTCACCTCGCCACAGGCCGGCCCGACCGAAGACGCGATCAGCTTTCGCCGAACGCTCGCCGACGGCCGACTGCCGTTCAGCGGCGCGATAGTCAACCGCGTCCATCCCCCGCTCGCCTCTGTGCTCACGGACTCCGAGCTGCCTGACGTCGGCCCTGCGCTCGCGCAGAAGCTGGCCACGGCGGTCTCCGAGTACGGTGTCCTGGCGGCACGTGATGCGGCGAACATCGCTCGGCTCACAGCGGCTCTGGATGGCGCGCCGCTGCTGCTGGTGCCAGAGTTCGAGGACGATGTCAACGACGTTCATGGCCTGGTACGAATCCACAGGGAGCTCTTCGTATGACCGCTGAGGTGCCGGGCTCAGCTGACCTGATCTCGGTGGACGAGGCGCTCGCGACGGTGTTGTCGGCGGCAGTGCCGCTGGCGGGCGAGCAGGTGCCGCTCGGCGACGCGGTCGGCCGCTTCCTGCTGGCGGACGTTCACGCCGGGCTCGACCTGCCGCCGTTTGCGAACTCCGCGATGGACGGCTTTGCAGTCCGCGCGGCTGACACGCCGGGCAGGCTTCGGATCGCCTGCGAGTCCGCGGCAGGGCGACCGTTTGCGGGGGTACTTGGCGACGGCGAGGCGGTGACGATTTCAACCGGCGCGATGATCCCAGAGGGCGCCGACACGGTCGCGATCGTCGAAACCGTCACGCTGGTTGACGACGGGCGGGCCGTCGAGATCGGGCACGCGGCGCCAGTGGGCGACTGTTTCCGCCTGGCGGGCTCTGACGTTCGGCGCGGAGACCTTGTGCTGAGCGCCGGTACACGCGTGGGTCCGGCCCAGATCGGCGCCGCGGCGGCGCTGGGGCTGGCAGAGCTGCCGTGCGGCGCTCGGCCACGGGTCGCGGTGCTGCCGACCGGAGACGAGCTACGCCGTCCCGGGGAGCCACTCGGGCCGGGGCAGATCTACAACTCGAACGGTCCGATGCTGCGTGCCCTGTTCGAGGACGCGGGAGCTGTGGTGACGGTGATTCCGGCGGTGGCTGACACGCTCGAGGCGCACCGTGAAGCACTCTCAGCCGCGCTTGAACACGACCTGCTGATCAGCTCCGGTGGAGTCTCGGTCGGGCCGCACGACCTGGTTCGGGCGACCGCTCAGGAGCTGGGGGTGCGCGAGCTCTTCTGGCGGGTCAGGCTCAAGCCCGGCAAGCCGCTGACTTTCGGGGTGCGGGAGCGGGGCGGGGTTGGTGCCGGCTCCGGCACCAACCCCGCCCCGCCCACCCTGGTGTTTGGCGTCCCCGGCAACCCAGTCTCAACGCTCGTCTGCTTTGAGCTGTTCGTGCGCCCAGCGCTGTTGCGCCTGCAGGGAGCTCCCCACCCACAGCCGCGCTTCCTGAGCGGCGTGCTGGCCACCGCGGCCAAACGCAACCCCGCTCGCGACGAGCTGATCCGGGCGCGATACCTCGAAGACGGTCGGCTCGAGCCACTGCGTGCTCAGCAATCGCATCAGATCAGCGTCAGCGCTCAGGCGGACGCGCTCGTCCGGATCCCCACCGGTACCGGCGAGATCCACGCCGGCAGCGAAGTCTCGTACCTCGCTCTACGCGAGCGTTGACGGCGGCGCCAGGCAGGCGCTGCCGCTGTGCAGGAGCTCGGATGCCGCTCGGTGGCTCACGGCCACCTGCTCAGCAGCTTCGCTCTCCGGCATCAGATCGCCCGCCATCGCGATGATCTCCTGCAAGGTGACGGGACCGGCCGACAGGCGACCGATCAGGCGCTCCTTGAGTTGCGCGACCGCGGCAAGAGTCCCAGCCGCTGGTGCGGGAGCCGGCCGTTGTGCCAGCACCTCCATCGTCACGTCCTTCCCAAGCTTCTCAAGGTTCGGCCAGCCACGCCCCATCGCGATCTGGTCTGGTCTGAGCCGGTCGGCCTCGTAGACGCTGAGCTTGGTCTTCCGCGGCTCGTACTCGTGGCCTTCGTATACGAACAATCCGGGGCCGCGCATCGGATCGAGGAACTGCTGCTGCAGTTCCTCGATACTCAGGTTGTAGACCCGTGCCTGATGCAGGCGGGTGTAGAGCTGCACGTGATACACGCCGTTGAGCTTAGGGCCTATCCCGGTAGGGGCGTGCGACTGGGGTGGTCCAGGACCAAGCTGGGCGCCGCACGACGTCGCGGCAGGTAGCGGCGCTACCTGCAAGACGGTGGGTGGCGAGCCAGCGCCGGTACTGGGCCGCAACCGGGCGCGCGAACCTACCGGGATAGGTCCTAATGAAGCCGGCAGTCGCCCCTATGGCCAGCGACGCGGTGCAGATGTCTTACGCTGGCGGTTCGCGGCCGCGGGTGAGGCGATACCGTGAAAGCCATGAAGCCGGGCTCTCGGGTCGTGTACTCAACGGTCGATGGCGACCTGCGCAAGGCGCGTGACGGTGGGCTCAGGGAACGGCGGGCAGATGGCGATCGCGTCAAGGTCCGGCGCGAGGTCGCGGGCCGCCACGGTAAGGCGGTGACCACAGTCTCGGGTGTGCCGGTCGACGACGTGGGGCTGAAGGAGCTCGCGGGCAAGCTTAAGAAGCGCTGCGGCGTCGGGGGCTCGGTAAAGCATGGCGTGATCGAGATTCAGGGCGATCATCGCGACGTGGTGGTCCAGATGCTGGAGGCTGAGGGCTATACGCCCGTCCTCGCCGGAGGATGATGCGCGTCGACAAATGGCTGTGGACTGCGCGGCTGTTCAAGACGCGCGCGCTGGCGGCTGAAGCCGTTAGGGGCGGGCGCGTTCACGTCAACGGCGTGGCGGTCAAGCCAGGCCGCGAGGTCGTGGCGGGTGACGAGCTCGAACTGACACTCGGCCCCGTCCGGCGGACCGTGATCGTTCGCGGCGCGGCCGAGCGCCGCGTATCGCCCACGGAGGCGACGAAGCTGTATGGCGAGACGGAGAAGAGCGTCGCGGAGCGCGAGCGCCAGGAGGAGCTACGCCGGCTTGGTGGGCCAGTCGATCTCGGCGGGCGCCCGACCAAACGCGACCGCCGCCGCTTCGACGCTGGCCAGCGCTAGCGATCCGCACTTGGCGATGTCGCCGATCCTGGACGCGGCGAGCCGCAGGACCCACCCGCAGCCGCTGGCCATGAGAGTCGGTTGTGGCCGGAACGCGCTTGACGATCGCATTCGCCTGTTGGGCGGCCGTATCGCCGACGATTGCCCAGGCGACATCGCGGATGTGGCTCACACAAGCCAGATCAGCATCGACTCGGTCCCTAACGAGCGGGTCGGCGCGGCGATGTTTCCCGTATGGAGCTCGCGGGCGTTCACGCGACTGACGTTGCCCTCGTTGAGACTCTGCAGTGTGCCCCGGCATCAGCGCAGACGCGCAGCACCTCGCTGCACGACGTGTTGATGGCGATGTCGCAACACGGGGTCCGCGTCGGTCAGAACGTGATCCTCGAGGTACTCTGGATCGGCGACGGCCAGACTCCCGGGGAGCTCGCGTCCGCGCTCGGGATCGCCACCCCGACGGTCGTCCGCACAGCCGAACGCCGCAGCTCAGCTGCCCGCCCGCGCGCTCGCCGAGCTCAACGTCGATGAACGAGCCGCGCTCAATCGCGCGCTGACCAAGATCCTTCTCGCCTTCGGAGGCAACCCAAACCAAGCATCTGGCACGGCACTTTATCCACCAAAATCCCCCCGGCCGCGCAGGCCTCCTGGGAGCCGGGGAGATCGCGGCGCTCAGGGCACCACAATCCCCCCGGCTCTGTTCGGGCGGTCACGCGCGGGGGGATCGTGGTGGTTTGAGGCGCCCTTCCATCGGGCGCGAGTTCGCGGGCGTGCCCGTGAGCAGGACGTCGCCCGGGCTCAGCGTGATCAGCCGCGAGCCCCGGGCCGATCGGCAGGAAGCCGTCCTGGCCCTTGACGCGCAGCATCGCGCCGCGGTCGGCATGGCGGAAGTCGTGCACACCAACATCGTTGGCGGGTGCGTAGCCGGCGACGTACTCGAGCGCGTCCTCGATTGCGACCGCTTGCGCCGTCTTGCCGATCACGACCGCGAGCTCGCCCTCGTAGTTCAGGAAGCGCGTTCCGTGCGGTCGGCGCACGAGTCCGCTATGGCCGTTGAGCGTCGTCGGTGGCTTCATGAAGTACGACGGTTAGGCGAGTGTTTTCGCCGCGTACTCGGTCAGCCGGCTGCGGTAGGTCAGGTGGACCGCGATGATCTTCGATGGCTCGACCGGCGCGAGGTAGGTGGCGTCAGCGTCCGCGAGCGTGCGACCGTCGTCCAGCGTGATGGTGTCCCCGTCGAGCCGGCACATACAGCGGACCCGTCTACATCGACGCGGACGCTGCTCTCTCCCATGCCTGCATCGTCTTACCAAGGCGGGCGTGGCGCAGCATGAAGATGCGAAATGATTATGCGCGGTACGCGATAAATTGCCTGTGAGATGGAGCTACGGCAGCTGCGCTACTTTGTGACGGTCGCGGAGGAATTGCACTTCTCGCGTGCCGCTGCTCGCCTGCATTTAGCGCAATCTGCGCTATCAGCCCAGGTCAGACGGTTGGAGGCCGAGGTAGGAGGACCGCTGCTGTTGCGCAGCACCAGGCAGGTCCGATTGACACCCGCCGGAGAGGCCCTGCTCACAGAGGGAAGGGCGATCCTGGCCGCGGCTGACGGGACACTGGGCCGCGTCGGCGCGCTCGCCCGGGGCGAGCACGCGTCGTTCTCGATCTTGTCACTCGGGCCCGTCCCCGGGGCGCTGTTCTCACCCCTGCTCGCGACCTTCAGCGCCCGTCATCCAGAGGCGCGGATCGACGTGCGTGCGGTCGAGTTCTCAGACATGGTTTCGGCGCTGCGCAACGGCAGGGCCGACGTCGCGTTTCTGTACGCGCCGCTCGACGAGGAAGACCTGGACGTGACCCCGTTGATCAGTGAGCCGCGCGTGGTGGCGCTGCCGAGCACACACCCGCTGGCTGGGCGCGAGTGGTTGGTGCCCAGCGATCTCGCGAGCGAGACCTTTGTCGCCCAGCCCGACGCCACCCCACAGGCTTGGCGCGACTATTGGATGCTGGTCGACGAGATCGGGCACCGGCCTCATATCAGCCCCTACGTCGGCGACAACCTCGAGGAGTGGCTGTACCTGATCGGGAGGGGGGAGGGAGTTGACACCTGCCCGGCGATCATCGCGCGCTACTTCGCGCGGCCTGATGTCGCCTTCGTCCCGCTGCGAGACGCCGCACCGACAACACTCGTGCTGGCCGCCAACCGTGAGATCCACCAGACGATGATCGACGAGTTCGTCGCGCTCGCAACGGAGATCGCCGCCAACGCGACCCGCAACTCCGGCACCGGCTATGCCGTGCCGGCCTGGCCAAGGGATCGGGGGCAGTCCACCCGATCCCCAAGGAAAGAGGCAGATGAGCGAAGAGACACATCCACTTGACCTGATCGACCGCGAGCGGGTGCTCGAGCTGCTCGCTGAGCATCTGACCAGGGCCTGGGCATCGTTCGACCGTCCGCGTCCCAAGGAGCCGCAACTCGATCCGGCGCTGTATGAGCGGCTGGAGCAGAACCTGCCCGACGCTCCGGGCGACCCCGAAGCGTCGCTTGCCGATGCGGCGAGCGTGCTCGACGCGAGCGTCTCGCCATCGCGTCCGCTGTACACGGCGTACATCGGATCGACGGGGCTGGAGGCGGGGGTGCTGGCGGGCGCGCTCACAAATGCCTACGACGTCAATCTGGCCTCGGCTGCCGGAGCCGCGGAGATGCTGGAGAACCAGACGTTGCGCTGGGTGGCGGAGTTCGTCGGCTATCCGCTGCAGGACGGGGCGTTCACCAGCGGCGGCATGACCTCGAACCTGACGGCGTTGATAGCGGCCCGCGAGCACGCCCTGCCGGGTGCCCGGCACACCGGTGTCAACGGCCGAGCCGCGGCCGTGTACTGCTCGGAGGAGTGGATCATTCGATCGCCCGCGCCGTTGAGGTGATCGGACTGGGGAGTCAGGCACTGCGGCGGATCCCGACCGACGAGCGACGCAGGATGCGGACCCAGGCGCTGTCCGATGCGATCAGCGCCGACCTCCGCGCCGGCGTGGTCCCGGTGGCGGTTGTGGCGACCGCCGGCACGACCTTGACCGGCGCGATCGACCCACTGATGGAGATCGCCGATGTCTGCGCCGAGCACGGCGTGTGGATGCATGCTGACGGCGCCTATGGCGCCCCAGCGGCTGGCGTTCCCAGCCTGGCGCCGCTGTTCAGCGGTCTCGAGCGCTCCGACTCGCTGACCATCGACGCGCACAAGTGGCTCGGGGTGCAGAAGAGCTGCAGCCTGGTGATGATGTCGCGCCAGGGTCCGCTGGAGCGCGCGTTCGCGCACGACGAGCGCTACATGCTGCACGCGGGGGTGGCGGCCAACAGCGTCGACCACACACTCGAGTACTCGCGCCCGGTCCGCTCGCTGAAGCTATGGCTCGCCTTCAGGCTCTATGGAGCGGCCACGCTACGACGCTGGATCGAGCTCACGGCCGAGCATGCCCGCATGCTGGCGCAGGCGCTGGCTGACGACCCGCGTTTCGAGCTGCTCAACGACCCGCTGCTCTCGGTCGTCTGCTTCCGCCACCTCGGTGAGGGAGACCTGGACGAGCACAACCTGCGTCTCGCACGCGCGATCTGCGATGACGGCCGGGTCTACCTCGCGCTGGCCACAGTCGACGGCAAGACCTGCCTGCGAGTCTGCTTCATGAACTTCCGCACCGATGCCGATCACGTCGATGAGCTGCTGAGCGTGATCCGGGAGATTGCTGGCGTGGTCTGAGCACGGATATCACTGGTGCACCGTTCGCCGAACGGTGCACCAGGCCTTACCAGTCGTGGATCGTGCCGTCGTGCAGGCGGCTGACCGGCAGGTACGCCGGCTGATACGGGAACCGCGCGGCGGTCTCCTCGTCGAACTCGACACCGAGACCAGGCGCATCGCCGGGGTGCAGATATCCGTCCTCGAAGGTCATGTTCTGGCGGAATACCTCGTTGGTGGCGCTGCTGTGCTCCATGTACTCCTGGATGCCGTAGTTGTGGATCGCCAGGCCGACGTGCAACTGTGCGGCGAAGCCGACGGGTGAGACGTCCGTTGGCCCGTGAAAGCCCGACCGGATCTGGTACTGGGCCGCGAAGTCCATGACCTTGCGCAAGGCCGTGATCCCGCCGAAGTGGGTCGCGGCAGCGCGCACGTAGTCGATCAACTGCTCTGTGATCAGCTGCTGGAAGTCCCAGACGGTGTTGAACACCTCGCCGATCGCCAGCGGCGTGGTGGTGTGCTGGCGCACGATCCGCAGACCTTGCTGATTCTCGGCGGGTGTGCAGTCCTCGAGCCAGAAGAGGTCGTACGGCTCCAGCCGCCGGGCCAGCTTGGCGGCTTCGATCGGCGCCAGCCGGTGGTGGCCGTCATGCAGCAGCGGCAGCTCGGCCCCGAACTCCTGTCGCACAGCCTCAAATACCGCGGGCACGTGACGTATGTAAGCCGCCGTGTCCCAGTCCTCCTCGACCGGTCTGGCGCCGCGGCCCGCCGGCTCGTAGTCGTAGCGCTCACCCGATGCCTGGGGCTGGTCGGCGACGCCGTAGAGAGCGCGGATGCCCGGGATCGCGGTCTGCACGCGCACCGCCCGGTAGCCCTTTTCCAGGTGCTCGTGGATCGAGTCGGAGAGCCCAGCTTGCGAAACCCCGGATGCGTGGCCGTACGCAAGCAGGCCGTTGCGCGAAGCGCCGCCGAGCAGCTGGTACACCGGCAGACCCGCCACCTTTCCCTTGATGTCCCACAGCGCCATGTCAACGGCCGCGATCGCGGCCATGGTGATCGGCCCTCGCCGCCAGTAGGCGCCGCGGTACAGGTACTGCCACGTGTCCTCGATCCGATGTGGATCAAGCCCCGGAAGCAGCGGCGCCACGTGATCACGCAGATAGGACGCCGCCGCCAGTTCGCGGCCGTTGACTGTGGCGTCGCCGAGGCCGGTTATGCCGTCGTCTGTCGTCAGCTTCAGCGTGACGAAGTTGCGGGTCGGACTCGTGACGATCACTTCGGCGCAGGAGATCTTCATGTTCTGTCCACCTTCGTGGTTGGTTGTCTTCAGGCTCAGGCGGTCAGGGTCAAGCGGTCGGGGTCAGGCCTGCGCGCAACCGCTCGGTCGCAAACACAAGCTCATCACGCGACCCCCATCCTGGCGCCAGCAACTCCATCAGCGCGCGGGTTCGATCTTCGCCGCCGGTTGATATGAGCACCGGCCGCAGCTCCTCGGCGCTCGCGTCCACGGCGGCGAGGTCAGTGATGCCGTCCAACCATTGCGCCCACGCAGCGATCACCTGGAGGGCCGGCCCCGGTGATTCCCCTGCGGCCGTCGCCGCCTCGACGACCGGGACCACGCGGTTCCGGAGCTTCCCCAGCCCGTCCCCCGCGATCTGGGTCAGCGGGTAGCCGATCCGGCCGTTTGCAAAGCGTCGTTTCAGATCACGGCGATAGGTCTTGAGGTCGAGCACTCCGGCCGGCAGGTGCCGCTCCGCCAGGTCCCAGAAGCGGTTTAGGGCAGCGTCCAGCTCATGATCGCCGGCGGCATCGTCAACGGTTACGTGGCCGCGGAGCAGACCGCAATACGCGAGTAGCGAGTGGCCGCCGTTGAGCAGCCACAGCTTGCGCAGTTCCCACGGCTCGATGTCAGCTACGAAGCGCGCGCCCGCGTCTTCCCAGCGCGGGCGCTCCGCCGGGAACTCACCGCAGAGGACCCAATCGGTGAACGGCTCGCAGACCACAGGCGCTTCATCGACCAGGGCAAGCTCACGTTGCACAAGCAGGCGGTCATCCTGAGTTGTACGCGGCGTGATGCGGTCGACAGAGGTGCTGACGAATGAGATTTCGGCCTCGATCCAAGCCCGTACGCCAGGACCGCCTTGATCGGCGGTCGCAAGCGTGAGGTCCCGCAGAACGGCACCGTTCGCGCTGAGGTTGTCGCAGCTGACGATCGCGAGCGGTCCCGAGCCGGCGTCCCGGCGTGCCGCGAGCGCCGTCACCAACCGCTTTGGGATCGGCGGAAGCTCACCCGGGGCGGGCGATGCCGCGTATGCCGCCTCGGTCACGGTCAGCGTGACCACCGCCGTCTGCGGCGCGGCGACGGCCGCGGTCAGACCGGCCAGGTCCGCGGCCGGGCGCACGTCGCAGATCGAGTCGATCACCTCCAGCCGATCGACCTCCGGCCCGCGCTCGATCAGGGTGTAGAGGCCGCCCTGGCGGCCAAGCGCGTCGGCGACCGCAGCGCTGCGTCCGGTGAACCCGACGATTCCCCACAGGGCTGCGGGATCCGCTCGCGCTGTGTACCAGGCCTGATGCGCGCGGCTGAAGTTCCCCACGCCGATATGCACGATCCGCACTGGCCGCACTGGGGCGGCCCAGCTTGAGCGGTCAAGGCGAACGGGTGTCATCTGGCTGGATCCACTGCTCGACCGACACACTACGCGACCGGGGCAACGCGCGGCAACTTGTTGCACGGTGTTGCCATAGACTCCTGTACATGATTCGGCTCCGAGCAGCACGATGAACGTCCACGGTCGCCAGGATCGTCGCAGGGCGACGATCCGCGATGTGGCTGCCCACGCCGGCGTCGCCGCCTCCACCGTCTCGCGGGCGCTCTCGAACCCCAACCGCGTGCACCCCGACACGCGCGAACGGATCGCTCAGGCGGTACGCGACGTCGACTACCGGACGGGCCACCGTCGGCCGACGGCAGCGGGTCTGAGCCACGGATCGATCGCGCTGCTGATCCCAGACATCGCAAACCCGTTCTATTCCGAGATCGCCCGCGGCACGCAGCTGCAGCTGTCGGCCGCTGGTTTGACCCAGATCCTCGCCGACACTGAAGAGTCCGCCGCCGTCGAGGAGCGCTCGCTGCGCCGAGCTGGGGATCTGGCGGACGGTGTCGTGCTTACCGCCACCCGCCTCGCCGACGCGCAGTTGCGTGTGGCCGTGCAGGCCACACCGCTGGTGCTGATCAACCGCCGGATCGACGGCTTCGCGTCGGTCTGCCTGGACACCGGAGGCGGATTTCGCCAGGCGGTCGATCACCTCGTCTCGCTCGGCCACAGCACCATCGCGTACGTGTCCGGACCAACGGGATCTTGGTCTGACCGGATCCGTTGGCGCGCGGTTCGGGCGGCCAGCCGTGCCGCGGGCGTCACCGCCATCAGACTCGGTCCGTTCGCACCGACCTTCGCGACCGGTGCAGCGGCCGCCGACGCCGTCCTCAACAGCGGCGCCGGCGCCTGTATCGCGTTCAACGACCTGCTCGCGATCGGCGTGATCCGGAGGCTGAGTGAGCGCGGAGTTGACGTCCCCGGCGCGATCAGCGTCATCGGCTGTGACGACATCTTCGGCGCCGACTTCTGCAGCCCGCCGCTGACCACCGTCGCCGGTGATCTGCAGATGGTCGGGCGGACCGCCATCCAGGTCCTGCTGGCGACGCTCGAGGATCCGCGTCGGGCACCGGATACCGTGGCGCTGCCCACGCACCTGGCGATCCGCGCGTCGACCGGAGCTCCCGGTCGATGACCGCCGAGCATCCACACCCCGACCGGCTGCTCGGCGTCGATCCGAGGGCTCGCGAGATCGCGCGCGAACTGTATGGCTTGACCGCCCAGGCGCCGATCATCTCGCCGCACGGTCACCTCAGCGCGCAAATGCTTGCGATCAACCAGCCGTTCAGCGACCCGGCCGAGTTGTTCGTGACCCCAGACCACTACGTGACCCGGTTGCTTCACGCTTCCGGCATTCCGCTCGATCGTCTGGGGCTGGGCGACGCGGCGACGCCGCCGCGGGAAGTGTGGCGGACGCTCTGCGCCAACTGGTTCCGTTTCGCCGGCACGCCCGTCCGCTACTGGCTTGAAGACACGCTGGCACGGGTCTTCGGCATCACCATCACGCTTGGCCCGGCCACCGCCGACGAGTCCTACGACGAGATCTCAGAGCGGCTCGCCCAACCTCAGTACCGGCCGCTCGAGTTGCTGCAGCGCTTCGGTGTCGAGGTGCTGGCAACGACCGACGACCCCGCTGATTCGCTCGAGCATCACCGCCGGCTGGCGGCCGATCCGGCGGTAAGCGCGCGTGTCATCCCGACGCTGCGCGCGGATAGCTACATGTCGCCAGGTACACGCGTGTGGCGTGAGCGGCTGGACACACTCGCGGCCGCCAGCGGCCAGGACTGCGGGACGTACCAGGGCCTGCTCACGGCTATCCGTGATCGGCGCCGTGTGTTCGCCGATCACGGCGCGACCGCCACCGACTGCGGTGTTGCCGATGCATGGGCGACACGGCTCAGCGACCAGCAGGCGCAGGCCTTGCACCGCGAGGGGCTGGAGGGCACGATCACCGCGGAGGGCTCCCAGGCGTACCGCCGCAACATGCTCTTCCAG
>Ga0224557_1001595_pt1 | contig 21392 bp, 21 predicted proteins | sample 714S31014metaG_FD_180677 | JGI IMG/M metagenome (GOLD analysis project Ga0224557, IMG submission 180677) | Peat soil microbial communities from Stordalen Mire, Sweden - 717 S3 10-14 | ecosystem: Environmental > Terrestrial > Soil > Wetlands > Peat | place: Sweden: Norrbotten County, Stordalen...
ACTCGACGGGGTCCGCGGATCAAGGATCACCGACACCGAGTTCGATGACCTCTGGTACGGCGTCTCGCGACAAGGCGGCCACAAACTCGCGCACCTGCATATCCGGTACAACGCCGAACGCGCCGCCCATCACGGTCGGTGGGAGAAGGCATTGGCCGATTGGGATGGACCGCTACATCTCGTGTGGGGTCTCGACGATCCCGTGTCGGGCCGCCACGTCTTAGAGCGGGCGATCACGGTCCTGCCGCACGCCGAGGTGACCGAACTCCCCGGCGTCGGCCACTTCCCGCAATCCGAAGCGCCACAAGCCGTTGCGGCAGCGGTGCGGAAGCGTTAACGGATGGGCAGGCCGGTCAATGCCCGCGAAATCACCAGGCGCTGGATCTCGCTGGTTCCCTCGAAGATGGTGAAAATCTTCGCGTCGCGGTGCATCCGTTCAACAGGGTAGTCGCGGGTGTACCCGTTGCCGCCCAGGATCTGGATGGCCTCGTCGGTGACATAAACAGCGGCCTCGCTCGCCGCCAGCTTGGCCATCGAGCCCTCGGCGCAGTCGAAGTTCTTGTTGTTGCGGGCCATCCAGCCGGCCCGCCAGACCAGCAGACGGGCCGCGTCGATCCGGCTTTTCATGTCTGCCAGTTTGAACGCCACCGCTTGAAATTCACCGATCTTTCGTCCGAATTGTTCACGCTGGCAGGCATATTCGAGAGCGTATTCGTAGGCGGCCCGTGCCACGCCGACGGCCATCGCGCCGACGGTTGGCCGGGTGCGCTCAAAGGTCTTCATCGCCGCCTGTCCTCCGGCGGAGGCACCGGATTTAACCCGGGCGATGCGCGCTTCGAACTTCTCCCGGCCGCCCAGAATCGTGTCCTCGGGCAGACGGACATTGTCGAGCACCACCTCGGCGGTGTGCGAAGCACGGATTCCGTGCTTCTTGAATTTCTGGCCCTGCGTAAAACCTTTGGTGTCCGGCGGGATGACGAAGCTGGCTTGGCCGCGGGTGCCGAGTTCGGGATAGACGGATGCCACCACGATGTGCACGTTGGCGATTCCGCCGTTGGTGGCCCAGGTCTTGATGCCGTTGATAACCCATTCACGGGTCGCCTCGTCGTAGCGCGCACGAGTTCGGATGGCGCCGACGTCAGATCCCGCATCGGGCTCCGACGAGCAGAATGCACCGAGCTTGGGGTCTCCGGGCGTCCCGAACATCTCGGGGAGCCAGCGCCCTAGTTGCTCGGGAGTTCCGTTGGCCGCCAACGCCGCTGCTGCCAGCCCGGTACCCATGATGGATAGCGCGATACCGGCGTCACCCCAGAACATCTCCTCGAACGCGGTGAGAAAGCCCAATCCCGTCGGCTCGGCGGCTTGCTGCGCGAAAAAGTCGGGGGAGTAAAGCCCGACCTTCGCGGCCTCCTGGATCACCGGCCACGGAGTTTCCTCTCGTTCATCCCATTCGGACGCGGCAGGGCGGATGACCTCGGCCGCGAATTGGTGGACCCAATCGCGGACCTCGATCACATCTTCGCTGAGCTCAAGTGAGAACGTCACGGCTTAACTCCTGAAATAGTTGGGTGGTCAGTGAATTTCATTTGCGGCTGTGGTTGGTGTACTGCGCGAGGACACTGACCGTTTGATTCACCCACGCCTCGAAGTAACGGTCGCCATCGACATTGCCCGGCGAGCGCCCGGTCAGCGCTCGCAATGTCGCGGCGTAGGACAGCGACCCGATCGCGACGGCCGCGGCCGCCGCGGGATCCGGAATGCACGTGTGGCCAGCGTGATTCGATGCAGCCAGTTCGTCAGCGAATCGCTGATAGGCGTTGTCAGTAATGACCTGCCAGGTCTTCTCGTCCAGATCGCCGACCTCGTCGGGTTCGCGCAGCATGACCTTGAGCACGTCCTCGCCCTGGGTCAGGTTGTTCCAGATCAGCCGGCCCGCCGTGCGCACCGCCTGCTCGACGCCGCCGGGTTCGCCGGCGTCGTACTGTTCTCGCGCGGCCACGATGCTGTCGATCCGGTGCGCAACCGCGGCTTCTAACAACTCGCGCTTGGAGGTGAAGTGTTTGTAGAGTGCGCCCGACCCTGGCGCGAGGCCCGACGCCCGCTGGATGTCGGCGACCGACGTCGCCGCGTAGCCCTTCGCGGCGAAGAGCTTGAGCGCTGCGGCCAGGAGCCGGTCACGTCCCGAGGCGAGCACAGTGAGAGAATACTCACTCACTGTGTCAAGGGCAAATAAACGCGCTCCCGCGCGCGGCAGAATTGGCGGCTTAGATGCAGAGGTCCAGACTTTGACCGGGATAGTCGCCGGAAGCCTGTGAAGATTCGATGGAGGACAAGACAGTGGAAGTCGCCGCGAGCTCAATAGTGGAGCCGCAGGGTCGCGCTGCTCGGTGGATCCGGCTGCCGATGCGGGTGCTGTCGCTGCGCACCATCGTCATCGTCGCGCAGCTAGCGGTGATTGGGACCTTCGTCTTCCTCGGCGCGTGGGTGTGGATTGGCGTCACCAACAACGAATACAGCCAGCTCGACCGTCGCCTCGACTCAGTCGGCAGCCTGGGCGATATCAACACCCTGCTCAACAGCGCACAGCAGACCGACCCCGATCGGCCCACGCCGGACGGCAATTTGGTGCGAACCGCACGCATCGGGGGTGTGACCGTGTCCGTGCCCAACAGCATCGTTGTGCCCAAACTTGCCAACGGGTACGCCAACACCACGATCAACGGAGTGCAATACCGCGTCCGCACTTTCAGTGCGGGCCCTGCTTCGATCGCGCTCGCCGCGCCACTGGCCGAGGCGCAACATCGGATCAACGAACAGCACCTGCGGGTGTTGTTGATCTGTGGCGGCGGTATCGGTGCGACGTTCCTGGTCGGCTGGGTGATTTCGCTGATCATGGTCAACCCTTTCCTGTTACTCGCTCAGCAGGCGCGCGCGATCAACGCCCAGTCCAGCCCCGACGAGGTCCAGGTCCGCGGTGTGCGTGAGGCCGTGGAGATCGCCGAGGCGGTAGAGGGAATGCTGGCCCGCATCGGAGACGAGCAACAGCGAACCAAGGCCGCGCTCGAGTCGGCCCGCGACTTCGCGGCTGTCGCCTCGCACGAGTTGCGTACCCCGTTGACAGCCATGCGCACCAACCTTGAAGTGCTGTCCACCTTGGAGTTGGCGCCCGAACAGCGTCACGAGGTGATCGGCGACGTCATCCGAACCCAGAGCCGGATCGAAGCCACCCTGACCGCGCTCGAACGGCTGGCTCAGGGCCAGCTGACCACCATCGATGATTTTGTTCCGTTCGACATCACCGAGCTGTTGGATCGTGCCGCGCACGACGCCCTTCGTATCTATCCCGGTGTCGACGTGTCCCTGGTGCCCTCGCCAACGGTGCTGATGGTGGGGCTGCCCACCGGGCTGCGCCTGGTGATCGACAACGCCATTGCCAACGCCGTCAAGCACGGCGGCGCCACCAAGATTCAGCTCAACATCGCCAGTTCCAGTGACGGCGTGGAAATAGCTATCGATGACGACGGCACCGGTGTCCCCGAGGGTGAGCGCACGGCAGTGTTCGAACGGTTCTCCCGCGGGTCGACGGCATCGCGGTCCGGCTCCGGTTTAGGATTGGCACTGGTCGCTCAGCAGGCCGAATTACACGGTGGCACAGCGTCTCTGCACGCCAGTCCGCTGGGCGGCACGCGGCTTTTACTGAGGCTTGCCGGTGATGGGCGTGGCCCCGCCTGATGCGCCAGCTCCCAGAGAGGTAAAGGACGAGATGACAGATCCGAAGCCGCCGGCCTGGCTCAAGCCGGTTAATAAGCTATTGGTGGCCATGCAGAAGCTCGGCATCGTCGCTGGGCCGGTACGGGTGTTGACCGTGCCCGGTCGAAAATCGGGTGAGCCGCGCAGCACGCCGGCGACTCCTTTCACGCTTCATGACGGGCTCTACGTAGTTGGCGGATATCCCAAGGCAGATTGGGTGCTCAACGCCCGTGCTGCCGGCACGGGAACCGTCACCGGGGGCCGCAAGTCGGAGCGTGTCACCTTCGTCGAACTCACCGCAGAGCAAGCCCGCCCTGTGTTGCGTGCGTTTCCCAAAGAAGTACCGACGGGCGTCGGCTTCTTCAAGCGCTCGGGTTTGGTAAACCAAGGAACCGCTGACGAATTCGAGGCGCTGGCAGGCCGCTGCGCGGTGTTCAGACTCGACAACATTTCGCCGGCCTAACACCTACGTTGCCGAGGGGTTCACAGTGCCGGCGTCTGTTCGGTCAGGTTCAGCAAGACGTAGGCGATGCAGAAAAGGAAATTCAACACGATGAGCACCAACCCCGCAAAGATGAGCGAGTGGGTGCCCCGGCGGCGTACCCCCCTGAACTTCGCGGCCCGCTTTTCACGGTTGATCTGCGTCACGATCAGTGCGAAATTTACGTCCGTAAATTCATCGTCTGCGACAGGAACGCCCGCGACCATCGCCTGAATGCGTTCCGGGCGGGTTTGAATGCCGACGCTCGCGCAGCGCCGGCACACGCGCCGCGCCTCCCTGCGGCCCAGAACTTGACCCCGCATCTGCAGTTGATGCGAGAGTCTCCCTCGTTCGTCGCCCCACGGGTTCGACGCGGTGGTCACAATTCGGGAGTCTAGTTCGTTTGCGCCGGATTTTGGGGGCAGAATTCACGTTGATTGTGCGTTCGCGGCGACGACACGCCGAGCCGACCCGCCCTGGCCGCACAGTCAACGCGATAACAACTCGCCAAGGACGGTAAAGGGGGGCGCGTGTGGACGCCGATGATCACGCCCGTCCCGGCGCGCTGACCCGCCGGGGCGCGCTGCTGGGGCTCGGTGCAGTGGCCGGTGTCGCCGCGGCGGACGTGGGTGGGTTCGCCTATGCCGGCGGCTGGCTGCGCCCCGGCGGCCCGATCCCGCTAACCCCTTCGAGGTTCGCCGACGGTTTCGAGCAGGTCTACGGCCGGCACGACGGGTTCCGCCGAAACCATGCCAAAGGCCTCAGCGCCACAGGATCTTTCGCGAGCAACGGGGCAGGCGCGGAGATCTGCCGCGCCGCGGTCTTCCAGCACGGCGACACTCCCGTGATCGGCCGGTTCTCGCTGTCCGGAGGTCTGCCAGGTCAGGCCGACAAGGCCGACACCGTCCGAGGGCTGGGTTTGCTGTTTCAGGTCAACGGCCAGCAGTGGCGCACCGCGATGGTCAACATCCCCGTTTTCCCGGACAGCACCCCACAAGCGTTTTACGAACGCACGCTGGTGTCCAAACCTCTGCCCGACACTGGCAAGGCTGATCCACAGAAGATGGCCGCATTCCTGGATCGCCATCCCGAGACCGTGGCGGCGATGAAAATCGTCAAACAGTCACCGCCCACAGCGGGATTCGCGAATAGCACGTTCTACGGGCTGAATGCCTTCTACTTCACCAACAACGCTGGCGCTACTGTCCCGGTGCGCTGGTCCGTGGTTCCGCTGGACTTCGTGGTTCCGCAAGACGGAGCGGGGTCCGCCGCGCCGCCGGCATCGCCTGACAAGGATTACCTGTTCGACGACCTCATCCGCACGGTCGCGCAGCGGCCACTGAACTGGCGGCTGATGCTCACCGTCGGTGAGCCGGACGATCCGACCAACGACGCCACCAAGCCCTGGCCGCAGTCGCGGCGATCCGTCGACGCCGGCACCGTCACCATTACCGCGGTGCAGACCGAGGAGGCCGGCAACGCGCGCGATATCAACTTCGACCCCTTAGTCCTTCCGGACGGCATCACCGCCTCTGATGACCCGTTGCCCGCCGCAAGATCGGCCGTGTACTCGCGCTCCTTCACCCGGCGCGCCGAGGAACCCAAATCGCCCAGCGCGGTCAACGTCAAACAGGCGCTGTCGTGACGGACGAGACAGCCCAAGCCAGCACCGCCGCGCCGCGTTTCGCCCTACCGTCCCGGATTCTGCACTGGCTGATGGCGCCGATGGTCATCGCACAACTTTTCCTCGGCGTCACTATGGTGGCCTCGCTGGCCTATTACCCGCTGCTACTGGCGATCCACCGGCCGCTAGGGGTGTTGATCCTGGTCTTCGCCGTGGTGCGGCTGGTGAATCGGCTCACCCACAAGCTGCCGCCGTTTTTGGCCACCATGAGCGCCGCTGAACGTCGCATCGCCTCGTGGTCGGAATACCTGCTCTACGCCTTGCTACTGATCCAGCCGTTGGTCGGCTGGGCCATGCTGTCGGCCGCCAGATTCCCGGTCACCCTCTTCGGATCAGTGCATCTGCCCGGAATCGCACCGCATAACATCGAGCTCTACGCGGTGCTGCGGGAGTGCCACAGTGTGTTTGCTTTTCTGCTTTTCGCGACGTTTACCGCCCACGTGTGCGCGGTGCTGTTTCACACACTCGTGCTGCGTGATCGCCTCATCGACCGCATGGCGGTGTGGCCCACCAAGCCCGGTCCGTGAGGCCCAGTCTGTGAGTCAAGCCTGCACCCATTCCTGCGACAACTGCCACAGCCGCTGTGCTGTGGCCGGATCGGTTGCTGCAGTGGCGGCCTCCGCGATCTGGCAGTCGGCCAGGTATGCGCCACCACGGCCGGCCAAGGATGGTTCGGTGGCGGCCCACACGGTGGTGGCGGCGGCTTGCGCCGCGGACTTCATGTTCTCGGGGGCGAATGTCTCGCCGCCCATTGCGAACAGCTTCTTGACCGTCGCCCGCTCCATGTAGCGGCCCAGGTTGGTCGCGCAGGTGCCCGGATGGACGGCCAGCGCGGTGACGCCTCCAATGTCTTGGCCGCCGAAACGCCTGTGCAGTTCCAAAGTCATCAGGATATTCGCGGATTTGGACTGACCGTACGCCAGAAACGTGTCGTAGCCGCGACGGTCGAAGCTGATGTCATCGAGGTCGATACCCCAGTTCCGGTGGGCCTCGGAGGTCACCGTGACGACACGGGCATCACCCGAGACTGCTGCCGCCGCGCGCAGCTGCGGCAGCAGCAGCGTCGTCAGCTGGAAGTGCCCGAGGTGGTTGACGCCAAACTGCAGCTCGAACCCGTCCGCGGTGGTGTTATGCGGGGTGAACATCACGCCGGCGTTGTTGATCAGGATGTCGAGGCGCGGGTACCGCGAGGCGATTGCCTGGCCTGCGGAGCGCACGCTCGCCAGGTGCGCCAAGTCCAGCGGCACCGGATGGATCCGCGGCGTCAGCTCACCCAGTTCGAGCCAGTCGCTGCCGGCGCGGAAATTCTCGGGATCCCGCACCGCCGCAACGACGTCCGCGCCCGCGGATGCCAATGCGGCCACGGTCTTCAGTCCGAGACCGCTGGACGCGCCGGTCACCACGGCGGTCTTGCCGGTCAGGTCGACGCCGGCGATCACGTCGTCGACGGTGGTGGCAAACCCAAACAACGTCAGCCTCCTTCAGTCGTCAGCGATCAGCAGGTCAGCTAGCGCTAAACCTAGATTGTGCAGGTTGGTTGGCAACGAGTAGGTCGTGTCTAATCGCCAGTTGACGAGCGCTCAGTTGAGTGCACTCAACGAACGCGGTCGGTGTGTGGCATCGACCGCCGCCGATAGCCAGAGGTCATCCGTATGCGGTAATAGATATTGCTTTGCCACCACTGACCAGCGGTATTGATAGAGGTTTCGAGTGAAAGCCCACTTGCAAGTTGAGGGTTCGCCCGGCCGGGTGGCAGACCATGCCGCTGAACTGGCAGAACTGGGCGCCGACGGTGCCTTTACGTTCGAGGGCCCGAACGACGTTTTCCTGCCGTTGGTGGTTGCCGCCGGCCAGCCGTCGCTGGAGCTGATGACCAACGTGGCGATCGCCGGTCCGCGCAGCCCGCTGCACCTGGCGCACGCGGCCTACGACTTGCAGATCTACAGCAAGGGGCGGTTCCGTCTGGGATTGGGTTCCCAGATCAAAGTGCACATCGAGAAGCGCTACGGCTCGCAATGGGCCAAACCCGCAGCCAAGATGGCCGAAACGGTGGCAGCTGTCAAGGCGATCTTCGCGGCCTGGGAAGGGCAGGCGCCGTTGAACTTCCGCGGCGAATACCACACCCACACCCTGATGCCGCCGAACTTCAACCCGGGCCCCAACCCATTTGGCGCCCCACCGGTGCTGATGGGGGCACTCGGGCCGATCATGACCCGCAAGGCCGCCGAGGTCGCCGACGGCCTCTTGGTGATGCCCTTCAACAGTGCCCGCCACTTCGCCGAGCGCACCGTGCCCGCGCTCACCGAAGGTCTGCGCAGATCCGAGCGCGCACCCGGGGACTTCCAAGTGGTGGTCCAGGCCATGGTGGCCGTCGGTCGCACCGAGGCGGAACTGCGCACGGCCGTCGACGCGGTAGGAATGCTGATCGCCTTTTACGGATCGACGCCCGCCTACGTGCCGGTCCTCGAGGTCGAGGGGTGGGCCGAGGTCCAGCCCGAACTCAACGCGCTGTCCAAAGTGGGAAAGTTTGCGGAGATGAGAGCGCTCATCAGCGACGAGATGGTGGCTCGCATCGGCGTGGTGGGGACGCCGGAACAGTGCGCGGCCGAAATCGGTCGTCGTTACGGTGCGTACGCGAGCGACGCCTGCTGCTACTTCCCCGGCTACACGCCGCCGGGTGCCCAGATTGCCGACCTCATCGAAGCGTTACACAAGACGCCAGCGCTGCCATGACCGATCTGACCGTCAGCGTCGCCGACGGAGTCGCGCTCGTCACCCTCAACCGGCCAGAGCGGCGAAATGCGTACACCGCGCAAATGGGTGAACTACTCAACCGCGCCTACCGGGACTGCGACAACGACGACGGCGTACGCGCGATCGTGCTCACCGGGGCGGGCGACGCATTCTGCGCAGGCGCGGACTTCGGCACGGCGACAAATCCTTTCGACACCCCCGCTGAAGGCTCCGCGTTCACGGCCGCGCCGACCGATCCCGCCGCGTTCGAACTGCGCACCCCGGTGATCGCGGCGGTCAACGGCCACGCCATCGGAATCGGTTTGACCCTCGCGTTGCAGGCCGACATCCGGATCATGGCTGTCGACGCCAAATACGCTGTAGCGCAGGTTCGGCGGGGCGTCATACCCGACTGCATGTCGCACTGGACACTGCCTCATCTGGCGGGCGGCGCCGTGGCGGCCGACCTACTGCTCACTGGGCGCACCTTCGGGGGCGCCGAGGCGGCGGCGATGGGCATCGCCACCCGGGCACTGCACGCCGGCGACGTGCTCGACCATGCAATGGAGGTCGCGCGCGACATTGCCGTCAATGTCGCGCCGATGTCGGCGGCGCTGAGCAAACGCCTGCTTTGGGACACCATGATCAAGGGCTATACGCCGCGCCAGGTCGCCGACTTGGAGACAGAGCTGCATCATCGGGTGATGGGTAGCGCCGATGCCCGCGAGGGCGTCGAGGCGTTTGTGCAGCGCCGTGCTCCGCGGTGGAGCGTGTCGGTGGCGCGAGAGTGGAAGCCGTTGCCTGAGCGCTGATATCGGTGCAAATCAGAGGTGTTTTCCCAGGTCAGATTGCACGCGTCGAGCGCCGTCCGGGAAATGACCGCCTCAGAATCACCCGCTTTCGTTTTTTTCGATTTACCATGAATGTATGAGCGTTCCCGCCGATCACACGGTTTTCCCCCCTACCTCTGCAGAAGAGTCGCAGCTGCAGCGCCTCGCGGACCTGCTCGACAGCGGGACGCAGCTATCGGTGCTTACTGCTGACGGCCAGAGTTTCGAGCTGACCGGGCAGCTCCGCGACATTCTCGCCCACGCGAGCCGGGCCCTCAGCAATGGGCAGGCCCTCGAACCGCGTGACGCGGTGCTGTCCACCCAGGAAGCGGCCGACGCGATCGGGGTGTCGCGCCCGACTCTGGTGAAGCTATTGGAGTCCGGCGAGATCGCCTTCAGTAAGCCGGGTCGGCACAGGCGCGTGCAGCTGAAGGATCTGATGGATTACCAGCAGCGTATTCGGCGGCATCGGCGTGAGGTCTTGGCGGCGATGACTGAGGAGGCCGCAGAAGATGACGCATACCGGAACATCAGTGGCTTTACGGAGACACGCTGACAGTGCCAAGGATCCGTGTCGTATTGGATGCTTGCGTGCTCCTGCCCTATCAGCTCGCCGATTTGCTGTTGAAGCTGGCCGACGCCGAGATGTACGAGCCGTTGTGGTCGGAAGAAATCCTCGACGAAGTTGAGCGGAATCTGGTCGGGAAGTTCGGTCTCACAACAGAAAAGGCGTCCCGGCGGCTAGGGCGGATGCGATCGGCCTTCCCTAACGCGCTAGTTGATCCGTACGAGGATCTGATTCCGGCCATGACGAACGATCCGAAGGATCGCCACGTGGCCGCGGCGGCGGTGCGTGGAGGGGCGTCGCTGATCGTGACTGCGAACTTGCGCGACTTTCCCCCAGAGTCGCTGTCACAGTTCGGTATTGAGGCAGTGCACCCGGATGATTTCCTGCAGGACCAACTTGACTTGTTCCCCCAGAAGACGGTCGCTTGCCTGGTTGAGCAGCGCATAAATTACACGCGGCCACCATCCACTTTCAGGGAATTTTATCTAATCCTGCAAAGAACGGTGCCCAATTTCACCGGCCTCGCGATCGCTGCGGAGGCTGCCGCTCGGGACCCGAGCGGACCGATGCCGTTTGAGATCGTGTCCGGATCGGAATTGATGCAGGCAGTCTTCCCAGATGGGGAGCCAGAGCCCACCAATCCTTTGGGGGCGGCGTCCTTGTGGTGGCAGGCACTCCTCGACAGGGCCCAATACGCCACGGCCCTCTACAATTTGACGTGGCATGCGCCAGCGTGGGGCGACTATGAGTGGGCTTTTCAGCGGCTTTCGAATGCCGGGATGATGCAGTATGTAGAGCGCTGCCTTGACGCCGACGATATCGCGTACGTCAAATTTATGCCCAACACGGATCACCCGATGCGAGCTTTCGACGAGGCACCACTGACGGACGTGCATATTCTGACGATGGTTCTGTGCCCGGACGGATTGTGGCGGGCGTGGGGCCTCGGGGATAACTACTTTCCCGGCGCTGACGAAGTTCGGCCGCCGCCTACGTAGGACCTCACGGGGATGGGAACGGCCGCTTTCCGCATCGCTAGATGTTACTCACGCATGCCGCTGCGAATCAGAGGTGTTCGCGCAGGTAGTCCACCGATTTGCGACGGAATTCTTTCATCGCCGGCGCTTTCCCGGCGAGGCCGTCTGCGCCGTGGTACATCCCCGGAACGGTGACGAGTTCGCACGGAACACCGCAGGCCTTCAATGCCTCCGCGTACGAGACGGACTCGTCGTAAAAGAGATCAAGACCGCCGACTCCGATCCACGCAGGCGGCAGACCTGACAGGTCGGTGCGCCGCGATGGTGCTGCGTATTCGGGCGCGTCGGACAGTCGTGGTTGCCTGCCCAGGTATGCCGTCCATCCGAACCGGTTGGCCTCCGGCGTCCACACGAATCGTCCGCGCCCCCAGTGGTTGTCGCGCAGTGCCGTCCGATCGTCGATCATCGGGTAGACGAGCACCTGGGCGCGCAAAGCGATGCCCTCGTCGTGCGCCCGCTGCGCAACGGCGGCCGACAGTCCACCGCCGGCGCTGGACCCGGTGACCGCGATTCGATCGGGATCGATGCGCAGCTCGTCGGCGCGGTCGCGCATCCAGGTCAGCGTTGCCATGCAGTCGTCCAGGGCGGCGGGGAAGGGGTGCTCGGGCGCGAGGCGGTAGTCCGGCGACACCACCACAGCGCCGAGTTCGCGCGCCAGCAGTCCGCTGCCCGAGGCCTCCATTTGCGGCGATCCCAAGATCATGCCGCCACCGTGTATCGAGAGGAGCGCCGGGCGCCGATGCGGACTCGGCTCTGCTGGCGCGATGACGAGCACGGGGATGAGTGGTTGCCCGGGGACATGTCGCCTGGTCACTGCGACTCCGGGTCCCGGGTTTGTCTTGACCCGGGAAAGCGGCCGGCTCAATAGCAGTGTTCGCGTTGTGCTGGGACCGGCAAGCAGTGGTAGAACCGGGCTGCGAAGGTCGGCAGCCACTTCTGCAATGGCGTCACGAGATCTCAGGTAACGTCCCGCGACGAACGTGGATCCGGCGAGGGCCGTCAACGCCAAGGCTTTCTTCATCGGGCCAGGGCCGCAACGATGATGCGCGTGGTCAATTCGGCTCGCCGCCGCGAATATGGTTGCACTCCAGACAGGATCGGATATACGACCCCGCCCACGATGGCGTCCGCGGCGGACTCGGCCGTCGCCTCGTCGATGCCTTCGGCGAGAAGCCGGGTACGGACGCTGTCGTGCAGTGGCACACTGAATCCGGCCCGTAGTTTGACGGCGGTGTCCTCGTGTTCCATGTTGGCGACCGTCAGGGTTCGCAGCATGGCCGAGCCGCGTGGGGTCGTCAGGCTTGCGGCCAGCCGGCGCACCCACCCCACCAGGTCGGTAGCCAGGTCGTCGGTATGGTCTACCGACCCGAGGATCTTGTCGGCGTCTTCGAGCATCACGTCGGCCACGAGTGCGGGACGGCTGGGCCACCAGCGATAGATGGTTTGCTTCCCGACACCCGCTCGTGCGGCGACTGCCTCGATGGTCAAGCCGTCGAAACCCCGCTCGAGAAGCAGTTCGCGCGTGGCGGTGACGATGGCCATACGCGACTTCTCACTGCGGCGCCGCGGCGGCTTCACCGGGGTGCTCGGGTCCAGATCGATGGGCATCCGGGGTCCTCGTTCGCTGGCTTTACCTACTTCGACTAACATTGTAGCTTGCTACAAGACGAGACGGTTCGTCTTGTCTAGTCGAAGAGGATTCCGCTCCATGACCCTGGGACTAACCCCAGAACAGCAGGCGCTCAGCGACGCCATCGGGCAGTTCGCCGTCCGGCATGCCCCAATAGCCGCGACGCGGGACAACTTCACCGCGCTGGCGGACGGGAAGCTACCGGAATGGTGGGACGCGCTGGTAGCCAACGGCTTCCACGCGGTTCACCTGCCCGAATACCTCGGTGGCGAGGGAGGCACGCTGATCGACGCCGCGTGCGTGCTGGAGTCGGCGGCCAAGGCGCTGCTGCCCGGGCCACTGTTGCCGACGGTGACAGCGGGAGCGGTTGCGCTGCTGGCAGATCAGACACCTGCCGCTGAATCGCTGCTACGCGAGCTGGCGTCCGGTGTGCCCGCGGTCGTTATCCTTCCCGGCGACGCTGACTTCAGCATCAAGGCGGACGGGCCGCAGTGGCTGGTCACCGGCACGTCGGAGGTCACCGCGGGTGTGTGTTCGGCGCGGATGGTCCTGGTCGGGGCCCATACGCAGGACGGCGATGTCATTTGGGTGCCGGTGGACACCGGAAAATCGACGGTGACAGTCGCATCCGTGCACGGCACCGATCTCGTCTGCGACATCGGGATCTTGCGGCTGGCCGAACACCGCGTGGCCGAATCGGACGTGCTCACCGGAATCGATCCCGATCGCGCCGAATGCGTCGTGGTGGGACTCGTGGCCAGCACCATGGCCGGTATCGCGCAGTGGTGTGTCGAGGCCGCTACCGCGCACCTGCGCGTCCGGGAGCAGTTCGGCAAAGTAATCGGAACTTTCCAGGCGCTCCAGCACAATGCGGCGATGCTGTTGGTCAACAGCGAGTTGATGACTGCCGCGGCCTGGGACGTGGTACGTGCCGGGGACGAATCCCTCGACCAGCATCGACTCGCCGCGGCCGCGGCGGCAGTGACCGCGATCTCGCCGGTGCCGGACCTCGTGCTCGACGCCCTCACGATGTTCGGTGCCATCGGTTACACCTGGGAACATGAGCTGCATCTCTACTGGCGGCGGGCCATCAGTTTGGCGGCATCAGTGGGCCCGGCGAATCGCTGGGCGCGGAGGCTGGGACAGCTCACGTGCACCCAGCAGCGTGACATGTCGGTCAATCTCGGCGACGCCGAATCTGACTTCCGTTCGAGGATCGCGAGAATACTGGATTCGGCGTTGGAGCTGCACAACGACCGGCCCGGACGGCAAGGCCCCTACGAACACTTCGCCGGCGGCCCGCAGCGCACCGCGATCGCCGAGGCGGGCCTAATCGCCCCGCACTGGCTACCACCGTGGGGGATCGATGCCAGTCCCCTGCAACAGCTCATTATCGACGAGGAATTTGCCAAACGACCTGGTTTGGTCCGCCCGTCGTTGGGCATCGCCGAGTGGATTTTGCCCTCGGTGCTCCGGGCCGGGTCGAAAGACTTACAGGAGAGGCTGATTCCACCGACACAGCGAGCCGAGCTCGCGTGGTGCCAGCTGTTCAGCGAGCCCGGCGCCGGCTCCGATCTGGCCGCCCTGGCAACCCGCGCAACCAAGGTCGACGGCGGCTGGAATATCAAAGGACACAAGATCTGGACGTCGTCGGCGCACCTGGCCGACTACGGGGGGCTGCTGGCGCGTACCGACCCGACGGCGAGCAAGCACCGCGGCTTGGGCTACTTCATCCTCGACATGCGATCCCCCGGGGTAGAGATCCTGCCGATCAGACAGGCGACCGGCGATGCGGAGTTCAACGAAGTCTTCCTCAACGATGTCTTCGTGCCGGACGGCATGCTGCTCGGAGAACCGACTGACGGTTGGAGCCTCGCGATCGCCACTATGGCCGAAGAGCGCTCGGCCATCAGCGGGTACGTTCAGCTCGACAGGGCTGCGGGGTTGCGCCGGATGGCGGCGGAGCCGGGACCGGACCGCGACGACTTGCTACGCGCACTTGGTGAGCTGGACGCCTACACCAACGCCATCAAAGCGCTAGGCGTGCGCGAAACCATCCGGCTGCTCGACGGGCAGGCGTCCGGTCCGGCGTCGAGCATCGCGAAGGTGGCCATGAACGTGCTGTTGCGGCGCACGTTTAAGGCCATTCTGGAATTGACCGGGCGGCGGGCCATGGTCGCCGACTCCGACCCCGCGGTTGTGCGGCCGTATCTGCATTCGCCTTCGGAGCTGCTAGGCGGTGGAACCAAAGAGATTCAGCTGAACATCATCGCTCAGATGATTCTGGGCTTGCCCCGTAAGTGAGGACATGACATGGGATTACGCGGAGAGGCCGCGATCGTCGGATACGTGGAGTTGCCGCCCGAGCGGATGAACAAGGCCTCACCGGCGCCGTTCGCCATCGAACAATGGGCGGAACTCGGCGCCGCCGCGCTGGACGATGCGGGGCTGCCCTTCGAGGTCGTCAACGGCATCGTGGCGTCGCACCTGGCCGAGTCGGAGATCTTCGTGCCCTCCACGATCGCCGAATACCTCGGAGTGGGAGCGAGATTCGCCGAACATGTGGACCTCGGCGGGGCCAGCGCCGCGGCCATGGTGTGGCGTGCCGCCGCGGCAATCGAGCTCGGCATCTGCGACGCCGTGCTGTGCGCACTGCCGGCCCGGTACATCACCCCGATGTCCAGCAGGAAGCCCAGATCACTGGGCGATGCCTTGTATTTCGGCTCGTCGAGCAACCAATACGGCTCTCCGCAAGCCGAATTCGACATCCCCTATGGCAACCTCGGGCAGAACGGTCCGTACGGCCAGGTGGCCCAGCGTTACGCGGCGGTCTACGGATACGACGAGCGGGCGATGGCCAAGATCGTCGTCGACCAGCGCGTCAACGCCAACCACACTGACGGGGCGATCTGGAAAGACAAACCGCTCACCGTCGATGACGTGCTGGACAGCCCCGTCATCGCCGACCCGCTGCACATGCTGGAGATCGTGATGCCTTGCGTCGGTGGCGCGGCGGTCGTCGTCGCCAGCGCCGACGTGGCGAAGCGGTCACGCAACCGGCCGGTGTGGATCAAGGGATTCGGCGAACACGTGCCGTTCAAGACCCCCACCTACGCCAAGGACCTGCTGCACACTCCCATCGCGGCGGCCGCTGACACCGCTTTCGGTATGACCGACCTGAGCCGCGACCAGATGGACATGGTGTCGATCTACGACTGCTACACGATCACCGTGTTGCTGTCGCTGGAGGATGCCGGATTCTGCGAAAAGGGCAAGGGGATGGAGTTCGTCGCCAACCACGACCTCACCTTCCGTGGCGACTTCCCGCTCAACACCGCCGGCGGCCAACTCGGTTTCGGCCAAGCGGGTTTGGCGGGCGGAATGCACCATGTGTGCGACGCCACCCGCCAGATCATGGGGCGCGCGGGTGCGGCCCAGGTCGCCGACTGCAACCGGGCATTCGTGTCCGGCAACGGCGGGATCCTGTCCGAGCAAACGACGCTGATCCTGCAGGGAGACTGACGACCATGACGACTTTCGAGCATCCGATGCCGGTCAAAACGCCGACGAGCGCACCGTTTTGGGACGCGCTGGCCCAACATCGCATCGCCATCCAGTACTCGCCGTCTTCACGGGCGTATGTCTTCTATCCACGGGTCCGCGCTCCGGGTACCTTGGCCGACGACCTGGAATGGCGAGAGATATCCGGCATGGGGACGTTGTACTCGTATACCGTCGCGCGCAGGCCCGTCAGCCCACACTTCGCCGATGCCGTTCCGCAGCTCCTCGCCATCGTTGAATGGGACGAGGGGCCGAGGTTTTCCACCGAGATGGTGAACGTAGACATCGATGCGGATCCCGTCCAACTGCGGATCGGTATGCGGGTACGCCCGGTGTTCTGCGACTACCCCGAACACGACGTCACGCTGCTGCGCTACGAACCCGCAGAGTAACTACGTCGAGATCGACGTTATCGAGATGCCCTCTCAAACTTTTCCGCGCTAGCGCCGATCTCGGCGCAACGGGCGCGCGGCGTCAGCGCAAAGGCTCGGTTGGCACCGAGTAACGGTCCTGGTAAGTGCGCACCCGGTCGCGAACCTCGCCGGCGTCCAGGCCGGTGTCCGACCAGGTGTAGCGGCCGTGTCCGCCGTCGGAGGGATGGGCGGCCAGGAAGTCCCGCATCTTCTGTTCGGTTTCGGGGCGCAACTCGCGGCCCAGCTTCTGGTAGATGCCGCTGATCGTCGTCCAGGGGTCCTTCATGAAATCGGTGAATTGGACGTCGATCACGCGCCCTGCGGGCACAGCGCCGCTGTCGCGCAGAGCCATCCCACGGTCGAGGCCGACGGCGATCTCTTCGTAGGACTGGGCCGCACACTCGGCGATGTTCGATTCGTCGCTGCCCATCCGTCGCAGGTGGTGGGTCAGCGCGGCGATCGACGAGATGACGTTAAGCGGATCGCGGTGCGTCTGCACGATCAATGCGTCGGGATATTCGGCGAGTAGCGCATCCAGCTGCCACAGGTGTGCCGGCGATTTCAACAGCCACTGCCCGGGGACGCCAGACTGCAGATGCTGCAGGAAGATTCGGTGATAGCGGTAGGCGCCGGCGTGATCCGCCTCGTACAGCAACCAGCGGTAGTAACTCGGCAGGCGGTACTGCACCGTAAAGATCATGCTGGTGAACTCACTGGCCGTGATGCGGACACACTCCTGGCCGACGAGAGCACCCATCGGGTGAAATGCCAGGAACCCGGGGATGATCTGCTCGGAGAGTTCGAGGCTGGCCTGCGTCGCCGCGATGCGCGGATCGTTGTGATAGGTCTCGGGCTGTGGGACAGGACAGGGCGCATCGACCTCCCAGGTCAGCGGCGCGCGCAGGTCAGGATCCTGGGCGAGCAGGTCGTAAAGGATGGTGGTTCCGGTACGCGGCTGGCCGCAGATAAAGATCGGCGCGGTGATGGGCTTGGCGGCGATCTCGGGATGCTCCTTGCGCCAGGCGATCACGTCAAGCCGGTTCTTCAGGGCGCGCATGATGTCGAGGTAGGCGACCTCAACACCGATAGGCGATAACCGCGCCTCGTTGACCAAGCCGTCGGCGACGCGGTCCAGCCCCGGTTGCCACCCATCCTCGCCAAAGTCGTCGCTACCGGCTTCCGCACAGGCGCTGGCGATGAGCTGTTGTGGGTTGAACCGTTCCTGCAATGTCACGGCTGGTCCCCGCGATGGCGCACCGACACGCTGACCGATGGCGGCTTGGGATTATCGAGCCACCGCAGCACCACGAACCCGCGTTGTCGGCCACCGGTGTCGAGCCAATGGCCAAATCCTAAGTCCTCCGCGGAGATCGCGATGCGCACTCGCCCGTTGGCGTCTGGCTGCACTGCACGGTTGGTAACTGAGCTATGCCGACGGCGCGGCTCGAGGCACTCATGCCAGATGTTTTCCAGCGTGACATTCCAGTACCGGGTATCGGGTGGCTCGATGTCGAGCAATAGCGCCTGGTCGGGGTCGAGCCGGAAGGTCCCCATCATGTACAGGTTGTCCGGTGTGGTGTCGGCGGCACCCAGATCGGCGGCCTCTGCCGTCAGCAGCGTGTTGGGGTTGTCCAGCAGCTCGGGCTTAATGGTGCGGTGCAGGGTAACGAGTTTCATCAGTGACCACGCCATCGCGGTGAACTGGTCGGCGAGTTCGCCGTCGGTCAGCGCCGTGACCGGGTCGGGGTCGAGGGCCTCGATCCGCATGCTGGCCAACTCTTCGGAGGCGGGATCGCCGATGTACTCTCGGACGACCACCGATGATGCGTCGTCGGGGATTTGCACCCACAGCGCGCCGGCGAGATCGGCTGGTTCGTCCGACGAGAGAATCAGCGCGAATTCGCAGTCGGTCAGGTCCAGGTCGACGTCGCTGACGTAGTTGGACATCCGCCTTGGAGTCAGGCCGGTGCCGGCGAGGATCTGGAATCCGAGGTAGGCAGTGGTACCCCGGGTGCCGGTGATCCGGTAGCGCCGGTCGCCGCGGATCATCGCCAGGTAATAGGCGCCGTCGGGATTGGGACCGCCGATCATCCTGGTCGGGGAGCACATATCGAAGAACGACGGGCGGTCGGGGTCGGCCTCGACGGACAGTTGCGCGCACAACGACGACACCCGGGCGATGACCCGCAGCCCCTCGAGGAGTTCCCGTTCGGATTCGGCGTCCTCCGTCACGATCTTGGTGACGTCAGCAAGCATCTGCTGAAAGAACTGCCACGCGGCCTTTCCCAGATCTTGAGACTTCGCCAGATCTTGAGTCATAGTCTTATACTTAGACTATGTCTCACGCATTGTCCAGTGCGATGTCACCGTCCGCACGGAGGCGGGCGGCCACCCGGGAGCGCATCGCGGCGGCCGCCGCGCAGCTGGTAGCCGAGGTGGGTCTGGCGGGGGCAACGGTCGACCGCATCGCGGACGCGGCAGACGTCGGGCGCGCGACCTTTTTCCGCTACTTCTCCTCCAAGGAAGATGCCGTCGCCGCCGGCATGAATGCCCATTGGCTCGGCCGGATCACTACTGCCCTGGCCGCCCAGCCGGCCGGCCTGACGGCGGCCGAAGCGGTCCTCGGCGCCTTTCATGAGTTGGCTCTCGGGTTCGCCGAAATCGAGGACCAGGTGCGCGAGTTGGCCACGCTGACCAGGTCCTCGGAGACCTTGGACGCCTGGACGCTGCACATCTACGTCCGGTACGAATCGGCGATCGCCGAGTTAGTCGCACCGCGGCTGCCTGACTTGGCTCCCCAGGATGCCAGGCCGCGTCTGATCGGCGCGCTGGCGATGGCGACGGTGCGAATCGCCCTGGACGACTGGCTTAACTATGGGGGAGTTCTGCCGGACCGGGTGCGTGAGGGTTTGGCGGCAATCACCATCGCGTAGAAACGGACTAATAGTCGAGCTATTTTCTGCGCCAATCCGCGGAAGGCACTCACGAATGTGCAGGTCGAATCATGCGGCGGACCGTTGACACGGTGACTGAGATCATTGTCTACTAGTCCCTTGAATAGAGGGAGTGCGGCATGAACAAGGACGATCTGATCCTGGTCAGCGTGGACGACCATATCGCCGAGCCGGCGGACATGTTCGACGCGCACGTCCCCGCGAAATACAAAGACCGCGCCCCCCGGGTGGTCATCGAGTCCGACGGTATCCAGCAGTGGTACTACGGCGAGATCCGCGGGCGGAACATGGGCCTGAACGCCGTCGCAGGAAAACCCCGCGAGATGTACAATATCGACGCATCCCGCTACGACGAGATGCGCCCGGGCTGCTTCAACGTCGATGAGCGAGTCCGCGACATGAACGCCGGCGGCCAGCTGGCCGGCCTGAACTTCCCCAACTTCACCGGCTTCTCCGGCCAGGTCCTCAACCAGGGTCCGGACCGCGACGTCAACCTGGTGATGATCAAGGCCTACAACGACTGGCACGTCGATGAATGGTGTGGGGCGTATCCGGGCCGCTTCATCCCCTGCGGCATCCTGCCGCTTTATGACGTGGCCGAAGCCGCCAAGGAAGTCAAACGGCTGGCGGACAAGGGATGCCACGCGGTGACGTTCTCGGAGAATCCGGAAGCGTTGCAAATGCCCAGCATCCACACCAAGTACTGGTACCCGCTGTTCGAGGCCGTCTGCGAGAACAAGACGGTGCTGTGCACCCATGTCGGCTCCGCGTCGCGATCTCCGCAGGTGTCGACGGACGCGCCACCCAGCGTGCAGATGACCGCGTCGTCGATGATGAGCATGTTCACCTTCACCGAGTTGATCTGGGCCGAGTTCTACACCGACTTCCCCGAAATCAAGTTCTCCCTGACCGAGGGTGACGTCGGTTGGATACCGTACTTCCTCTGGCGGGCGGAGCATGTCTACAACCGTCACTCGGGTTGGACGCTCGCGAAGTTCCCGCCCGGATACAGCGGCCCGACCGATATCTTCAAGCGACACTTCTACACCTGCTTCATTAGCGACAAGGTCGGCGTGCAGAACATGGACTGGTTCAACGAGGACATGCTGTGCTGGGAGTCCGACTTCCCGCACTCCGACAGCAACTGGCCGTTCGCGCCCGAGGACATCGTGGAGAACATGGGCCATCTGGAAGACTCGGTGATCAACAAGATCACTCACGAAAATGCCATGGCCGCTTACTCGTTCGATCCATTCCGGTACGTGCCCAAAGAGCATGCGCGAGCTGGCCACCTGCGCACGCAGGCCACCGACGTCGACGTGGTCACCCACGTCGGTCGCGCGGCCAGCCAGCGTGATCGTGACGCGTGGACCCGGATGACACAGTTCGCCCTACAGGCGCAAGGGGCGACGCCGGTGACGGCTGTGACTGCTGAGGTCGCCGGTATCACCGGGCGCGCAACAACTCTGGGCAACTGAGCGTGGCAGGCCACGCCCAAGCACCGTTCGCGGGCTGGCGTGTCTTGGAATTGTCCAACGGAATTGCGGTGTCGTACGCCGGCAAGATGTTCGCCGACGCCGGCGCCGAGGTCGTGAAAGTCGAATCCCCGCAGGGTGATGCGCTTCGGACCTGGTCGGCCGGCGGACCGCCCGGGGCGCTGTTCGGATATCTGGCCGCCGGCAAGAAGTCGGTGGTCTGGCATGACCGGGCGGATATCACCGCACTTTTGGCCGGCGCCTATATCGTCCTCA
>Ga0224557_1001596_pt1 | contig 21383 bp, 18 predicted proteins | sample 714S31014metaG_FD_180677 | JGI IMG/M metagenome (GOLD analysis project Ga0224557, IMG submission 180677) | Peat soil microbial communities from Stordalen Mire, Sweden - 717 S3 10-14 | ecosystem: Environmental > Terrestrial > Soil > Wetlands > Peat | place: Sweden: Norrbotten County, Stordalen...
TGGGCGGGGTGATCACCTCCGGCCCGAACCCGCCCAACATCATTCTGCAGAAGGTCAACTTGTCCGGCACGGTGTACGAGTCCGACGGCACGACACCGGCCGCGAACACCAACGTCCAGCTGCAGGAGCAGAACACGCCCAACGGCACCGGCACGCAAACCAACTCGAGCGGCCATTACGGGGTCTACGTCCCCGACGGGACCTGGGTCATCACCGCTCAGCCGCCGAACGGTGACACCACCGACGCACCCACCTCCATCACCGTGACCGTCTCGGGCGGGACGATCACCTCCGGCCCGAACCCGCCCAACATCATTCTGCAGAAGGTCAACTTGTCCGGCACCGTGCACGAGTCCGACGGCACGACACCGGCCCAGAACACCGACGTGTCGGTGCAGCAGCAGGGTTCTCCCAACCCGCCGACCAATACCAGCACCGACTCGAACGGCCATTACGGGGTCTTCGTCGCCGACGGGACCTGGGTCATCACTGCTCAGCCGCCGAACGGTGACACCACCGACGCCCCCACCTCCACCACCGTGACCGTCTCGGGCGGGGTGATCACCTCGGGGTCTCCCAACATCACCTTGCAGGTCGCCAACCTGGCCGGCACCGTGCATGAGTCCAACGGCACCACCCCGGCCGCGAACACCTTTGTGTCGGTTTCCTTGCAGGGCGGGTCCAACCAGACCTTCTATGGCACCGACAGCAACGGCCACTACGCCACCCACGTCGCCGACGGGACCTGGGTCGTCACCGCCTATCCGCCCTCGGGTGACAGCACCGACGCTGCCACCTCTACCACCGTGGTGGTCTCTGGCGGGGTGATCACTTCGGGATCTCCCAACATCACCTTGCAGATCGCCAACCTGACCGGCACGGTGACCAAATCCGCAGCCGCCGGCGGCGGCGTGGCCCAGAACACCGGCATTTCTGTCTCCGCGCCCGGCACGTTCAACCAGCAGAGCACTGTCACCGACTCGAACGGCCACTACGGCGTGTTCGTCCCCGACGGGACCTGGGTCGTCACCGCCCAGCCACCCTCGGGTGACAGCACCGATGTCGCCACCTCCATCACCGTGGTGGTCTCTGGCGGGGTCATCACCTCCGTCAACGGCGTGTCTAGCCCGGGTCCGGCCAACATCACCCTGCAGACGGCCAACCTGGACGGCACGGTGTTCGAGTCCAACGGCACCACCGAGGCCCAGAACACCAACGTGTCGGTCTACGCGCAGAGCACGTTGGCCCCGCAGACCAGCACCAGCACCGACTCGAACGGCCACTACGGCGTGTTCGTCCCCGACGGCACCTGGATCGTCAACGCCCAGCCTCCCTCGGGTGACACGATCGACGGACCCGGCTCCATCACCGTGACGGTCTCGGGCGGGGTGATCACCATGATCAACGGGGTCTCCAAGTCGGGACCGGCCAACATCACCTTGCCAGTGGCCAACGTGTCCGGCACGGTGCTCGAGTCCAACGGCACCACCGAGGCCCAGAACGCAGGGGTGTTGGTCACGGCACAGGGATCGTCCACCCCGCAGGCCTTCACCAGCACCGACATGAACGGCCACTACGGCGTGTTCCTCACCGATGGGACCTGGGACATCACGGCCCAGCCGCCCTTCAATGACGGCACCGACGCCCCCACCTCCACCACCGTGGTGGTTTCGGGCGGGGTGATCACCTCGGGGTCTCCCGACATCACCTTGAAGCCAAAGCAATCCGCGCCCTTCACGATCACCGTGAACGCGGGTTCGTCGGCCACCGTCGCCTACGGCACGGCCGCGACGCTCGCCGAGTCGAGCCTCCCTGGCGACGCGAGCGGCACGGTGGTGTTCAGTTCGGCGGGTAATCCCGACTTGTGCACCATCACACTGCCGGCGACGAGCTGCACCACCTCGACGTCGTTGCCCCCCGGTTCCTATTCGGCGATCACGGCGGCCTTCACCGACACAGACGGCTCCTACTTCGGGTCGACCTCCACGAACTCCGTGTCGCTGACGGTGTCGAAGCTGACGCCCACGACTCCGACCATCTCGAACCTGCCGGCCAGCGGGACCTATGGAGGCGGCTTCACCGCCACCGTCGGCACCACGGGGGACGGGGTCACGTCGGTGACGTCCAACTCGACGGGCATCTGCACGGCGGTCGGCCTGGTGGTCTCCTACGTCGGCGCGGGCACCTGCTCGCTCACTGCCCATGTGGCAGCGGGGACGGACTACTCGGGCGCTGACGGGACCGCGCAGACCTTCCCGGTGGTCGTGGTCGCCCCAGCGGCGCCTTCGGGCTCGACCAGTTCGGACAGCGCCGTCTCCAACAGCCCGACCGGTACGGCTACTGCCAGCACGGCTCAGACCACCGTGACCGGCAACGGAGCGGGAGGGTTGACGGTGGCCCAGTACGCGTCCAACCCCGGTCCCTCACCGAGCTTCTCGGCGTCAGGCACGTACTTCGACGTCACGTTGTCGGCGGGGAGCTCCTTCAGCTCGGTCACCATCGAGGACTGCAACCTGAGCGGCGCCACCAGCTTGCAATGGCTCGACGGGACGACCTGGCAGACCGTCGTCGGGGCACCGGGTCCGACCTATTCGGCGGGACCCCCGGCATGCCTGAGCGTGACCCTTACCGCGTCCACCAGTCCGTCGCTCTCGCAACTGACGGGGACGGTGTTCGCGGGCGTCACCGGTGTTCCGGGCTACTGGCTGGTGGCCTCCGACGGCGGGATCTTCAGCTACGGGGACGCCACGTTCTACGGCTCGACCGGTGGCATGGCGCTGAACAAGCCGATCGTCGGTATGGCCTCGACGCCGGACGGCAAGGGCTACTGGCTGGTGGCCTCCGACGGCGGCATCTTCAGCTACGGGGACGCCACGTTCTACGGCTCGACCGGTGGCATCACCCTCAACAAGCCGGTCGTCGGTATGGCCCCGACGTCGGACGGCAAGGGCTACTGGCTGGTGGCCTCCGACGGCGGGATCTTCAACTACGGGGACGCGTCCTTCCACGGCTCGGCGGGCTCGGTCCCCCTCAACAAGCCCGTGGTGGGAATGGCGGCCACCAGCGACGGCGGCGGTTACTGGCTCGTCGCGTCCGATGGCGGCATCTTCAACTACGGGGACGCGTCCTTCCACGGCTCGGCGGGCTCGGTCCCCCTCAACAAGCCCGTGGTGGGAATGGCCGCCACCAGCGACGGCGGCGGCTACTGGCTCGTCGCGTCCGACGGGGGCATCTTCAACTACGGCGACGCCGCGTTCTACGGCTCGGCCGGCTCGCTCCCTCTCAACAAGCCGATCGTGAGCATGGCCTCCTGATTGCGAGCGGGCAGTGCACATTGGGAATCGGTCACCCGTGGCGGGTGACCGATTCCGTCACTGCCTGACGAGCGGGTGGACGTTCAATTCCGCTGCGAGGCGTACTCGATCACCCGGGTCATGACGGTGTCGTCGGACTTGGCCACCGACCCGCAGTCGAACGGGGGCTGCGGGTCGTACTCGATCATCAACTGCGCCGCCTCCGCCGCCGTCCGGTCCACCAGCAGCTCGGTCAGGCGCAGCGCCATGTCGATGCCGCTGGACACGCCGGCCGCGGTGATGATGCGCCGGTCGAGGTGCTCGACCACTCGTTGGGCCGTGGGCTCGGCACCGTGCGCCGCCAGCTCGCGGTAGCAGGCCCAGTGGGTGGTGGCGGTCAGGCCCGCCAGCAGGCCCGCTGCCCCGAGCACCAGCGAGCCCGTGCAGACCGACGTGGTGTACCGGCTGCCGGCGTGGGCGTGGCGGACCCAGTCGAGGATCCGCTCGTCGTGCTCGAGCGGCCGCGTCCCGACACCGCCGGGAAAGACGATCACGTCGGGCTCGGGAACCTCCTCGAACGTCGCGTCGGCGGTCAGGGCCAGCGTGCCGTTCTCGCTGCGCACCTCGCCCCGGGCGTGGCCGAGGAAGGTGATGTCGATGGTCGGGACGCGCTGGAGCACCTCGTAGGGCCCCACGGCATCGAGCGCCGTGAACCTCGGGAAGAGCGGGATCGCGACGTGCACTCGGTCGGTCATGCGGGTGTCCTCTCGGTCGGGGCGGCGCGGAACCGCCGGCGATAGGCGTCGGGTGAGGTGCCGAGGTGGCGGTGGAAGACGCGGCGCAGCGTCTCCGCGCTGCCGAGCCCGCAGCGCTCCGCCACGACGTCGAGCGTGTCGCCGGTCGTCTCGAGCTCCCGGCGGGCGGCCTCCAACCGGGTGCGCTCCACGAAGCGGCTCGGGGTCTCGCCCACCTCCGCCGTGAAGACCCGGCTGAAGTGGCGCACGCTCATCGCCGCGGCCGCGGCGAGGACGGGGACGCGGTGGTCGCCGCCCGGGGCGGCCTCGACGAGCGTCTGCACCGCTCGCACCGTCGAGCGCTCGGCGCGCGGGACCCAGACCGGCGACGCGAACTGGGTCTGGCCGCCGGGCCGGTGCAGGAACATGACCAGCCAGCGCGCCACGGTCTGGGCGACGTCGACCCCGAGGTCCTCTTGGACCAGCGCCAGCGAGAGATCGATGCCGGCGGTGACGCCCGCACTCGACCAGTACTTCCCGTCCCGGAGGTAGATCGGGTCGGGGTCGACCGCGAGGCCCGGATAGGCCTCGCGGAGTTGCCCGGCGCGCGCCCAGTGGGTGGTCACTCGGCGTCCCTCGAGCAGGCCGGCCGCGGCGCCGAGGAAGGCCCCCGAGCACACGGTGGCCACCCGGCGACAGCGCGGGGCGGTGCCGGCGATCCAGGCCACCAGGGCCTCGTCGGCCGACGCGGCGTCGGCCCCCGTGCCGCCCGCCAGCACCAGCGTGTCGATGCGCTCGGCCGCTCCGGGCAGGGACGCGGTCCCGAGCTCGAGGCCGCTCTCCGCCCGGACCGGGCCGCCCTGCCGCGAGGCCACGGTGACCCGGTACCCGCCGGCGCGGCCGAGCGCGGCAGACGCCTTGGTGGCCCCGGCGAAGACCTCGTGGGGGCCGACCACATCGAGCGGCTGCAGGCCGTCGAAGGCGACGATCACGACGTGACGCTCCCTCATGCGCACCACTCTGAGCGTCGGGCCCAATGGCGTCAATGACACAGTTCCCACAGATTCGGCCACGGCGGCCCGGCCCGTGCGCCCGGCCGGTGTGCCTGAGGCAGGTCGATTCCCAGGTGGCGGGGGGGGCGCTTGGCCCGGGTGGCTCAGCCGGTGCGGGCTCGCCGGGTGCCCCGCGCCCGCACCCAGGCCAGCAGGTCGCCGTCCTCGCCGCGGCGCACGGTCCCGGTGAAGATGTCCTCCCGCTCGGTCGAGGCCTCCCGCCGCACCTCGGCATGGAGCTGGTCGCCCAGGGCGGCGCCGCGCAGGTACTCCACCAGGACCGAGGAGATGATGCCCGAGTGGTCCTCGTCGTTCGCGGCGGCGGCGACGGCCGCACCGGCCACGGCGTAGAACACGGCGCCGTGCACCGTGCCGTGCGGGTTGGCGTGGCTGGCGCCGGTCGTGAGGGTGGCGACCGTGTGGCCCGGTCCCCGGCGCACCACCTCAATCCCGAGGAGGGCGGCGAACTCGTCGGTCCCGGGCCCCTGGGACGGGTCGCTCAAGGTGCCGGGGTCGTCGAGGGGAGGCGCCCCGGCATCGGCACCGCCGTCGACGGCCAGCGCTTTCGGCTGACCCGGCTGAGCTTGCGTAGCAGCGTGACCGCCCCGGGGTCGTCCTCAATGGGCCGGGTCTCGATCACCCCGGCAGCCTCCATGTCGTTGAAGAGCTCCTCGCCCTTCTCGGTACGCACCAGGGTGAGCGTCCAGTCGCCGAAGGCGCCGATGCCACCGGTCGAGATGTCGGCGTGCTCGGCTGCGAAGTCCGGGCAACTCGAACAGCCCTCCCTGGTCCAGGCGTGCGCCTCCTTGAGCGGGACCTCGTGGTAGCTGCCGTCCCTCATCCACACCTGGAAGACGCCCTTGATGTTCATCTTGACGATGTCCGCCCGGGCCAGCCCGTACCTGGCCTCGAAGAGCTCGGGGAAGATCGCGTCGTCGAAGGTCTTCGAGCACAGCAGGCCGATGGAGAGGGTGAATCGGCGGGCGATCTTGCCCGCCTTGCGCGCCGCCATCACCGGTGGTGCGGAGGCCTGGCACCCCATGCCCACCAGGGCGATGCGCTCCGCCCCCCCGGCGATGGCCTCGGGGTAGGCCAGCGGGTTCGCCGAGTACGTGTAGCGGGAGCCGGCCGTCGCCAGCACGTCCTCCCGGTTGCGGGCGACGCGGGGCACGGCCTTCCACGTCGAGCCGTCGCCCTCGAGGCCCGAGACGAGTGCGGCGTCGATCACGTCGTGCTCGAAGGCCCAGATGAGGAGCGCGGAGACGAGGCCCCCGTCCTGCCCGGTGCCCTGCACGTGGGCGTCGCTGGCCCGGGCCAGCACGGTCCGGCGGGCGATCCCCGAGACCTCCTCGTCGGTGCGGGGCCGGCCGAAGAGGTAGTTCTCGATGTCGGGCTCCCAGGTCCGGAAGCGGGGGCAGGCGCGGGTGCACAGGGTGCAGCCCTTCTGGCCGTGGGTGCAGTTGTCCGGGCCACCGTCCGCGTCCACGTGGAAGGGCTTGTAGACGCCCTCTGAGTCGTCGTACCCGAGCACGTCGTACGGGCAGGAGATCACGCACGCGGAGCACCCGGTGCAGAGTCCAGACGTCACGACCTCGGTGAACAGCTCGGCCCATTGCGGCTTCTCGGGTGGCATCGGCCCACCATATTCGGCCCGGCCCCGGCAGTCCGATACCGTCGGCCCGTGCCCGAGATCCTCGAAGTCGAGCACTACCGGGCGTTCGCCGAGCGGGCCCTCGAGCGACCCATCACCCGGGCGTGGATGGTGGACTCCCGCTACGGGCGTGGAGGCACCACGGCGTCGCGGCTGCGGGCGGCGCTGGTCGGGCGCTCCTTCACCGCCGCCCGGCGCCGCGGGAAGCTGATGCTGCTCGACTCCGGCGGGGGCCCGACCCTGGGCCTGCGCTTCGGCATGACGGGCGGGCTCGTGGTGGACGGGCAGGAGGCGCTCGACCGCCTGCGCTACGGGCCGGGCGTCTTCGACGACAAGTGGGTGCGCGCCCGCATCACGTTCGACGACGGTGGTGACCTTGTCCTCCACGACCCCCGTCGCTTCGGCTCGCTCGAGCTCGCGCCCGACGAGGAGAGGCTCGGTCCCGACGCGCTCAGGGTGTCCTTGGCCGAGCTGCGGACCGCCCTGGCCGCCGGTCGGGGCCCGACTGCGTCGACGGCACCCCTCAAGGCCCGGCTCCTGGACCAGGAGCGCCTGGCGGGCGTGGGCAACCTGCTGGCCGACGAGATCCTCTGGAGGGCCGGTCTCGCCCCCGGGCGGCGCACCCCGCTCGACGGCGACGAGCTGAAACGGCTGCACACCGCCATGCGGGCGACGTTGCGCCAGCTGACCCGGAAGGGGGGCTCGCACACCGGTGACCTGATGGAGGAGCGCCACGACGGGGGGCGGTGCCCGCGCGACGGAGCCGAGCTCCGACGCGAGGTGGTGGGCGGCCGGACCACCTACTGGTGCCCGGCGCACCAGGACGAGCTCGCCGGGCTCAGCCGGTGAGGGGCGGCAGTCCCTTGGCGATCAGGTCGACGCCGAAGACGACGAACAGCACCGCCATCACCGCTGCGCTGTGCACCGACAGCCAGGCTTTGGCCGAGTCGAGCGTCGCCCTGGCCCGCTCTCCGCCGACCAGCGCGTACAGGACCGGGACGACGATCGTGAGGCTCCCGATGACGACGAAGATGGCGATGGCCACCACGGCATCGCTGGTCGTGAGGCCGAGCTGGGCCAGTCCGGCGGCAGCACCCGCGGTGAGGATGAGGTTCTTGGGGTTCACGCCGGCCAGCAGGATCCCGAGCCCGAAGGCCTTGCCCGGCGAGAGGGCGTCCACGCTGGCCATCCACTTCGGCATGGCGGGCTCCTCCCCGGCGGCGGGCCTCTTCGCCCAGTTGCGGCGGGCCAAGAGGAGCAGGACGACGCCGAGGACGATCTTGCCCCACGACACCGAGTCGGCCGCCGTACTGCTGGTCGCCACGCTGCCGTCGTGCGAGACCGCGTAGACCACGGCGCTCACGGCGGCCAGCGCCAGCACCCACCCCACCAGGAACGCCGGCCCGTTCACCTTCGCCCGCCGCGAGAAGAGCATCAGGATCACGGCGATGATCGGCACCGGGCTGATGGCCACGCCGATGGCGAACGTCAGGACTTCGCTGATCCCCTGGCCCACGACCGGCTCCTTCCGCAGCGTTCCGAGACGTCACATCATGTGCCGTGCCGCCCCTCCGGGCGGGGATGCCGGCCACCCGCTCGTTCAGCCTCCGTCTGCTGCGATCTCCTCGAGCACCTTGGCCGCGTGCCCGTCGGCCCTCACGTGGTACCAGGCCCGCTGCACCTTCCCGTTGGGCCCGACGAGGAAGGTGGAGCGGATGGTGCCGACCGTCTTCTTGCCGTACATGGTCTTCTCGCCCCAGGCGCCGTACCTCTCCATCACCTTCTTGTCGGCGTCCGTCAGGAGGGGGAACTTGAGCTTGTACTTGGTGCGGAACTTCACGTGCTTCTCCGCCTTGTCCGGCGAGATCCCGAGCACCGCCACCCCGGCCTTGTCGAAGGCCCGGAGGTTGTCGTTGAACTGGCAGGCCTCCTTGGTGCACCCTGGCGTGTCGTCGGCGGGATAGAAGTACACGATCACCCGCTGGCCCTTGAAGTCCGAGAGCTTGACCGCCTTGCCGTCCTGGTCAGGCAGGGTGAATGCAGGGGCGGTCGCGCCCGCTTCGAGTTTGGCCATCGTCGGCCCTCCTTCGGTCGTGGGTGTGGTTGGGTCACTTTGGCACAGGGTTGCCGCGGGGGACCCGCCCTGGGCTGGTATAATAGGTCTGCGACCACTGGCAAGGGCCGGTGAGTCGGGGCCGACTCTCACTCCTCTGGCAGGCGCACGGTCCCGCCGTCACAACAGAGAGAGCGGGACAATGACCGTTGATGCCCTGTCCGGCGCGCATGCCGGCACCGACCCGAACGGGGGCAGCGATGTCTCCGGTGACGACACCTACGAGACCGCCCGGACCTTCGAGTCCCTCGGGGTCTCACCCGAGTTGACCCAAGCGCTGGCCGATGAAGGCATCGTCAGCGCTTTTCCGATTCAGGCCCTCACCGTCGCCGACGCGCTGGCCGGCCGCGACGTGTGCGGCAAGGCCAAGACCGGCTCGGGCAAGACCCTCGCCTTCGGCGTCCCGCTCCTGCAGCGGGCCAGGGCCACGCGCGACGCCCACGGCCCGGCGACGGCCGCCCGCCCGGCGCGGCCGCTGGCGCTCGTCCTGCTCCCGACCCGTGAGCTGGCGGTGCAGGTGCACGACGTCCTCGCCCCGCTGGCCAAGAAGCTCGGGCTGCAGGCCGTCGCCGTCTACGGCGGTGCCGACATCGACCGCCAGGTCTCCAAGCTGCGCAAGGGGGTCGACCTCGTCATCGCCACGCCCGGCCGCCTGATCGACCTCGGCGACCGGGGCGAGATCGCGGTTGACGCGCTCGAGACGTTGGTGCTCGACGAGGCCGACCGCATGGCCGACATGGGGTTCATGCCCCAGGTCGAGTGGGTGCTGCGCCGTCTGGACCAGCCTCACCAGACGCTGCTCTTCTCCGCCACCCTCGACGGTGCCGTCGATCGCCTGGTCAAGCGCTACCTGACCGACCCCGTTTACCACGAGGTGGCGTCGTCCACCCAGACCGTGACGCTGATGGAGCACCGGTTCCTCCAGGTACACCAGATGGACAAGGTGAAGGTGGCCGCCGCCATCTGCCGGAGCCAGGAGAAGTCCCTGCTCTTCGTGCGCACCAAGCGTGGCGCCGACCGGCTGGTGGAGAACCTGGGCAAGGAGGGCGTGCGGGCGGCCGCCATCCATGGCGACCTGCGCCAGGCCAACCGCGAGCGCGCGCTGGCCGAGTTCTCAAACGGCAAGCTCTCCGTGCTGGTGGCGACGGACGTGGCGGCCCGGGGCCTCCACATCGAGGGGGTCGACGGCGTGATCCACTACGACCCGCCGGAGGACCACAAGGCCTACCTGCACCGCTCCGGGCGTACCGCCCGGGCGGGCCGGGCGGGCGTCGTCGTGAGCCTGTCCCTGTGGAACCAGTTGGTCGAGATGGAGGTGATCCAGCGGCGGCTCGGCCTGCGGATCCCCATCGTCGAGATGTTCTCCAACGACCCGCGGCTGGCCGACCTTGCGTCGTGGACACCCCAACCCGAGGAGAGCGTCCTCTGAGCCAGGCCGCCACCATCCCCTCCTGGTCGCCCGAGGACGGGGTTCGCCGCGTCCTCGTCGTGACCGCCCATCCCGACGACGTCGACTTCGGATCGGCCGGCACGGTCGCCGCCTTCACGTCGGCCGGCGTGGAGGTCACCTACTGCATCGTCACCGACGGCGACGCCGGCGGGTCCGACCGTGCGATGTCGCGGGCCGAGATGGCCGCGCTGCGCCGGGACGAGCAGCGCGCCGCGGCCGCCGTGGTCGGCGTCAGCGACGTCCACTTCCTCGGGCATCCCGACGGCATGGTCCAGGCCGGCCGCGAGCTGCGCCGTGACATCAGCCGGGTCATCCGCCAGGTCCGGCCCGAGCGCGTCGTGACCCAGTCCCCCGAGCGCAACTGGGACTCCCTCTTCGCCAGCCATCCGGACCACCTGGCGGCCGGGGAGGCGGCGGTCTGCGCGGTGTACCCCGACGCCCGGAACCCGTTCGCCCACCCCGAGCTCCTCGACGACGAGGGGCTCGAGCCTTGGAGCGTGTCCGAGCTGTGGATCATGAGCCCACGCGGCGGCGGGGCGCACGCCGGCGGCGTCGCCGTGGAGACGACGGCGACCGTGGAGCGCAAGGTGGCCGCCCTCATGTGCCACAAGAGCCAGATGACCGACCCGGACGCCGTCGCGCAGCGCGTGCGGACCTGGGCGCGGCAGCAGGCCGAGGTCGCCGGGCTCCCAGACGACGCCTCGGCCGAGCTCTTCCGGGTCACCAACATCCCCTGAGGTCACGCATGGGCGCCGGAGATCCCTGGGTGATCGTGCAGCACGTCCCGTTCGAGGGGCCCGGCTCCGTCGCCGGTGCCGTGACCGATTCCGGGGCGTTGCTCAGCGTGGTGCGCGTCGACCGGGGGGAGGCCGTCCCGGCGCCCTCGGCCGTCGCGGGCATGGCGGGGCTCGTGGTCATGGGTGGCCCGATGGGAGTCCACGACGATCTCCCGTGGCTCGCGGACGAACGGGCGTTGCTGCGGGCCGCCGTCGGGGCCGGGCTGCCCGTGCTCGGTGTGTGCCTCGGCGCCCAACAGCTCGCCGCCGCCCTGGGCGCCGACGTGCTCCCCGGTCACGAGCCCGAGTGCGGCGTGGGTGAGGTGCACCTGACCATCGAGGCGCTCGAGGACCCGGTCTTCGGGCCCGCCCCCTCGCCCCTGCCGTGCGTGCACTGGCACGGCGACACCTTCTCGCTGCCCGACGGTGCGGTACGCCTGGCCCGCAACGACACCTACGAGAACCAGGCCTTCCGAGTGGGCGAGCGCGCCTATGGCCTGCAGTTCCACGTGGAGGTCACGGCCAGCCTCGTCGCGCACTGGGGTCCGCATCTGCCGGCGGGGGTCTACGTGCGGTCGTCCGACGTGGCCCACGTGAGCCGGGCCGGTGAGGGGATCGTGCGCCGTTTCGTGGCGCTGGCCACCGGCGGCGTGGCCGGCTGAGCGTTACCCCGCCATCTGGCGCAGCACGTACTGGAGGATCCCGCCGTGGCGGTAGTACTCGGCCTCCATCGGGGTGTCGATGCGGACCACGACCCGGAACTCGGTGACCGAGTCGTCGTCCGCGGTGGCCGTCACGGACAGCTCCTTCGGCAGCTCGCCCTTGTTCAGCACGTCGAGGCCGCCGATGGAGAAGCGCTCGTGCCCGGTCAGGCCCAGACCCTCGGCCGAGTCGCCCTTGTAGAACTGCAGCGGGACCACGCCCATGCCGATGAGGTTGGAGCGGTGGATGCGCTCGAAGCTCTGCGCGATCACGGCGCGCACGCCGAGCAGCGCGGTGCCCTTGGCCGCCCAGTCGCGGCTGCTCCCCGTCCCGTACTCGCGTCCGGCCAGCACGATCAGGGGCACCTGCTCACCGGCGTACCGCATGGCGGCCTCGTAAATGGACGTCTCGGTGCCCTCGGGCAGGTGGAGCGTGACCCCGCCCTCGGTCCCCGGCGCCAGGCGGTTGCGCAGCCGCACGTTGGCGAAGGTGCCACGCATCATCACCTCGTGGTTGCCGCGCCGCGCCCCGTAGGAGTTGAAGTCCTCGCGTGGCACGCCGTGGTCGGTGAGGTAGCGGCCGGCCGGAGTGGACGGCCCGATGGAGCCGGCGGGGGAGATGTGGTCGGTGGTGACGCTGTCGCCCACCAGGGCCAGCACCCGCGCGTCCACGATGTCGGCGACGGGGGCGGGGGTCATGGTCATCGTCTCGAAGAACGGGGGGTTCTTGACGTAGGTGGAGTCGTCCTGCCAGGCGTACGTCTCGCCCGAACTGGTCGGCACCTGCTGCCAGTACTCGTCGCCGTCGAAGACCGAGCTGTAGCGGGTGCGGAACATCTCCGACGTCAGTGAGCGCCGGATCGTCTCGCTGATCTCCTCCATGGAGGGCCACAGGTCCGAGAGGAGGACCGGGTTGCCCTCGGTGTCGGCGCCGATCGCCTCCGTCGTGAGGTCGAGGGCCATCGTGCCGGCCAGCGCGTAGGCCACGACCAGCGGGGGCGACGCCAGGTAGTTCAGCCGCACGTCGGGATGGATGCGCCCCTCGAAGTTGCGGTTGCCCGAGAGCACCGCCGCCACGGACAGGTCGCCCTCGTGCACCGCGTCGCTCACGCCGTCGAGGAGCGGGCCCGAGTTGCCGATGCAGGTCGTGCAGCCGTAGCCGACGAGGTAGAAGCCCAGCTGCTGCAGCGGTTCGATCAGGCCGGCACGCTCGAGGTAGTCGACGACCACCCGGGAGCCGGGGGCGAGCGAGGTCTTCACCCAGGGCTTGGACCGCAGGCCCCGCTCGACCGCCTTCTTCGCGACGAGCCCGGCGGCCACGAGCACCTGGGGGTTCGACGTGTTGGTGCAACTGGTGATGGCGGCGATCACCACGTCGCCGTCGGTGACCTGGTGGTGCGGAGCCGCGGCCGGCTCGGTCGGCGCGGTGCGCGGCGCGCGGTCGAGCGCGACCCGGAAGGAGTCGGCGGCGGCCGCCAGCGCGACCCGGTCCTGGGGCCGCGACGGCCCAGCGAGCGAGGGCTCCACGTCGCCGAGGTCGAGGCTCACGTGCTCGGAGTACACCGGCTCGGGGGCGTCCGGGTCGTGCCAGAGCCCCTGGGCCCTGGCGTAGGCCTCCACCAGGGCGAGGTGCTCCTCGTCGCGCCCGGTGAAGCGGAGGTAGTCCACGGTGACCTGGTCGATGGGGAACATCGTGCAGGTGGCGCCGTACTCGGGGCTCATGTTGCCGATGGTGGCCCGTGTCTCGAGCGGCAGCGCGGCCACACCGGGGCCGTAGCACTCGACGAAGGCGCCGACCACACCGTGCTCGCGGAGCAGCTCCGTCACGGTCAGCACCACGTCGGTCGCGGTGATCCCGGCCCTCGGCTCGCCCGAGATCCGGAGCCCCACGACGGGCGGCAGCAGCATGGAGAGCGGCTGGCCCAGCATGGCCGCCTCGGCCTCTATCCCGCCCACGCCCCAGCCGAGCACCCCGAGCCCGTTGACCATGGTGGTGTGCGAGTCGGTACCCACCAGGGTGTCGCAGAAGGCGCGCCCGTCGTCGGTCGCGAAGACCAGGCGCGACAGGTACTCGAGATTGACTTGGTGGCAGATCCCCATACCCGGCGGCACGGCGCGGAAGCCGCGGAACGCGCCCTGGGCCCAGCGCAGCAGCTGGTAGCGCTCCAGGTTGCGCTGGTACTCAATGGAGACGTTTTGGTCGTAGGCCGATGCGTCGCCCGAGCGCTCCACGATGACCGAGTGGTCGATGACCAGCTCGACGGGGACGAGCGGGTTGACCTGGGAGGCGTTCCCTCCGAGGCGCGCCAGCGCGTCGCGCATGGCGGCTAGGTCGACGACCCCGGGCACCCCCGTGAAGTCCTGCATGAGGACGCGCTCGGGCGTGAGGGCGATCTCGTGGGCCGCATCGCCCGCGCCCTGCCCGTGGCCTTCGGGGTTCGCCCCCCAGGCGGCGACGGCCACGATGTCGTCGGCCGAGACGTGGGGGCTGTCCTCGTGGCGCAGCAGGTTCTCCAGGATCACCTTGATGGAGTAGGGGAGGCGCTCGATGTCGTGCCGCTCGGCGAGCGACGGCGCCGTGATGTCGAAGATCTCGTAGGTGCGCCCGCCGACCACCAGATCTTTCCTGGCGCCGAAGGTGTCGGGGTGCGCTGCGGTCGTGGAGTCCGTGCTCATCCACCCATTCTGCCGTGGGGCTGTCGGGAACGCCCAACGGGCTCACCGCTCGCGTCCGGGAGGTGCCCCCGACGGCCAGGTCGACGCACTTTCGGCTCCGGCCGCCTGACACCCTCGTTGACCCGCTGATTCGTAACGTCTTCGTAACCACACCCGCGCATTCGGCGCCACGCCAGCGGGCACAATCGAGGCAGTGCGAGCACGTGAAGGCGCGAGGGGGGGCATCGGACGGGATGGTCCGCGCCGCCGGCGCGTCCCACGCCTGGCGTCGTTGGTCCCGCCGGTGGCGGCCATTGCGTGCGCGGGTTTGCTCGTACCCTGCCTCCTGGTCGCCGGTGTCGCCTCCACGCGTGCCGCACCGGCCGGCGCCGCGCAGCTGCCCCACGTCTACAACGACGGCGGGATGATCGGCTTCGGCGGCGCGACCCTGGACCCGGCGCTGCCCCAGCCGCTGAACTCACCCGTGTTCTCGGGCGCCGCCACCCCCGACGGGGGCGGCTACCTGCTGGCCAGCGCCGACGGCGGCGTCTTCGCGTTCGGCGATGCCACGTTCGAGGGCTCCGCCGGCGACGTGCCGCTCAACGGCCCGATCGTCGCCATGGCGACCACCGCCGACGCCAAGGGGTACTGGCTCGGCGCGCTCGACGGCGGCGTGTTCGCCTACGGCGACGCGGGGTTCTACGGCTCCATGGGGTCCACCCGGCTGAATCAGCCGATCGTGGGCATGGCCTCGACGCCCGACGGCAAGGGGTACTGGCTCGTGGCCGCCGACGGGGGCATCTTCACCTTCGGCGACGCCGGCTTCTACGGGAGCGCGGGAAGCATCGCGCTCAACTCGCCCATCGTCGGCATGGCGCCGACCCACGACGGCCAGGGCTACTGGCTCGTGGCCGCCGACGGTGGCATCTTCGACTACGGCGACGCCGGCTTCTACGGGTCGGCCGGTGCGCAGAACCTGCCCGACCCCGTGGTGGGCATGGTCGCCTCACCCGACGGCGGGGGCTACCTGCTGGCCACCGAGAACGGGGTCGTGCTGCCCTACGGCGACGCGCAGGCCTTCGGCGGGCTCACGCTGGACCCGACGGCGACCCAGATCTCGGCCATCATCGGCAACAACCAGGGGACGGGCTACTGGCTCCTCGATCCCCAGGCCTGGCAGTACAGCTTCACGACACCCACGCCCGAGCCCGAGTTCCCCGGATCGGCCACCATCGCCGCCGCCGTGGCCTCCCAGATACAGCCCGACCCCAGTGTGACGGAAGGGGCCTGGTGCAACCCGTACGGGCCCTGTGAGCAATGGTGCGCGCTGTTCGCCACCTGGGCCTGGGAGCAGGCCGGGATCCCCATCCCGCGGTACGGCTTCACAGGGGACATCTTCGACTGGGCCGCCACCTACGGCCGCGACCTTCCGCCGACCGCCGCGCCGGCGGTGGGCGACGCCGTGCTCTACGGCACCGGGCCCCAGAGCGTGTACTCGTCGGTCCATGTCGGGATCGTGACCCAGGTCTGGCCGGACGGGTCGATCATGACCGTGGGCGGCGACTCCGGGCCGGGTCGCGACGGCTACCTGTCGGTGGCGCTCGACGGGCCGTTCCTGCCGGCCGACTCGAGCTCGTACAACGGCGCGCCGATCTACGCCTTCGCGCAGCCCTGACCGTCCTGAGGGCGCACCGCGTGGCCCTCGTGACCCACCTATTGAAAGATGGCCATTTCGGGCTTATCTTGCCAATTGCGGTCAGTAGGGCAAGGGGGTGGTGATCATGGCGTTCATCCAGATCATCGAAATCGAGACCACCAGACCGGACGAAGCGGAGGCGCTCGTCGCAGAGTGGCGGGCGCAGACCGCCGGGAAGCGCACGGCGCAACGGGGGACCTTCACGCGGGACAGGGACCGGCCCGACGTGTACGTCCAGATCGTCGAGTTCCCGTCCTACGACGCGGCGATGGCCAACTCGGAGCTCCCCGAGACGGCGCTCCTCGCGCAGAAGATGGCCGCGCTCAGCGACGCGCCGATGGTCTTTCGAAATCTGGACGTGCACAACGTCGAGGAGATGTGAGGGCGCTCGACCGTCACGAGCGCACCCGAGTGAAGAGGAAGGGAGATCCACATGGGTCGAAAAGTTGCGGACTGCCGGGACTTCCCGAGCGAGAGCGGCTGCTCGCTGACCATCTCGGGCGAGGAGGACGAGGTCGTCCTCGCCGCGACCCAGCACGCGGTCTCGGTGCACGGGCACGAGGACACCGACGAGGTCCGGACCTGGTTGCGCCAGAACCTCAAGGACGAGGTGCCCGCCACCTGACCGGGTCTTGAGCGAGCCGCGCCGCGCCAGGCGCTGAAGGGCACCGCGGTGGCGCCGCTCGCCACAGCTGGCCGGGGGTGGGGTCCCCTCGCGTAGGCTGCCGGCGGAGGTCCACCGTGCCCGTCTACGAATTCCGCTGCTCGACCTGTCACGCCGTCTTCGACGAGCGCCGGCCCATGGCCGACGCCGACGCCCCGGCGACCTGCCCCGGAGGACATCTCGGAGCCCGCCGGCTGTTCCCGGTCTTCGCCACCACGGGCCATGCGGCCGAGCCGGCACCCGGAGGCTTCTGCGGCGCGCCGGTGGGGGGCGGGTGCGGCAGCGGCTGCGCCTGCTGCTGAGCGCCCCGCCATGACCCTCTCCTCCTGGGACGACTACCCCGTCCATCAGGCCGCCGAGTTCATTGCGCACCCGGCGACGAGCGACCGCAACTTCTACGACCGCTACTACTTCAACATGCACCCCTGTTCGGGTGACTGGTTCGCCATCTTCGGCTACGGCCAGTACCCCAACCTGGGCGTGGTCGACGCCTTCATCGACGTGCGGCACGGCGGATCGCAGCACGTCGTGCGCGCCTCCGCACCCCTCGTGGACCGGGGCGACCTCTCGGTCGGGCCCTTCCGGGTGGAGGTGCTCGAGCCGCTCCGGCGCCTGCGGGTCGTGGTCGAGCCCAGCGGGCACAGCGTGGCCATGGACGTGACCTGGGAGGGCCACATCCCCGCCATGGCCGAGCCGCGCCAGTACATGCGCTCCAGGGGCAAGGTCGTGTTCGACACCCAGCGGCTGGCCCAGACCGGCCGCTGGACGGGCGCCCTGTCCGTGGGCGGGACGGACGTGGAGGTCGCGCCCGAGCACTGCTGGGGGACGCGCGACCGCTCCTGGGGGGTCCGCCCCGTGGGCGAGCCGGAGACCGACGGCATCCGCCAGGGCGAGCTCGTGCTCGGCGGCATGTGGAACTACTTCCCCATGCAGTTCGACGATCACGCCATCATGTACATCTGCCACGAGCGCGACGACGGGGAGCGACCGCTGGTGCAGGGGGAGCGGGTCTGGGTCGACCCGACCCGCGAGGTCGAGGAGCTGGGCCGTTCGGAGCACGAGCACCACCTGGTCCCCGGCACCCGGGTCATCGACCGTTCGGTGCTGCGCTTCCCCGACGCCGGCCTGGAGATCACCTGCACGCCGTTGCTGGCCAATTACGTCTCCATCGGTACCGGCTACGGCATCGATGCCGACTGGCGCCACGGGATGTACCACGGTCCCGAGCCGGTGACGCAGGGCCTCGTGCTGCCGGTGGACGAGGTGAAGGGGATCGCCCAGTACGGCATCGTCGATCAGGTCGCCGAGTTCTCCTACGACGGCCACGTCGGCTACGGCCTGCTCGAGCACGGCTTCTTCGGCCCCTACCGCCGCTACGGCCTGATGGACGGCGCCATGGGGGCACCCGCCGGCTGACGCCTCGACCCGCGGCGCCGGGTCCTGCCCGCTGCCGGGCATGCGAGAATGAGGGATGCCCGACGCCTCCAGCGTCCTCCTGCAACGGCTCCAGGCCGCGTTCGACACCGTGGCGCCCGGCGCCGACCCCGTGCTGCGGGTGTCCGACCGCGCCGACTTCCAGGCGAACGGTGCCCTCGCCCTGGCCAAGCAGGTGGGACGGCCGCCGCGGCAGGTGGCGGAGGAGGTCGTGGCGGCGGCTTCCCTCGACGACATCTGCTCCGAGGTGGAGATCAGCGGCCCGGGCTTCATCAACCTGACGCTGTCGGACGCGTTCGTCGCCGCTCAGCTCGCCGCGCTGTCCGCCGACCCCCGGCTGGGCGTCGCCGAGGTGGAGCGCCCGGAGACCATCGTCATCGACTACTCGGCCCCGAACGTGGCCAAGGAGATGCACGTCGGGCACCTGCGCAGCACGCTCATCGGCGATGCGCTGGCGCGCGTCCTGGGCTTCCTCGGCCACGACGTGCGGCGTGAGAACCACATCGGCGACTGGGGCACGCCGTTCGGGATGCTGATTGAGCACCTGATCGACGTCGGCGGGGCCATGCGCGCCGAGACCTTCAGCGTGCGGGACCTCAACGAGTTCTACGCGGCCGCCCGCAAGCAGTTCGACTCCGATCCGGGCTTCGCCGAGCGGTGCCGGCGCAGGGTCGTCCTCCTCCAGAGCGGGGACGAGGAGACGCTGCGGCTGTGGCGCATCTTCGTGGCGGAGTCGATGCGCCACGCCCGCGAGGTCTACGAGCTCCTGGGGGTGCTCCTGACTGACGACGACATCGTGGGCGAGAGCTTCTACAACCCGCTGCTGCCCGTCGTCGTGGACGAGCTCGACTCCAGGGGCCTGCTCGTCGAGGACGACGGCGCGCTCTGCGTGTTCCCCGCCGGCTTCGAGAACCGCAACGGCGAGCCTCTGCCGCTGATCGTGCGCAAGTCCGACGGGGGCTACGGGTACCCGGCGACCGACCTGGCCTGCGTGCGGGACCGCACCGGCCGGGTCGGTGCCACCCGGCTGGTCTACGTCGTGGGGGCCGACCAGGCGCTGCACCTGCGGCTCGTCTTCGCGGTGGCCGCCCTGGCGGGTTACCTGCCCGACGCCTCGGCGGCCGTCCACGTCGCCTTCGGCAACGTGCTCGGGACCGGCGGCAAGAAGATGGCCAGCCGCAGCGGTGGCTCCGACCGGCTCGTCGATCTCCTCGCGGAGGGGATCGAGCGCGCCGAGGCCGCGTTGAAGGAGCGCTCGAGCGACCTGTCCCCCGAGCGGCAGGCCGCCACCGCGCACGCGCTCGGCGTGGGAGCAGTCAAGTACGCCGACCTCTCCACCGAGCGGGTCCGCGACTACGTCTTCGACTGGGACCGGATGCTCGCCTTCGAGGGTGACACGGGGCCGTACCTGCAGTACGCGCACGCCCGCATCCGCTCCATCTTCCGGCGCGCCCACCTGCCGCCGCCACCCCCCGGGTCGCCGCTCCTCCTCGGCGAGCCCGCGGAGCGCCCCCTGGCCCTTCAGCTGCTCCGCTTCGCCGAGGCCGTCGAGGTCACCGCCGAGACCTCCAGCCCTTCGAAGCTGTGCACCTACCTCTTCGACCTGGCCACCACCTTCACGGGGTTCTACGAGGCCTGTCGGGTCCTGGTCGACGACCAGGCGGTCCGCTCGTCGCGCCTGGGGCTGTGCGACCTGACGGCGAGGGTCCTGGAGCAGGGGCTCTCGCTGCTCGGCATCGAGGCACCCGAGCAGATGTGACCGGGGCCGGGCCGGCCCCTATCCTCTGCCGGGCACGTCGGGTGCGCCGGTCCGCATGGTGGCCCGCACCCCAACCCCACAAGGAGCCACAGGGAAGATGGATCTGAACGGCACGTCGGCAATCGTCACGGGCGGGGCGTCCGGGCTGGGAGAGGCCACCTCACGCCTGTTGGCGGAGCGTGGCGTCCACGTGGTCGTCGCCGACCTCCAAGAGGACAAGGGCGAGCCGTTGGCCAAGGAGATCGGTGGGCTCTTCGCCAAGACCGACGTGACGAGCACGGAGCAGGTCATCGCCGCCGTCGACGCCGCGCTGGACATGGGCCCGCTCAAGTCGCTGGTGAACTGCGCCGGCATCGGGTGGGCCGGCCGCACCATCGGCAAGGACGGCGAGTACGGCTCGGCGCACGACCTCGACCTCTACCGGCGGGTGATCGAGATCAACCTCGTCGGCACCTTCAACTGCATCCGGCTGGCCGCCACCAAAATGAGCCTCAACGAGCCCGACGTGGACGGCGCCCGAGGTGCCATCGTGAACACGGCCTCGCTGGCCGCCGAGGATGGGCAGATCGGGCAGGCCGCCTACTCGTCCTCGAAGGGCGGCGTCGTCGGCATGACGCTGCCGGTGGCGCGCGACCTGGCCGTGGTGGGCATCCGGCTCAACACGATTCTCCCGGGTCTCATCGACACCCCGATCTACGGGTCGGGCGAGGGCTCGGACGCCTTCAAGAGCAAGCTGTCCAACGACGTCTTGTTCCCGCACCGCCTCGGGTACGCCGCCGAGTTCGCGTCGCTCACCCTCGAGCTGCTCACGAACAGCTACATGAACGCCGAGTCGGTCCGGCTCGACGCCGGCGCCCGCCTGCAGCCCAAATAGCCGGCCCGCGGCGCCCGGACACCGCCGAGACGACAGGGGGAGCACCATGATCGACCCGGAGCTGGCTGCCATGATCGACCTGCTGCCGTCGATCGACCTCTCCGACCCGGTGGCGGCGCGCCGGGCGTTCGAGCAGATCCTCGTGGCGATCCGGGTCGACATCCCCGGGGTGGAGACCCTCCGGATCGACGACCGGCTCGTGCCGGGTTGGGAGGGCGATCCGGACGTGCCGGTCCGGGTGTACCGGCCTCGGTCGGCCGGCGCGCCCGTTCCGGGCATCGTCATGATCCACGGCGGTGGTTTCGTCATCGGCAGCGTCGAGGCCGAGCACGCCGGGGCGGCGCTGATGGCGATCGACACGGGTGCCGTGGTCGTCTCGGTCGAGTACCGCCTGGCCCCCGAGCATCCGTACCCGGCCGGGGTGCACGACTGCTACGCCGCGCTGGCCTTCCTGCACGCCGAGGCCGGCGCGCTCGGGGTCGACCCCGGGCGGGTGGCCCTGTGCGGGGCCAGCGCCGGGGGCGGCCTGGC
>Ga0224557_1001597_pt1 | contig 21376 bp, 17 predicted proteins | sample 714S31014metaG_FD_180677 | JGI IMG/M metagenome (GOLD analysis project Ga0224557, IMG submission 180677) | Peat soil microbial communities from Stordalen Mire, Sweden - 717 S3 10-14 | ecosystem: Environmental > Terrestrial > Soil > Wetlands > Peat | place: Sweden: Norrbotten County, Stordalen...
GCACTACAACTTCAGGCCGGGCCAATCCGGCGACTACACGCTGGAGTTCTGGATCACGCCATTTGACTACGCGGGGTGCGAAGGGCCGGAACGGGCGGTGGAGAGCGTGCTGACGGAGAACAAGCTAATCGGGCTGTCGTTTGCGGTGATCGACTACCACGATCCCAACTCGAACCAGCGTAAGTTCTGGAACCTATCGCATAAGCAGACCTTCTTCGGCAACGCGTCCGACCTGGTCGGGTTTCGCCTGATGCCTCTGGAGCCGCAATTCCGCAAGGCGATCGACGCGCAGTGGTCGTTCAAGGTTGCCGACCCGGTCGAGCGGATTGTTCTATTCAAAGATCTTTCGCAGGGAGAAATCACCTCCTGGAAATGGGACTTTGGCGATGGGACCACATCCACGGAACAGAACCCAATCCACCAATACAAAGACAAGCCGGGCAAAGAAGGCGTCTATACGGTTATCCTGAACGTCACCGGCCCGGGCGGGACCTCGCGCATGGCGAAGGTATGGGACGTGCATGTGCGCGGGTCGGACCCGAAGCCTGGGCCGTGACGAAAATGACGCCAAGCGAAACGAAGAGGCTGGAAACAGGCGTACCGATTCGCTACGCGCTGGTGCTCTGGCTGACCGTCATCACCGCGGCGGCCTACCTGGACCGCACCAACATTTCGCTGGCCGGGATTGAGATTTGCAAGGAATTTGCAATCACCAATGTCCGGTTGGGGTGGATCTCCAGCGCATTCCTGATCGGCTATGCAGGATTTCAGGTCCCAGCGGGCCTGCTGGCGCGGCGGCTGGGCCCGCGGCGTTCGCTGGCGCTGCTGGGCGCGTGGTGGGCGTTCTTCATCTCGCTGACAGCGCTGATTCCGCACGGAATTGTAGATGCGCTGCTGGTCCTTCTGGGGGTGCGTTTTGCCCTGGGCGCGGGCGAGGCCACGATGTTTCCGGCCACCAGCCAGTTCGTGGAGCGCTGGTTTCCGGTGCAAGAACGCGGCAAGGCAAATGGGCTGATCTTCGCGGGAGTGGGGCTGTCGGGGCTGACTCCGCCGCTGGTGAAGGAGATCATCCTGCGCTATGGCTGGCGGGCGTCGTTCGGGTTCAGCGCGTGCCTGTGCGCGGCAGTGGGACTGGTGTGGTATCTGGCTTCGCGCGACACCCCCGAGCAACACCCGTGGGTAGGAGATGCGGAACGGGCACTGATCCTTCGCGAACGGCGCGTGACCGAAGCGGCAGCCGACGACGATGCCGCGAGCTATGGAAAGCACAAGATTCCCTGGGGGAAGATCTTCCGCAGCAAGGCGGTGCTTGCCATTACTGCAAGCTATTTTTCGTTTGGTTATGTGGCGTGGCTATTCATCTCGTGGTTCTACATCTACATGGCGCAGGTGCGCGCGGTGAATCTGAAGACCAGTGCGGTATACACCATGCTGCCGTTCCTGGCGATGACGGTGGGCTGCCTGGGGGGTGGGGTGGTGAGCGACTGGATTGTGGCGCGAAGGGGCCTGCGCCAGGGCCGGTGCCTGCTGCCTGGGATCGCGCTGGCACTGACCGCGCTGCTGCTGGTGCTGGGTTCGCGGGTGGAGAGCGCGGCCCTGGCGGCGGTGGTGCTGGCCTGCGGGGCCGGCGTCCTCTACGTTGCGCAGAGTGGCTACTGGGCGGTGACGGCGGACATCGGCGGCGAGTATGTCGGGGTGGTGTCGGGGATCATGAATATGGGCGGCCAGATTGGCGGGGCGTGCACGGCATCGCTCACTCCGCTGATTGCGGCGCACTTTGGCTGGGAGATGTCGTTTGTAGTGGCGGCAGCGCTGGCGGGCATGGGTGCGCTGATGTGGCTGCTGATTGACCCGAGAAAGCCGATCAGCGTCGAACCGTACGCCGCCGTGTGACCTGCTGCCGGTCGAAATTCACGGTTACGATTCTTCGCGTTGCTGCTTGGTGGCGATATGTTCCAGTTGCCGTCTCCAGTCCAACTCCTCCACAAAGCCGCGGCTGGAGCGCCACTCCTCCTGGACCTTGACGAACAGTTCAAGGAAGACGCGCGTGCCCAGCAGGCTCTCGATGTCCTTGCGTGCGGCGGTTCCGATCTGCTTCAGCATCGCGCCCTGCTTGCCGATCAGGATCGCCTTCTGGCCGGTGCGTTCACAGAAGATTGCGGCGGCGATCTTGGTCACGGGGAGGCGCCCGTCCTTCATTTTCTTGAGGGACGCCGGCTCTTCGAACTTTTCGATGACCACCGCAGTCGCGTAGGGAACCTCTTCGCCGGTCAGCAGCAGGATCTTCTCGCGAATCAGTTCGGCCACCAGGAACCGTTCCGGCTGATCGGTTACCTGGTCGCGCGGGAAATAGCGCTGCCCCTCCGGCAGCACCGCGACGACCCTGTCCAGCAGCGTATCCAGGCCCTCCTGTGTGCGCGCCGAGATCGGCACCACGGCGGCGAAGCTGTGCTGCGCGCTCCAGTGGGCAATCAGCGGCAGCAGCTCCTGCTTGCGCACCGCGTCGATCTTGTTCAGCACCAGGATCACCGGGCAGTCGAGCCGCTTGACCAGCGAGAGCGCGAAGTCGTCCTCGGCGGCGCTCATCGCCATGCGCCCCGTGATCTTCGGACCGGCGGGCTTGCCGGAATCGACTGGCGGCTGCGCGCTTCCAGTGTCCGGCCGCGGCAGCCGGTGGGTGACATCCACGAGAAACAGCACGGCATCGCGCGACTCCAGTGCATCCTGCACTTCCTGCATCATGCGCCGGTCGAGCTGCGTCTGGGGTTTGTGCACGCCGGGCGTATCCACCAGCACCAACTGCGCCGCAGGATGGCCCGGCTCGCCGCCGGCCTTCTTCTTGAGCGGCAACTCCAGCACGCCGTGGATGCGGGTTCGCGTAGTTTGCGGCTTGTGCGTCACGATTGCCAGCTTCTGACCCAGCAGCGCATTCAGCAGCGTGGATTTGCCCGCGTTGGGGCGACCGATGATGGATACGAATCCTGAGCGAAAGGGCATCCCTCATTATCCGCCATCGACTGCAGCGCGCTCCGGCGCGGTGACAACGAGCGCGGTCGCTCCAGGTCCGGGTGACGCTGGCCAACTCGGTAGGCTAAACTGGCGCGCATGAATCTACCTTGCGCGTCAGCCTCATCCATACTCTTCGCGATGATTCCGGCTCTCGTCTTCGGGCAGGCCCCGCCGATCAACTTCCAGTCCACCGAGATCAATCCCGACCGCACCATCACGTTTTACTACAAGGATCCCGGCGCGAAGAAGGTCATGCTCAACATTCGCGACCTGCCCAAGCCCATGGCCATGGAGAAGGACGCTGCTGGGGTGTGGACCGTCACCACCCAGCCCCTTCCGCCGGCCATCTACAACTACTACTTCGACGTTGACGGCGAATGGCGGGTGGATCCGGCCAATCCGCACGTTGCCATCAAGTTCCAGAACGTCACGAATCTGCTTACCGTGCCGGGCCCGTCGCCCCAGCTCTGGGACCCTGCAGACGTTCCGCACGGCGAGCTTCACCACCACTTCTACACCTCGTCTGTGGTTCTGAATCTGCCGGGCGACCAGAGCGACTACTACGTTTACACTCCTCCGGGCTACGACGCGAAGGCAAAGGCGGCATATCCGGTGCTTTATCTTCTGCACGGATTCAATGAAGGTCCGTATACCTGGACCGCCGTCGGCCGCGCCAACTACATCCTCGACAATCTGCTGGCACAGGGCAAGATCAAGCCGATGGTGGTGGTGATGCCGCTTGGCTATGGCGATCTGAACTACGTGCTGACCACCGAGTCGCGCCGCGATCCGACCAAGGCCGCGGACCACTACAAGCGCTTCCAGCAGGCCCTGCTGACTGAGGTCCTGCCCCGGGTCGAGGCCGCCTACCACGTGGCGCGCGACCGCGAGCACCGAGCCATTGCCGGCCTGTCGATGGGCGGCCAGGAGAGCCTGACGATCGGCCTCACGAATCCGGACAAGTTTGCCTGGGTCATCGGTCTCAGTTCCGCCGCGCAGGGCCTTCCCACCAACCCCGACCTGGCCGGTATCAATCCCAAGTCGGCGAAGCTGCGCCTGCTGTGGGTCTCCTGCGGCACGGAAGACTCCCTGAGCGAGCCCAACCACAGGCTGGTCGAGTGGCTGAAGTCGAAGGACATGCCGGTCACCTACGTGCAGACGCCCGGCGTCCACTCCTGGATTGTCTGGCAAGACAACCTCATCCACTTTGCTCCGCTGCTATTCCAGCCCAAGTAGCCGGCCTGGCGGATGGGGAAGCGAAGAGCGCTCCGGCCCAGACCAGGAACACGGGGAAAAGCTCCAGCGTGTAGCGCGGCTCCGAGTTGTCCAGCGTGAGCAGCAGCAGCAGGCGCAGGGCAACGGCGGCCGCCATCGCTCCGGCAAGCGCGCCAAAGCCGGCCCAGCCGCGGCGGCGCCACGCGAGCAGGCCCGCGAAGGCGAGCAGGAAGTAGGCAAGGTTCAGCGCGGCGTAGGCGGCGGCGAAGGCAGTCTGGCGCGGCGGAGTTGGGGACTTCCACCAGGTGTCGGGGATGGGCATCAGCTCGACGCGCGGGCGAAACATCATGTTGAGTACGCGCGCGATTGGCAGGGCGGCATAGTAGCAGATGGGACTGGCGCGTATGCGCCGGCGGGCAAGCTGGTCGAAGCGGTCGTCAACGGGCCACGAGGCGGCCGTCTGCTGGTTATAGTCGTCGAACAGCGCGGCGGTGGGAGCGTAGAGCGGCAGAGATTCGGGGACAACGCTGCCGGGGGCGAGGCATCCCAGGGCAAATGCGCGCGCGGGCAATTTGGCGATCTCCATGCGGTTGCCGTCGTAGTTCCAGTAGGTCAAGTCGGTGGAGGCAAACTCGATTGCCCAGGTGCGGTACCAGCGGTTGAAGCCGTGGAATTGCGGGTCGCCAGGATCGCTGGCGGAACGCGGGGCCAGCGGTTCGAAGACGCCGAAGGTATGCCAGTTGCGAGCCGTCCACGGCACCAGCGGCAAGAGGACGCAGAGCGCTGCGACCCATACCGGCGCAGTGGAGCGCAGCACCCCCATGCGGCGCCCCGGCATAGCCAGCGCGGCCCACAGCATGGCGGGAACGACTGCCACGGCCAGCAGACTCTGCTCGGGGCGCAGCAAAAGAGAATAAGCCAGCGCGGCGCAGGTGACCCAGAGCCAGCGATTGAAGCGCGCTCCCGCCTGCTGCCATCGGGCGAAGCCGTAGAACGCCAGAGCGATTGTGGTGAGCACCAGGGTTTCAGTGAGCGGCGTGGCAGCGTAGTTCGCCGTGAAGGGACACAGCGCCGCCAGCCACAAGACCACCAGCGCGGCGCGACCGCCGAAAAGCCGTCCGGCGAGGGCGCTCGCCAGCCAGCAGGTGAGCAAGTCGGCGGCCACCTGCACGTACAGCACGGCGCGGTAGTTTTCCACGCCGAAGAGGCGGAAGCACGCGGCGAGAAAGAGGGGGTAGCCGGGCAGGCGGATAAGGGTGGGGCGCACCACAATTGCGCCGGCAGACGTCGTCTCATGGCCGAAGCCGTATATGCCGGATTGCAGCCAGTTTTTGGCAAGTTCGCCGTAGACCAGGCTGTCTCCGGCGACGCGCGCCAGATGGGCGACGAACCACAGGCGCAACAGCAGACCGGCCACCAGTGCCGCGCCCGCGTATAGCCGGAACCGCCCTCTCCTATTCATCTAGCAGCATCATACTGGGATAGCGGTCGCCGGGCTGCGCCGCGTTGACTTGTGTTTCGGGCGCTGCGTACGATTGCGCAGGGGCGTCCACCGGCGCCCGGCAAACGCGTGTTCCAGTGGCCGTTTCCGGCGCTCCGTTCTGAGGTTCGTCGCGATGGCGGTCCGGGACTTGTTCAAGTCCACTTTTCAGCACAGAATTGGCAACTAAGGAAACATGACGAAGCAGGTTTTTTTCGATCCTCAACGCAAGCGTTGGAAGCGGTTACGGCGGATCTTCGATGTCGTTGCGCTGCTCGGCGTAGTGGTTGGGGTGCTGTTCATCATCGGCTTGGTGCGAATGACGCCGCTGCCCGAGCTGCTGCAGCCTCCTGTTCCGACCCACCGCAGCGCAGTGCAACTGGAAGCGACTCCGGCCAGGGGCGGCCAGAAGCCGCATACCTCCACGCATCGGAGGACGACCCTCAAACCCTCCGATGTGATTCTGAACTCGGGAGAAGGTCTGCGCGCCGCGTACTACGTTGAAGACGATCCGGCGAGCTACTCGTCGCTCAAACAGCACATCCACCAGATCGATCTGCTCTTTCCCGCGTGGATTCACGTGGTGACGCCGGACGGCACGCTGACCTCGTACTCCTTGGACAATCGTCCATTTGCGGTGGTGGACAAGGACGGCGTCAACAGGGTGGACCACGAGAACCGGGTCGCGCGTACCGTCGCATCGGCGGCGGCCGACGCGACACCTCCGGAGATCTTTCCGCTGGTCAATAACTACGATTCGGTCAAGAGCATGTGGCTCCCGTCGATCGGTGACTTCCTCACGAATCCTGCCGCGCGCGCCCATTTTATCCAGCAGATCGACCAGTTCCTGGTCGCGAACCCGAGCTATCGCGGAATCTCGCTGGACTTCGAGGAGATACCCTCCGAAGCTCAGGAAAGCTACATGGCGCTGCTGACGGCGCTGTACCAGGACTTCCAACAGCGCAAGCTGAAACTGTATGTCAACACGCCGGTGGGAGACGACGATTTCGACCTGAAGTACATGGCGGATCACACCGACGGCCTGCTGCTGATGAACTACGACCAGCACCAGACGGGCAGCGGGCCGGGGCCGATTGCCTCGCAGGACTGGTTTGTCGACAACCTGAAGAACGTGCTGAAGATCGTGCCCAAGGAAAAGGCCATCTGCGCGCTCGGCAGCTATGGATACGACTGGGAGATGTCGCTGCCGCCTGTGGATCCGAAGCATCCCGGCAGGGTGCCGAAGAATTTCGTGCCGAAGGTGCTTGGGGTGCAGGAGATATCGACGCAAACTGCCTGGCAGGAGGCAACCGACGCGGAAGCTCAGATTGAGCTCGACCCCGACTCGCTCAACGGCCACTTTGCCTATGACGACGATGATGCAGTTCCGCATGTTCGGCACCAGGTGTGGTTCCTCGACGCTGTGACGGTGCTGAATCAGATGCGCGCGGCGCGAGCGCTAGGCATCGAGACCTTCTCGCTGTGGGTGCTTGGGCAGGAAGACAATTCGCTGTGGAACATCTGGGACCGGCCGATTCACGCCGATCCGGTGAAGGACCTCGCCGCTGTCGAGCCCGGCTACGACGTCGACCTCGAGGGCGAAGGCGACATTCTCGATGTCTCGCGCAAAATGCAAACCGGCCATCGCGTGGTGACCATGGACGACGACGACTCGGTTCCGGAAGGGTACCGCTCCGTGACCGCGGAGACGATGACCTCGTATCCGCTCTCGTATACCGTGACCCAGACCGGCTATGTCCCTAACGAGGTAGCCCTCAGCTTCGACGATGGGCCGGACCCGACGTGGACGCCGAGGATTCTCGACATCCTGAAGGAAAAGCATGTGAGCGGGGCCTTCTTCATGATCGGCGAGGAGGCGCAGAACAACATCGGCTTGATGCAGCGCGTGTACCGCGAAGGCAACGAGATTGGCAACCACACCTTCACCCATCCGGACATCAGCGGAATCTCCACCGCCAGCGTGGACCTGGAATTGAATCTGACCGAGCGGTTGTTCGCGGCGGAACTAGGGGTGCAGCCGCTCTACTTCAGGCCGCCCTACTCGATCGACCAGGAGCCGGATACCAACGACCAGGCAGCTCCCGCGGACCGCATCCAGCACCTCGGCTATGTGATCGTCGGCAACAAGATCGATACCGACGACTGGGACGAACGTCCCGTCAAGAGCCCGCAGGAGATCATCGACAGCGTCTTCCAGCAGATGGAAGACATGAAGACGCGTTCCTGGATGCGCGGCTCCATCATCCTGCTGCACGACGGTGGCGGCGATCGCCAGGCGACCATCGACGCGCTGCCTCAACTGATCGACGCGCTGCGCGCCCATGGCTACAAGATCGTCCCGGTCTCGGACTTGATGCGCAAGACCCGCGCCGAGGTAATGCCGCCGCTGAACCAGCATCAACTGTGGGAAGCGCGCGTGGATGCGATCGCCTTCTGGGTGTGGGCTTTCTTCAACCATTTCGTCATCGCAGTCTTCTTCGTCGGCGACATCCTGATGAGCGCGCGCCTGATCATCATCGGTGTCTTCGCCATCATCGACCGCTTGCGCAAGCGCAAGAACTTTGCCGGCCCCGACTATGCGCCGCGGGTCGCGGTCCTGATCCCCGCATACAACGAGGAAAAGGTGATTGTGCGCACCATCCGCTCGGTGACGATGTCCAACTACAAGAACATCCGCATCATCGTCATCGACGACGGATCGACGGACAACACCTACCGGGCCGCCGTCGATGCCTACCCGGCGGACATTGCATCGGGCCGACTCACGGTGCTGACCAAGCCCAACGGCGGCAAAGCGGACGCGCTGAACTTCGGGCTGAATCGGACCAACGAGGAAATCTACATCGGCATCGATGCCGACGGCGTCATCGCTCACGATGCCATCGCCAACCTGGTCTCGCACTTCGCGAATCCGAAGATTGGCGCCGTGGCCGGCAATGCCAAGGTGGGTAATCGCGTAAACCTGTGGACGCGTTGGCAGGCGCTCGAATACATCACCAGCCAGAACTTCGAGCGGCGCGCGCTGGATCTGTTCGACGTGGTGATGGTGGTTCCCGGCGCGATTGGCGCGTGGCGCACCGCGGCCGTGAAGCAGGGCGGTTGCTACCATACCAACACTGTTGCCGAGGACGCCGACCTGACCATGAACCTGCTCGAACAGGGCTACTGGGTGATTTATGAAGACCGAGCGCTGGCCTTCACTGAGGCTCCGGTCGACATGAACGGGCTGATGCGGCAGCGATTCCGCTGGTCGTTCGGCATCCTGCAGGCCATCTTCAAGCATCGCGGCGCGATCGCGAAACGCCGCGCGATGGGCCTGTTCGCGCTGCCCAATACACTTATCTTCCAGATTCTGCTGCCGCTGGTCTCGCCGCTGATCGACCTGATGTTCGTCGCCGGCGTGATCAATTATTTTTACGACAAGCACTTTCATCCCGAGGCGGCGTCGGCCGCCAGCTTCGAGAAACTGCTGGCGTTCTTTCTGGCATTCCTGATCATCGACTTCGCGGCGTCCGCGCTTGCCTTCACGCTGGAACGAAAACACCCGGCCAGCAAGGGCGACGCGTGGCTGCTGTTCCATATCTGGATTCAGCGTTTCACCTACCGCCAGGTCTTCTCCATTGTGCTGTTCAAGACCATGAAGCGCGCCATCGACGGCAAGCCCTTCAACTGGGACAAACTGGAGCGCACCGCGACCATGTCAGAGCAGACGGAAAAGCTGATCGTGCGGTGACGCAGGTGCACTTCGCGCGTGAGGGTGCGGGCCGCAGACGCTAACATACCCTTGAATCGGCTGGCGACATAAGAAAAGCGCGGAACCGATACGGCTCCGCGCTTTTCCGATTGGTTGCGGGATTCAGCCGACGACTTCGATGCCCATGGAGCGGGCGGTGCCGCGAATGCTCCTGGCGGCCGCTTCCACAGTGTTGGCATTCAGGTCGGGCATCTTCTGCGTGGCAATCTGCAGGACCTGTTTCTCGGTGACCTTGCCCTTCTTCTCTTTGTTGGGAGTGCCCGAGCCCTTCTCGATGCCCGCGGCCTTCAGCAGCAGCACCGCCGCCGGCGGCGTCTTGGTGATGAAGCTGAAGCTGCGGTCGGCATACACCGTGATCACCACAGGGATGGTGATGCCGGACATCTCCGGGGTGGAGGTGCGCGCGTTGAACTGCTTGCAGAACTCCATGATGTTGACCTGCGCTTGTCCGAGCGCGGGGCCGACCGGGGGAGCGGGTGTAGCCTTGCCCCCGGTGATCTGCAGTTTTACGTATCCAGTGATTTTCTTCGGTGCCATAAAGGGTTTCCTTTAACTCGTTCTAGCGGCGGCGCACAGCCGGCTGCTGATTGGTATTCAAAAAACTCTGCTTCGCAGGATTGCGCGGCCCGGTTCGCCTGATCGCGCGCCCGGAGGTTACGCTTCCATCTTGTCGACCTTTGCGAACTCGATCTCCACCGGCGTTGAGCGGCCGAAGATCGAGACCATCACCTTCAGCGTCTGGCGGTCTTCGTTGACGTCGTCTACGGTGCCGTTGAAATTGGCGAAGGGGCCTTCGTTGATGCGCACCTGCTCGCCCTTCTCGAATTTCACCTTCATCGACGGCTTGTCCTTGGCCGCCTCGGAGCGGAACAGGATGGAGCTGACCTCCGCCTCGGAGAGCGCGACCGGCTTGTCGCCGGTGCCCAGGAAGCCGGTGACGCGCGGCGTGTTCTTGATCACGTGCCACAGGTCGTTATCGAGTTCCATCTCCACCAGCACGTAGCCGGGCAGGAAGACGCGTTCGATGGTGTATTTCTTCCCGTTACGCAGCTCGGTGACCGGCTCGGTGGGGATCATGATGCGACCGATGCGGTTGTGCAGGCCGAACGCCTGGATGCGGCTCTCCAGGGACTCGCGCACCTTGCGCTCGAAGCCCGAGTACGCGTGGATGATGTACCACTTGAAATTCTCGTTCACCGGCGGTGCAAGCTGCGCCGCCGGGGTTTCGCCGCCGGGGTCCTGCGCTTCCGGAGTCTGCTCGTCTACCGCCATGGTCTGTGTGCCTTCTTCGTGCATCGGTGTGGTGCTGTCTGTGCCGCGTGATCTTTGTCCGGCGCGGCGGCCGGTTACTGGTTATGGGTGAAGTGGAAAATGAACTTGGTGACGCCCTGGCCCACCACGAAATCCACCAGCTCGAAGTAAGCCGCAAAAATGAATACCGTGACGATGACGATCATGGTGGTGGCTCTCACCTCGGTCCACGTCGGCGCCACCACTTTGCGCATTTCGCTGCGCACGTCCTTCAGAAAGTCAATAAGCTCCCGGGGCCGCGACTTCAGCCGGCTGAACCTATCATCGTTGTTGTCTGCCAATGCAATTGCCTTCGCCATGTGCTGTCTCAAGTCCTTCCTGCTGCTGAAATCGTCTGCCGTGGTGCCAACCATGCCCCGCTGCCTGCGGAAGAGGGGAAGGCGGGAAAACTGGCGGGGGAGCTCGGATTCGAACCGAGAAGTCCGGTTTTGGAGACCGGCAGTTTAGCCGTTGAGCTTACTCCCCCTTGGGAGCTCTTAGCTTCCAGCTCTTAGCCTTTAGCTAGAAGCTAGCGGCTAAAAGCCAGGGGCTGCTCTACTTCGTCTCCTTGTGGGCCGTGTGCTTGCGGCAGGTATTGCAGAACTTTGAGAACTCGAGCCGACCGGTGGTCGTCTTCTTGTTCTTCGTGGTGGAGTAGTTCCTGTTCTTGCACTCAGGACACTGCAGTGTGATGATCTCGCGCATTCTGTCTGTTCTCCTAACGTGGCCAGCCACCTCGGCTGGCAAGCAGCTTGGCAGATTGATGGTTCCTCTGACACGCCGCGACGCAGGGCTTATATGGCCCCTGCTGCCGATCCTGAATTTTCTTGCGGAAAGCAGTGCGGTCAGGCCACGCACAACCTCCTCTATTATCCAACAAAATGCGATTTTAGGGAAGCTTTACGCCCGCATTCCAATCAGTCGGCCTGTTCCGCTCGGCAAGTCGATTCCCAAAATATATTCCCACCGGAGCAAGAAAAAGTGCATCTGGTCCTCGCGTGGAATCCGAATCCAAATTCCAAGATCCTCAGACTCTTCTACTGAGACAGAGATTGAGTGTGAATCGGGTAGGCCAATCGAGGCGAGAGCCAAAACCTGCTTCCCATCCTCAGTCAGGATGACTGCGACTTTTTGGCCTGCGAGTTTCATGACGCCTGCGCGGCTTCCGAAAACCCGAAGTTTGCCGCCAAGAGGCGATCCAGACCCTCTTGTGCCTCCCTCGATCCGGAATCTAGAAGATCGTTGATCAGATCCTCTTTGAGGAACACGATTTGGATGCCGTCCGGCCGTTCAATTTCCACGCGAAATCTGCCTTCCAGAGTCTTCAGCCAAACCCCCACGACAGTTCCGGAGAGACCACGTTGGATTAGCCATCTCTCAAGGAGTGCCCCAACCACTTCTGCACGCCTTTCAAGCTCTTTCCTTGATAGATCGCCGGCGTACCGGCTTCGCAAGTATTCTTCAGCGGAGATTCCCAATTTCTTCGCCACCTGCTTTTCCTCATCTGTAATTGGGGGCAGCTCGTCAAACGGGATGCGATGGGCGGTTAGCCAGTCTTCGTTTGTGGAACGATACCCGTCGACCCGTATGTCCATCGCGCCCCTCCCCTTTTTACTTGATAATCTCCGAGATGGTACCTGCGCCTACGGTTCTGCCGCCTTCGCGGATGGCGAAGCGCAGTCCCTTCTCCATGGCCACCGGGGTGTGCAGCGTAACTTCCAGTTGCACGTTGTCGCCCGGCATCACCATCTCGGTGCCCGCCGGCAACTTCGCGCTCCCGGTTACGTCGGTAGTCCGGAAGTAGAACTGCGGCCTGTAGCCGTTGAAGAACGGCGTGTGCCGCCCGCCTTCTTCCTTGCTCAGCACGTAGACCTCGCCCTTGAATTCGGTGTGCGGCGTAATCGATCCCGGCTTGGCCAGGACCATGCCGCGCTCCACATCTTCCTTGGCGATGCCACGCAGCAGAAGGCCCGCGTTGTCGCCCGCCAGACCTTCATCCAACTGCTTCTTGAACATCTCCACGCCGGTGCATACCGTCTGCCGCGTCTCGCGGAAGCCCACGATCTCGCAGGCTTCGCCCACCTTCACCTTGCCGCGCTCGATGCGCCCGGTGACCACCGTGCCGCGTCCGGAGATGGAGAAGATATCCTCGATCGGCATCAGGAACGGCAGGTCGAGAGAGCGCGTCGGCTGCGGTATGAACGAGTCCACCGCATCCATCAGCTCGTCGATCTTGGCTTCCCACTTGGCTTCGCCGTTCAGCGCGCCCAGCGCAGAGCCGCGGATGATCGGCGTGTCGTCGCCCGGATAATCGTACTTGCTCAGCAGCTCGCGGACTTCCATCTCCACCAGCTCGATCAGCTCCTCGTCCTCCACCGCGTCGCACTTGTTCAGAAACACGACGATGTACGGAACGCCGACCTGGCGCGCCAGCAGCACGTGCTCCTTGGTCTGCGGCATGGGACCGTCGGTCGCCGCCACCACCAGGATCGCGCCGTCCATCTGCGCCGCGCCGGTAATCATGTTCTTGATGTAGTCGGCGTGGCCCGGGCAGTCCACGTGCGCGTAGTGGCGCTTCGAGGTCTCGTACTCCACGTGCGCGGTGGCGATGGTGATGCCGCGCTCCCGCTCTTCCGGCGCATTGTCGATCGAGTCGAACGAGCGGAACGAGTTCTTCGGGTTGTGCTTGGCCAGCACCTTCGTGATCGCAGCCGTCAGCGTCGTCTTGCCGTGATCAATGTGTCCGATCGTCCCTACGTTCACGTGCGGCTTTGACCGGTCAAACTTTTCCTTGCCCATCGCTGTTCATCCTCTCTTTGGCCGGCAGGTGCCGGCGATTCAAAACAAAACTCGCTCAATAGTATGCGTACAGCTTCAAAAACTTTGTCCGCAGTTCGGGCGCGACCTTCTCCAGGCTGGCGAGGTAGAACTCGCGGATCTGGCCCTGGTCGCCGTTGCCGAGCGTGTCGTACTGGGCCGCGATAGCCGGGCCCAGCAAGCCTTTGCGCAGGATCAACTCGTAGTCGCGGATGCGCAATCCGGCGCGGCCCACCGACTTGAGAAAGTCCCCGACCCTGGCTGCGGAAAATGCGGTTTCAATGGCAGACCGGACGGCACCGAACGCCTCGGGATCGGCCACTGGGATCACTGCCTGCTCATGCAATGCGGTCAACACGTCACTCCTGCACCGAGAACTGCCGTCAAACGACCACTCTGGACCATCCAGAGCAAACTGGAGCGGGAGACGGGAATTGAACCCGCGACCAACAGCTTGGAAGGCTGAGACTCTACCACTGAGTTACTCCCGCACGCCATGCAGCGAGTCGGCAAGTCAGCGAGTCGGCAGGCCAGCGGCTTTCGACTCCACTTTCCTGCGTGTCGCGGCCCTGACGGCCCGCTTTGCAACCTGAATCTGGAGCTGGCAGAGAGGATTGAACTCTCGACCTCTCCCTTACCAAGGGAGTGCTCTACCACTGAGCTATGCCAGCCTTACCGCGGGTCCCTCGTCTCCAGGCGTGCCCGCATGTTGGCCAGCACCACCTTGAATGCGAAGAGACCCAGAAACAAAATTGGCAACCAACGGACCTCGATATAGCGAGGCCCGAACGAAACAACCCTGCTGGAAAAACCCTGAACATGAAGTACGGCAGAGGAGTCTATCGTAAGCCACGACAGCACTCCCAAGACTATCAAAACCGCAAGGGCAATGAACATACGCGGCCTGCTTGCCGCCAGGTTGAGTGATCGTTCGCTGTCACTCATCGCCATTCACCGCCTGAAAGACCTCAAAAAACGCTACCGCCTAACGCAACTGCATGAAACAACCGCATGAAATAAATGGTGCACAGGGGAGGATTCGAACCTCCGTAGCGCTTAGCGCGGCAGATTTACAGTCTGCTGCCATTAACCACTCGGCCACCTGTGCATATCTTTACAGCAACTTGGCGCATGTTGGAACCCCATCAGGAGAAGGCTCTGACGGCAGTTTCTTTTGGGGCAGTTGATCCTTGGGTTTCAGCAGCAGGCACGGGGTAGAAAATCGTCCTCTTCACCGATGCCCAACTGCAAAGATCCGCTATCCACTGCATAGCGCGCGGTCATCTTTATTGTAGCGTGTCAACGCGCTTTGCGACAGTCGCCCGCAACCTGGCCGCGAGGCGCTTTGGATTTTCGCATTCCTGGCGGCAGCATCGCGTTTCTCATCTGGCCGCCAAGCGCGTTCGGGCTTACCCTAGGGGCAAAGAAAACCGAGGGGAAAAAGGAATGACGAGTTCCGAGAACGAGAAGTTGCTGCACGCTCTGAGGGCAAACTGGCAAGCCGAGATGGAGGGACAATGCACCTACTCTGCATTTGCCAAGGATGAGGCGGACCCACAACGCCGGAACGCGCTGCGCGGCCTGGCTGCTGCCGAGCAACATCACGCCGATCTGTGGGCCCGGCGAATTCGCGAGCTGGGCGGAGCGGTGCCCGAGTATTCCGGCAGCCCGGAGGGGCAGGCGGATTCGCTGGCCAACCGGGTGGGCGGGATCGATCTCGCCCTGCGCCGCGTGGAGATCGACGAAACCCGCGATATTGCCCGGTATGGGAAGCAGTTGAAGGAACTGGGCGACCAGCCGAGTGTCGCCATCCTGAATGAAGTCATCGCCGACGAGCGCGAACATTACCAGGTCCTGGGCAACCTTATCCGGGCACGCCGGCCCTTGCCGCGGCTTCCGCCGGCGGAGCAGGCGCAGGGGGCGCTGGACGATCTGCTCGCGGCCCGCGATAAAGGACGGCCGCAAGCGGCCGCGTGGATCGGCGACGCCATCTACGGAGTGAACGACGGCCTGGGCTCCATCTTCGGCATCGTCTCCGGCGTCTCCGGAGCGACGCTCGGCAACAGCCACTTTGTCCTGATCGCGGGCATGGCCGGCATGGTGGCCAGCGCGCTTTCCATGGGTGCCGGAGCCTATCTTGCCGCCAAGAGCGAACGCGAGATCTACGAGGCTGAGTTTGCCCGCGAACGCGAAGCCGTGGAAGACAACGAACCTGAAGCTCGCGAAGTGCTGTCGCTGACGTACCAGATTCGCGGATTGCCTGAGGAAGACGCCCAGCGCGTCGTCGAACACCTCGCCAAGGACAAGGAGCAGTTGATCAAGGCGCTGGCACGCGATCGCTTGAACATGACTGAAGAAGGGCTGAGCAAGCCGATGGTGTCGGCCGTCTCGGGCGCCCTGTCCACCGCGGTCGGCGCGCTCATCCCCATCGTTCCATTCTTTTTCATGGGCGGCATCCCGGCGGTCATCGTGGCCGCCATCGTCTCGCTGACCGCTCACTTCGCGGTGGGCGCGGCAAAATCGCTGGTCACCGTCCGGTCCTGGTGGAGCAGCGGGCTGGAGATGACCATCATTGGAGCTGGAGAGGGAATTGTGACCTACGTGATCGGCATCGGGATAGGCAGAATCGGAGGCGGCCAGTAGGCGCGGTTCCCCCGCAAATGGCGGCGAGCCTGATGTGATGTCGAAGGAGCAGGCGGCAGGATCGTGCCCTTGCGGCGTTGCGGCCGTGGCGCGCAATCGAACCCGAGCGGGCCCAAAAGAATACGTGGAGCTGACGAAGGGATTTGAACCCCCGACCCTCTGATTACAAATCGCTAGAAGTTTAATTCTAAACGACTTACTCCAATTGCTACGCATTGTGTGCGAACTGCTATAAGTCGATATATAACAAAGCGTTGCGGGCGATAACATCGCAATGCGTAGCAAGCGGTAGGGAATGAATGTCCCCCTAAAGTCCCCACACGGCGAGGCGAAGGAAAAGAATAAAATGGTGTCAGGTGGTGTATGAATCAGATTGCCGAAACGCGGTCTCCCGTCCTGACCGAGGCTGACTACCTAACTCTTCGCAAGAATCTTGCGGATGCCCTAGTGTCTTACCTGATGCCGTATAGCGATGCACTGCTGAAGGTACAAGCGCAGGTTACGCAATTTGCAACAACATTTGCCGTGGCAATGGAGGAACTGAATCGAAGGTTCAAGCCGTTTCTGGACGAGGCGCTCCCGTTCATACAGAAGTTGGTCGAAACAGACTGGGCAGCCGTTTTTGATGAACATGAAAAGTCATTCCTCTACATGGCAGATTGCGGGTGGACACTGCCAGACTGGATCGGCCTAAGTGACCTCTGCGCTCTTCGTCTCAAGTCAGCGGAAGAGCTTGACCGCTATTTCGTAGAGGGTTTCATGGCGGATGATGCTCAGAACCTCAAGGAACTCGGCAACCGCCTCAAAGAGATACCGGGGCTTTCACAGTGGCACCCGCTAATAGACGACATCATCGCAAGTATCGAAGCGGGCAGGCATCGTGTTGCAATACCGGCCACGTTGACGATCATGGACGGGTATCTCGCCAGCGCGTTGGTGAAGGCTTCTCTCGCCCCTCCTACAGTTACTTCACCATTCAAGGTACTTCGGGACGCGAAGTGGCATGAGGACGACACCTTGGACGCGGTGTTCTGGAAGGCAGGGATTGTGTTCCTGAGTCGCGTCTTCGCTCCCAGCGATTTCACTCAGCAGCCACCGACGTTCATCAACCGTCATTGGATACTGCACGGCAGGGCACCCGTGGATTGGACTTTATCGGATGCTCTCCGGTTGGTGAACTCGCTTACGACCCTTGATTTCTTGTTCGTTACAGTCGGGCAGCCAAAGCCAAATGCTCTCAGATGGCGCGGTGACCCTAACGATGGCTTCTCCATCACCCGCAACGTGCGAGCGTGGGACGCGCCGGTCGTTCAGGCCGGTGAGGAAGCGCGGGCCTAACGGCTGCGGCCTAGCGGGTAATCCACCAAAGGTGAATCACCGCGACCATGATGAGCGTGTATGCGATCAGGAACGTCGCAACGGCAATCTTCCCAAGGTAGACGTTCCGATACACGGACTGCTCTGTTCGGTGCGCATTCATGGCCCCGTCCATAATCCTTTGATGGAGCGTATCTGTGATGTGTTTGATTAGTATCTCTGCGACCTCTCCTGTCGCCATTGTCTGAGCACTCACTAACGCAAGATAGTTCGACCAAGCCTTAGCTTGCTCCGCTTCTAACCGTGCGATCTTGACGAATATGGAATTGTGACTAACCGAACAGATGAGGGATACCCAGAGAAAGCCTACGATCCAAAGCAACCAACTCAAGTGTGAATGCACGGAGCCGAAGCGTGAATCCGATTTACCAAGCAAGGCGATACCCACAGAAACAGTGACCGCAATAGAGCCTGCATCCAAGGCGGACAATTTGTCGTAGAAGCTCGCTCTAACCTCAAGGCTTCGTCGGCGCTCGGTCTCCGATTTCTCCTTCGCCTCGTCCGCTGAAAGCTGCATCTTGTTCCTAGTTGCTCTTGCCGGATCGTTTACGGTGTCGTCTGTCACGTTTCTTCCCCGTGCGCATCAGTGGCGCAACCAATTCACGCTCCTAGCTTCGCGTATTGTTCCGCCGTCAGTCGCGCAATCGAACCCGAGCGGGCTCAAAAAAAGAAGTGGAGCTGACGAAGGGATTTGAACCCCCGACCCTCTGATTACAAATCAGATGCTCTACCAACTGAGCTACGCCAGCCCATTGGCCCGGAAAGCCGGCCTCAGACCCTGACTTTAGCATAGCGCTGAGGCCTCGACAACGCGCTCCGGACCCCAGCCGGTGGCGCCTGGCACTGCGACCAGCAATGGTTGCACACGTCTGATCCGCGCGTACGTCCCTTTGCGTTCCTTCGCGTCTCTTATCGAGGGCCCGCGACCGGCCATTGCAGCGCGGGCCGCGACAGCGTAAAAACAACACTGATGCGTAAACGCACGCGGTACTCGCTGCTTCTGATGTTGTCGCTGGTGGCTGCGCTGGTCGTAGCCGTGCTGCTGCGCAAGGCAGCGCCGCCCGAAGTGGCGCGGTTGCTGCCCGAATCGGATGCGATTCTGTACGTCAACCTGAAGCCGCTGCGCGCGGCCACCCACTTCGACCGCACCGCCGTGCCGCGCAGCCCGGACTACCAGCATTTCATTGACGCCACCGGCATCGACCCGGAACGCGACCTGGATGCCGCTGCGTTTGCGCTGCACCGCATGGACAATCCCAACGGCCCCAATGGCCCGGTGGCGTACTCTGATGTGTTCGAAGGCCGCTTCGACGGCGCGCGCCTGGCCCGCTACCTTGGCGGCATCGCCAGCTCACGGGAGGATTACGCCGGCCACACCATCTTCACCGTCCCGGTCGAAGGCCGCCAGGTGCGGATCGCGCAGCTGGGGTACGACACCATCGCCGTATCCAACATGCCCACCACGGAGCAGATTCACTCCATGCTCGACCGCTACCGTGCCGCCGCGTCGCCGTTCTCGGGCTCATCGCTGCTGGCTGCGCGCTATCGCGACGTGCCGCTGCTGTCCAGCGCGTGGGGCATCGGCCACGTCGGTCTGCCCTTCTCTGAGCGCGGCCGCATCACGATCTTCGGGCTCGAACTGCCGCTGCCCGCAGACACGACCTTCGTGGCCAGCCTGCGTCCCGGCGTCGGCGCGCTTCATCTGCGGGTCGAGGAGTTTTCGCCCAGCGAGGGCGGTGCCGCGCAAACCACCGCAGCCCTGGGTACGCTGGTCGAACTGATCCAGGCTGTCCCGGTGAAGGTGACGGCAGAGTCGGACAAGGTCGACCTCGACGCGGTGCGAGAGTTCGCCGCCTCGATGAAGATCGAGCAGCACAAGGACCGCGTGGTGCTGACCGCAAGCGTTCCCCTGGGACTGGTGAAGAAACTGGCCACGCCGGCGACCGCGTCGGGGCCCAGCGGTTCCGGCCTGGATGCAAACCCCGCAAACGCGGCTGGACGGTGAAGACCGGGCAGGAAGCGGCGGGCAGTTTAAAATCGAGATGAATCGGACGCCAGAAGTGCGTCAAATTGCAGCCGGAATGCATCTGATTTGTTGTCTTAAGGAGAGAATCCCCAGCATGCGCAGACTCGCCAGCCTATCCGCCGTGTCGCTTTTTCCTCTGCTCGCAGTTCTGACCGTCGCCGTCGCAACTCCGGCGGCGTCCTCCGGCCAAACCGCCGGCCAGACCACTCAGGTCCTCACCGGCCAGGCGGCGTTCACCGACTGGAACCAGCAGGCCCCCGGCGTCCGCCACAAGATCACCCTTGCCGACCTGCCGGAGCCGAGGCCGGATGAGTCGGTCGCCAACCAGCCGCGCCTCATCCCGCGCCCTGCCAATGCGTTGCCTATCGCGCCGCCGGGCTTCAAGGTGACGCTCTACGCAGGCGGCGACACGGCTCCCATGCAGCGCGCCGACAACGTCGAGCACATGGCCCGCAGTGGTGGCACCTTCACGATGCCGCGCCTGATCATGACCGCGCCCAATGGCGACCTCTTCCTCGCCGACTCTGGCGCCGGCGAGATCATCGTCCTCCGCGGCGTCGGTCCCGATGGCAAGGCCGCCCAGATCGCCACCTTCGCCAGCGGCCTGGACCACCCCTTCGGCATCGCCTTCTATCCCGCCGACAATCCAAAGTACGTTTACGTCGGGAACGCCACTACGGTGCAGCGCTTTGCCTACCACTCGGGTGACCTGCATGCGACCGGCCCGGCCGAGACCATCGTTCCGGACATTCCCGGCTACGCCCAGCTCGCCGGCGGCGGCCACTGGACCCGCGACGTGGTCTTCACCAAGGATGGGCAGCACATGCTGGTCTCCGTCGGCTCCGGCTCGAACATCGACGACGCCGACACCCACCCCCGCGAATTCCACCGAGCCGACGTGCTGGAGTACACCCCTGAAGGCAAGCTCGTCGAGGTCTATGCCACCGGCATCCGCAACTGCGTTGGCGAGGCGGTGAACCCGATCACCGGCCAGCTCTGGTGCTCCGTCAACGAGCGCGACGCGCTGGGCAACCACCTGGTGCCGGACTACGTGACCTCCGTGCCCGAGGGCAGCTTCTTCGGATGGCCCTGGTATTACATGGGCGGGCATCGCGACCCGCGCCTCAAGGATGCCTGCGCCAACGGCACCGGCCCCAACCCGCAGCTGACTGCGCCGCTCGCCGAGCAGCAGGCCGCCGACTGCAAGCGCGTCGACCTGTCCTCCAAGGTTCGCACGCCGGACGTCCTGGTGCAGCCCCACATGGCTTCGCTGGAGATGCTGTTTTATCCCACGCAAAAAACCCAATTTCCCGCCAGCTACTCAGGCGACGCCTTTGCTGCGGAGCATGGCAGCTGGAACCGCAAGAACCGCGCCGGCTACGAGGTCATCCGTATCCCGATGCACGACGGCCACGCCACCGGCGAGTACGACGACTTCCTGACCGGCTTCGTCACCCCCGACGGCCAGGTCTGGGGCCGCCCGGTGGGGGTCGCGGTCGGAAAGGACGGGTCGCTGTTCGTCACCGACGACGGCAGCCGCTCCGTGTGGCATGTGACTTACATCGGAAAGTAGCGGAGTTGGCGCGAACGAACGCGGAGGGCCGATTTCTGCGGCCTTTTATCGCAAGAGTTGTGGAAGCTCTCTAAGAGCCAGCCAGGCTGTCCATCCCGGCAAGTGTGTCCCGCATATACTTGTGCGGGTTGACGGGCGTGTTGTGGATGCGCACCTCGTAGTGCAGATTGG